>Ga0302326_10023345_pt1 | contig 12610 bp, 13 predicted proteins | sample Palsa_T0_3_FD_202264 | JGI IMG/M metagenome (GOLD analysis project Ga0302326, IMG submission 202264) | Peat permafrost microbial communities from Stordalen Mire near Abisko, Sweden - Palsa_T0_3 | ecosystem: Environmental > Terrestrial > Soil > Palsa > Peat permafrost | place: Sweden: Abisko... | reverse complement strand
GAAAACCTGCTGGCGCGCGAATCCGGGGTCGACACGATCGAGTTGGACAAAGCTGCGTATCATGAGCCCCGCACCGATAAGGAGCACGCATGAAAAGGCCACCTGCGCGGAGATGAGGGTGCTTCGCACGAAGGCACGGCCCGTCGAGAGCGTGGTCTGCGTGGCATTGACTTTAATCCCGGTGGCAGTATTGCCCTGCGGATGCAGCGCGGCAATGGATCCGAAGACGATGGCGGTAGAGCACGCGCACGCGAGCGTGAACAGGAAGACCCGGCCATCGAGCGCGATCTCGGCGGCGCGCGGCGTGAATTGTCCGATGAATGCGGCGAGCAGTTTCATTCCAGCGGCGGCCATGCCAAGGCCCGCGCCCGCGGCGAGCAGCGCCATGAGAAAGCATTCCGTCAGCAGTTGGCGAAGCAGCCTTCCGCTACCCGCTCCTAACGCGTACCGGATAGTGATCTCACGCTCACGCCGCGCCACGCGGGCCAGCGTAAGGTTGGCGACGTTGGCGCACGCGATCAACAGCACGAAAGCGGATGTGCCGAGCAGGAGCAGAAGCATCCCGCGCGCTTTACCCGTGAGTTCATCGCGGAGCATGGCCGGAGCGATCGCATATCCATAGGCGGCCTTGTAGGTTTCCGGATGATCGCGCGTCATCTCCGCGCCGGTGATAGCCAGGTCGGAGCGGCAATGGTCGATGTCCATCCCTGGTTTCATGCGGCCGAAGACGCTCATCATGCGCCAGCCGCGATTCTTCACCGCCGCAGGCGACGAGCGGAAGGGACATGACGTAGTGGTCATGTAGACGTCGTTCTCATTCGGGTACTGGGGAATGGGAGGGAGCACGCCGATGACGGTGTGCACGCGATCGTTCATCTGGAACGTCTGGCCCACGATGGTAGGATCGCCACCCAGCTTCTCCTTCCAGAACTGGTAGCTCACCAGCAGCACGGGAGGCGCGCCGGGTTTCTCATCGGCGGGCGTGAAAGCCGCTCCCAGAACCGGCTTGACGCCGAAGAAACCGAAGAAGTTGGCCGAGACAACGCCGGTGCGAACGCGCTCCGCACTGTTGCGGCCGAGCAGCGTGAACATCATATGGTGATACTCCACCAGGGCGCTGAGCGAGCGATTGTTCTGGCGGTAGTCGCTGATTTCGGGAGGAGAAAAAAGCAGGTTCTCAACGCCCGCTTTGAGAGCCTGCTGCTTCAGGACCACCAACTGACTGTCCTGTGCGTAGGGGAGCGGCTTGAGAAGAACGGAGTTGACGACGCTGAAAATGGCGCTGTTCGCACCGATCCCCAAGCCCAGGATCAGAACGGCAGCGGAGGTGTAGCCGGGGTTTTTGCGCATCATGCGCAAGGCGAAGCGGGTGTCCTGGCCAAGCACGCTGAGATGCTCGCGGGGAGCCATGCTTGCGATATCGCGAATGGTTGCCCACCACATGCGGAGGAGTGACGCGCCGCCCCTTTGATGGGTGCGCTGTTCGTGAAAAACCTCCTCCATGTCGCTGCCGAACTCACTTCGGAAGTCGAAGGGGAGGATGCGGAGCAGCGCGGCATACAGACGGTCGGACAACGGTTTTTTCGAGGTTGGCATAGGGATCACGCGGTGATTCTGACGTTGTGGATGAGGCGCTTCGAGCGTGCCCGGGCAATAAGCTTCTCCATGCGGCGGGCTTCGGCCACTGCGACTTCGCGGCCGGCATCTGTGAGGCGGTAGTAGCGGCGGCGCTGGTCGTCATCGTCGACCGCAGGGCGGTTGCGCAGTTCCACGATGAGCCCATTGGAGAGCAGCCGCTTGATAATGCCATAAAGCGTGCCGGTGCTAAGCTGCACCTCGCCTCCGGTGTTCTCGGTGACTTCCTTGAGAATCGCGTAGCCGTGCTGGTCGCCGCCGGCCAAAGTGAGGAGGACGTTGAACATGGCGGGGGTTAGTGGGGTTTGCTTTTCCATTTCGTTTGGGTCTGGTCGCGTTTGTCTATGGCGCAAGTGTATCTATCGTTCACAACTATAGCGTGTGACGACGTAGAATGTCAAGGCTTCCCCAACTAGTGCACGACTTCGATATGCTGCATCCAAATCACGATCTATGTGATGGAGCCTGGAACAGGCTGCATCGGCGCCCGTTCCGAACAAGGAAGAAGTACGTCGTCTTCGCCGTTCCGCAAGAATCAAAGGATTACTGGATCGAAAACAGCTTCTGGTATGAATGGACTGAGGTTTCTACAAACGTGTCAACGTCCGCGCTTTACCGTGCGGCGGCTTCCTCGTATCTAACTTTTTGTGCACGCACCGCGTCGCTCGGGGTACAATCCAACTGCTTCCCGATCAATGCGAAAACGCTTCTTCCTTCTTACGTGCGGGTCGTTAGTCAGTCTCTGTGCCCAAGCGCCATCGAAGCCTGATTATTCCCAGGAAGCGATCGTGGTCGAACAAAACTCGGCGGAGTTCGCGTTCGAGAATGACGGCACTGGCACGCAGAAAAGTACGGCTCGCATCCGGATTCAATCGGAGGCCGGGTTGCAGCGTTTTGCGGTCTTAACTTTCCCGTATCAAAGCGCCACAGAGAGCGTCGAGGTTGGCTATATCCGGGTGCGCAAGCCCGACGCAACCATAGTAACGACGCCGCCCGATACCGCGCAGGACATTGCTTCCGAAATTACCCGGCAGGCGCCTCTCTACAGCGATCTCCGGGAAAAGCACATCGCGGTTAAAGGATTGAGTGTGGGTGACGTGCTGGAGTATGAAGTTCAAGAGCGAATAGCCAAGCCGATGGCCCCAGGCCAGTTCTGGTGCAGTTATGCGTTTCCCACCGATGGCATCATCCTCCAGGAGAACGTACAGGTCAGCGTGCCTCGCGAACGCGCGGTGAAATGGCGAAGCCCGAAAGTGAAACCAGTCATCACCGAATCTGGCTCGCGACGCGTTTTCACGTGGACTTACTGTCTACTCGAACCGAAATCGAAAGATCAGGAAAAGCAAAATCAGCAGACAGCGATTTACCAGGCCTCGCGCTCCAAGCTTCCTCAAGCCGACATTCTGTTCTCGAGTTTTCAGAGTTGGGAAGAGCTGGGCCGCTGGTACAACACTTTGCAGGAGGAGCGTGCGAAACCTACGCCCGAGATTCGCACCAAGGCTGCGGAATTGACCAAGGGTCTAACCGACGACCACGCCAAAGCCGTCGCCATCTACGGCTACGTGAGCACCGGGATTCATTACATCGGGATCGATCTTGGGATTGGGCGCTATCAGCCGCACTCCGCGGGCGATGTGTTGAACAATCAGTACGGCGACTTCAAGGACAAACACACGCTGCTCGCGGCGCTAATGGAAGCTGCCGGGATGCGCGCGTGGCCCGCGCTGATCGGGTCTTCGCACGATCTTGACCCCAGTGTTCCTACGCCCGCGCAGTTCGATCACGTAGTCAGCGCGGTTCAGATCGATAACCACTTGACGTGGCTGGATACTACCCCCGAAGTTGCACCCTTTGCGTTTTTATTCAGCGGATTGCGCGGTAAGAATGCGCTCCTGGTCCCAATAAGCCGCCCGCGCTCACGATTACCCCGGCTGATCCGGTGGTGCAGCCTTCGGACACATTCGTGGTTGACGCCAAGCTGAGCGATACGGGTGTGCTCCAGGGGAATATTGATCTCACGGTTACGGGCGATGACGCTGAGGTAGCGTACCGTGCGTTATTCCGAAGTGTACCGATGCCTCAATGGAAAGAACTCGGGCAGCGCCTTTCCTATGCGTTGAACTTCGCCGGTGACGTTAGCGACGTAGCCGCCTCTTCTCCGGAGAAGACGAGCGAGCCGTTCCATTTTTCCTACAGTTACGAGCGGAAGGATTTCCCCAATTGGGCGGACCGTCACATGAGTTCGTGTCTTCCCGGTCTGCCTCTGGCGTGGGCCCCGGAGAAGGACGTCAAGACCTTGAACCCCGTCTGGCTAGGTTCACCAGCGGAAACGCATTATATATCCCATATAGAGATTCCGAAAGGCTATAGGGCAGCTCCGCCGGGGGATTTGAAAGTAACTGAGGATTTTGCGGACTACTACCGAACCTATACATTAAAGGACCGCGTCCTGACTACCGACCGGCGGCTGGTCACGAAGATGAAGGAGATCCCGATCACCGAAGTAGATGCCTTCCGAAAATTCGCGAAGGGCGTGGGCGCTGACCAGGACATGATGATTTCTTTGTCGTCAGAAGCGGCGCCCTTCTTTTATCAGAGTGAGATCTGGGATCTGCCGGCCAGCGAGAACGAGGAAGCCGCCCGGGGATACGATGATGCGCGCGACAAGTTTAACAAGCACGATCTGCCAGGGGAAATCGCATCCCTCAAACACGCATTGGAGCTTGATCCGAACTATGTTCGCGCATGGCTTTGGCTGGGCGAAATCTATAGGGAAAACAGCCGAATCGACGATGCGCTTCAGGCATACCGAGAGGCGGTCAGCATTGACCCGCAGCAACCGGTGAGTTATAAAGCGCTGGGGATGACCCTATCCGCATTGCGAAGGACGGATGAGGCGATTCCGGTGTGGCAAGAGCTGATCAAGGTGGCCCCGAACGACCGCGCCAGGCTACGAAAGCCTGGGGGTGATGTTCATCGAACTGAAGCGCTATGCGGAAGCGAAGTCCACACTCGAGGCGGCGGTTCAGTTGGATCCGGAGCAACCGCAAGTGCGGGCCGAGTTGGGACAAGCCTATCTGCAAACCGGTGAACCGCAGAAAGCCCTAACGGAATTGAAAAAGGCAATGGAACTGGCCCCGCAACCATATATGTTCAACGCCGTAGCTTCGGAACTCGCGGAGGCGGATCAGCAGCTACCGCTGGCGCTGGAATATTCGAAGCGCGCCGTCACCGATGAGGGTGTTGCGTCGGGGAAGGTAAGCCTTTCGCAATTGAAAAGCGAGGATCTTGGAATAACGGCCGCCCTTCCCGCCTTCTGGGGCACCCTCGGGTGGATCTACTTCGAGATGGGCGAACTGGACGAAGCCGACAAATATCTGAATGCCGCGTGGATCGTTGGCCAGGATGCGACCGTTGCGGAACACCTTGCCGAGCTGTACGAGCGGCAGGACAAGAAACCATCCGCGATCCACATGTATCTGCTGGCGCTGGATCGCGTGAAGGCACAGCCATGGTCACGTGTTGATGTCGACAAGACAACAGCCCGCCTGGAGCACTTGTCAACCGGCGCCTCCAAACCCGGCGTCCGCAAGGGGGGATATAGCCAACGAGACTAGCCAGATGCGCACCACTAAGCTCTCCCTGGCCCCGAAGAAACAAGCGAGCGCGGAATTCTTTCTTCTTTTTTCGCAGAACAAGGTGGAGGACGTGAAGTTCATCAGCGGATCGGAAACTCTCAAGACTGCGGACGCCGCTCTCAAATCCGCCGACTTTAAGCTAGCGGTTCCCGAGGACGGCGATGTGCACCTGCTTCGCCGCGGAGTTCTTTACTGTTCCCCCCTTGCGGGCTGCTCCTTCACGCTGATGAATCCTTCGGATGTTCATTCGGTGGACTAATCTTTCGAGATCCAGATGGAACCCGAATTAAGCTCGTAGTCAGGAAACAGCGCTCAGGTCGAGGCTATTTCTGTGCGCCAACTCCGTTGCTCGGCAGTTGAGGACGTGGCCGTGATGCAGCAGCCGATCAAGCATGGCACGCACAGCGGCGACATCGTCGAGCAGTTTCGCCGAGTCTTCAACCTAGGCGGGGGAAACTAGATCCATGACGAAACCGACGATACTTGTGGCGGCCTGGAACGATGGGCTCTTCGCAATCACCGGCGACGAGCGCACGCAAGAGATTACGAACCAGCCCGTCCGGGGGCTCGCGCCGGATGGACGCGGCGGTGCGCTCGCCATCGCCGGCCAACATTCGCTGCGCAGGCGCGGACGAAGCGGCGAATGGGTGACCGTCGCTCTAAGCGAGTTCGAGCTTTCGTGCTGTATGGCTGTTCGGAACACCATCTACGCGGGAACGGACGATGCCCGGATGCTGCGATTGGACACCGGGGCGGGTGTGTTCGAACCTATGGACGGTTTCGATAACGTCGCGGGGCGGGAAACCTGGTTTGCTGGTTCGGCAATTGTTGATGGGCAGCGTCTCGGGCCACCGCTAGGGATTCGCTCAGTCGCGGCCAACTCGGAAGGAAGCGTACTGTTCGCCAACGTTCATGTGGGAGGCATTCCTCGTTCCTTGGACGGCGGAAGAACCTGGCAACCCACCATCGATATCAATAGCGATGTTCATGAGGTGCGGGCGCATGACACAGATCCGGACATTGTCGCGGCGGCGTCCGCTATCGGCCTTTGTATCAGCCGCGACGCAGGAGCAACGTGGGCCATGGAACGGGAAGGTCTCCACGCACCACATTGCTCCGCGGTAGCGTTCTCGGGGGATGACATTCTCGTCTCCGCGTCCACAGATCCCTTTGCGGCCCAGGGAAGAATCTATCGCCGGCCGATGAGACCGGATGGAGAGATCGTGGCGGTAGAAGGTGGCCTGCCTACGTGGATCAACGGTAAAGCCGACACAGGTTGCATTGCCACAAACGGCTCAACCGTCGTGGTGGTTGACAGAGGTGGAACGCTTCACCTGTCAACTGATTTCGGGCTGGCCTGGTCACGGAGCAGCAGCGAGCTACCAACTCCGAGTTGCGTTCTCATCTGTTGACCGAGGGTCTCCCGCTCGGTGCCGATACGTTCGACCTGCGGCCCGGCACATTTTCGCGGTAGTCCGCCGGCAAGATGCGCGGGACGTTTCTTAAACCAACGCGCGTCTGAGAGGAGATGCAAATCGATGAAGCTGAAACGTCCCGCATAGAGATACAGTGCCCTGGTGCTCGCAGCATGGATTGCCGTGCCATTAACCGCCCGTTCCCAAGATCAGCAGCTGATGATCAAACCCCGCGTCTATGTGCGTGAAGCCGGGGCGCCCAACGCCTCGATCATGTCTTTGGGACGGCGTCCGGTTCTCGGGGCCGCATTCGAGCAAGTGCATGTCCACCGTGCTTCGTAGAGACGGCAGCAAGTACGAGGTCAGCACCTCGTGTTCCGCTCTTGGGGATGGTTCACCCGACCCCGTTGGCACGCCATCCGTGGAGTCGTTCGTGCTCACGTGGCTGTCGAGGACTCGGTTCGGGATCGCCAAAGAAAAACAGCCTCGGAGTACGTATCGCTGGTGCAGTCCCAGCAGCAGGACTAGCAGCCCATCCCATCTGCTTCGCGTGCGACGAACGCATTCTTACGAAGAGCTTTGCGATGCCCGCCGGATGATCAGATCGCCGACTCAATTCCGGCTTCATTCAATTCAAATTTCGGGCCGTGCTAGCTCAGCGCTTTCGCGAGTCGAACCAATTCTTGCCGAATTGTCGCCTCATCGAAGGCGGCAAAACCGAGGAGCAATGCCCTTGGGTCAGGACGCCTCAAAGTAAACCGGTCAACGGCGAGAACTTCGATTCCCTGGTCCGCAGCCAGTTTCTCCGCCCGCCGTGAGGTCATCCCATTCTTAAGAAACCCTATTGTGTAGAGACCGGCCCTGACATCGGAAAGCTCAAGCAACCCACTTAGATGTTGCTTGCTTCCGTCGATCAACGCCGCGAGGCGCCTGGCGTACAGATTGCGCATCCGTCGAAGATGCCGAGCCAAATGGCCATCCACGATGAAGTCGCAGAGCACCGCCTGATCGGAAGTCGAATTCCGGAAATCCGTTCGATAGCGGAAGGCCAGGAAATAATCTGCCAATGACGGAGGCAATACCACGTAGCCGAGCCGTAAGGATGGGAACAATGTCTTGCTGAATGATCCGATGAAGATGACGCTTGAATGATTGTCAAGGCTTTGCAGGGCAGGCACTGGCTCTCCCTGGAACCGGTACTCGCTGTCGTAGTCGTCCTCAATTATAAAAGCGCCCGAGCGTGAAGCCCAGTTGAGAACAGCCATCCGCCGTTCCAGGGACATGGTCACGCCCAACGGAAACTGGTGAGCGGGCGTGAGATATACTCCCTTGGCGTTCGGATAGAGTCTGGTTCCCGCGGAGACGGAAAGGCCTTCCTTGTCTACCGGCACAGCGACGAACCTGGCTCCCACATTGCCAAACGCGATGGTGGCCCCGAAATATCCAGGATCCTCCATCCATATCGGATCGCGCTTTTTCAGGAGCAGCCGTGCCAACAGGTCAAGCGCCTGTTGGATTCCAGAGACGATCACGATCTGTTCGGAACTGCACCGAACGCCGCGCGACGCACGCAAATATTCGGCAATCGCGTCGCGCAATGGCCGGTATCCACGCCCATCGGCCTCTGTCTTTATCCACGACCCGAAGCTTCGTGCGCGAGCCGCCGAAATCCGTCCCCAGAGGTCGGACGGAAATTCAGTGATGGCTGGATTTCCCACTCGAAACGGCCTGACGCCCTCTGGAAATGGCAGCCCGACGAAAGGCTTTGGTGGTTTGTACTCCGAAATGGCACGGCGAATGTAAGCCGGAGGGGTTGACGTCGGGCGCCGGGTTGGCGCTGGTGCCTCTATATGATTCACCCAAGTACCTGACCCGACACGACAAGATACGTATCCCTCGGATTGCAAGCGTTCGAGCACAGTGACAAGTGTTCCCCGCGAAAGCCCGTACTGACTGGCGAAGTCTCTTGAGGCGGGTAGCCTTGTCCCTGGACCAAGCCGGCCTTCAAGGATGGCAAGCCGCAGTTCTCCATACAACCAATTGGTTAGAGTCTGATGCTGCGGGCGGCTATTGAGCGAGAGCTCGAATGAACTGGCGGTTTTTGGCATTGTGCCTCATTGGTCTAATTGAAATAACTCGAAATGGCTCTTTTCAAGGTACCAATGCCACCATACTATGGAACTAGAAAGGAGATCGAAGAGATGAGAATCGGAGTTTTTTTCTATGCCCTGGCGACAGTTGCTACCGGGATACTGGATCTTGTTTGGGGAAAATTCGAGGCCTCCCATCAACCGTTCAGCTCCCTCGGCCAGGATATCCCCGGCCAGCAGGTATTGGCTTGCATTGCCGGGGTATGGCTGGTCGCGGCGGGTATGGCGATCTTGTGGCGAAAAACCGCCCGCATCGGGGCTCTTCAATCGGCCATGATCTACCTGGTCTTTGCCTTGTTCTGGGTGGCGCGGCTGTATGCTTTGACTCATTCGCTGGGGCTCCGCCTTGGGGTGATCGTTTTCGTGCTGGGGGGCCTCGCTGCACAGATGCTCTTGGTCGCCCCGGCAGCGATCGTTCACGCCGCCACCGCATTAGCCGATCCAGTATGGCGAGAGAGAGCAGTGGTCGCCGCTCGTTGGATGTTGGGACTGCCTCCGATTGCGTCTGGCTTAGGACACCTCATCAATCTTCACGCTTACGAGCGCTTCTTCCCGCATTGGCTGCCGTTCGGATCGTTTTGGATCGTGCTAACCGGCGTTGCTTTCTTGCTTGCGGGAAGTGCTATCGCTTCTAGTATTCGGGATGTGTTGGCCGCGAGGCTCCTTGCGATGATGCTGTTGGTGTTTGAGGCTATTGTAGAAATACCTCCGGTATTTATCCGGCCACAGAGCCAAGAGGCGTGGGGTGGGGCAGTGTACAACCTTACTGCGATCGGAGCGTGCTTGCTATTCGCCGAGTTTTTCGGAAGCCGCCGTCAAGCAGATCGAAGAGAAGTCTTCGTTGCCGAACAAGTCCCGGCGTCCGCTCCGAGTTCGGTTGCCGTATAACACGGTACGATTTAAAGTGATTTCCCCAAGGCCGCGTGTTTACTCCCGAATGTCGCGCAAAACCACCAGTTCGCGTGCCTGATTGCCGCTCGCCACAGCCAAGCTGTGTCCATCCGGCGAGGGCCTCACAAACGGTCGCCTGGAAACGCCGCTTTTCCGTCAGCGGGCCATCGGTTGCACGGAGCCGCTAAAACCACTCACGCCGAGCCTAAGCTGACCCTGGCCGACGATTGTAATCAGTTCATCCACCCGGGATTTGATCGAGCGATTGCGGCGGCCGATCCCGGCGGTCACGTCACGGAATAGAAATTAAGGCATCAGCCTAGGATGTTTCTGCGTGCCGGGCGAGGCAAGGAAACTCAAAGTTTCCGGTCCGGACAAAAAAGAATTGGGGTGGCTGGAGGGACTTGAACCCTCGACCACCGGATCCACAATCCGGCGCTCTACCACCTGAGCTACAGCCACCGTGGAGGGAGACTTTGAGTGTAACAAAGCCGTAAGGCTACATCTTTGCCGCGCGCCAAAGCTGATCGACGCGCTGCTTCACCTCGTCGGTCATTCGAAGCACTTCCGGCCAGCGCCGCGTGAACCCTTCGCCAGCCCATTTCTTGGTGGCATCCACGCCCATTTTTGACCCGAAATTAATCAGACGGCTGGCGTGATCCAGCGAATCCACCGGCCCCAGCGTGAATTGGATGTCTCGCTCGGGGTCAATGTTATTCAGGGCTTTCCAAGCCACTTCAGAGACATTGTGGACGTCTACGTCTTCGTCAACTACCACGATGCACTTGCTGAACATGGCCTGACCGAGTCCCCAGATCGCGCTCATCACCTTGCGCGCGTGCCCCGGGTAGGCTTTCCGGATTGAGACCAGAATCAGGTTATGGAAGACACCTTCGGCAGGCAGACAGATATCCCGCACTTCGGGCAGTTGCATGCGCATCAGCGGGAGGAAAATGCGTTCGATGGCCTTGCCCATCCAGTAGTCTTCCATGGGCGGCGGCCCCACGATGGTTGCCGGGTATATCGGATGCTCCCGCTGGGTGATGCAGGTAATGTGGAAGACCGGATAGTCATCTTCCAGCGAGTAGAAACCGGTGTGATCGCCGAATGGCCCCTCGGTGCGTAACTCACCCAGCTCCACGTAGCCCTCAAGCACGATCTCGGCTCGCGCCGGAACTTCGAGATCCACCGTCCGGCACTTGACCATCTCCACCGGGCTCGATCGAAGAAACCCCGCGATCATCATCTCGTCCAGTTCCGGCGGCAGGGGCAGAATGGATGAAAAAATGGTCGCTGGATCGCCTCCCAGCGCGACGGCGACGGGCATTCGGACATCCTTACCCTGCGCTTGTAGAGTTCGGTAATGGTCGGCGCCCTGCTTATGCGTTTGCCAGTGCATGCCGGTGGTCTGCGCGTCATAAACGTGCATGCGATACATGCCGCAATTCCGTTTACCGCTCAGCGGGTTGCGCGAAAACACCAGCGGAAGCGTGATAAAGCGGCCGCCATCGTCCGGCCAGCATTTCAGAATCGGGTAATCCGCCAGCGAGAAATCCTGGAGCTTGACGATCTCCTGACAGGGGGCTTTCAAAACCGTCCTGGGGAAAAACGCTCCCACTTCCGCCAGCCTGGGCAGCATCTTTAGTTTTCCAAGCATGCCCTCCGGCATACGGAATTCGAGCAGTTCCACAATACGCGCGGCGATGTCATCCAGGGAATCGACTTCTAATGCAATGCGCATGCGCTCATCGCTCGCAAAAGCGTTGAGCATCGCGGGAATCTTGGAGCCGGTAGGATTCTCGAACAGCAGCGCCGGGCCGCCGCTCTTTACGGCGCGGTCGGCGAACTCCGTAATTTCAAGCACTGGATCTACCGGTTCGGTGATGCGCCGGAGCTGTTTGCGCTTCTCAAGCGCTCGAATAAAATCGCGGAGATCCGTATAAGGCATGCGGGTTTTATTATGATCGAAACTTCATGTCCAATCGAATTGCATTCATTACGGGCGCGAGCCGGGGCATCGGTCAGGCATGCGCGCTTACCTTGGCCCGCGCCGGCCACCGCGTTATTCTGGCGGCCCGCAACGCGGCCAAACTGGAAGAAGTTGCCACCGAGGCGCGGGAAGCCGGGGTGGAAGCATATGTAGTTGAAATAGACTTGTCCAATCCGGATTCGGTGCAAGCTGCGTTCCATAAAGCGCAGAAGGAATTCGGGAACGTAGAAATCCTGGTGAACAACGCCGCCATCACGCGGGATGGACTCGCGGTCCGCATGAAGAAAGAAGATTGGGATGCCGTCATCAACACGAACCTCTATGGATCCTTTCAAGCGATTCAACAGGTGCTACCTGGAATGATGCGCGCGCGATGGGGCAGGATTGTGAACATCACCTCCGTAGTGGGATTAACGGGAAATCCCGGGCAGGCCAACTATGTTGCCTCCAAAGCGGCCTTGATCGGACTCACGAAATCGCTTGCCCAGGAGATGGCCCCGCGAAACATCACGGTGAATGCGGTGGCTCCCGGCTTCATTGAAACCGAAATGACAGCAGGGCTGCCTCAAGAGTTAAAAGATAAGTTACATCAGATCATCCCCTTGAAGCGTCTGGGTGCGCCGGCGGATGTGGCGGCGGCAGTCAAGTTTCTTACCAGCGATGAGGCAGGTTACATTACCGGCCAGACACTCAGCGTGAACGGCGGAATGTATATGTGACGGCTTCTATTGAACGCTTAGGGTATAGGGCGAGATACTCAAGAATCCGCCATGCAACCAGGCGCGAACATGCGCGGCTCGCAATTGGGCGGGCAACAACGCCATCGCGCGTTCCTCAGCTGAAGCTTCATTCGATTGCGCGAACAGCACATCCAATAAACTGCGCCGAGCC
>Ga0302326_10023344_pt1 | contig 12610 bp, 9 predicted proteins | sample Palsa_T0_3_FD_202264 | JGI IMG/M metagenome (GOLD analysis project Ga0302326, IMG submission 202264) | Peat permafrost microbial communities from Stordalen Mire near Abisko, Sweden - Palsa_T0_3 | ecosystem: Environmental > Terrestrial > Soil > Palsa > Peat permafrost | place: Sweden: Abisko... | reverse complement strand
GTGGCATCTTGTTCCAGATTATGGCCTGGTTACGCCCAGCGAGCCTGGCGCCTATCTGCAGCGCGAACTTTCAGAGCGGATTTATAGCCAGGAAGTCTCGCGCGGATATTCTGATGGAGCTGGAAACGTAATTATGTTTCTGGTGGCTTATGGTCCCGTTCAAAACTACCGCCTGAAATCCCACTTGCCGGAAATCTGCTACGAAGCCGCAGGTTTCAGGGTAATGGCTAAGACGGTCACCCAGTTGAACTATCAAGATAGCATACCGTCACTGACCGTGAGTCGGATAATCGCACAAAGGGAAGGCCGTTTTGAGCCGATAACATATTGGATGAAGGTCGGCCGAGAAGTGGCGACCGGCGTATTCGATCGGCAAATCGTAAGAATGAAATATGGCCTGCGTGGCATCATTCCGGATGGTGCACTTATTCGCGTATCAACAGCAGGGCTGTCAGAAGCAGCGTCCTATCAACTGCAAAACCAGTTTATCCATGATTTACTGGCGGCGCTGTCCCCCCGAGACCGAAAATTCTTTACCGGCTGATCAGTCGCCGCAAAGCGGACGCCTTGATCAATCGTGTTGAATGAGATCAGATCCGCGAATGTGGATTAAGCTTGGTTTAATCTTGTTTTTGGTTTTCGCCGTTCCCAGTTTGGGCCGTGCGTCAGGGCCAGACGATTCACTGTTGTTTTATTCAGTTGGCGTCAATGGCGCAGCCGGAGTTTATCTCGGCAACGGGCTCGTGCTCTCTGTCGCTCATGTCGTCGGCGGCGGGATTCTAAACAAACCGAGTGTGACCATTGGGAGTCGAACTCTGACCGCAACGGTCGTAAAGGAAAGTCCATTTGAGCAACTCGATTTGGCACTTCTTGAGTTCGATGAATCGGGCCTACCGCTTAGCGTCAGACTCCGCCGCATCCAGTTGTGTCAGGGCAAGCCTTGGCCCGGCGAGGAAGTGACGAGCCTATCAGCGCAAGGACCAGTGCGTTCTCATGTGCTGTCGCCAACTGTCCTCCCGCCGGAAACGAGACGGTTCTCGACCGTCATTCGCGACGTTGCCAATACAGGTAATTCCGGTTCTGCTGTGTTTGACGCGCAACGAAAGTGCTTGCTTGGCATCATGAGCAGGAAGATCTCTCAAATACGACAGAAAAAAACCACTGGCGAAAAAACAACCGTTGATATTGCCAAATACTTTGTTCCAGCGGCGACGATTGCCGACTTCATGCCGCAGCGATTTCGCTTAGCGCCTGAGAGCAACCCGCCGGTGCAATTTCTTATTGTTAATAAACAGCCATAGCTGAACAACTCGCCGATCCACATTGTTGATTGCGTCTTGCGGTGTGAACTGCGCGAGGTTTTAGTTCCAACTATTACGAATCAAAGTTTTAAGTACGGGCGCAACATTCCAACTCAAGAATAGCCATAGCCATAGTAGCCATAATACGAATCGACCGCTTCGGTGACCCGATTGACCACCACCCGGACCACCGGCGTTGTTTGCAGATGCTTGTGACATTGCCTGATGTCCGCGATGGAGGTATTGCCGACGCCGGCGACAAGGAGAACAGCATCCATCTGGGGCAGGATAGTTATCACGTCGTCGCCCATTAGCATCGGCGGCATATCGAATATGACGATTCTCGATTTGAGTTCGCGCTTGAGGGTACGGAGCAGCGCGCTCATGCTTTGCGAAGCCATCCATTCTGATGAGCCCGACTTGCACACCTCTCCAGGCACCACAAGCATTTTTGTGGGCCCAAAGGCGGCTTGAACCATGACGTTTGATAGCTTGGCGCGGCCATCTAATACGCTCAAAAAGCCTTTAGTCCCCGGCAAGCCCAAATATTCGCGAACCCTCGGTTTCATCAAATCCATATCCACCAACAACACCGACCGCTCCGTGAGACGCGCGATGCTCATTGCCAGATTGCAACTGGTGACGGATTTACCGCACCCCGGAGTCGCGGAAGTGACAGCCAAAAACTGCCAACCATTATCATCCATTTCCTGAAGAACCTGGGTCCGCAGCATGTCGTAGCTACGGCCCTGGGGATCGCCCCCGCCATGGGCGACAATCCGGGTCGACTCCAGATGCGCGGCATCTAGCATGATACGTTTGATCTCGGAATCGACAGGAACCTGTGGCGTTCCGTCTTCCAAACCCGCGGGTCGATTCGGACCTCTCGCAAGTTCAATGGCGTGTCGAATAGGATCCATGCGAATTCTCCAGGAACTTCATTAACGCGCTATTTAAAAAGGCCGACCCTGGCTTTCGCAATGATCAGGTCAAGCGGCGGCATGAAAAAGTAAGCCGCAACGATCGCGACGACTAGTAGCGTTATGACTGTACCCGCGATCAGAAAAATCCGACGTTTTTGCCAACGTATTTCGGCTTGGGTCGTGATGTAAGGGATGCCGATCACCAGGCGGCTGTCGACAATGCTGAAGATATCGCTGCTGCGACGAATGCCCTTATCTGCGATCTCGATCAGGAAGGCCAGGCCGCCGCCCGCGGCCACAGCCAACAACAATGCAATGCCAGCAATTTTCGGGCGGTTCGGCCTAACGGGTTCCTGTGGCGTGGTCGGCTGCTCAATGACCTCGAGTTTCTCCGATTGTTGGTCCTTTTCGAGCGTCTCGCCCAACCGGGCCGCGGCTAGTTTCGCCGATGCATCCTCTAAACTCTTTTGCAAATTCTCCTGTTGCGTTTCGAGAAATTCTAGTCCGACGGAACTATCAGCGCCGGCTTGCGGTACGGCGGCTTTTTCCATCGCATCGATCTGACGCTTCAAGGCCTGGATGGCCGGATGTCGATCCGAGTAAAGCGCGCTCTTTTGAACATATTCCGATTTGAGCTGGGCGAGTTGATTGACCGGCTGATCGGTGGTGGAGGCGGAAGATTTTGCCTGCGCTAGCTTAGCTTGCGCGATCTTAGCGTCGATCGCCGCGTTATCCGCCTGCAACTTCTGCACCTCGCGGGCCAGAAATTTTGTGGTGTCGGTGGCTCGACTGGTGCGATCACGAAGATCTTCGTTCAAAATGTTCGTGACAAGTTCATTAGCAACCGCGGCCGCGTTTTGGGGATCGGAATATTCGAAACTGACGGTAAACACGATTGTCGGATTGGCACTAGAGCGGTACTGCGAAAATGCCAGGGGTTGAACCAGCGGTTCGATCTTCGCGCTCTTGCGCATCAACTCGACCAACTGGGTCGGTGACATCAAAGATCGCTTTTCCGGAAAAAGCTTGAATTTATCGGCGATCGCTAGCAGATTTTCGCGGGTCATGGTTCGCTGTTCAATCACCTGAATCCGCTCTTGAGCCGCGCTGGTTACCGTCGCCCGGACCAGTTCAGTCGGAATAAGCTGCGATTGCACCAAAATCTTGCCGACCGACTCGAAGGTGGGCGGCCAGATGGCAGCGAGTGCAAGACCCGCTGACAAAACCAGGACGAACGGAATCGCGAAATAAAAAGTGCGACGTTTAATTAGCCCCCAATAATAGGACGGCGACAACAAATAGCTGTTATCGGGCTCTTCATTATAAGAAGCTGGCCGATAAGGCTGGCCGCGGTCTTCCCGATCGTCGTCCTCAAAATTCAGCTTTTGCAGCATATCTGCCCCAAAGTTGGCAATTTTCATAGAAATGCCTGAGAGATCAGGCTAAATCGCGGCCAAATCTAGCACCGAAATTTCATTTAGGCACGGCCAAACGGCGGATGTGGTTATTACAAGAGGTTACCGGTTCAGACACGGAAAATTTCTAGGCACGCGTTGCCCAATTTGTAGCGGCGCCGATTTACTTTGAGTTCATAAAGTCGGCGAAGACATGGCCAATGCTGCTATAGGGATCAAACACAAACGGGGCTCTTTAGGAAGTCTGTCTTAATGTACGAGGAATTTTACGGGCTCCGGGACAAACCGTTTACGATCCTCCCAGACCCCGACATGATCTATTGGGGCCGCATGCATAGCATGGCGTTCACCATGCTGGAGTTCGGCGTCATGAACAATGCCGGCTTTTGCGTGATTACCGGCGAAATCGGCTCCGGCAAAACCACGCTGGTGCGCGCTCTATTGAAGAAGCTTCCGCCACGATTGACGACGGGCCTGATCTCGAACTCGCCGCAAGGACGTCAAGAACTGCTGCAGTGGATCCTGATGTCGCTCAATCGCCCATTTGAGGGCGATTATCCGACACTCTTCAAGCGTTTGCAGGATTTTCTCTATAGCCAGCACTCCGGAGGCCGGCGAACCATGCTGATCATCGACGAGGCGCAGAATCTGGAGCCAGAAGCGCTCGAGCACCTGCGGATGATTTCAAATATCAACGCCGATCAAAATCAGATTTTACAGCTGATTTTGGTCGGTCAGCCGCAATTGCGCGACCTTTTGCAGGCGCCACAACTGCACCAGTTCGCCCAACGAATCTCATCTGATTTCCATCTAAAACCGTTGGGGCAGCGCGAAGTGGCCAACTACATCTCGTTTAGGTTGCAGGCTGTGGGGGCACCCCCTCCTCCGCGGACCATCTTTACCCTCGAAGCTTGCGCCAAGATTGCCGCCGTGAGCGGCGGCATCCCCCGCATGATTAACATTCTCTGCGACACGGCCTTGGTTTATGGCTTTGCCCGGGGCGAAAAGACCATTTCAGGCCGGCTGATCGACGAAGTCATTGCAGACAAGCAACAGTACAGCATTTTCCCGCTTCAGAACGGCAGTTTTGTTCGTTAACCATTTGTAAGAGTTTGCGTTGCGGTTTAATAGTTCCTTCGGGGCCTCCTATTTAGCTATTAAATGTGGGGGCTTGTCGACGATATTGGTGCGACGCCTGTTCGGGGGAAATCATGCGAATTGTGTTAGTTTTGATCTGTTTGTGCTTCACGGCGTCGGTGGCGGGAGCTCAAACCCTCAAAGTCGGCGATACTTTAAGCGTTTCAGTGATGCAGGATTCCAAGCTCGATCGAACGGTCGTCGTCGACCCCTCGGGCCAGATCGCATTTCCGCTGGCTGGCCACATCCGAGCCAGTGGGCTGACCCCTCAAGCTCTTGAAAATATTCTTAAAAGTAGGCTGAAGGACAATTACAAAGACGAGAGCCTTGATATCACGGTAGCCCTCCTCAACTCGGCCAAGGACATTCCCGAAGAGGACCTGAAGCCGAAAATCTTTATCACCGGAGAAATATTGAAACCCGGCTCCTACGTGGTGCGCCAGAAGACCACCCTGATGCAGGCAATCGCGCTGGCTGGTGGCCTCTCACCCTACGCCGCCAAGCGTCGGATCATGGTCCGCCGCAAGGGTGGCCCTGGCGAAGATATTTTCATGTTCGATTATCGGGCCTACGAGTCTGGCAACGACCTGGAAGGAAATATTACCCTTCACGCCGGTGACGTCATCATGGTTCCGGAACGAGGTTTGTTCGAATAGGCTCGTGCGTAAGCATACCAGAGGCAGTAAGCCGTGAAGAGAACGATCTTAGCGGTCTCGGTGTGCCTGGGCGTGTCGCCGGCCTATGCGACGGACTGGGCGTTGAATTCGACGTTGAGCCAGACGGTTGAGGCAAACGACAACGAATTCCTGCGCACGATGCTGGCGGGGGGAACCTTACAATCCTATTCCACCATCAACGCAAACGCCGTGGCGCTGACCCCGGACTCAAAGTTTACTTTTGACGGCGACATATCCTATCGAAAATATTTTGGGGGAACCGACGGAGGCCAGTCCGAATCGCTCGCCGGTGACACAAAATTTCATTACGAGACCTTCGGCAAAGATCCCAACGACCGGAACTATGTCGACGCCAGCTGGAACAGGCAAAGTACTGCTTTCGCTCTCCTTGGCCAATTAGGCATCGTCACCAACACGCGAGGTTTTCTCGACATTTCGACTGTCGGCGGTGGTATCGATCGTTCGATCTCTGCATTAGATTTCGTTAGCTTGTCGGCGCGCTCGACCTACACCAGCTACGACCCGGGAACGGGGGGAACGGCGTTCACCGATTCAACCGCTACAGGCCTTTGGCGGCATAAGGTAAATTCGATCGCAACGCTGACCGCCTCGTCTAATGTCGAAGAATTGAATTTTGCCAACACACTGGGGACCAACATCCTCATTCTGCGCGAGAATGCCGGAGTGGAGGCTACTTTTTCGCCGCTGCTCTCATTCCGGGGATCCGCCGGCGTCGCCTATGTCCAGACCTATAACGGCGTACCTACGACATCACTCACACCGTCGAACGGCATTGCATTTTCGACCTCTGGATCGGAATCCGATTTCATCACCGACTTGCTGTTGACCTACAAAATGCTTCCAGACACAACATTGACGCTGGCCGGCATTCAAACCATCGCCCCGACCGTGGTCGGATCGCTAACCAAGCAAACCACCGTCCGCGCGGGCGTAACCCACATTGTCAATTCGCATTCGACAATATCATTTGCTACCGACGCCACCCAACAAGTGGCTCTAGGCTCAACGACGGATTTCCTGTCCGCATCGGTCACTTATGGCTATCAGCTGACCCGCGAATGGAATGCGCAACTGACGTACCGATATCTGCATCGGCTGGCCCAAAGCGGCAGTTCGGCAACCGAGACCATCGATCCGCTGACCGGAATACCGATATTTACGGGGCAGGGTCCCGCCAGTTCGAACAGCATCATGGTGGTCGTTTCGAGAAGCGTCAGTATTTTGCCGAACGGATATTAATTCGATTTCATTGCTGCCTGGATGTTGGCCTTCAAGGCGTCATCCGGATTCAGAGCGAGAGCAGTCTTAAATTGCTCTGCTGCTTTCTCAGACTGACCGATCGCCGCATAGCTCACGCCTAAATGGTAATGAACGGCGGCGTGATCCGGCAGTTTTGCTTCGGCTGCCTCCAGCGTAGGCACCGCTGTTTTGTAGTTGCCGCTCTTGAATTGAGCCCAGCCGTAGGTATCCTGAAATTCGGGAAGCGTTGCGCGTTTTAGACTATCAGCCATGGCGACGGCACGGTCGACGCTTTCTTTGTCCGACGTACTGTCCAGAATCAGGCTGACAACATTGTTGATGGCAAGGGTCGCGGTCGGCTGATCTTTCAAGATTGATTCGTATTCAGCTACCGCGGCGGCATTATCGCCCTTGAACATGTCGATCGCCGCAGATGTAAAACGGAAATTGAGATTACCTGGCTGTTCATGCAGTCCCGCCTGGTTAACCTCACCCGCAGCGTTGTAATTCTTCTGTCGGATGTAGAGATCGGTCAGTGCGGTATAACCGACCGGATCTTTCGGCTGTTTTGCAATAGCTGTCTTGTAACTCTTCACCGCATCGTCGGTTTTGTTCTGCGCCAGTTGGGTCTGTCCCAGCAATACGAGGAGCTGAGCATTGTCCGGAAACTTTTTGAGCATCTCCCGCGTCAAGGCTTCGGCCTTGTCCGTCTTGCCAAGCCGCGTATAGGTCGACACCAGCGACACGATAGGCTGCACCGCATCGGGGGCGACAGCGTGGGCATCTTCGAGCGCCAGTAGGCTCTCTGCGACCTTGTTCTGCCCTGCGAGAGCTGAAGCTAGGATCTGGTCGACAATCGCGCGGTTTGCCCCCAGCTTGGACATGTTATCTGCAACGGCCAGTACGCCAGCCCAGTTTTTCCGAGCCACGCGGATTTGCGCCAGTGCCGTCAAGAGCTGACTATTGGACGGATTTCGTGCGACAACATCGGTCAGGACGTCCTCGGCATGCGAGACATCTCCTCGACGTTGCAGGAATGCCACGTATCGCAGCGCGATGTTGGGGGCGCCGCCGGATATCTTGAGCGCATCGGCATATTGCCGGTCCGCTAATTCATTTTTGCCGCTGCGCTCATAGGCCGCCGCCAATAGCAGCAGCAGCTCTGTAGATTTCGGCTGATCGTTGAGCGCTTCCCGCAAATCGGCTATCGCATTATCAAATTGTCCTTGCTCGATCCGGATGGCGGCGCGAAGCCGCAACCCACTGAGGTTACGTCGATCGGCTTTGAGAATGGCTGCAATCAACGGTTCGGCGGCCGGAAAATTCGCTTTGCTAACGTATAGTTCAGCTAATTTGGACTGTGCCATCAGCTTGCGATCCGGGGCGGTCGATCCGCTCACAAGGCTCTTAAGTTGCTGCTCAGCCTCGGTCGCATTTCCCTGAGCAACATCGAGCTCGGAAAGCGCAAGTTGGTAATTAAAGACATCGCCGCCGGCCTTGATACGCTTGTTGAGTTCGTCCCGGCCGGCCGGTGGTCCTTTCACGGTCGTCAGAAACTGGACCAGATCGATCCCCGCTTTGTCATCGGTCGGATTGGCCTCCGCTGTTGATCGCAAAAGCTTCTCGGCATCGTCAAAACGTCGACCAGAAATGTAAAATTGGACCAATTGATTCCGGAAGGTGGGCTGTTTGGGATTCTCTGAAACGAGCTTTACCAATAGGCTTTCGGCTTGGGGCAAATCTCCCTTTTTTGCATAGAGCCCCACTTTTTGCATCGAAATCCGCAAGGCGTCGGCGGGTTCCTTCGTGGAGATCCCGTTGAGCAATTTCAGTGCGCCGTCAACGTCGCCATCCTCGGCCTTTTTTGAAGCTACAATCATGGTGGCTTCGGCATTACCTGCATCGATCTCAAGCGCGCGCTGGGCCTCGCGAACGGCCCCGGCAACATCTCTGCTACGCAAAAGGATCGAGGCCTTTAAAGCATGTAAATCTGCGTTCGGCTTGTCGCCTTCGCTGGCCGCCTCGATTACCTTGAGTGCAGCGTCCCCTGCCCCCGCCCTCACCATGATTCGCACCATCTTTAAGCGTGCGCTCAAATCGTTGGGGTCGAGTTCAACAATCCGTCGAAGGTCGCCGAACAGCGTTGGGCTGGAGAATTTTTCATCGATAACCGCAAGCGCCCGCCAAGCTGCAATATTGTCCGACTTGAATTTTAAGGACGTGACGAGCTGGACACGTGCTTCTAAATCATCGTGCTTGGCGAACAACGCCATGCCGCGATCGAAATAGCCTTTCGCGCGCTCTTCCGGCGAGCTGCAACCGGCGAGAACCAATGGCAACAGAAACAACAGCCCTATGAACTTTGCTCTACCGCAGACTATGCTCATTTTTGATTTCTGAAGCTTGACACGCGCCTTTGCGCAATCCGAACGATCATTTCTCGGAATTCAGAAGAAAACCGAACCCGTTCAATCTGAATGCTCTTATCATCCGCGCTGTCTCGCCTGAAAATTCCAGGCTCAGCCCTCGATCCAAGAGATGTTTGCGCAGGGTCAGAATCAGCCCAAAAAACCGAGCATCAATCGCGGTGACATTCGAAAGATCTATTAAAATCGATTTATTGGTGCGTAACGCCGGCCGAAAAAAAGAGATCGCCGACTCGACGTGAGCCGCAACCGCATCACCACTAAATTTTAATGCAATAGAACTCTCATTTTCGCGACGATCAACGACAAGCTCAGTGTTTCTAACCAACCCGACCAGACGCCTCCATTGCTGGCTGATAGCTAGGGGCAAAACACAGGTCACAAGCAAGTAAAGAAGGCCGCGACCGTCGGTCCAATATCTACGCCAGAGATAGGGTTCTTCCTTGATCCGCCAAAGCCATTCAAAACCCCACACTCTCCATCGCTCGGGAGCTCGTTTGATGGTTCCGGCCTGGAGGTTGATGGTGGCACCAAATTGCGCGCGGAACGGAACCTGGAGCCTATGATGGTTCTGCAACAGCCATCCTTGCGCCTTTTTTGCCGACAGAAACACTGTCAAAAGATCGGCATTGCTCGAATTGATGACATCTAACACGGCCGCCTGGCTCATATCTGTAACCGAACCAAAGCCAGGATTGATTGCCCCCACACACGCCATCCCCTCAGCTTCGGCGTTGAGTTTCTTGGAGACCGTGTCGGCCAACCCTTCGGCGCCGCCGAACAAAAACACGTTGAGGGGGCGGTCACTGCCGTTGCGCAACCGCAGGGCATCAAAAATCTCGCATCCCGACACTTTTCGAACTGAAACGCCCAGCAGGCGGGCGATCCAAACGATAGGCATGCCATCTACCGGGCACGCGTCGCTCATCAGCAACGACTCGCGAAACTCCTTATCCACCCTGCTCATCATTAGAAAATTGACGTTGGGCGTTGAAAGCAGGAATGGCGCGTTGCTCTCGACGGCGGTCCTGACCATTGTGAGCAAGGACGTCAGATCAAGCGCGTCGACAGGGATCCCAAGGACGCCGAAGACTTCTCTCGACAGGTTGTCATGACACGCGGCCGATGCAGCATGCGAACGACTATGCTCCCGCACCGCGATCGCCTCACTTTGATGTGGCGCACGCTCGCGGTGCCGAGCATTCGATCGATCTGCGACAACTGAGCCGTGGAAGTTCATTTTGCAACCGATAATGGCAAGGGGATCTCGCTCTATCAAACGAATATCTGGTGGTCTTATAGCACAATCCGATTTGCGTAAAATCTGTTCGGTGAATTTAATTAACGGCAGGCCGTCAAAGTTGACCGAAGATCGCAAAAAGATGCAATAATGCCACATATTTGGGGGTTTTATCGTTGGCGTGGCCCTACTTTAAGCTAGCTATTTAACCAACATCAGAGGAATTTAATCAGATGGCGGATCGGGAAGATTCTCAACATAAGGTATGGTAGCTTCCACGAGATGACGACTCTGGCATCTTGGTTCCTTTCAACAACGGCCGTCCTGCTGGCGATTCCTACCACTGTATTCTTGATAGAAATCCTGGCCGCTGTCTTTTTGGCGAAACGCTCTACGGTCGTTGAGGACGATGGCCTGGGTCGCGGAACCGTGGCTGTACTCCTGCCCGCTCACAACGAGAGCGGGATTTTGCGGCCGACACTCGACGACATCAAGGGCCAACTGCGCCCCGGCGATCGTTTGGTCGTTGTCGCTGACAATTGTACCGACGACACGGCGGCAATAGCGGGGTCATCAGGTGCCGAAATAACTGAGAGATCCGATCCGACCCGGATCGGAAAAGGCTACGCGCTCGATTGGGGGTTACGTTACCTCGCGGATAATCCGCCCGAAACCGTAATTATGATTGATGCCGATTGTCGGATTTCGCCCGGCACGTTGGACCAGCTCGCGGCCCTTAGCGGCAAAACACAACGGCCAGTGCAAGCTCTCTATCTGATGACCGCCCCCACCGGATCCGGGATCAATCACCAAGTTGCTGAATTTGCTTGGCGTCTGAAAAACTGGGTACGTCCGCTCGGCTTGAACAATCTTGGGCTGCCGTGCCAACTCATGGGCAGCGGCATGGCGTTCCCGTGGAACATTATCCACACAGCCGAGTTCGCAAGCGGACACATTGTTGAGGACCTGAAGCTGGGCATCGAATTTGCCGGCGTGGGGCACCCCCCCCTGTTTTGCCCTTCAGCGGTCGTCACCAGCCACTTTCCAACGAGCGCTCAGGGCGCCGAAATGCAACGGCATCGATGGGAACAAGGACAGATTGGACTGGTCTTGAAACTTGCCCCGATGCTGTTCTATCGATCAGCGAAGGACCGCAATCTGGGTCTCTTCGCGCTTACCTTAAATCTTTGTGTCCCACCTATCTCCCTCTTTATTTTGGTTTCAGTGACAATAGTTTTTTTATCCGCCGCCGCAGCGCTTGCTGGTCTATCGGCGCTCGCTTTTGTGGTGAGCAGCGCCTGCGTTGCTACGCTCGTGGCGGGAGCTGGCCTTGCTTGGTTCAATCGTGGGAGAGATATTCTTCCATTAAGATCGTTTGTTTTGATCGCTAACTATACTTTTGTTAAATTGCGAATGTACAAAGCGGTAATCCTGGGTCAAAGAATATCTCACTGGATAAGAGCAGATCGTTCATAAACGTCTTAGTTCAGGCAGGCAAAAGTGGCGCACAAAGAGGCATCCCTCGGGGAAACTATGCCTGACCAGCACAAAACCGCTCTTGTAGCTGCAACATTTACAGCAGAACCGCTGTCTGATGCCTTAGCTTTTGTTCTCGACAAGGTGGGCCTAGAGCTGAAGCTCAGCTTTTGTCCCTACAACCAGGTATTTCAAGAACTGCTATCTGAAACAAGCCTCATTGCAAAGAACGCTGCTGGAGTAAATGTAATCCTCATCCGACTTGAGGATTTTCTTCGCGATGTCACCGAAGCCCGGCATGCCGAAACCCTTAAGCGCATATCGATCGAGCTAATGAGCGCTCTGGCGACCTATGCGGATCGGGCGCGAGTTCCAAGCATAGTTGCAATATTCCAGCCATCGCCTGGCGCTTCGATTACATCAGATCTTGAAAGCGCAACTTCGAAGCTCGTCGATGATCTTCGTTCAATGCCCAATATCACTTTGCTAACCTCCGCTGAAATTGATCGGTCATCAGAGGGCGAAAAGTACGATTCCGTCAGCGATGAAACCGCGCACATTCCATTTACGCAGCAATATTATGGCGCGATGGCTCTCGCAATTTCACGGAAGATTCACGCGCTTCTTAGGACGCCATACAAAGTTTTGGTCCTCGATTGCGACAATACGCTCTGGCGCGGAGTTGTTGGCGAGGATGGTATCAACGGTATCAAAATCTCTCCGGCATTTGCGGCGGTACAACAGTTTGCCGTGAA
>Ga0302326_10023343_pt1 | contig 12610 bp, 13 predicted proteins | sample Palsa_T0_3_FD_202264 | JGI IMG/M metagenome (GOLD analysis project Ga0302326, IMG submission 202264) | Peat permafrost microbial communities from Stordalen Mire near Abisko, Sweden - Palsa_T0_3 | ecosystem: Environmental > Terrestrial > Soil > Palsa > Peat permafrost | place: Sweden: Abisko... | reverse complement strand
ATCATGACGACGCTGATCAACGGCCTTCAGACCGAGGACAAGACCATCGGCCTCGAGACGATGTGCGTCGGCGGCGGTCAGGGCATGGCCATGATCATCGAGCGCCTCAGCTAGACGGCTGGGCGGGCCGCCGGCCAAAAGCGCGCCAACTGCCTCCAACGTTGGAGGCAGATATGGGGACTATGTCGCGTCTACTGCCTCCAACGTTGGAGGCAGATACGGGGAATGTGGCCCGGTGGCCGCCGACCAGTGTTTGGAGCACGCAGCCGCGACCCGCGAACGTCACTCCGCCGGGAGCGGCGCGGGATCGAGGATCGAGGTGAAGCCGGACGGCACGTGCGGGCCGATGATGAGCGACTCGAGGATCCCGGTCCCCACCCGCGAACCCATGGTGGCCCGGCAGAGTTGCTGGACGTGGATGTTGGGGATCGCCATGGGGTCCAGGTCGGCGAGCTTGGCCGATTCGACGCCGACGGCCTCCGCCCCCTTCCAGACGCCGTGCGACCACTCGGGGTGGAAGTAGCCGAGCCCGGACATCTGGAAGTCGAGGATGGGCTCGAGCTCGATCACGTGCGGCGCGGCGTCGAAGGGGGTGAGCGTCACCCGGGCGGAGGACGCTCGCCGCGTGCCGGGCCTCCACGCGATGGACCACGACGCGTCGGCCATGGGCGTGCCACCGTCGACAACGGGATCGGCGGGGCCGATGACCGGGAGGACCACACCGTTGTGATGCCAACGGCGACCCTCGCCGTCCTCCTGGACGTCGAAATGGGTGGCGACGTCGTCAAAGTTGACCGGCGCCCACAGCCAGAAAAACTGCGGTAGCCCTCCGGGCGCACCCGTCTCTCGCTCGCCGACCGGGCGCACACCCCACGAGCGGTCGCGAGTCCCCACCACGAGATCCGGCGAGACTTCTATCCGGGTACCGCCGACTGAGATCCACCCCGCCCAAGAGCCGAACTGCGTCAGCCTGGTGTAATCCATCACCACTCGACCCGCCGGTGTGCGCCGGGTGAAACGGGGCTCCTCGCACGCCGCCGTCCGCGCCGTGAAGGTGAGCGACGCCGAGACGTCGGCCTCGTTGGGACCGACGGTGATGGTCAGCCGCCGCAGAGGCTCGTCGACCCGCACGGACAGAGGCCCGACGGTGCACTGGGTGCGGTCAGCCGGGGCGCGACGGGAGGCGTGCACCGACGTCTGCACGCCGTCGTGGACCACGCTGAACGCCCCGTCCATCACCTCGCGGTTGGGATAGACGCCGAGAGCGGCGCCGAAGTACACCGAGCCGGTCGCGTCGTAGCCGTTGAACCAAAACCGGTCGTAGTGATTGCGGTCGCCCGAGACGGTCTGGGCCAGGGGTTCGGGCGTCTGGTGGATCGGATAGTCATCCAGGGGATTGAGCATCGGGTCTCCTCGCTGGTTGGTAGGCGCAGCATCCTTCACCGCAGTCGAGCCCCGCCCCGACAGAGAGCCGCTCGACGATGAGCGAGCGGATCATGGCGACGAAGGCAGGCGCGACGCCCGGCGTCGCCGCCCGGGCGAGTGGCAGCCCGAGGGAGGCAGCCTGGGACGCCGCAACCACGTCGAGGTCGTAGACGACCTCCATGTGGTCGGCGACAAAACCGATCGGTACGAGGACGACGCCCGTCGGCGGTGATGACGACGAGGCGAGGGAGGCGAGGTGGGCGTCGAGATCGGGTTGCAGCCACGGCTGCGTGGGGGGCCCGCTGCGGCTCTGCCACGCCAGCGTCCAAGGGAGGGCCGTGCCGAGTTGGGATGCAACCAGGCCGCAGGCTGACGCCACCTGGGCGGCGTAGGGCGTCACGTCCGATTGGGCGACGGGAATGGAGTGGGCGCAGAAGACAAGGTGTGCCCCCGCCGCGGCGGGGCCCAGGCTCTGGAGAGCGGCCGCCGTCGCGTCCACGAAGGGTGAGATGAAACCGGGGTGGTCGAAGAACGGGCGCAGTTTGTCGACCACCGGTGCGCCCGCCCCCACCGCCGTCCGCGCCGCGGCGATGTCGTCGAGGTACTGGCGGCACGAGCTGTACCCGCCGTAGGCGGACGTGACGAAGCACGCGGCCCGCCCGACCCCGTCGTCGGCCATCTGCTGGAGGGTGTCGGCCAGCAACGGATGCCAGTTGCGGTTGCCCCAGTAGACCGGTAGGGCCGGCCCGTGCGAGGTCAGCTCCTCGGACACCGCGGCGACCAGCGAACGGTTGGCGGCGTTGATCGGGCTCACCCCGCCGAAGAGCTGATAGTGCTCGGCGACGGCGGCGAGACGTTCGGGCGGCACGCCGCGCCCACCGGTCACCCGCTCCAAGAAGGGCATCACGTCCGACGGCCCCTCCGGTCCGCCGAAGGACAGGACGAGGAGGGCGTCATAGGGCGCCACGGCCGTGGATGCGGGGAGGGCGGTGGCGGACGCGGCCATATTCCCCCATGATGGGCCATGACCGACGACATCGTTGCCCTCCGAGCTCGGATGAAGGACTTCATCGACGGGGACGTGTTCGCCGCCGAGCCCGTCCTCGAGGAGGGCGGCGAGCAGGCCACCAAGGCGCTGGCCGCCCTCAAGGACGAGGCCAAGCGACGGGGGCTGTGGGCCCTTGGCCATCCCGCGGAGATCGGTGGGGGTGGGTTGCCCTTCATGACCTTCGTCTATCTCAACGAGATCATCGGTCGATCTGAATATGGCCAGGTCGCCGTGGGCTCGGTCAGCATGCAGGACTCGATCATGTTGCACCTGTACGGCACTGCCGAGCAGAAGTCGCGGTGGTTGGCGCCGATGGTGGCGGGGGAGATCTACCCCAGCGTGGGGTTGACCGAGCCAGAGGTGGCGGGGAGCGATCCCACGCTCATGCAGACCGCCGCCGTGCTCGACGGGGACGAGTGGGTGATCACAGGCCACAAGTGGTTCACCAGCGGGGCCAACCGGGCCGCGTACACGACCGTGTTTGCCAAGACCGATGCGGGTGAGGACAACAAGTACCGGCAGTTCTCGGCCATCATCGTTCCGACCGACACGGCGGGCTACGACATCGTGCGGGTCGTGCCGACGATGGGGCACACCGGCGGCGGTCATTGCGAGGTGCGCTACAACGACGTGCGAGTGCCGGCCTCCAACCTGTTGGGCGAGCGGGGACAAGGTTTTGTGATCGCCCAGAAGCGACTCGGGCCGGGGCGGATCTTCCATTGCATGCGGTGGCTGGGACAGGCGCAGCGGGCGTTCGAGCTGATGTGCGAGCGGGCCAACTCCCGGTGGGCGCACGGGTCGTTGCTCTCCCAGAAGGGAGAGATCCAGCGCTACGTCGCCGAGTCGGCCGCCGAGATACAGGCGGCTCGACTCATGACCCTCGACGCCGCCCGGGCCATGGACCAAGGGTCGGAGGCCCGGGTGGAGATCAGCCTGATCAAGTTTTGGGGGGCGCGGATGCTGCACAACGTGGTCGACCGAGCCATCCAGGTGCACGGCGCGCTCGGAGTCACGAGCGACACACCGCTCGAGAAGATGTATCGCGAGGCTCGCTACGCCCGCATCTACGACGGGCCCGATGAGGTGCACCGGATGGTGGTGGCGCGCAACCTGCTCAAGGATCCGAGCATGGCGCCGTGGGCCCGGCTCGATCAGTTCGATACCCACACGGCTGGAACCATCGGCTGACCCCAGGCGTCTTCCCTCCAAACGACCGGCGCGCAGCCGGTCCCCAACACGGGGAGGAATCATGGGTCAGGTCGCACGGCGAGTGGTGGGCGCGGCGGTAGGGGCCGTGCTCGCGGCGGGGGTCGGGGTGGCCGTGCTGGCACCGCTCCACAACTCCGCGCCCCTGAAGTCGGCCGCGGCGACGCCGTCGTCGGCGGTGGCGAATGCGGGCGTCGGCGGCAGCGCGTCAGCGGGGGCGAGCGGCGGGGTTGGTACGGCGATCCCGGCGCGGGAGGCGGCAGGGCCGGCCGTCGGGCCGCTGACCGGCGGTGCCACCGCCCCGGCGCCCTCCTCATCGGGCACCGTGTCGGGCGCCGCGTCGGGCGCCGTGTCGGACAACGTCGTGCGGACCGGCTCGCTGGATGTCGAGGTCGCCAAGGGTGGCTTCGCCAAGGCCTTCAGCAGCGCCGCCGAGATGGCCCAGGCCGCGGGCGGGTTCATCGTCAGCGCCGACATGGGAGCCGGTGACGACGTGCCATCGCCGGTCGAGCCGCTGCCCTACGGCGTGGGCCCGACGATCTCCTCGGCTCCCGCGTCGGGCGCCACGTCGGCCCTGCCGGACGTGTCGACGTCGAGCGGGCCCGGCGGACCGACGTGGGGGACGCTCGTCCTGCGCGTCCCGAGCGCGCGCTTCGACACCGTGCGCCGCAACCTCGAGGGTCTCGGCACTCTGCAAAACGAGCAGTTGGAGGGCGAGGACGCCGGTGGCGAGCTGGCCGATCTGGGCGCCCAGGTCACCGACCTTCGGGCCCAGTTGGCCGGGCTTCGAGTGTTGGCTGCCAAGGCGACGGACACCAACGACGCTCTCGCCGTGCAGTCGCAGTTGGCCAGCGTGCAGCAACAGCTCGACGGGCTCACGTCGCAGCAGGCGACATTGGCCGACCAGGCCGCGCTGGCGACGATCACCGCCACCATCTCCGAGCCTGTACCGGCTGCGGCCGCTCCCGCCACCCCGTCCGTCCTGGCGCGGCGTTGGGCTGAAGCCGGCCACGCCGTCACGGCTGTCATCGGGGGCATGCTCGTCGTTGTCGCCTACGCCGCCCCGATCCTCGCCTTGCTCGGCCTGGCCGGCGGCGCTTTGCTCGGCGTTCGGCGTCGGCGGGGGTCACGCTCCACCCCCGCCGTCACGACCTAGGGCGGCCGGTAGCGTGATCACCGATGAGCCCCTCCTCGCGCACCGCGCTCGCGGCGCGTGCCGGGCTCGTGACCGCGGGTCTCTCGCGCCGCCTCGGTCGGGGTGACGGCACCGTCATCGGGGGCCGCATCAGCCTCCTCGTGGACCCGCATGCCCTCGCCCATCTCGGCGCCGGCCGGTGGATCAGTCTGGTCAGCGGTACCAACGGCAAGACGACCACCACACGCCTTCTGACCACTGCACTCGCGACGGCCGGACCGGTGGTCACCAACCCGCAGGGGTCCAATCTTCCCCCCGGTCTGGTCGCCGGCTTGTCTCGGTCGAAGGCCGGGACGCCCGCGGCCCTGGAGGTCGACGAGGCCTGGCTCGGGGCCGTCGCCGAGTCCCTGCATCCGGCGACGATCACCCTCCTCAACCTCACGCGCGATCAGTTGGATCGGGTTGCCGAGGTGAGGCGGCTGGCCGCCCGATGGCGGTTTGTGATCGAGGCCCACCCGGAGACCCACATCGTGGCCAACGGCGACGACCCGTTGGTCGCCTGGGCCGCCATGGCCGCGCCCAGCGATCACGTCACGTGGGTGAGCGCTGGGCAACCGTGGACCGACGACGCCGCCGGTTGTCCGTCCTGCGAGGGCCGCATCAGTTGGGACACCGAGGTTTGGTCCTGTGGAACCTGTGACCTGCGGAGACCGGAGCCGTCGGTGGTCCTCGACGGCGATGAGCTGGTCGACCCCGCCGGCGGTCGTCACGCCATCGCCCTGTCCCTTCCGGGTCGGGCCAACCGGGCCAACGCGGCGATGGCGGCCGCCACCGCAGTACGACGAGGCATCGATTTCGACGTCGCGCTGGCGGCCATGGCCACCACCACCGCCGTCGACGGCCGGTACCGGGAGGTCACCGTCGGTCACAGTCGCGCTCGCCTCCTGCTCGCCAAAAATCCGGCGGGGTGGGTCGAGGCGCTGGACATGCTGGCGCCCGCGCCGGCGCCCGTGGTGGTCGTGATCAACTCGCGGATCGCCGACGGGCGGGATCCGTCGTGGCTGTGGGACGTGCCGTTCGAACGGCTGGTGGGCCGGCGGGTGGCGTCGAGCGGCGAACGCTCACGGGACCTGGCCGTTCGACTTCACTACGCCGGTGTGGACTACCAGCGCATCCCCGACCCGATCGACGGCATCGCTGCCCTCGGCCCTGGTCCGGTCGACGTGGTGGCCAACTACACGGCCCTGCGTGAGCTCGACGGCCGACTCGGCGCGACCGCGACAGCCGTCGACGGCACGCCGCGTGGCTGACGTCTCCATCGTCCTCGTCTACCCCGACGTCCTCGGGACGTACGGTGACGGCGGCAACGCCCGGATTCTGGCCCAGCGCCTCCGATGGCGGGGCGTCGGCGCCGACGTCGTCACCGTGACCGTGGGCACCCCGCTACCGCGGACAGGCGACATCTACGTGTTGGGCGGGGGGGAGGATGCCCCACAAGCCCTGGCCGCCACCGACCTGCGCGCCGACGGTGGCCTGACCGCCGCCACAGAGCGCGGTGCCGCCGTCCTGGCCGTGTGCGCCGGCCTCCAGGTGCTCGGGACGACGTTTCGCACCTCTGACGGCGTGCGCACCGGGGTCGGCCTCGTCGACGCCGACAGCACCGAAGGCCTGCCGGTGCGGGCCGTGGGGGAGCTCGTTGTCGACCCGCTCCTGCCGCCGACGGGAGAGCAGCAGGCGGGAGCGCAGCACGTGGCGAGGTTGTCGGGCTACGAAAACCATGCCAGCGCCACGCGGCTGGGGCCCGGTGTCAGCCCCCTCGGACGGGTGGTCACCGGGATCGGCAACGGCGATGACGCCCACACCGACGGGTTCGTCGTCGGTCGAGTGCTCGGCACCTACTTGCACGGCCCCGTACTGGCCCGCAATCCCGATCTCGCCGACCTGCTGCTGTCGTGGGTGGTCGGCCCCCTGGCCCCGCTCGACGATAGTGAGGCCCTCGGCCTCCGCGAGGAGCGTCTGGCGGCGGCCACGCCGGCCGGCCGTCGGCGCCGGGCTTAGAACTTGGGGACGTACCCGCCGCGGCCCATCGACATGCTCTCGTCCTGATCAATCGAGTCGTCGACGCCGCCAGTCACCTCGGTGACCCAGTCCAGTCGGTCGCGCATGATCCGGCTCACGCCGGCCTGGAGCGTCGTCGAGCTGACGGCGCAGGACGAGCAGGAGCCCTGGAGTTGCACTTCGACGACGCCCGTCTCGACGTCGGCGTGGACGAGCGCAAGATCGCCGCCGTCGGCCTGCACGGCCGGTCGGATGAGGTCGAGCAACGACACGAGGGCGTCCAACCGGGAGGCTCGCTCCTCGTCAGTCAGGGGTGCGCTGGTCACGTCAGGGTCAACCGTCATAGCCCCATTGTGCATTCCCACTGTCTGGTTAGTGGAAATTAGGGCTCCCGGCCCGACTCATAGGTGGGCTCGACCCACTCGGGGAAGAGGTCCGGCAGACCGGCGCTGACCCGCCCGGGGAACTCAGCCGGGCGCTTCTCCAAGAAGGCGCTGACCCCCTCGCGCGCATCGGCGCTGCGCCCGGTCAGGTAGATGCCGAGCGAGTCCACGCGATGGGCGTCCATGGGGTGAGGGGCGCCGAGCATCCTCCACAGCATCTGGCGGGACAGGGCCACGGAGACGGCCGACGTCGATTGGGCGATCTCGGCGGCCAGGGCCCGGGCGGCGGGCAGCAGCTCGTCGGGCGCGTGGACGCTGCGCACCAGCCCGGCGGCCAACGCCTCCTCGGCGCCGAAGATCCTCCCGGTGTAGACCCACTCGGCCGCCTTGGAGATGCCCACAACCCGGGGTAGGAACCAACTCGAGCAGGCTTCCGGCACCAGGCCACGGCGGGCAAAGACAAACCCGAACCGGGCGGCGTCGGACGCCAACCGGATGTCCGCGGGCAGCGTCATGGTGACGCCCACCCCCACGGCCGGCCCGTTGATAGCTGCAAGCACAGGCTTGGTGCAGGCGAAGATGCGCAGCGCCAACAGCCCGCCCCCGTCGCGGGGAACGCGGTTGTGACCGTCCCCGCCCGACGGGCCTTTCGCGTCGGGAGTCATGTCAAATGTCCCACCGCCTCCGGACAGGTCGGCGCCCGCGCAGAATCCCCGTCCCCGCCCCGTGATGATGACGGCGCGGACGTCATCATCGGCGTCCACCCGATCGAAGGCATCGAGCAGCTCGCGCAGCATCCGGGCCGTGAAGGCGTTGAGGGCCGCCGGCCGATCCAGCGCGATGGTCGCCACACGGTCCTCGACCGAAAGGTCGATTTCGTCATAGTCCGCACCGTGGGCGTCCATACGGCCGGGAGCATAGGTGCCCACGCTCCTTCAATATCAGGCGAGGGCGACCGATAGAGGACGAACCATCATCTCTATGGGAGGCTCCACAATGGAACCCATCTTGCGGCTGTGGCAGGCGTTCGCCCAGAGGTTGCGATACAAGTCGGAGCGGGGTGCGTCACTCGTCGAGTACGCGCTGCTGGTCGCTTTGATCGCCATCGTCTGCGTCGTAGCTATCTCCTTCCTAGGGAGCTCGGCATCGAGGACCTTCGGCAGCGCCGGGTCACAGCTCGCGCCCTAACGGCGGGCGCCTGGGGGTACGGCACCCCGCCCGATTAGCGTGACCGGTCGGTGGACGACCTGACCCAGCTGGCCCTGGCCGCGCAGCGAGGCGATGTCGTCGCCCTCGAGGACCTGATCCGGCGGACGCAGCCGGACGTGTGGCGCCTGTGCGCGCATCTCGGCGGGCGCCAGCGCGCTGACGACCTCACGCAAGAGACCTTCCTGCGCGCCTGGCGTTCGCTGCCCTCCTATCGGGCCGAGTCCTCGGTCCGGACGTGGCTTCTCGCCGTCGCCCGGCACACGGTGCTCGACGCCGCCCGCGCCGCGACGCGCCGCCCGACGACGGTGTCACTGGGCGACGATGCCTACGGCGAGAGGTGGGTAGGCCAACCCGGCAGCGACCCCGCTTCGATCGTCACGACCGAGCGGCTGCTCGCCGGGTTGGCGCCCGAGCGTCGGCTGGCGCTCTTCCTGACTCAGCTCATCGGCCTCTCCTACGCGGAAGCGGCGGCGGTCTGCGAGGTGCCGGTGGGGACGATCAGATCCCGGGTGGCGCGAGGCCGCCAGGACCTGGCCGGCGACCTTGATGCTGCCGTCACCCCGTAGCCAGCCGGTGCTCACGCTGCGGCGCCTCGCCGCCCGCACGGCCGTCGCTGCCCTGATGGCACTGGCACTCGTGGTCAGCCTGGCCGCTCCGGCATCGGCGCACACGGTCAACGGCCAAGGAGCCACCAACTACCACACGACGCTTGACTCGGTCCTTCCGGCGACACCGGGCCTGCGGGTGAAGATGATCGACCTCGGCAGCTTCATCCAGGTGACCTGGACCGGGTCGACGCATCTGGTCATCGAGGGCTACCAGGGCGAGCCCTACCTACGCATCGGACCCGACGGTGTCTGGCGCAACAAGTTCTCTCCTGCCACCTATCTCAACCAGTTCCGCACGTACTACGCGGCGGTCCCGTCCTATGCCAGCGCCACGGCCACTCCCGACTGGGTGAAGCTCTCAAGCGGCCGGACGGCCACCTGGCACGACCACCGCACGCACTGGATGGGCGGGCCCACACCGCCCGTGGTGCTCGCTGCGCCGCACGCCTTCCATCACGTGTTCACGTGGAAGGTCACCATGGTGAGCGCGGGGACGCCGATCGTCGTGACCGGCACCCTCGACTGGATACCCGGCAACAACCCGTGGGGCTGGGTGGCGCTCATCGCCGTCCTCGCCGTGATCGGGATCGTCGTGGGACGGAGTCGGTGGTGGGCACAAGGCTTGGCTGCGCTGATCGGCTTGCTCATCCTCGTAGACATGTTCCACGCGGTCGGCACTGGCTTGGATGTGGTCGGATCGCCCGTGCACAAGGTGCTCCTGATCTTCGCCAGTAGCTACTACTCGATCGTGGCATGGGTCCTCGGGATCGTCGCCATCCGACTCCTGGTCCGGCGCAGCCCCGATGGCCTGTTCGCGGCCATCTTCACCTCGTTGGTCGTCGGCCTGTTCGGGGGGCTCGCCGACATCATCGCCCTCGCCCGCTCGCAGGTCCCGTACCTGCTCGGCACCGTGTTCGACCGCGGCCTGATCTCCATCTCGGCCGGCGGCTCACTCGGTGTGCTGATCGGCTCGCTCTACGCCTTTCGACGCAACCGCCCCGAGCTCGATCCAGAGATCGCCGCAGACGTAGACGTCGACGCCGCGGGCGATGGCGCCATCGGGGCGGCCGATGCCGGCGGTTGACGCGCCTGTCCGAGCAGCGGATCCGCCCGAGCAGGCTCGACGCCGGCGGCTTCGTCTGCCCGGTCCCCAAGGACTCGTGGTCGTCGGGGCGGCCGTCGCCGGCGCTCGCCTTGGGCTGCGGCCGATCAGCGACAACTCGACGTTGGTTCACCTCCGGACGGGCATCGACCTGGTCCGCACCTGGCACATCCCCCGGACTGACCCGTACTCGTTCACGGCGCCGGGCCATCCATGGGTCGTGCAAAGCTGGCTGGCGTCGCTCCTCTACGGGTTGGCCAACGAGGTGGGGCACCACGCCCTGATCTACCTCCAGGGCGCCCTGACGGCGGCGGTGGCGGCGATTGTCGCCCTCACGGCGCGCGGTCCCACGGCGTGGCGATCCGGTTTGGCCGCCACGCTCGCCATCGCTGCGAGCGCGCCGGGCTGGTCGCCTCGGCCCTTGCTGATCGAGTTCGTCTGCCTCGCCCTCGTGGTCCTGATCGTCGAGCGACGAGCGCACCCGGGCTGGCTGATCCCGGTCGTCTGGGTGTGGGTCAACTCCCACGGCTCCTGGCCGATCGGCCTGGCGTGGCTCGGCGCTCGCGCCGCCGGCGAGATGATCGATCGGCGAGGATGGCCCCGCGTGACCTTGCCCCGTCTCGCCGGTTTCGTCGCCGGTCTTGGCGTCGCTCTGCTCAACCCGCTGACGTGGAGGCTGCTGACCTTCCCGCTCGTCTCCGTACAGAAGGAGAAGACCTTTCAGGGCATCGTCGAATGGCGATCACCCAACTTTCAGCAGCCCGACACCCTCATCGCCGGGGCCTTCATCCTGTTGTCGCTCATTATCTTGCTGCGCGCCCGCCTGCCCTGGACCCAGCTCCTTCCCGTCTGCGCCTTCCTCGCCCTCGGCCTCATCGCCCAGCGCAATCTGGCCCCGCTCGGCATCGTTCTGGCTCCCGCCCTCGCCACCGCCCTGGCGGGTGGACCCACTCCGCTGCGGCCCTCCTCCGTGGGCATCTCGGGTCGGCTGGCAGTGCTGGGCGACCGGGCTCACCAATGGCTCGACACCCTCGCCCGCGCCCAAGCTTGGAGCGCGGCCGTGCTCGGCGTCGCCGCCGTCGTCACCATCGGTCTCGTCGTCGTCGCGACCGTCGAGCCGGTGCTCGATCTGCACACCTATCCGGTCGCCGCCACAGATTTCCTGGCCCGCACCGGCCGGCTCGGACCGGCCCACCGCATAGCCGCAGTCGACGTGGTTGGCTGCTACCTGATCTGGCGGGCCGGCCCCACGACCAAGGTCTGGATCGACGATCGCTACGACATGTACCCGACCTCCGTCGTCAACGACAACACGGTGCTGGTGGACGCCGACCCCACCGCTCCCGCCGTCCTCGAGCGACGGCAGGTCGACACCGTGCTCTGGGCGACCAACACCAACCTGCCCGCCATCCTCATCGCGTCGGGAGGGTGGCAGGTTGCGTATCAAGACGCCCGCTGGGAGGTTCTCGAACGGGAGGGGCCAGCCGGTCTCTAGCATCACCGGGTGCGACCAAGCGAGGAGTTCGTGCACCTGGTCCGTCGGCCTGAGGCCGAGATCGAGCTCGACACCGCGTGCCTGTTGATCGCCGCCCGGGCCCGACCCGAGGTCGATCCGCTCACAGTCGTCGCTGACGGCCGCGCCGCGCTCGATCGTCTGGCGGCCGGTTGCCCGGCGCCGACCGTGGAAGCGCTGCGCACCCATCTCTTCGCCACGGTGGGCTTCACCGGCAACCGCCATCACTATGACGACGCCCGCAACTCCTACCTGGACCAGGTGCTCGCCCGGCGGACCGGGATACCGATCACCTTGGCCGTCGTCGTCTTGGAGGTCGGCCGGCGACTCGGCCTCGACCTTCGAGGCGTCGGCATGCCCGGCCACTTCCTCGTCGGGGTCGGAGAGGGCGTCTACCTCGACGCCTTCGACAACGGCCGCCTTCTCGATGAGGCGGCCTGCCGGCGGGTCCTCCGCGACGTACTGGGGGCCAACGCGCCGTGGGACCCCGCCCTGCTGGCTCCCGTCGGACCGCTCGCCATCGTCGGCCGGGTGCTCGCCAACCTTCGCAACGCCTTCGAGACGACGCAGGACCTGGTGGGCCTCGACTGGGTCATCGAGCTGCGCCTGGCCCTGCCGGACACCCCGGACACCGAGCACGGCTTGCGGGCTTCGGTCCTGTCCTCGCTCGGCCGCTACGGCGAGGCGGCGTCGGAGTTGGAGGAGTTGGCCGCCGTGAGCGACAGCGAGGTCGCCGAGGAGCTCCGCAACCGCGCCGCCCGCCTGCGGGCCCACCTCAACTGATGTGGAACGATCGAGTCGCTCATCATCGGCCCGCACGTGCCGTCCGGCTTCACCTCGATCCTCGATCCTCTCGATCCTCGATCCCGCGACGCTCCCGGCGGAGTGACGTTCGCGGGTCGCGGCTGCGTGCTCCAAACACT
>Ga0302326_10023341_pt1 | contig 12610 bp, 9 predicted proteins | sample Palsa_T0_3_FD_202264 | JGI IMG/M metagenome (GOLD analysis project Ga0302326, IMG submission 202264) | Peat permafrost microbial communities from Stordalen Mire near Abisko, Sweden - Palsa_T0_3 | ecosystem: Environmental > Terrestrial > Soil > Palsa > Peat permafrost | place: Sweden: Abisko... | reverse complement strand
CAAATATGACATGCACTCAGGGAATAATGCGCTCGATATTCTGAGCGAGAGGTACGCCCGTGGCGAGATAAGCCGCGAGGAATATAGCAAGATGAAAGCCGACATTGCCACGGCGTAGCAGGATCAGAACAACCAGGTAGCAACAGGCCTGTATGGACTGCGCGCCGAGAATTAGAGATCTGTGCGTCTCCCAATCGAGGGAGATCAGATGGCAGTCAATTGACTTGGGGCGGGCGATAACTCTGCCACCGGTGCTGTTCGCGACGATCATAACTGGACTTGACGCCGCCAGTTTGGCCGATCAAGCGTGCGCTTTCGAGATGCGCAGGCGTTAGTTCTGGTTCGGACTCGGCCGACTGCGTCGTTATTGGTCGTTGAAGCTACGCGGTTGACGCGCCTGTTAGGTTTGACGCGGGAACGACCGCTGGGTCCTTGGCAGGTCTAGAGGTGTTCATTGGGCGACGTCCTTCGACACCGACGTTGTTTGTTGAAGGTCGAAGCGTTCGAAAACCGGAAGGCCTAACCATGAAAACCGATACTCTGACACCCGAAGTTCTTGACAAGATCAATGCCTATTGGCGGGCAGCGAATTATTTGTCTGTCGGACAGATTTATCTCTATGACAATCCGTTACTGAAGCGGCCGCTGCAACTGGCTGACATAAAGCCATTGGTAGTCAGCCACTGGGGCACAACGCCAGGTCAGAATTTCATCTATGTGCACTTGAACCGCGTAATCAACAAATATGACTTGGATATGTTCTATGTCGCAGGTCCGGGTCACGGCGGTCCGGCGATCGTTGGCAACGTTTACCTCGAAGGCACGTGGAGTGAAATCTATCCTAACGTGACCCAGGACGAAGCGGGGCTTAAAGAGCTTTTCAAGCAGTTCTCCTTTCCCGGAGGCATATCCAGCCACGTGGCACCGACAACTCCGGGGTCGATCCACGAAGGCGGTGAATTGGGGTACTCCTTGAGCCATGCGTTCGGGGCCGCATTCGACAATCCCGAACTGATCGTCGCCTGCGTGATCGGTGACGGTGAAGCAGAAACCGGCCCCTTGGCAACCTCCTGGCAGTCTAACAAGTTCCTTGACCCCATCACCGACGGTGCCGTATTGCCAATTCTGCATCTCAATGGTTACAAGATCAGCAATCCCACGGTGCTTGCGCGCATTGAACCTGAGGAATTGGAGCAGTTCCTACGCGGCTGCGGGTGGGCGCCCCTCTTTGTCGAAGGCGATGATCCGCAAAAGATGCACGAGCGCATGGCCACCGTGATGGAAGCGGCCATCGAAGACATCCGGCGGATCCAAGCGAAGGCACGCAATCAGAGGGACCCGTCACGACCGCGATGGCCGATGATCGTTTTGAGGTCGCCAAAGGGCTGGACAGGGCCGAAAGTCGTTGATGGGTTGCAGATCGAGGGTACCTTCCGTGCGCACCAAGTGCCGCTGCTGGTGGATGCGGCGCATCCGGAGCATGTTCCACTGCTGGAAAGCTGGATGAAAAGCTATAAAGCGGAGGAGCTATTCGATCAGGATGGCCGCTTAATCGCGGAGTTAGCAGCGCTTGCCCCGAAGGGTGACCGCCGGATGGGCGCCAATCCGCATGCCAATGGCGGCCTGCTGCTGCGTGATCTGAAAATGCCCGACTTTTGCGATCACGCGGTACATGTGCCACTCCCTGGTGCCGTAGAGGATTGCGATACGCAGGTGTTGGGCAGGTTTTTACGCGACGTGGCCAAGCTTAATCAGGGAGAGCGCAACTTCCGCATCTTTGGCCCAGACGAAACTCTCTCAAACCTTTTGGGCGCGGTGTTTGAAGTCACCAACCGCCAGTGGGATGCCCGGGAAGTGAAAAATGATGAATTTCTTGCACCCGAGGGACAAGTGCTTGACTCGATGTTGAGCGAACATCAGTGCGAGGGGTGGCTCGAGGGGTATTTGTTGACCGGACGCCACGGTCTATTCAACAGCTACGAAGCCTTCATTCGCATCATCGATTCGATGTTCAGTCAACACGCCAAATGGCTCAAAGTGTGTATGGAGCTGCCCTGGCGGCGCCCGATCTCGTCGTTGAATTATTTGCTTGCCTCCCATGTGTGGCAGCAGGATCACAACGGTTTCACGCACCAAGATCCCGGTTTTCTGGATCACGTCATTAACAAAAAGGCCGATATCGTCCGCGTGTACTTGCCGGCCGACGCGAACTGTCTCCTGTCGGTCTTCGACCATTGCCTGCGAAGCCGCAATTACGTCAATGTGGTGGTGGCCGGCAAGCACGCGCTTCCGCAATGGCTCACTATGGATGCGGCGGTAGTGCATTGCACCGAAGGCATCGGCATTTGGCAGTGGGCAAGCAATGACCAAGGCGGCGAGCCGGACGTCGTCATGGGCTGTTGCGGGGATACGCCAACGTTGGAGATTCTCGCCGCCGTCTCAATCTTGCGCAAGTACCTGCCGAAAGTGAGGATTCGGGTCGTCAACGTTGTCGATCTCATGAAGCTGCAATCCAGCACGGAGCACCCACACGGATTGACCGATCAGGATTATGACTCTCTGTTCACGACGGACAAACACATTATCTTCGGTTTTCATGGCTACCCCTGGTTGGTCCACCGGCTGACCTACCGGCGAACCAATCGCAACCTGCACGTCCGCGGCTATAAAGAAGAAGGCACGATCACAACACCGTTTGATATGCGTGTGCAGAACGACCTTGATAGGTTTCATTTGGTTATTGACGTGGTCGATCGCTTGCCGGAATTAGGCACTCGGGGCACCTATCTAAAGCAGATGCTTCAGGACAAGCTCATCGAGCACAAGCATTACATCAATAAGCACGGCCAAGACATGCCGGAGATCCGGAATTGGAAGTGGAGGCAGCACGAAGCGGACAAAGGGGAGAGGGCAGCCGCAGCAAACACCGACGGCGGATCTAAGGGCGTGACGGACAAGCCAGGACTCAGACGGAAGGCAAGTTAATCAGATTCCCATGCAAGTGAGTCCGCAGCCGCTTACGGAGACCGGGGAAACGCTGATCGGCACTGCCGAAAGCTTGCTCGCGTTTGCTAAGAGCAATAGAAGGCGCGCCAAGTGGCTCGCCGAAACGGTGCATGCGCGGCGCTGCACAATTCCGATAGGTTACAGTCCCCTGCGACCTTGAATGAGATTGATGATAATCACGATGGCAATGACCAAGAGAATGTGAATGAATCCGCCAAGCGTGACCGAGACACTCACGGGGGAACGCTCAGGCGCGTGCCCGCAGTCTTCACCACAACTCACCGAAGAGCCCCGACCAGCTCCTGCAGGAGCATCGCGACGATCTGGACCTGCTCCGTTAGGGAGTCTTCACAGGCCCGAAATCCCTGGATAAGCCAGAATCCCAAACGCTTACCTATCCTGTCTTCCGCCGTAGCCAGGTCGTTGCGGGCCTTTTGTGGGCGCCGGATCGAAAGAGCTGTCACGCTTCCGCACCGCCGCGTTCGCAGCAGCGCACGAACGGAAGTGCTAAGTTGCGCTTGGAACGGAAACTGACCGATGCGCATACTCGTCGTTGAAGATGACTGCAAAATCGCCGGCTTTGTCGTCAACGGGCTGAAGCAAAGCGGCTTTTCCGTGGACCGCGCTTCCGATGGCGATCAAGCGCTGTCCCACTTTCGCACGGTGGCTTACGATGCTGCCGTGCTCGACGTCATGCTTCCGAAGCTGGACGGGCTGTCGCTCCTGCGCCGACTACGCGACGAAAAGAATCTTGTACCGGTTCTCATACTAAGCGCCAAGGCAAGTGTGGAAAACCGCGTGGCGGGGCTGCAGGCCGGGGGAGATGATTATTTAACCAAGCCATTTGCGTTTTCGGAGCTGTTGGCGCGTGTTCAAGCACTGATTCGACGCGCCGGGCACGTTGCGGAACCTACCAAACTGTCCGCTGGGGATGTGACGATGGACTTGCTTAATCGCGAGGTCACGCGGTCAGGGCGGAGAATTGAGTTGCAGAGTCGCGAGTTTGCCTTGCTCGAATTGATGTTGCGCAATCCGGGCCGGCCGATCACTAAAACCATGATCTTAGAGCACATTTGGGACTACAACTTTGACCCGCAGACCAATGTTGTGGACGTGTTAGTGCATCGGCTACGCGCGAAAGTGGACAGGGACTTTCCGGTGAAGCTCATTCAGACCATTCGGGGAGTTGGCTATGTTCTCAAAGCTCCCTAAACGTCTGTTTCGAAGCTTTACCGTTCGCCTGAGTCTTTGGTACGCGGCCATATTTACCCTTAGTGCCGTTGTTCTCTTCAGCCTTCTGTACGTCCTACTGGCTGCAGCGCTGGAACACAATGATCACGAGATGATCGAGACGCGTCTTCGGGCGTACGCGGCGGTCTACGACAATGGCGGCCTTGCGGCTTTGCAGGACTTTGTCGAACGCGGTCGTGAAGCTGAGAAGAACCGATCGTTCTTTGTTCGGATAGCAGGGCTCACAGGAACCGTATTGCTGATGAATGTACCCGATGATTGGGTCCAATTTGACGCAGCGGCGCTGCAATCGGGTGGTGATCTGTCACACCTGGTGTGGTTGCGGATACCACGGGACGAGGAAAGTGACCTTACCATTGCATCATTGCGATTGCCGGACAACTCGATACTCGAAGTCGGCCGCAGCACTAGAAACCGGGAGTCAGTCCTTCAGCCCTTTCGCCGAAACTTTGTGGCAGTGATGACGCCGACACTGCTTCTCGGAGTGCTGGGAGGGGCGTTGTTCGCCCACCGGGCGACCAAGCCGGTGCGAGACGTGGTCGCCACCGCACGCGCCATTATCGATACTGGTGATTTCTCAGCTCGTGTGCCCACGACCCATGACCGAACAGAGTTAGAGGATCTGGCGCGACAGTTCAACCGCGTGCTCGATAAGAACCAAACGCTGATTCAAGGGATGCGCCAAGCGCTCGACAATGTGGCGCACGACTTGCGCACACCACTCACGCGCCTTCGGGGTGCTGCCGAGCTCGCTGTACAGCAGACGCCCGACACAGCTGCGCGCGAGGCCCTAGCGGATTGCGTGGAGGAATCCGATCAGGTGCTCACGATGCTCACGGCTCTCATGGATATCTCGGAAGCCGAATCGGGCGTCATGCTCTTGCACCGTACACCCACGCCGATTAACGAACTGCTTGGCGGCGTAATAGATCTCTACCAAATGGTGGCAGAAGAAAAGCGCATTTCGATCGCAACCGACTTCATGACGCCCTGTGAAGCTTCAGTAGATTCGGTACGGATGCGCCAGGTCTTCGCCAATCTGCTGGACAACGCATTGAAATATACTACGGACGGCGGCTCGGTGAAGCTGTCATGCGTCACCGCAGGCGCAACTATTGCCGTTCGCGTGAGCGACACGGGGATCGGCATTTCGGCGGAGGAGCAACCGCTCATTTGGAACCGGATGTACCGCGGTGACAAAAGCCGCTCGCAACGAGGATTGGGACTTGGATTGAGTTTGGTTAAGGCAATCGTCGAGGCGCATCAGGGCGAAGTGTCGGTCGACAGTGAACCGGGCAGCGGAGCGGCATTCACCGTTGTTCTTCCTAAGTATTAGGGTTTGCCTTGCACTGCAGTGCGTGCAGGACTGTGAGGCAGGTCAAGAACCGGGCATGCCTTTGCCTGAGCGCGGTATCACGCGCGCGATATCCGTGCTCGCGACCCAGCCGGTGCGGCCTGTGTCGGTGTGCACAAGGGTAAAGTCCCGGAGCTGCGCGTCCACTGTCAGGATCTCTGCCCCGCGCAACGTCATCAGCGAGTCAGCCATTGGTACAGGGGCAACTCGCGCCGGAGTCTCGCGCGCAATGACCACCGCTTCATTCATTATGGGCCATATAGCAAGCGCATTGCATAGAGTGACGGCCATGAGCGCGAAGCCCGCAGCGGTGCAGGCGGCGAGCGCAAGCCGACGTCGCGGATACTGGCGCGCAAGTAAGAGACTCGGGCCAACGATCAGCAGGCCGAAGCAGCCGAACCAAAAAAGGATATTGGGGCTCGCGAGTTGGCTGACCTGACGTGCGAACCAAGTGCCGGTAATCGGCGGCAGCCCGGACGTTGTGCGCACAAGGCTCAGATTGGCGTGGATGTCAGGATCACTCGGTGCAAGCAAGCGGGCGCGCTCATAGTTGAGGACCGCCATCCCGGGTCTGCCATCGCGGGCGTAGGCATTGGCCAGATCGAAGAGGCGAGAGGCGGAATAGCCGGCGCTTATTTGGGGTGCCACGCCGGTTGCCGCGAGCGCGATACCCGCGCCGAGCGCAAGAGTGAGGAGCGCAATGGTCATGCGAGCGCTCACGGTGCCGGTCTCTGGTTGAAACGGCGAAGAACGACTTGCTTCCAATGCTCAAGATCTGCGGTATCTACGTTGCCACCCGAATAAGTTGCCTCATCCGCGCGGGCAAAGAGCTGGTGTACGTCTTGGCCGTCAAAGCCGAGACGCGCATCAATATCTTCGAGTCCTATGCTATGGGGTGCGACATGCCACTGTGCGGCCAAGGTCTGCCGTAGGGCTGAGCGCGCCGCGCGGAAAAACACTTGTGCATCGCCTGTGGCAGCAGCGGTTTCCATATGCGCGAGCCACGTTGCGGTTGTCTGCGATGCAGCGCGTTGGCGCGCCGCACTGCCGTCGTGGGCACCTTGGTCACGGCGCCGCAGCCATAACCAAGCCGCGGCGAATGCGAACACCAGAGTGGACGGGATTGCGAGGAACGGCGGTTGAAAATATTTTGGAACCAACGACGCCACCGAATTGCCAGTGTCGGCGTGATCGGGTCTCAGAGCTGGGCTCACGAACGGACCCGCAGGAGGTGCCTTTCCATCGCCGGCATTCGACACCTGGGCGTTCGCAGTGGCACTCCTTGCCGCACCGGGCATGATGGCCACGCTCACAGGCGGCGTCTGTGCGGTCGCGTAGCGGCCCGAGTCCGGGTCGAAATAGCTGAATGCCAGTCCGGGCAGAGTTTGAGTGCCAGACTCCTTTGCAATGATTGCCTGCTCAAAGACCTTTTCACCTTGGTAGCCCGTGCTGTCGGCCGCAGTGAAGGTCGCGGTCGGCGGGTAGGTCTTCCAGTCGTCAGTGCTGCCGAGCATGGCACTTCGTACGCGATCAAAATTGCCGGCGCCAGATATGTGCAGTCGTAGTGTCAGAGGATCCCCGACTGTGGTGGTGGCGACTGAGAGCTCGCTGCTAACCTTGAAGTGGCCCACGGCGCCGGTGAAGCCCTCGGGGCGGTTCTGCGTAGGCAGAGCCATTACGCTAATCGTCGCCGGAGGGCTTGCCAGAGTGATTTCCTTTTCTGTGGTACCCCCACCACCGAAGAAGTTTTGGAAGAACGGGTCGTTGAAGATATCGTTGAGGGCCGGGTCCCCGAAACGATTCGCTGCAGCAGGTCGCCTCGTTTGCATCCGTACCGTCAGTGGAGTATCGATAGTGAGCGGCGTCGTGCCGAGCCTTACGGCAGCGAGCGCGCTGTGCCAAGTCAGCACTGTAAACGGTTGCCCACCGATGATCTCGTGCGCTTCCTCTGGCTTAGTTGAAAGATTGTTCAATGTAAAGGAATCTCCGCCGAACGAGGGCAACCCGCTTAGCGTGGCAACCAAGCCATCGCGCACTCCGACTTGGATGTCCACCGGCATGCTTTCGCCGGCATAAAGTTGGTGTTTGGGCAAGCGCAGCCGCACGAATGCCGTGCCATCCTGCGTCAGGCGTGTTGCGCTCGCGACTATCGCGCTTCCGGCGGCAGGCGAAGTGCTGAATGCACCGGGGCTAGAAGGCGGTGCCGATGCGCCGCCGGGACGGACCCGCAGCACCAGAGGTGGCGATCCGCCGGGGATCGTGAAGATGCCCACCCGCTGCGGAATTACCTGATAAATGACGGAGCTCTCAGAGGTGGTTCGGCCGTTGATGGATTCCATCTGACTCGACTGGCCGACGGCGACGAATTCCAGTCCCGGGATCACGGGCGGTGTAATCGCCGTCTGAGTACTGCCCACTATGGCAATAGTGAGCTGCGAAGTCTCGCCCAGAGCAATCTCGGCAGGTTCAATCTGCTCGGTGACGGCGGATTCGCCGTGCGCCGCACCAGCCGCGAGCATAAGGAGCGCGGCAATTGCCCCCAGCTGAGGATGCAGACGACGTGAAGGCAGCAGTTTCATCACCAGTCCTTGATCGGTTCATCCGAAGAAGTGTTGTCGGTGCCGTTGCGTGCGACCGGCATCGTGGGTAGTCGACGTTCCTCGTCTTTTACCGAATCAAGCAATTCGCGCGCCTCTTCACGGCTCATCTCACCGGGAAGATGCTGGGAATCGGCAAGCTGCGCAGCCTTATCCTCGCGCTGATCCGGGCCGCTGCCCTGATCCGCGCGCTGCGGCTGATCTGCAGAAGGCGAGGGCTGTTGAGCCGTCTGACCGGAGGGTTCTGAGCGGTTTTGTGGTCGCGAGGTGTCATGGCCCGGCGCAGGCGTCTTATGCTGACCACTGTTCTGCGCCAATTGATCGGATTGCTGTTGAGATTGCTGCTTGCCTTGTGACTGTGAGTCCTTCGGCTGACTTTTATTTTGCACCTGTTGACCCGACTGCTGCTGAGCCTGTTTCTGCTCCTTGGCCTGCGAGCCCTTCTGCTGGCTTTTATCTTGCCCCTGCTGCCCCGATTGTTGCTGAGCCTGTTTCTGGTTCTTGGTCTGCGAGTTATCCGGGGGCTTTTGCTGCTGCGCGCCGCCGCCTGACTTTTTTTTCTGATCTTGCTCCGACTGCTTTTTCTTTAGGGCGTCCAGTTTGCGCCGCACGAGGTCGCGATTGAACTGGCTGTCGGCGTCATTGGGGCGCAGCTGCAGCGCGGCGTCATAAGCTTTCACGGCTTGGGTCCAGCTGTCGATTGTCTGCTGCGCATTGGTCTGCTCGGTCGTTTGCCCGCTTCGGTACATCGTGTTGCCGAGGTCGTAGTAGGCATCTTCCTGTTCGGCTAAGCGCTTAGCGTTAGCGGTCTGCGAAGCGCCAAGGGATGCCTGAAATGCTCGCGCCGCCTCCCCAAAGCGGCCCGCTTTATAGGCGGCTGTCCCGAGATTGAATTGCAAAGCGGGTGCATTTGCTGCGTGTTGTACCACTGCGGCGTAGTCGCGCTCGGCTTTGATGTAATCACCTTTTGCGTAGGCCAGATCTGCACTTGCAGTCGAGGCATGCGCGGGATGAGCCGCAAGCAGCAGCATTAGAGCAGATAACGCCGTGCTGCCCACGACGACCGGCCGCCCAGTCGATTCGGTGGAGGCGGCGGAGTATTTCCCTGGGATGCGTCGCCGGTTGCCAAGCAGCAAGCTTGTGAGCAGCATCCCTAGCGCTGCCGCGAGCGGCCACTGATACCGCTGCGTATACACGCTGTGCTGACTTGACGCGAGGTCGTGCTTGACCAGCGGCGCGAGCGCCTGCTGGTAAATGGCTTCGAGTCCCTCACCCTCGGCGCCGAGGGGCGCATACGATCCCCCGGTCGCCGCAGCGATGGCCTTCAGGCCAGACTCGTCGAGCCGCGACTTCACTAAACTGCCCGCAGGGTCCTTCACGTATCCGCCGCCCTGATCTGGCGGTAGTGCAATGAGGTCGCCGTTTGGTGTGCCGACTCCAACCGTGTAGATCTTCAGGCCGTCCTGTTGAGCCGCGGCCTTAGCCGCGACCAATGCATTTCCCGCAAGATCTTCCCCGTCGGTGACCAAGATTAAAATCTTGTCGCTGCCAGTGCGCTGATCGAGTGCGCTCTGTGCCTCACGAATCGCGCTTGCGATGTTCGTGCCACCGCGTGGAATTATGTTTGTATCGAGCGCGTTTACAGAGTCGCGAAATGCGTCATAATCGGTTGTCAGGGGGACCTGCAGAAACGCGGTACCTGCGAAGGCCACGAGCCCGACCGCGTCACCGTTCAATCGATCAATGAAATCCTCGATCGCGAGTTTGGCGCGCGCGAGTCGATTGGGTTTCACGTCGGGAGTTAACATGCTGCGCGAAGTGTCGACGGCGAACATGATATCGTTGCCGCGGCGCGTAACCTGCTCCCATTGATATCCAGCCTGCGGTCCGGAGAGCGCGCCAAAGAGCAGTGCGAGAGCCGCCAAGAATAGCCCACGTTTTACGCGGCGCCGCCCGATTGAAAGCGAGCTCGTGAGCTGTGCTCGCAGGTGCTCTGCGACAAAAGTGACGAGCGTTGCCCGCTGACGTGCATCGTAGCGTCGCCACATCCAGATGAGCCCTAGACAAGCGGCAAATCCGGCGAGCAACCAAAGAGGGTGAGCGAACGTCACGGCAATCTCCGCAGGCGTGTCTGGCCCAGACCGAAGCCGAGACCAAGCACACCAAGTGCGGGAACCAATGCCCAGGAATACAATTCCTGGTAGTGCTCGTATTTTTTCAGGGTATGTGCGGACGTCTCGAGCCGATTGATCTGCCCATAAATGTTCTGCAATGAGCCGGTATCCGTCGCTCGGTAGAAAGCCCCACCCGTCTTTGCGGCAATCGCCTGCAGCGTCTTCTCGTCCACGTCCACCTTGGCCATGACCAGCTGTGTATTACCGAAAGCGTCCTTCACCGGCATGGGCGCCTCGCCCCGCGCGCCGACACCGACGGTGTAAATTTTGACGCCCAACGCCTTGGCGGCCTCAGCCGCGGCGATCGGCGAAATTTTGCCCGTGTTGTTCACGCCGTCGGTAAGTAGAATCATTACCTTGGACTTGGCCGACTTGCCGCGTAATCGATTCACGCCGGCGGCGATTGCTGACCCGATGGCCGTACCATCGTCGACGCCCCCGATTTGGATGCGCTCGAGATTTTGCTGCAGCCAATCGTGGTCGAGGGTGAGCGGGCTGACGAGATATGGCGCGCCGGCAAATGCGATGAGGCCGATGCGGTCATTCGGGCGCTCATTAATGAATTTCGAGACTACTGATTTGACGACCTCGATACGGTTTACCCGTTGATCGCCCACTTTGAAATCCAGTGCCTGCATCGAACCGGAAACATCGAGGCCCAGTACGATATCGATGCCGTTCGTCGAGACCTCGGTATGGCCGTCGCCAAGTTGAGGGCGCGCGAGTCCGACGATCATGAGGGCGCAGGCGAGAATAGGCAGTAACCATGCCAGGCGGCCGACGCGACTGCGGGTGGAGCGGGCGATCTGTCTGGCAAGACCGACATCGGAAAACTCGACGGCGGCCACCGCGCCGAGTCGACCGCGCCAGAGCAGTGCGAGCGGCAGGAGCGCGAGTAACCAGAGCCAGTCAGGCTGCAGAAAGCGAATCATAGGTTTCCTTGTCGCTTGGCGAACGCGCCACATCGCGCAGCCTCGCTGATGGGTCGGATTTTCCTGTCACGACGCAGAAAATGCGGGCACTCTCATACGTGGTTTCCATCTCCTCGGCGGACAAACTCCAGCCGGCAAATTTGGCCAGGTCGCAGTGACGCAGAAACCCAACAAGTAAGGCGCGGTGGCGAACGAGCGGCTCATCCGGGGATTGGAGAAGATCGTGGAGGAATTCTTCGGTGGTCCGATGTGCAGCCATCACTTGGAAGCGCTCCTCTATATAAGAGCGAACGATATCCGACACGGTAATCGAGAATTCGCGGACGGTGGCCGGTTGCATGAGCACGCGGGCCGCACGCAGATGCTCTAACGCCAACTCAAATGGAAGTTTCGCAACAAGGCGCTTGCGCCGCCGATTCCACCGCCAGGCGCCGATAGCAACCAAGCCGAGCATCACGCCCCCCGCCAACCACACGGACCAGAGCCAGGCCGAGGAGAGGGGTATGGGCCCGCGAATGTCGCGGATGTCTGTCGCTGAAATTGGTGATGCGGAGACCGGCGTGGGCAACCCGCCTGTGGTCGGCGTCAGGGCGAAGGCAGGAGTGCCGATGAGCAGCATTGCAATCAGGGCCCCAGCAAGTGCATTTCGCGGGCTCGGGGCAGGCGGTTTCTTCATGCGCGTCGGCGCTCGCGGCTTTTGAAAAACCTCTGCAGGGCGGGCATATAGGGCGATCCCGTATCCAGCTGCAACGTATCGACACCCTCTGAGCGCAAGTCGCTGACCAGGCGCCGTGAGCGCTCGTGTGCCTCCTGGCTGAAGCGGTCGCGTACGTTCGGATTGGCCGTATCAAGCTCGACAACTTCGCCCGTTTCCGCATCTTCAATCGCGAGCATTCCGACGTTGGGGAGCGCCCTTTCGTGCGGATCCTCAATGTGCACGGCGATGACGTCGTGCCGTCGATTGGTCTGGCGCAGCGCGCGCCGCAAATCCGCCCGTGCGCGCTCAGGATTCCTCGGGGATAGAAAATCCGAAATCATAAACACGATTGCTCGCCGATGCAGGAGGTGGCAGGCGACGTCGAGTGCACGCACACTATCCGTGCCCCGGCCCTGTGGCTCGTGGTAAAGAATCTCGCGCACCACTCGCAGAATGTGGCGGCGCCCCTTTTTAGGCGGGAGGTACTGTTCGATGCGGTCGGAGTAGAGAAGTAGCCCAACCTTGTCACTATTGCGTATGGCAGAGTAGGCGAGAGCGCTGGCAAGTTCGGCGGCGAGATCGCGCTTGCTTTGCGTGCC
>Ga0302326_10023338_pt1 | contig 12613 bp, 9 predicted proteins | sample Palsa_T0_3_FD_202264 | JGI IMG/M metagenome (GOLD analysis project Ga0302326, IMG submission 202264) | Peat permafrost microbial communities from Stordalen Mire near Abisko, Sweden - Palsa_T0_3 | ecosystem: Environmental > Terrestrial > Soil > Palsa > Peat permafrost | place: Sweden: Abisko... | reverse complement strand
ACGATATTGCCTGAGTCCGGAGAAACCAGTCCGACCAACGTTACCGGGCCAGGCAAAGCCGGCTGGGCTTTCGTTAGGATGCCGCCATCGAGATTAAGCGGATCCCACTGTTCGCCAATCGGACCTGGGTGCTTTGATCCAGCCATTTCGGTTTCTCGCATCAGCCGGAAGAGTTGACCGGCCATTTTGGCCCTATTGCATATTCTGAAAGTTCAAGACAGAATCGACGACCCGAAGGTCAACCCGATCTCGAGGAAGATGCCTGGGCAATTTGACCGGGCCGCGTAGTCCGACAAAGGGCCGCGGCTGCATTCTTTCCTTCATCTTTTCATGCCTCAAAACTCCCGGACTCTCACCAAAAATTCCGATCGATGCGCAATTCGGACCAAGGGATCGCGTTCCCAGGGCGACCACCCAACCAAGGCTGAATCGCCGACCGATGCCCCACGATCCGAGCCGCAACATAGCGGTGATTTCCTTCCACGATCATCTTCCCATCTACTTTGATAGCGGGCGGCATCTCCCCTGCCAAGAGCCTATCCACGTACTGCTGGACTCTCGGAAGAGAAATACCGCCTGCCTGTTGGGACAACAACGGAGCATCTCTCATTGCATTTCGAATCATCAGGTCGTTGATTTTCACCGAATCTGTTCCCCCTTCCCGGCTGGAACGCGATTCGATCACGTATAGGAGAACGCCCCGTCCTCCCCAATGCCCACACTAATCGCCGTCATCTTCTCACCCTCTGCCATGCCGCCCAGGATCTTGCGGGAAATATCCGGCAGCAGAGTGTTGGTCAGGATATTATCCACGTTTCTGGCGCCGCTCTCAACCTCGGTGCAGCGGCTGGCAACTTCGTTCAGGAAGGCGTCGTCGTAGCTCAGCTTCACTTTGTGGTTCTCCAGAATACGGCGCTGAATCTTGCCCAGCTTCAGGCGGATGATCTGCTTCAGAGCTTCATCGCGCACCGGGTAGTAGGGGATGAGAACCATGCGCCCGAGAAATGCCGGCTTGAAGATCTTGTTCAGATCGGGCTTCAGCGCTTCAACAAGCGCACGAGGGCTGGGCGCGGTTTCCGGATCGGCTACCAGCTTCATCATCTGGTCGGTGCAGGCATTGGTTGTGAGGATGATGATGTTGTTCTTGAAGTCGATCGAGCGGCCTTCCCCGTCTTCCATGTTGCCCTTGTCGAAGACCTGGAAGAAAATTTCCAGCACATCGGGATGGGCCTTTTCGACTTCATCGAGCAAGACCACGGAGTAAGGCCGCCGCCGCACCGCTTCCGTCAGCACGCCGCCTTCGCCATAGCCAATGTACCCTGGGGGCGAGCCCTTCAGCGTGGAAACCGTATGCGCCTCCTGGAACTCGGACATATTGATCGTGATCAGGTTGTGCTCGCCGCCGTAAAGCAAGTCGCTCAGCGCAAGCGCAGTCTCGGTTTTGCCCACGCCGCTGGGGCCGACCAGCATGAAGACGCCGACCGGCTTGTTGGGATCGTCGAGCGACGCGCGCGAAGTCTGCACGCGCTGGCTGATGATCTCCATGGCATGATTCTGCCCGATCACGCGCCTGGCCAGGTGCTCCTGGAGCGCGAGGATTGTCGTAATTTCATCCTTCAACATTTTGCCGGCTGGAATACCGGTCCACGCGGACAGCACCTCGCCCACAATCTGTGCGTCCACGCAAACCTGGATGAGTCCGGTTTCGCCCTGCACGGCGGAGAGCTCCGCTTCCAGCGCATGCAGCTCTGTCATGGGATCGGCAGCGGCGACAGGCGCCTCGGTGGCCGCATCCGCACTCGCTTCTTTCGGCGCTTCGGCATCTGCGTCTTTCGATGCATCAACAGGCACTTCCTTGGGCGCTTCTGCCTGGGCTGCCTTGCCGTGGCCGGACTCAAGCTTTTCGCGTATCTCGCGAATCTTGCCCACCAGCTCGCGCTCTTTGTCCCAGCGCTCCTGCAGAGCCTTCAGGGTGGCATCGGCTTTTTCTTTTTGCGCTGCGATCTCGGCGAGCTTCTCCTGGTGATCCGCGCCGACAATTTCCTCGCGATCGAGGATCCGCTTCTGTACCTCGAGCGCGTCAATCTGCCGGGTCAGGTCTTCAATCGCGGGCGGTGTCGCGCTTTGGCCCAACGCCAGACGTGCGCAGGCTGTATCGAGGATGCTCACCGCCTTGTCCGGCAACTGGCGGCCGGCAAGGAATCGGTTCGACAGGCGAACGCTGGCGTAGACAGCTTCATCGAGGATACGGACCTTGTGATGCTTTTCAAGGGAAGCTACCAGCCCACGCATCATGATCTGGCATTGCGGCTCGCTTGGCTCCTCGACCTTCACAACCTGGAAGCGCCGGGCCAGCGCCGCGTCCTTTTCAAAGTACTTTTTGTACTCCGACCATGTGGTTGCCGCGATGGTGCGCAGTTCGCCGCGGGCCAGGGCCGGCTTGAGCAGGTTGGCAGCGTCGCCCTGCCCCGCCTGGCCGCCCGCGCCGATCATGGTGTGCGCTTCGTCGATGAAGAGAATGATGGGTATGGCCGACGACTTCACCTCTTCAATCAGCCCCTTGAGCCGGTTCTCGAATTCGCCCTTGACGCCCGCGCCCGCTTGCAGCAAGGCCAGGTCGAGGGTGCGGATCTGCACGTTCTTCAAGGGCGGTGGCACATCGCCGGCCACCACGCGCAACGCAAATCCCTCCACGACGGCCGTCTTGCCGACACCCGCCTCGCCGGTGAGGATGGGATTATTCTGCCGCCTGCGGGTGAGGATATCGATCACCTGGCGAATCTCGGAATCGCGACCCAGCACCGGGTCAATCTTGCCGCGCTTGGCGTTGCCGGTCAGGTCAACCGTGTACTGGTCGAGATTCGGCGTCTTTCCGCCGCCCGGCTTGGCAGCGGCTTCGCCGCCAGGCCCGGTCGGAACCGCGGCACTCGTGGTCTCGCTCGAGAGCGCAACAATACCCATTAGATCCTTGCGCAGTGCATCCGCATTGATCTTGTGGAACTCCTTGCTCACGTCGTTGATCAGGCGGGAGAGCTCCTCATCGGAGACCAGGGCGAGGATGGCAAAACCGGTGCGCACCTGTCCCACATTAAAATCGATGGAGCCGATGGTCCACGCGGTGGTCAGCATCTTGAGCACGGTGGGGCTGATGGCCGGCGTGCGCGCATTGCCCGACTTGAGCTTGTCCATGCTGCGCGAAAGCTCATTCGTCAGCCTCGACTTGTCCATCTCGAAATGCTTGAGGATGGCGGCGAAGTCGCCGGAGCTGGAATCAAGCAGCTTGGTGAGAAAGTGCTCAATCTCGATATCGTAGTTTGTGCGGGAAAGACAGAGACCGGCGGCGCCTTCGAGCGCGGAGCGGGCTGGGTCATTCAGTTTGGAGATCAGCGATTTCAGGTTGATTCCCATATTTTCCCCCTTACAGAATCAGAATTGTATCGTCCGGGTCGCAACCCAGCGGTTCGGTTTTCGCCCAGGAGACCCAGCCAAGCCGCGCCGGATTGCTTGAGTCGAGGTCAAGTTCAACTTTGGGTACCTGGTTTCGATCAAGCACGAGTTGTAACTCGAATTCCAGGCATTCATTGCTGAAAAAGCGGGTGATGGCCCGCAAGGCCTTGTGGGCCGGCCCTCCGGGAAGAAAATCGCAATAGCGATCGATTCCCAGGGGCCCAATTCGGATGCGCACCCGCGACTGCCGGTCCCAGACCGCATCGCCCACGACTGCGCCGGAGCCAACCTGGCGGGAAGCAGACTCCTCTTCCACCATTTCGCATTGCGTTTGGCTATCCAGCCCGTACCAGCCGCCGGTGAACTGCTGAACCTCCACGGAAACCTCAAAGTAGTCCGCGATCACCTGTTCCAGCGCGACCGCTGATCGCAACTGCGAGGCCATCAGCGAAATGTAATGCAGCAGCGCTTCGTCCTCGATATCCTGCCGATTGCGAAGTCCGGCGGTGCCCAGGCCGACCAGGTCAAACAGATACTTCGTAAACAGGTCGCGCTCGCCGGCGTTATAGTTGACCGCGAACTTCGACCTCTGCCAGCCACGATAGAAGAGCGAAACAGCCCGATGATTGAAGATGTCCAGGAACGCTGCCAGGCTGTGGTCCTTGGCCCGCGCCCGCTCCAGGATAAGCTCGCAATAGGTGTAGGGCAGCAAGCTCTCCGGGCCGGTAATGCCCATGAAGTTGACCGTCATCTCCGGCCGCGCGTCGCCGTTTACCTCCAGGCTCTGGATTTCACTGGCCGGAAAACCGAGTCGCTGATTGACGCGGAAATGAACCGCCTCATTCTCGGGGCTGGAGAAGCCGCCCACGTGATGCGAGTCGGGGCGCAGCCGCTGCAACAGCGTCACCGCCTGGAAAAACTCGAACGAACACGCGTCGTCGACCAGTTGCTCGCCGAGCAACGAATACGTTAAATGATGGGTTTCCGGCCCGATCTCGGTGGCCATTCGTTGAGTTTCTCCTTTCTTTGCGGAGTGGTGACGCTCAATTGCGTAAAGCTGTTCAGAGACGCGCTCATGCCGAAGAATCGTTCCAGCACGCAGGCGAACAGGAACGCGCCGCCCCCGGCAAACTGGTCCTCGTCGATCTCCATTTCGATCCGGATCCCACGAGCGAAGCTTACTCCCTGCTCGGAGATCAGGCGCGTGAAATGCGGCTGGCTTTGAATTTTCAGGATGCTCTGGATGACGTTTTGTGAGTAAGCGGTCCGGCCAACATCGTAGAGCCGCAGAATCTCCTGCAACGCCGACTTTCCGCCTTCGAGCATCGAGAGGTAGTTGAGCGACAAGTGCGAAACCAGCCGCCACAATGTGCTTTTGCCGAGAGCTGGCCGCACCGGAGGCGTCGGCTTGCGCAGCGCGACAATGCGCCGCATCGCCGTGGCGCCCTCCATCTCGAAATCGCTGTCCTGGTTGCCGAACGGCAGGCGCGCCGGCAGATCGCGATTGGTGCAGGTGGTGCGAACTGAAAGGATGACCGCATCCGGATCGACGGTTGCAGTCGACAGGTCGATCAGCGAAAGCGAAATATCCGTGCCGTCGTCGCTGGGGCGGGTGGAGGGACGCCGCCGCGCCAGCCAGAAGCACGAGCGGTCCTCTTTCCTGGTTGAATGGCGGAGCGAGTAGAACGGCTCGTACGCGGTGATCTTCTGATTCGTGGAATTGATGGCGTTCACTTCGTCAACCGAGAACACTTCCATCGAATACGGGCGTCGCACATCGGGGATGAGCGGGTATTCATGCTTGCGCTGATTCAATTGGATGGGCTCGGCTACCTGCGGAAACAGGTTGACCACCGGCGCGCATCCCAGGCGAAAGCTCTTCTTGGAAACTTCGAGTTCCAGCCGCTGCACCCGCCCTTCCCCTTCGATCTCGGAGATGAGGAAGATGATTTCAATTGCATCCTTGAAACCTGCCGCTGCAATGCACTCCAAACCCGTCAAATCGAGGAAGAAGAACTTTTCCGGGAACGCGAAGTACTCCATCAGCAGCCGATGGCCGGCAAAGGTGGACGAAGGATAAGAGACCATCCCTTCATCGAGGCCGAAACCAACGGCTTTCACAGCGGAGGCGGGCAGAGTCACCGGCGCCAATCGCGATCCAGCGGAAAGATCGCGGATGACAATGCGATTCAGCCGGCTGAACAGCAACTCGTACAGTATGTTGACCAGACCGCTTTCGCCGTCGAGGTAGAAGCGGAGCTGATCCACCTTGAGTGCCGGGAATGTTACGTCGCGCGCGCAATGGAGTTCCAGGCGCACCGCCCACGCCGAATCGCTGGTTTTCACGGCGGGCTTCAGCCGGCTGGGCGCGCTTAGCTCGACTGCGGTCACGGTGAGAGGCCACAAGGTTGTGTCGTAGCAGGTGCGAAAGGTGCAGGGAACGCCGCCGATCGGTTTTGAATAGAGCGGCGAATTCCGCTCGATCTTCATCCCCGTAGTCAGCTTTCCCTTCTCCGGATCAATCTGAAATTCGACCACCGACATGGACGGAATGGGACGGACGAGTTGGGGATAGACGATGCTGAGAAGTCCATCGGTAATCTCCGGGAACTCATCTTCCATCTTGAGATGAACGCGAGCGGCAAGAAATGCGAATGACTCAAGCAGCCGCTCTACATGCGGGTCTTCGCACTTGGTTGGCTCCAACTGAAGCCGCGAAGCGACCTTGGGATACTTCTCCGCAAACTGCGCTGCCGACTTGCGCATGTAGTCCAGTTCCCGCTCGTAATAGAGCAGCAGCTCATCGCGCATCGTCGCCCCCGGTCAGGTGGCAGTTTCCGCTCTTCAGTTCGATTACGGTATCGAAGCTGATGGGCTCGGGGACTGGATCCATGCGCAGCATCGCCTCCACGCGCAGGCGCACGTCCTTCTTGGCTGAGTCCGGAGTTTCGACCAACACCAGGCGCACATTGGCCAGCCGCGGCTCAAACATGTTGATCGTGGCCAATATCTGGCGCACCAGCTTGTTGCGATCGCCGGTCGCCGCCATGGTGAGCGTGGAGAGGTCGGGGAGCCCGTAGGTGTAAGCAGACCGGTTGAGTTCTTTCAGCCCCTCATCCGGCATGTCGCAGATGCGGCGGGAATTGAGCAGCCATTCCAGGTCTCGGCGCACTGCGCTCTTCAAGAGCCGCACCGATTGCGAGCGGCTCAGAGGGTTCTCCATCCGGTTCTCAGGTTCAAGATCGATGAGCCGGTCCAGCACGGAAACGGTGATCGTTGTTTCGCCGAGGCTCCTGGCCATGGTTTACCCCGCACTCAGGGCCTGGACGGGGTCGAGGCGGCAGATTCGTTCAAAGAGCTTTTGCTTTTCACCGGAACTGCCCTGGATCTTTTTGCTGGTGCGCATCAACATCGACAGATAGCCGGCGACGACCTGAGGATCTTCCCAGGCATCGAGCTTGTGGTTCTCAATGGTTGCGGTGATATCCTCAAGCAACGGTTGAGCAATCGAATCCTTCCCGGCGGCAATGGCCAGCTCAGCCAATTGCATCATGCGGCGAAATCGGCTGCGTCCCGACCGTTGCCGAGCGATGGCGGACCGCATGATGGCGAATGCCTTCTCTTCCTGACCGGCAGCCAGTGCCTCTTTGGCCAGCACGTAGGCGTCAGCGGCCTGGGCAAGCCATGTGGGCGTTCCATTCAATTCCGCAGGAGGATCCGAGGCGGCCTCATCCTCCGCCGGCTTGGCGGATGGTTGCGGTGCGCTCAACTGCTGCAGCCACAGCTTGGTTTCCGCATTCGCAGCCGGCGTGTCATCGAGTAGTGTCGCATCCAGCAACTCAGGAACGTCGTTCAGCAGGGCACGTAACTCGGACTGGATCGCGGTGGCAATGGGATGGTATTCGTCGCCGAGTGCCGTGCACGCAGCCACGGAAAGCCGCTGCAAATCAAGCCAGGCGCGACTGCACGGCAGCGCCATAGCCTGTTCTCCGGCCTCCAGCAGATCGCTCCACTTCTTATTGAGAGCCAGCCGCTTGATCTGCTGCCGAAGCTCGGTGGGCGGAGCTTCAAGCAAAGTGCTGTCGCCCAGGTGCGACCCCGTTCGCAACTCGCCCCAGCGCAGCCCGCGCAACAGCAGGTAAGGCGCGGGACTGAACGGCTCCCGCTTGCGCAGAAAAGATGCGGCGCCCGCAATGCTGGCAACAGCCTGACGGCGGTCCGTGGGTTCCGCGCTTGAAAATGCCGCCAGTCCTCCGGAAGAAACAGCTCCTCCGTCCGCGCCTTCCTCGCCTCCTTGCGCCCCATCGGCTGCTCCCTCGGCAACCGCCACGATCTCTACGGGATCAGGCTCTTTCTCGCGCTTCTTCTGAAGCAGCGAATGAATTACCTGCCGCACTTCATTGAGGGTATCCTTCAGTTTGACGAACGAAGGAGCGTCATCCTCGAACCTCTCGTCGCAAAGCTTGTCTAGATTGTTCAGGGCCTCAATGGACCCATCGAGATCCTTTTCTGCCTTCAGGTAAAAGGCCTTCGGTGTTTCGTTAAAGGACTTGTCGAAGTCCTCCGGAGCAATTTTGCCACCCGCGATGGCCTTGGCCCTTGCGGTCCGCTCCTTGTCGGTTTTGGCCTGATCTTCGAAGCCCACCACCCTGGACTCTTTGTAGACAAGAAACGAATATCCTGAGGCAGTAATCGGTGAACTCTTCAGCGGAATTTCCAGCTTGGATCCAACCCATGTGAGCGGCGTGGCGCGGAGTTCGCGGTCCCCATCCTCAATTTCCGGATAAACCGTGTCCCAAAATTCGGTCAACAGGCTCTGGCACAATACAATCCCGGTGCGAAGCCCTCCGAAACCTTCCGTCTGCAATAGCCCCTCTGTGAGCCAGGCGGCTACTTGAAGATCCTTGGAGATCGTCGCGAGCGCGTCCTGCGCCAGCTTGACCACCAAGGGGAAATTGGCCGTTTTGCGCTCCTCTTTCCAATCTCCCTGGGCCAGGTCGTCGTCCTGACGCCGTGCTTCTTTGATTTTGTCGTGGATCAACAACTTCGTATCGTGACGCAGATCGATCCCACTCGGGTTTTCCCCGGGAATCGGAGTGAGGAGATCTTCGCGAAGTGGCATAGGAATCGAGCCCCCGGCCCAGGAATCAGCTTTCTTGTTCTGTGGGCCCATCGGTGGCATGGGCGAACTCGATTGATCGGACTTCGAGGAATGGAATTTCCTCCCCGTCAACCAGGAGCATCTTTTGACCGGTTGGGTACTCCCGGCCTTCCTCGTCCGCAGTCCACTCGGTGACTCTGCCCAGCCAGACCGCCTCGTCGGGATCCTTCCACGAGAATGGGTAGATTGCCGGGATCAGCACTTCTCCCAGGTCCATTCCCTTGAACGATGGCGCAGCCTGAACCAGCGCCGGAGCCCAGAGCGTGTCCCTGAGCCTTTGCGGCGGCCCCATCTCGATGGAGGCGAGATGTTGAAAGGGAATCCAGACATAGGACCCGGCGGCAAAAACCTCGAGCCGCGACCCAATGTCCGGATCCGCATCGCGCAAATCCGTAAACGGCTTCCCGTTCAGAGTGCCGGCCGGGGACTCGGCTTGCCCTGTGGGGAAAGCTTGCTTTTCAAAGAGATCTTGACGCGTCTTCTCCGCATGGAGAGCCGCGTAGTAAACGATTGCGCCCGTTTCCGATTCGACGCTGCCCCCGGCGAGCGCCGCCAACTGCCTTTCGGCGCGAGCGAATTCGCCCGCGAAACAAAGCAATTCAAACAGGAAGGTGCGCTGAGCTTTGTCGGAGGGGTGCTCACGCAAATAAGCCGTGAGCACTTTCTCCGCCTCGCGCACCTTGCCTGCTGCGAAAAGTTCTCTTGCGGTCAGTGGCACCGTTTGCCTGCTTGTCCCCAAGTTACCACTTCTCTAGCGTTTGCACGTCGAAGCCACGGTCGATGAAGCCTGCCAGCTTGCCGTCGTCCTCGGGGTTGTAGCTGACCTTGACCTTGCTGTAGGTAAAGGATACGGATTCCATCGGATGTTCGGTTGAACCGGATAACTGGATCGAGGTGATCAGAGCATCCGCAAGTTCGATCTTGAAATAGTCCTCCGGCTTCTCGGCGATTTCCTTGTCGTAGAAGATTTCGACTTTCTTGACGAAGGTCGCTTTGACGCAATGCGCCCAAAGATCCGGGGTTGTCTTGTCCGCAACCTTCATGACGTTGAGGTCTGCGAAGTTGGCCTTGCCCGCCTTGAGATCTCCGCCGGAGGCGGTGCTGATCATTGCCGAAGTAGAGGCCCCGAAGCTGAACGACATGATGTCGATCGCTTTCTTCCTGCTTTTGCTCGGTCCCTCGATCCCGTCGAGTACCAGATATGCGTTGACTGCCATGTTTATCTCCCTAACAATTCGTGTGAAAATTCTTTGGATTTCGGGCGCGGGACCTGACGGCCCCGTGCCCAGGAAAAGCTACGAGAGGCTATTGCGCCTGGGCAGGCAGATCGGCCACCAGCCTCAGCGAAACAGTGAGTTCATCCAGTTGGAAGTGAGGGCGCAGGAAAGCGACAGCGCGGTAGCAACCCGGCTTGCCGGGAATCTCGGTAACGTCGATGCGGGCTTCCCGCAACGGCTTCGCCGCTTTGGTAGCCGGTGAGGCGCTGTCATCCGGCGTGACGTACTTGATGATCCAGCGGTTCAGGAAGGCGCTCGCCTCGTCCCTCGACATAAAGCTCCCGATCTTGTCGCGCATCATGGCCTTGAGGTAATGCGCAAACCGCGACACAGCCATGATGTAAGGCAGCTGGGTCGACAGACGCGCGTTGGCATTGGCCGAATCGGTGTCGTAGACCTTTGGCTTCTGGCAACTCTGCACGCTGAAGAACGCGGCATAGTCTGTCCCTTTGCAATGCACCAGGGGCACAAACCCGAGGTCGGCGAGTTCCTTTTCACGCCGGTCGGTAATGGGCACCTCAGTGGGACACTTCATCGCGACATCGCCCTCGTCGGTGGCAAAGTTGTGCGTGGGCAGACCCTCAACCAACCCGCCGCCTTCGACACCGCGCATCGCGACGCACATGCCGTATAGCGAGTAGGATTGAGTCATCTTCGAGCCCAGGGCGTAGGCAGCGTTCATCCACAGGTATTTGGAGTGGTCGGTGCCATCCACGTGCTCTTCGTAGACAAACTCATCGATGGGTTTGGTTTCCGCGCCGTAGGGTAGACGGCCCAGTGTGCGCGGTAAGGTGAGAGCCACATAACGAGAGTCTTCGCTCTGACGGAATGACTTCCACTTCGCGTAGTCCGTGCTGTCGAAGATCTTTGCCAGGTCACGGGGAGCATCCAGTTGCTGGTAGCCTTCCAGGTTAAAGAGGTCGTGCGAGGCCGCGCTGACAAACGGCGCGTGCGCCTGGGCGGCAATATGCGACATGCCTTCCAGCAGGGCCATATCTTCCGGGTGCTTGCCGAATTCGAAATCGCCAATCAGGGCTCCGAAAGGAGCGCCGCCGAACACCCCATACTCCTCTTCGTAGATCTTCTTGAAGAGGGCGCTCTGATCGAACTCAGGAGCCTTTTCGATGTCGCGCAGCAGTTCCTTTTTGCTGGCGTTGAGGACGCGAATCTTCAACCCGACACCCGTCTCGCTGTTGTCCATCAGGTACTTGAGCCCGCGCCATGACCCTTCCAGCTTTTGAAAGCTCGGATGGTGCAGAATCTCGTTCAATTGCAACGAGAGCAGGTGATCGATCTGCGCGATACGCGCGTTGATCATCATTTCCGCGTCTTTGGCGACGGTCATTGAACCGTCAAGCACCTGCGCGACAAATTCCTTGACCAGGTCTTTGCCGCGCTCGCGGGATGCAGCTTCGACCCCGAAGCGGCCCTGCTCTACAATCTGGTCGAGAAGGCTCGACTCCTGGGCATCGAGGGTTGCCCCCGAGGCCTGTGTACTCGCAACTGCTTCAGCCATTGGAGCCTCCCATTTCACCCTTCAGTTTGTCCAGCTTTTCTGTGTTGCCGACCGCCTCCAGCAACAACTCTTCAAGCTTGTCGTTCCCTTGCAGCGAACCGCGCAGGTCGGCGAGTCTGGTGCGCAGATCGAGCATCGCCTTGAGCGGCTTCACCTGCTTGGCAACGTTGGCCGGCTCAAAGTCGTCCATCTTGCGGAATTTGAGGTCAACCTTCAACTGCGCCGCATCCGGGTCGTCGCTCAACTTGTTTTCCACCGCAAACGCAAGATGCGGCTTCATGCCTTCAAGGACCGTATCGAAGTTGTCGGGGTTAACCTCGACAAACTTGCGCTCCTTGAGTTTGGGTAGCGGCTGCTCCGGGTTACCCGTAAAGTCTCCCAGAACGCCGACGACGAACGGCAGTTCCTTGAGCTCGATGGCGCCGCCAATTTCAACGTCGTAGGTAATCTGCACCCGGGGAGGACGCACCCGGTCCAGCTTGTGCTGTGCGCTTTGTCTAGCCATAATTCCTTCCTTGAACTGAAGATGATCCAGAATGGACGAACGTTGAAGGGGACCTTGTTCCGCAGTTGTGTGGCCGCCAGGAGCACACCTGCTCCCCACACGTTACCTCTGTCTACTGAGCGGAACCGACCCAAGGGAATGAGACCGAAGCAAGTAGAACGCAAATCTAGGTGCCAGTCTCAGTGTGTCCTTTTTAATACCACACGGGCGGAAGCCGGTCAACACAAATCAAAGATTTCACATTGGAGCAACGAACGAGCAAGAGAAAGACGATTTCGGAACGCAGGTCGCGAACCCGCAAGGATTTACTAGTAAGTAATCTAAAACGCGGTTTGACTCTCAGAATTCGGAAAACCCTGCATGCGGTGAGGTCCACCCATTACCACGGTAACGCATCACCATCGAATTTAATCCGGGACGTGCGGGCATGTGCAGACCCGACGCTTACTGATTCAAAAAGGAAACGTGAGCGATCCGTCACCATGCAAATCTTCCCTTGTCAGCCCGGGCCGGAATGGTAATGTGGAATCCTGATGCTAACGATGCTAACAGTGGAGGAGTCCAGCCAGCTCCTTGCTTTCCTTAAGGACGCGGGGTACACCGAAGAGAATCTTCGCCGCCACCTAGGCGCTCTGGAATTGCCCTCTCGCCAACTGCGCAACGAAGCGCGATTGCTGGATCGAGTCGCCGCGCCTACCCTGCTTAAC
>Ga0302326_10023337_pt1 | contig 12613 bp, 12 predicted proteins | sample Palsa_T0_3_FD_202264 | JGI IMG/M metagenome (GOLD analysis project Ga0302326, IMG submission 202264) | Peat permafrost microbial communities from Stordalen Mire near Abisko, Sweden - Palsa_T0_3 | ecosystem: Environmental > Terrestrial > Soil > Palsa > Peat permafrost | place: Sweden: Abisko... | reverse complement strand
CACTGACCCCGGCCACGACGGGGACGACAAGCACGAGGGCCGTGGTCGCCGCGTTCAGCTGCGTGCGCAGCGGCAGCATGCAGGCCGTCGACGCTGCCGCTGTGGCAACCGCCACGACTGAGCCGAACACAGGCCGGCGCCCCTGGGGCCACGCGCGGCGCCATGCGGCGCCCACTTGGGCCGTCCCGAGCCCCCTAAGTTCCTGGCGCGGTGCCCGTCGCTGCGTCGCTCAGCATTGCGATGAGCGACGTCCCGGCCGGTTTGGCCTCTGCGACGAGCAGCGAGCGGACCGCGTCCTCAGAGTCAGGGGAAGCCAGCACGAGGACCTCGTCACCGGGTTCGAGCACGGTGTCACCCCTCGGCACTACCACGTGGGCCCGGCGGACGACGGCCACAACGGTCGCCTCCCGGGGCATCCCCAGGTGCGCCAGCTCTTTGCCGGCGGCCGGGGACCCGGGCGCGAGGGTGACCTCGACGAGGTGGGCCCCCGAAGACTCGAGCTGCATGATCCGGACCAAGGAACCTACTGAGACCGCCTCTTCTACGAGGGAGGCCAGCAGGTGGGGAGTCGACACGGCGATGTCCACCCCCCAGGTCTGGTTGAAAAGCCAGTGGTTTTTGGGGTGGTTAACCCGGCCGACGACGCGAGGTACCGCAAATTCCTGTTTGGCGAGCAGGGAAATGACGAGGTTGTCTTCATCGTCACCGGTCGCGGCCACGACAACGTCCGCGCTTGCGAGGCCCGCAGCGTCCAACGCCGAAACCTCACAGGCGTCCCTCACCATCCAGTCGACCCCGAGGTTCGCCCCGCGTTCGGCGACCTCGGGATCCTGCTCTATGAGCAGGACTTCATGACCGGCCTTATGAAGGTCGGCCGCCAGGTAGCTGCCCACGTTCCCAGCCCCAGCGATGACCACTTTCATGCGCGGGGGCCTCGTTGGAGATGTTCGTCCAAGACGTCCAGCGATCCCTCGACCACCGATACGTAAAGCACGTCCCCTGCCTGGCCCACCACTCCGGGCTTGGGCAAATGGGACTTGCCAGCGCGAGAAAGTGCCACGATCCTGAGGCGCCCGTTCACCTCCAGGTCCTCCAACCCGTACCCAACCCAGCTCGGTGGCAAAGCGCGCTCCACCATGACTACATCGCCTGTTGGGCTCACCCAGTCGGGGGCGGCACGCTCCGGCAAGAGACGCCGCATGACCTGGTCCACCGTCCACGTCACGGTGGCCACAGTCGGTATACCGAGGCGACGGTAGATCACAGCCCGTCGGGGGTCGTATATCCGGGCCACAACACGGGGGACCTCGTAGGTCTCCCGTGCTATCCGAGCAGTGAGGATGTTGGAGTTGTCGCCATTGGTGACGGCCGCAAGCGCGTCGGCTTCGGCTATCCCAGCCTCTTCGAGAGCGTCGCGGTCAAAACCGAAGCCGACAACTCCCTTGCCCCCCCAGTCCATTGCGAGACGGTGAAGAGCCTCGGGGTTCTTGTCGATCACTGCTACCTCGTTCCCGTCCCGCGAAAGGATCGATGCCAGCTCGCTACCAACCCTCCCGCAGCCCACCACGACGACACGCACTCAAGCATCGTACTTGGCATGGCTGTCCACCCCGGCTACGCTCTTGCAGCGGCTCCCGGAAGCTCGAGGGACCGCCGTTGGAGGGCGCCCGTGCGGTGCCGGATATGTGAAGGGCCTTATCAGCGCCAGTGAGCACCCCAGGCACAACCACCGAGGCCCAGCGCATACGCGACCTGGAGAGCACTATCGAAATCCCCGAGACCCTCGGCTACAGGATCAAGAACGTCCTGCTCGGCCCGCCGATGGTGAGCGAGCAGCTTGCCACCGAGCGGCTCGGGAGCCTGATGGCAATGGGGGTGCTGGCACCCGACGGTATCTCCTCCTCTGCATACGGGACCGAGGAGATGCTCGTCGAGCTGGTCAAGTACGTGGGCGTCGCGTCGTTCGCGCTCGTGCTACCCGTCACCTTCGCCTTGTTGTTGGTGCTCATCTTCGTCACCCTCTCCTATCGAGAAGTTGTGATGGTCTACACCCGTGCCGGCGGCTCGTACGTCGTCGCAAGGGACAACTTCGGCCCGACCGTCGCACAGGTGGCCGCCGTCGCACTGCTCATCGACTACACGGTCACCGTCGCGGTCCAGATCGCCGCCGGCACCGACGCGCTGACATCGGCGTTCCCGACGCTGCTTCACTACAGCCTCCTGTCCTTCTCGGCGAGCGTGTGGATCAGCATTGCCGTAGTGGTCCTGATGGCCTACGGCAACCTGCGAGGCATACGCGAGGCCGGCCGCATTTTCGCTTTCCCAACGTACTTTTTCGTCTTCGCTCTCGGGAGCGTGATAGTCACCGGCGTTGTGCGGTCGCTGACTGGCAACCTTCATCAGTTTTCTATACACCGCCCAGGTCTTTACCACTTCGGCACTCCCGGGAGCGGTCTCCTGATGGGCGCTTCTGTGCTCGTGATAATGCGCTCGTTCGCCAACGGCGGTGCGTCGCTCACAGGAGTCGAGGCAATATCCAACGGGGTTAGCGTCTTCAAGCCGCCCGAGGGGGTACGTGCCCGGCGCGTGTACCTCCTGATGGGCGTGACGCTCGGTTCCTTGGTCCTAGGCACGTCGTTCCTAGCCAGGTGGACCCACGCCGCCCCGTTTATCCTCGGGGCTCCCACGGTCATCTCGCAAGAAGCACAAGCCGTGTTCGGCTCCGGGCCCGCCGGGCACACCCTGTTCTACATGGTCCAGCTCGCCACCCTGCTGATCCTTTATACGGGCGGAAATACGAGCTTCAACGGCTTCCCGTTCTTGGCGAGCTTCGTGGCTGGGGACCGCTTCCTGCCGCGCCAGCTAACCAAGCGCGGGCACCGCCTGACCTTTTCCAACGGGATCATCGTCCTGGCGATCGTCGCCATAACCCTTCTCCTCGTGACGAGGGCAAACGTGACGGCCCTGGTGGCGGTCTATGCCATCGGCGTCTTTACGGGCTTCACCATGGCGGGCGCCGGGATGAGCAAACACCACTGGGTACACCGGGCGCGCGGTTGGAGGCACAAGCTCGTGATCAACGGCAGCGCCTCGGTCCTGTCCGCAATCGTGGTGCTGATCCTCGCTGTGGCAAAGTTCAAGCAGGGAGCGTGGACGGTCGTGCTCCTCTTCCCGATCCTGACCATCGCGCTCATCCGCCTCAACCGCCAGTACCGAGCCGAGGCTCAACAGCTCGACAAGGGCGCCATGGAAGCGACCGAGGTGCCCATCCTGCACCGCCACATCGTTTTGGTCTTCGTGGACCGCCTGGACCTGGCGACCGCCCGCGCTATCCAGTACGCCCGCAGCCTCAACCCTGACGAGGTCCGGGCCGTGCATTTCCTCCTGGACAATGCAGTTGCGCAGGTACTCAGGGAAAACTGGGGGCGTCTTATGATCCGGCGCCTACCCCTGGAGATCAGGGAGTGCCGCGACCGCCGGCTCGTGAGGGCGGCGGTGGACCTGGTAGCCGCAACCCTTGCGGACGGGGATACGGAGGTCTCGGTGCTCCTGCCCCGGCGTTTGTACTCGTGGGGCTGGGGCCACCTGCTCCACGACCGCACCGCCGATCGCCTAGCGGCCGTCGTGGGCCGGCTCCCTCACGCGAACGCGACAATCGTCCCCTTCCAATTGACCAAGATGCGGCCAGCCCGCAGGAACGCCAAAGGCGACCTCAAGGCGGCGCCCAAGAAACGGGCACGTGAGCTGGAGCGGAGCGAGGATCTCGTCTCGGTGGAGGGAGTCCTCCCGATCGGAGCAATCGAGTGGCGCCACAAGGCAAGGATCGCCGGCCGCGTGACCTCGGTCGAAGTACAACCGTGGCGGGGAGCGCAAGTGCTTAGCTGCACCCTTGTCGACCGCACCGGGTCGGTGACCCTCGTTTTCACCCGTCGCGACGTGCCCGGCATAGAGACGGGAGCTCAGATCGTGGCAGAGGGCACCGTCGGGGAGCACGAGGGCCGCCTGGCCCTGCTGAACCCGATCCACGAAGTGCTCAAGAGAGCGCCGGCGGACCCCATCCGCAACTGAGCTCCGGGGGGACCGAGTGGCCCCTCGTTGAGCGGGCCGGTCAGCCGGCAGGGCTTGGCGGCGGTGCGATGCGGTCGACGGCTTGCAGTTCTTCTTCGGTGAGCACCCAGTCAGCAGCCCTAACGTTCGCGATCACCTGCTCGGGCCTGGTGGCCCCGGCAATAACTGAAGCCACCACCGCCTTGGCGGCCAACCAAGCGATGGCCAGCTCCAGGAGGCTGTGGCCCTGTTGCTGAGCGAAGCGCTCCAACTCGTCGACGACACCCATCGTGGCGTCCGCCAACAGCGTTTCCCGGCGGTCGGCAGGCATACCGGCGAGACGCGTACCGGGAGGAGGCGGCTCGCCCGGACGGTACTTGCCCGACAGGAGCCCGTTGGCGAGTGGAGAATAGGGGATGAAGGCGGTCCCCAGGCGTTCGCACTCGGCGAGGATGTCGAGCTCTGGCTCCCGCTGCAAGACGCTGTACTGGTTTTGCACGCTGACAAACCGCGGCGCCCCCTCGGCGGCCGCGGCATCCGCATCGTCGAGCTGAGCGGCAGAAAAGTTCGAACACCCGATCTCGCGCACCTTGCCGGCCTTGACCAGGTCTGCAAGCGCCGCCAAGGTGTCGCCGATCGGGGTCGCTGGGTCCGGTCGATGGAGCTGGTAGAGGTCGACGTAGTCAGTCCCAAGGCGGCGCAGGCTGTCCTCCAGGGCGCTCTTCACGTACTCAGGGCCGGCACCCGTGCGTTCAGGGCTTAGCGTCATCCCGAACTTGGTTGCGACGATGACGTCGGCCCGGTCCTGGCCGAGCGCCGCCCCGAGGATCTCCTCGCTACGAGTGCCGCCGTAGATATCCGCGGTGTCGAAGAAATTGATGCCCGCGTCTAGCGCCGCCCTCACCACTTCGGTGCTCTGGCTCTCGTTTGTCCGGCCGCCGAAATTGTTGCAACCGAGGCCTACAAGTGAGACATCGAGCGAACCGACCTGTCGTATTGGCATGAGGGTTTCCATGGCAACAACTTACAGGTCGTCCGCAGAGCCGTCCGCGCCCTCCTTCTCCCCGCGCCGAGGCCTCAACCAATCCTCCATCTGGTGCAACGCACGCTCCACGCCTCCGGCGGTGACTTCCAAGATCTTCAAAAAACGGTCCCGATAATGGGTGATCGCCCCCGCCAGCTCCCGTGTCACAGGGGGTTCTTGGCCACGGCGGACATAAGCGCCGCCGCGAACCCGGTCGTAGCTACCGTCGCTCACCCACGCCATGAGCTCCCGCGCGCGTTTCACGGCGAACGGGTGACGGAGGCTCATTTCGACCCAAGCCCGGGACCAACGAGCCAGGATGTCCTCCTCTTCCTCGTAGCGCGCCGCCTGCGCCAGGAACGCATCGAGGCTCATCCCCTCGACAGCGCCACCCGCCAGTCTCATCAACATTTGGCACGTAGTCAGTGGGTCACCAACTACAAGAGCACTGGCGCGGTCCGAAGAAAGCTCGGCGGCACGCGACCACTCCAGCAGCACCATGTAAATCGCCGACATAGGGAGGCCCGCCATAGCGCCGCCGGCACCACTTCGGCTCGTGATGATTGCCGAGAGGAGGACAAGCGCAGTTTGGTAATAGTAGTGCTCGGAAAGCACGTGGCCGAGCTCATGAGCGAGGACGACGTCTACCTCGTTCGAAGCAAAGTCGCTCACCAAACCCGAATGTACGATGACAATCGGGCGCTTGGCCCCGATCGTCATCGCGTTGGCGCTCGGCGTCTGAGTGACGAACAGGTCGGGCACCTGTGCGATGTCCAACACGTAGGCGGCCCGGTAATACCTGGACCAGAGCTGCGGGACCTGCTTGTCCGATATCTGTACCGCATTTCCGATATAAATCTGGCGCACGAGGCGCTCGTGCCGCGCAGAAACAAGGCGCTTGATCACCTTGTCCATTAACGGGATGGAACGGAGGGCGGCTGTAGCGGCCCGGTCGGTCGGGTGCTCGTAGGACTTGGGGCTGATCTGCTCGAACCGCAGGCTCTCCTGAAGCGACATGCAATGAGCCTACGTCGCTTGTCCCCGGTCAACGCCCAGGTTGGACGGTAGTTGCGGCGACGGGAGCTGCTAGCGGCAAAAGGTCGGAGGTCGCGGGGGATCTTGCTGTTAGGTAGCCCTTCCCCCGCGCCGAAACCAAAGGTGTGGGAACAGAGCAAGTTAAGTGCCCCGGCTGCTCGGGGCCCCTCATGACGGGCCAGGTCGACGGGTTCCGCCAATACCTGTGCACCAGCTGCGGGGGCGCTGTGATCGGCATCGCCGTTCTCCGACAGGTGTCAACCGCCGCGCAGCAGATCTGGACAGGCGAACCTGCACCAGGAGCGAGCCCAGCGCTCTGCCCCTTCTGCTCGGTCGCAATGGAGAGCAGAGCCATGCAGATCGGCTCCGCGGCGATCTGCAAGCCATGTGAAGTCGTGTGGCTCGACAAAGCGGCCGCAAGTTCGCTGCCTGCCAAAGAGACTGCCTCGCCCGGTCACGCTGCTCTGGCGACCGAGACGCCCCATTGCGGACAGTGCGGGGCCCCGATCGCCCACACGTGGGACGAAAGTTGCCCCTACTGCGGAGCCTCCATCCACGCTCCAACCCAAGTTGTCCTGTTCCCTACGGAGCTCCCAGGAGAGCACGCCGACTGGGAACATAGGAGACGGGGGGGCCTCCTCTCGGGCGTCCTCGACGCCTTGACCGACGGCAACATCTAGCCTGGTCTCTGTCCCGGACCTGGCATAGGGCCGAGCGGCCCGTACGCCCTATGAGCAATCGCCCGGGAGAGCGGGGGCAGGAACAGCGCTTCGCGGCATAGCCCTTCCTCGTATGCTGACCGACTGCCATGTTGAGTGCTCTCCGCCCGCTCCGGCACCGCAACTTCGCCCTCATCTGGTGGTCCGCCCTGGTCTCCAACGTCGGTTCGTGGATGCAGACCGTGGCGGTCGGGGTCTTCGTGACGGCTCGCACCGGCCGTCCCGGCTGGACCGGCCTGGTCGCCGCCGCGGCGTTCCTCCCGATCGGGCTGCTCTCGCCGCTCGGTGGGGTGATCGCCGACCGGCTCGACCGCCGGATCTGGCTGCTTGTCACCACCGCGGGCGAGACCGCCTTCGCCGCCTGCCTTACCCTGCTGGCCGCAACAGGGCACGCCACGCCCGCAACTGTGACCCTGCTGGTCTTCGGCGGGGGTGCAATGGCCGCGATCGGTTTCCCCGCCTATCAAGCCATGCTCCCCGACCTCGTACCGGCCAGTGAGCTGGGTGCGGCAATCTCGCTCGGCTCGGCGCAGTACAACATGGGCCGGGTCATAGGGCCTGCTCTAGCCGGCTTCGCAATCCTCGCCGGCGGGTACTCGTGGGCTTTTGGGATCAACGCCGCTTCGTTTTTCGCCGTGATGATCGCCCTTTGCCTCGTTCACCTGCCTAGAGCAACCAGGCCCGCCGCCCCTGCATCGCTGCGCCAACGATTGGTCGAAGGAGGCCGCGCAACGTTCGCAAACCCCGCGACGCGCGTGGCTGTGGTACTGATCTCAGCGGTAGCTCTGACGGCATCGCCGTTTATCGCCCTGGTGCCAGCGGTTGCTCTCAAGGCGTTCGCCTCCAAGGCGGCCGGGACTTCGGTGCTCATCACCGCCCAAGGGATCGGGGCCGTTGGCGGAGCGCTTGCCCTCACGCCGCTGGTCCGCCGCTACGGGAGGCGCCGGGTACTGGTCGCCACCATGGTCGCTGTCTGCCTGTTCCTGTGCGCATACGGCCTGGCCCCAGACCTGTGGCTCGGTGCCGTGGCCCTCCTCTTTGTCGGGGGGTCCTACATCGGCGTCCTCGCCGGTTGCAACACCATCGTCCAGCTTTACGCCCCGGCTTCGCTTCGAGGCCGCATGCTCGGGATCTACATGATGGCTCTGGGGATCTTCTACCCGATAGGTGCCCTGGCCCAAGGCGCCATTGCCAACGTCGTCGGGATCCGCACCGTCACGGTGGGAGGAGCCCTCGTCCTGCTGGCGCTGCTCGCAACCGTGCTGCGCCGGGGCATACCGGCCGACTTGGAAGGCTAGCAGGTGCAATTCGGTAGCTAATCAGCTGTCTCGGGGCCTCTGTTCCGATGGCGGCCGCTGCTAAGTTTTCAGACAGCCTAGAGAGCAGCCTGCGGAGGTGGACAACATGGCCGAGCTGAAACGCGACGGTGACGAACTGGTAGTGGAACTCAGCCTCGCGGAGAAAGCCGAAGCGGCCCACGGCGATATCCGGGTCCCTGCATCGTCGGTCCGCGAGATGGAAGTGGTCGAGGACGCGATCCATGCTGTCGAGGCCTGGAAAAAGACTGTCGGGGCGGCCTGGCCTGGCCGCTTCGCGATTGGGACCTTCCGTGACGCCGACGGGAAGGTTTTTGCTGTGGTTCACCATGACACGCCGCGAGGCGTGAAAGTTGCTCTCGAAGGCACGAACTTCGACGCCCTGGTCATTGGGTGCGCTGATCCCGAAGAAGTAGTGAGGAACCTCGGTACTTTCTGAGGAACCCGTACCTGACCATCAATCGTCCCGATCGGAAGGCCGCTCGTCACGCGCCGTCCGCTCGGAAACTGTGTCGGAGGACTCGGAGCGGACGTTCCGCTGCTCCTCCTCAACGCCGAGCATGACCTCGCGCGGCGCCTCTTCCAACATCATCAGCGACTCGTTCGCACCGGGGAGAGCCCGGATCAGCTCGTCGAGTTTCCGTTGGGTTGCCGCCTGCTCCCTGCCCTGAGTGTGCTGGATCGCGAAGACCATTATGAGGGTAACGGCGGATGCCGAGACCTCGAACACCGACACCCAGTGGGTCGGGAATCCCAGCACAGCAACAGCAGCGACAAAACAGGCAACGGCGGCAGTGATCGCCAACGCGACTGCTGGCAGGGAGGTGTAGTGCTCGATCCGGTACAAGGCACGGCTGGTTGCGGGCAGCTGCGCCGTCCTGTGCACGATTCGGCGCCGCCGTGGGCCCGTCTTGTCTACTGTCGAGCGGCTCCTCACTTGCGAAGGTTACCTGGTGCCCTGCCGCTGACCTGCCGCGCCGGCAATCGGTCGGCGACCCGCACCGAACATCCACAGCCTTTCCTCGAACGATTTTCCTGAGTCTTTAGCGTCGGGGCGCTCCTTCCCGGCGTGACATGGTTACATCGAAGGAATGGAAGATGCCGTGAAGAAACGGGCGCTGGGGACGAGCGGGTTAGAGGTATCGGCGATCGGGCTCGGGTGCATGGGGATGAGCCACCACCGCAGCGCCACGGTGAGCCGGGACGAGTCAATTAACCTTATCCGTAAGGCGGTCGACCTCGGAGTGACGCTTTTTGACACGGCCCAGGTCTACGGCCCCTTCACGAACGAACAGCTCGTGGGAGACGCACTTGCGCCAGTACGTGACCAGGTGGTCGTCGCCACAAAGTTCGGCCAGGTCGACGTGAGCGGCCAGGCTGTCCATTCGAGCCGGCCCGACCTGATCAAGCAGACCACGGACGCCTCCCTCTCTCGTCTAGGCGTAGAGACGATCGATCTGCTTTACCAGCATCGGGTTGATCCGGACGTGCCGATTGAGGAGGTCGCCGGCGCGGTCAAGGACCTAATCCAGCAAGGCAAGGTCAAGCATTTCGGCCTCTCTGAAGCGGGTGCGGAGACGATCCGCCGTGCGCACGCCGTCCAGCAAGTTACAGCAGTCCAGAGCGAGTACTCGCTTTGGTGGAGGCGCCCCGAGGAGGAGGTCCTCCCAGCGTGTGAGCAGCTGGGCATCGGCTTCGTGCCGTACAGCCCACTGGGGCGGGGCTTCCTCACCGGCGCCATCGACGAACACACAACCTTCGACAGTTCGGACAACCGCAACGCCCTGCCTCGCTTCACGGTCGAAGCGCGCAAGGCGAACCAAGCTCTTGTCAACCGGCTCCGTACGATCAGTGAGCGAAAGGGTGCAACGCCAGCGCAGCTCGCGCTTGCTTGGCTCCTTTCCCAGGCAACGTGGATCGTGCCGATCCCGGGGACCACGAAGGTGCCCCGCCTGAAGGAAAACCTTGGGGCGGCAGCCATCGAGCTGACCAGCGATGATCTTGCAGAGATAGACCGTGCCGCGTCCGAGATCCTGATTGTGGGCGATAGGTACCCCGTGGCGCTCGAACAGATGACGAACCACTAATCGTCCCTACCCACCCGGGATGAGACAGCGCTCGACCATGGCAGACTGAGGCCTGTGCAAATTGGCGCCGTCTACCCGCAGAACGAGCTTGGGGGAGATCCGGTCGCGGTTCGCCGGATAGGAAGAGCAGTCGAGGACCTGGGTTTTGACCACCTTCTCGCCTACGACCATGTGCTCGGCGCCGTTCATGCCGATCGCGCCGTCCCGCTGTCTGGACCGTACACCGAGCACGACGCCTTCCACGACCCGTTCGTGATGTTCGCCTACTTGGCCGGCATTACAGAGCGGACGGGATTTGCCACCGGGGTCCTAGTCCTCCCGCAGCGCCAGACGGCGCTAGTCGCCCGGCAGGCCGCCGACGTTGACCTCCTCTCCGGCGGCCGGTTTCGCCTCGGAGTGGGGGTCGGCTGGAACTACGTCGAGTACGAGGCGCTCGGAGAGGACTTCGGTACCCGCGGCGCCAGGCAAGAGGAGCAAGTCAAGCTGCTCCGGCGATTGTTCACCGAACCGGTCGTTGACTTCTCGGGCCGCTTCGACCGGGTGGACAGAGCCGCCTTAGTGCCGAAGCCGGCGCGACCCATACCGATTTGGCTTGGTGGGTCGAGCGAGGCGGCCTTCGACCGGGCGGCCCGGTTGGCAGACGGCTTCATTTTCTTCGGCGGCGGCATCGACCACGTCATCGGCGCCTGGGACCGGATGCGTGATCGCGTAAGTTGGCAAACGAGGTCGGTCGAAGACTTCGGTGGGGAATATGTCATGCGCCCTCAGGGCGACGACCTCAAGGCAGAGGTCGATAGCTGGGGTAAGGCAGGCGGCACCCATGTGTCGATTGTCACGATGGGGCTTGGCCTGCGCTCGACGGACGCTCACATCGACTACCTGGCTTCGGTCGCAGAGACACTCGGTTTGCCCTGAGAAAGCGCCGGACCGCTGTGAGTTCGCCCCGAGTACCGGCTCGGGCGCCGCGAAAATATTGGTCAACGTTCAGGAGGCGCACTTAGATGTGGTCACAAGTCCTATTGTCTCCCGGCTGCATGGAGTTGCAGGACGTGGCGGCCCCAACTGCAGCTGACCTACGTGAAGGTGAGGTGATCGTGCAGTTCCTCTGTGGCGGGATCTGCGGCTCGGACGCGCCGCACTTCTACGGCGAGCCAGGATCCATTGCGCAGGCTGGGGACGCGGGCTTCCCACTGCACGAAATCGTTGGTCGGGTCCTCGAGACGAGGTCGCCAACTCTGCGCGTAGGGGACAGAGTTGTTGGGCATGCCACAGCCGGTCGCGGCCTATGCGAATGCTTCACCAATGATGCAGCGCAACTAATTGCTGTCGACTCGCGGCTGAGTGATGCCGAGGTTGTCGTCGTCCAACCTCTGGCGACGGTAATGTGCGCCCTCTCAAAGCTGACCGCTGTTAGGAACGCCCGTGTCGCGGTAATAGGGCTGGGTACCATCGGCATGCTGTTCTCACAGATGCTCAAGGTCGCGGGAGCAGCGCAAGTCGTAGGGGTCGATCGCCAGGACCGCCTGGAGTGGCGCGGGCGGTTCGGCCTCGACGAAGTCATTTGGAGCTCGAGCAGGAACTGGGCGCGATCGCTCGGCTCCGAGCGACCCGAGATCGTAATAGAGGCGGTAGGTCATCAGGTTGGCACAATGAACGATGCCATTGACGCAGTGGGGCCCGGCGGTCATATAGTTGCATTTGGTGTACCCGACGATCTCTATTATCCGGTGGCATTTGGGCAACTCTTCCGGAAGAACGGCTCAATGACAACGGGTACTACAGACGATTGGCGTACCCATCTCACAAATGCCTGGCTCTATTTGGAGGACAACCCCTGGTTTGCACGAGAGTTGGTCACCCACCGGTTCCCGGTCACGGAGGCACAACTCGCATTTGAGTGTGCCACCACGCCAGTCAGGGGCCGCCTGAAGGTCGTCATCGAAGCATAGGCCGTTGCCGATAGGCCTGAAAGACCCTGATGGACGGGCTATTGCCTCTAGGAACGGGTCATCGTTATCGTCCCGCTCCAGGTCTGGTTGTGCGAGCAGGTGAGATCCAGACTGGTATCGGAACAATCCGTCGACTGCGGATAAGCGAACGGGCTCTTCTTGACTAGGACGATGATCTTGCCGGACGCCTGGAGTTCTGACACGGGGATCTGGGTGCTTGCGGCAAGCGGGTCGGTAGCACCAGGGCTCGGTTGTGTACCTGCAAAGTAGAACCCGCCATCGTTTGGGTCGACCGATTGGCACTCTTGTTCCTCGTCGGCACCCGAAATGAGGTCCAGGATCAGCACGTAGTTGCCTTTGTGGATGCTGGAAGTCTTGCCGATCAGGACAGCGGGGTTGCTCCCCGCAGAACTTTCGTCGGCATGAAAAGCTAGGT
>Ga0302326_10023335_pt1 | contig 12614 bp, 9 predicted proteins | sample Palsa_T0_3_FD_202264 | JGI IMG/M metagenome (GOLD analysis project Ga0302326, IMG submission 202264) | Peat permafrost microbial communities from Stordalen Mire near Abisko, Sweden - Palsa_T0_3 | ecosystem: Environmental > Terrestrial > Soil > Palsa > Peat permafrost | place: Sweden: Abisko... | reverse complement strand
AGCTGTCGCGTCTCAGCGAGCGGTGGTTCGACCTCCAGGTCGACGACCCGCATGCGGGCCAGCTGGCCCAGGGTGTTGAGGACGACATCCCTCAGCCGGGGCTCGCGCTGCATCAGGACCACGCTGAGGGGAATGTTGTTCTCGGTCGCCTGGAGCAGGTAGTTGGCCACGACGGGCTCGGAGACGAACCCTCCCGCGATCAACGCCCTGGCCAGTCGGTGCGACCAATCGGCACGTCCGGCACTCGTGGTCGGGCTCACATGACCACCCGGAGCACTTCTTCGAGCGTGGTGAGGCCTTGGACCGCTCGAAGCAATCCGTCGGCGCGAAGTGTTCGCATTCCTTGCTCACATGCCTTTCGTTCGATGCTGGCTATCGATTCCTGTTCGATAATCATTCGGTCGATCTCCTCGGTGACGTTCATGACTTCAGCGAGCACCATTCGGCCGGAATAGCCGGTATGCCCACAGGTTCGGCAACCGACGGCGCGATACAACGTCGATATGTCCAGGCCCTCGATATCCGATTCGCCGTACCCGGCCGCGTAGAAGTCCTTCTCGGAGGCTTCAAATTCCTCTTTGCACACGTTGCACAACACCCGAGCCAGCCGCTGTGTGAGGACGCTGCCGACGGCCGAGGTTACGAGGAACGGCTCGATTCCCATCTCGGTGAGCCGGAGCGGCGTCGCGGCGGCGGTGTTGGTGTGCAGCGTCGTGAGCACGAGGTGACCGCTCAGAGCCGCCTCCATCGCGATCGTGGCCGTGTCGGCGGAACGGATCTCGCCAATGAGCACGATGTCGGGGTCGGATCGCAGGATGGACTTCAAGGCGCTGGCGAACGTCAGTCCGGCCTTAGCGTTGATCTGGACCTGCGACACACCCTCAATCTGGTACTCGACTGGGTCCTCGACCGTGACGACGCTCTTTTCCGGGGTCAGGATCTCGGTCAACGTCGCGTACAGCGTCGTGGTCTTGCCGGCCCCGGTCGGGCCAGTGACCACGATCACCCCGTAGGGCTTGTTGTAGGAGTTTGAGAACCGTTCGAGGGTGTCGGCCGCGAACCCGAGCTCAGGCAGCGACCGCAAGGTTTGGGACTTGTCCAGCACCCTCATGACCACGGTTTCGCCCCACACCGTCGGGAGGGTGACGAGACGTAGGTCGATCTGGCGGTCGCTGACGGTGAGAGAGACGCGTCCCTCCTGGGGTATTCGGTGCTCGGTGATGTCCATGTCGCCGATGACCTTCAGACGGCTCACCACCGCGGCGGAAATCGTCGACGATGCAGTGGAGGCTTCGTGCATAACGCCGTCGATCCGGAACCGGATCTTGAGGGCGTCAGGTTTCGGTTCGATGTGAATGTCCGACGCCCGCTCGTTCAGCGCCTGGAGGATGAGAAGGTTGACATACCGGACGATCGGAGCGTCCTCGACCACCGACTGGATGTTCTCGATCTCCGATGCCGTGGTGGACGCCGCGGCGGCATCCTTTGCGAGCGCCGACACCTCCAGGCCGGAGTCGCGCGAGATGCGGTTGAAGGTAACCAGCTGCGACCGCGTGGCGACGACCGGCTTGAAATTCCTCCCCATGATCGTCCGGAGGTCGTCCATCGCGAACACGTCGGTCGGGTTGGCCATCGCGACGACGGGAACACCGTTCTCGAACCCGATCGGCAGCACCATGTGATGCTCGGCGGTGGACTGCGGGATGAGCGCGACTGCGGATCGGTCGATGTTGATCTCGTTGAGGTCGACGAACTCGAGCCCGACCTCCTGAGCCATGGCCCACACCAGGTCGTCCTCGGTGGCGATCTTGCGGCTGAACAAGTAACGGGCCAGCGACTCGCCGGTCGCGGCGAGGTTTTCCAGGGCGGCGGTCATCGCGGCCTGCGAGACTCGCCCAGCGTCGACCAAGAGGCGGGCCAAGGGCGGGCTGCCGGCGGGCAACGGGAGGCTCGAGAAACCGATCGACGGCGGGGCCATCGGGGGGGACCCGCTCGAGCCCGGTGGAGTGGGTGACAACGACTCCCCGATCGCTTCAAGCGGCGCTTCCGACTCCGACAGATTCCACGCCTCGCTCGATAGGGGGGACGTGGGCGGGGGGGCTACCGAGGCGGGCACCTCGGACATGGCTTGGTCCGGGGCGGCATGGCTCGGTTGGTGCACCGGTGGAGCGCCCGGAGTCGGTCCCACGTACTCGGGCTCGGGCATGCCGCCGAAGGGTTTTGCCTCGGCCCTCGGCGTGGGGCCGGCTGACCCGTTCGAGCTCGAGGCGGCAGCGCCCACGGGGGGTTCGGGCGAATACAGGCGTTCGATCGCCCGTTCGATCTGGTCATCGCGGGCGACCACCGCGAAGAACTCTCTGCCGAGAGCGACGCGTAGGTCGTCCATCAAGACGAGGTCGCCGGGATCGGCGACCGCGATCACCGGCGTGCCCAGCCGACGCCCCATCGGGACCGCTCGGTGGCTTCGAGCCAGCGCCTCGGGGAGGATGGACTCCGCGCCGGGGGCGAGAGCGGTGTGGGTCAGGTCGACAAACCGAAGTTTGTGCTCGTCGGCCATCCGACGGGCGTTCGCCGTCGCGGTGTCTGTCACGCCTGCCCAATCCTCGTACTAGCGGCCTGGCGGCACCCCCCCGTGCTCAGGCGGGGAACCGGCCGACGGCCTCGTTGCTTCGCCATGGCCTCCCCTCGAGCCGGCCCCACCCGGTCCCTGGACCCGAGCAGAACCGTGCCCGATCCAGCTTAGGTCTGCACCCCCCTCGAACTGGGGGACCATCCGGTCCAATTCCGGCCTGCTACCAGGACGTTTTCGGTGGCTCGCGGACGCTACAGTCGTCGGCGCGATGGAGTCCGCCGCCACCCGCCTGCTGGCCACGGTCACGAGCGGGGTGCTGGGGCTGGCGATCGGGTCTTTCCTGAACGTCGTCGTCTACCGGTTGCCTCGCCACATGTCGGTCTCGCGCCCCCCGTCGCACTGTCCGTCCTGTGACACCGAGCTCGGCGCACTGGACAACATCCCGGTGGTCTCATGGTTGGTGCTGCGGGGGCGATGCCGCCACTGCGGCGTCCCGATCTCACCCCGGTACCCGATCATCGAGCTGGCCACCGGAGTGCTCTTCGCGGGGCTCGCGTTGGCCTTGCCCAGCGTCGAGCCGATCGCACCACTGGCCGCGGTGCTGGCCACCACCGTTGCCATCACGGCGATCGATCTCGACGGTCAGGACGTTCCGCCGGTGCTCGGGTGGATCGCCCTCGCGTGTTCGGCCACGCTGCTGGCGGTCTCGGCGGCCTCTCTGGGTTGGCACCGCCTCGACTGGGCGGGAATCGGTGCCGGGGCGGCGATCGTCGCGTGGACGCTCATGCTGGTCGTCCGGCGGTCGTCCAACGCCTCGATCGTCTTCCCCGACCTCGCGTCCTGTGTGGCCTGGGGCTGGGCGGCCGGATGGATCGCCCAGGGTGGCGGGGTCGCCGTCGGGATCGGGCTGGCGCTCCTCGGGTTGGTCGGCCGGCTCGTGCACACGGCTGGTCGACGCGGGGTCACGGCCGCCGCCGGCACGCTGTCCATCGTGACTATCGTGGTCGGCGCCATCGCATCTCGATAGCCCGACTGGGCCTCGAGCGGTGGCGCTCCCTAGGCGATGCCGGTCCGAACCAGGCCACGCCGCTCGAGCACCACTCGAAGGTCGTGGGGGTTGCTTGCGTTTTCGAGCGCCTCTTGGAGCGTGATCACGGACCCCTCCATCAGGTTGGCCAGCGATTGGTCGAACGTCCGCATCCCGTAGTACTCGCCCTCAGCCACGATCTGCTCGATCTCCGAGGTCATCTCCGAGTCGAGGATGCATTGTCGGACGCGCCCGTTGACCACCATGATCTCCAGGGCGGCGGTCCGGCCCGATCCGTCGGCCTTCTTCACGAGTCGCTGCGCGACGGTACCCTTCAACGATCCGGCGAGGGACACCCGAATCTGCTGCTGCTGATGCGGGGGGAAGAAGTCGACGATGCGCGAGATGGTCTCAGTCGCATTGATCGTGTGCAGGGTCGTCATGACCAGGTGGCCGGTCTCGGCGGCGGTCAGTGCCGCAAAGGCGGTGTCTCGGTCTCGCATCTCGCCCACCAGGATCACGTCGGGGTCCTGCCGGAGCACCACCCGCATCGCGGTGGCAAAGGAGTCGGTGTCGAAGCCCACCTCGCGTTGTTCGATCGCCGAGAGCTGGTCGCGGTGGAGATACTCGATCGGATCTTCGATCGTGACGATGTGGCACGCCCGGGTCCGGTTGATGTGATCGACCATGGAAGCCAGCGTGGTCGTCTTCCCACTACCGGTCGGCCCGGTGACGAGGACCAAGCCCCGCTGTTCGGCCGACAGCTCGAATATGACCTCGGGCAGACCCAGTTCCTCGGCGGTCGGCATGGTGTTCCGAACGCGTCGGAAGACCAGCGCGACCGTGCTGCGCTGATAGAAGGCGTTGACCCGGAACCGGGCCAGCCCCGGGATGGAGTAGGCGAAGTCGACCTCGTGGTGGCGTTGCAACGCCTCGGCAACCCGGGGCTGCGCGATCGCGGCAGCGATCGCGGCGGTGTCCTCGGGGGTGAGGGGCACCTCGTCGACCAGCGTCCGCAACTGACCGTTGATGCGCATCCGGGGCGGAGCGCCCGCCTTCAGATGGAGATCCGACCCGTCCCACTGGTCGAGCAGCGTGAGGAGACGCTCGAGTCCTTCGCCGGGATTCATCGGACGCCGGGATTCATCGGAGTCGTAGCTTAGGTCGGGCCCCCCGAGTGACCGCGGGACGCTCGGACCGGCGTCAACCCTGGTTCCGCTGACCGGAACGCCGGGTCAGACGGAGGGAAGACCCAACTCAGCCGAGGGCGGCGGCCCGCAGCTCGTCGAGCGACAGTTCGGCCGTCGCCTCGCCACCGCACTGGGGGCAGTGTTCGACGTGGCGCCACGAGCGCAGCAGCCGGGTCCCCTCGGCGTTCAGCATCACCACGAACGACTCCGAGTAGGGGTCGAGCTCGAGTCCGAAGTAGGGCCGCCAGGCCGTGGACGCATTCCGAGCGTCGAGGCTGAGTCCCTTCAGGATGCGGCGAAAACGCATCTCCGTCGTGTCGAAGAGCCATGTGCTGTGGCACGACTCAAGAACGAGCGGCACATCAGGCGTCTGTTCCACGCCACGATCTTTACCCAGCGGAGCGACAATTGGAGCACGGGGCCGTTGCGGTTGCATGACGGTCTACAATCTCCCAGTTCAGAGGCTTGTTCGACCTTCTCGGGGGTTTGGCACCGGCCCATCGGCCTGCTACATGGGCCCGGCGTCGTGTTTGCGTCCGACCACACGTTCCCGGCGGCTGGCCACGTTGACCAGCGCTCGGGCCAGCTCTCGGCGGGTGTCAGCTGGATCGATGACCATATCGATGAACCCCCGCTCGGCCGCCTCCCACGGGGCCAGGAACCGCTCACCGTAGGCGTCCTCCATCTGGCGGCGCTCCTCGTCGCCGGCCGAGCGCTGCAGGATCTGCACCGCACCACGGGCTCCCATCACCGCCGGTTGGGCGCCCGGCCAGGCCAGGCACAGCGTGTTCCCGAGGCCCTTGGAGTCCATGACGATGTAGGCCCCACCCATTGCCTTTCGAAGGATCACGGCGAGGCGGGGCACCGACGCCTCGGCGTAGGCGAACACGAGCTCGGCGCCGTGACGGATCATCCCGCGCCATTCGAGGTCCTTGCCCGGAAGAAACCCCGGGGTGTCGACGAATGTGACGATCGGCAGATTGAACGCGTCGCACATCCGGACGAAGCGCGCCCCCTTTTGGGAGGCCGCGATGTCGAGGGTACCGGCGAGTGACCGCGGCTGGTTGGCCACCACCCCGACCGGGTACCCCGCGATCCGGCTCAACCCGGTGACCAGCTGGGGTGCCCACCGCGGCCACAGCTCGAGCAGGTCGCCGTGGTCGGCGATCGTGGTCACCACGTCGCGCACGTCGTAGGAGGCTGAGTCGCGTGCGGGCACGATCTCGCGCAGTTCGGGTGCGATTCGGTCCGGGGGATCGTCGCAGTCCACAAACGGGGCCGGCTCGTCGGTGTGCCGGGGTAGGTACCCGTAGATGTCTGCGATGGCCTCGAGTGGTGCGTCTGATTCGAGCGCGCACAACCCGCTCGATCGTGAGTGGATCCCGACTCCGCCAAGGTCGGCGAGGCTGACCCGAACGCCGGTGAACTGCACGACCATCGACGGTCCCGAAACGAACGCAACGGCGTCGGGATTCATGACCACCGCGTCGCAGAGGCCAAGCATGAGCGCCGGACCCGAGAGCACCGGCCCGGTGACAGCGGCGAGAACCGGGACGATCCCCGAGCAACTGGCGATCGCGGCGGCGGCGGTCCCCCAGCCGTGCAGGGCGTCGACACCCTCGGAGACATCCGCCCCGCTCGACGCCAGCTCCATCACGAGAGCGGTCCGTTGGCGCAGGGCCAGTCGGGCCGCCGACGCCAAGCTCTCCCCGTCCTGCCTCCCCAGCGCACCTCGGCGGCGATCCGACGACGATCGGGCCAGGACGACCGATCGCCCTCCGAGCTCGGCCACTGAGACGTCAATCGACCCATTGACGCCGGCACGCAGGTTGATGGGCGAAAGACTCACTCGGACACGGATCTCCCGGTGCTCGGCGTCGCGAACGGCCAACGATACCGGCGCCCGAGCCTCGTGACCCCGGCCCCTATTCGCGGTTTTGGGAAGGCCCGCCGGTACAGTTCTGCGAGTCGCCTGGCGGGCGGCCGACCGTAGTGACGAATAGGGCTCGCCGAGCGGGAATGGGCAATTTGAGCCTCCCCCGTTCGTGCGACACCCAGAGACCCCGAGGGGCTGGAAGAGCCGGATGGCACACCGGAGCATCGGTCTGGACATCGGCACAAGCGCCGTCCGAGCCGTTGAGCTGTCCGTCGACGAGGGACGCCTACCGGTCCTCGAAAATTTTGGCCAGGTCGGGCTGCAAGCCGGGTGCGTGGTCGCCGGAGAGGTGCGTGACCAGCACGGACTGTCCGAGGCCCTCCAGCGCCTGTGGAAGGAAGGTCGGTTCAGCCACCGGCAGGTGAAGGTCGGCGTGGCCGGGCTGCGGGCCATCATCCGCGAGATCGACATGCCGTACCTGGCGCCCAACGAGCTGGATATGGCGGTCCGGTACAAGGCCGACGAGGTGGTCCCGTTCTCCATTGCCGAGACGGTGCTGTCCACCAAGGTGATCGCCCAGGTCCAAAGTGGCGAGGGACCGTCGATGCTGCGGGTCCTGGTCGGGGCGGCGCATTCGGACGTCATCGACTCGGTCGTGACCACGATCGAGATGGCCGGACTCGAGCCGATCTCCATCGACCTACAGACGGCTGCGTTGGCCAGAGCCCTGTTCGACCCCCGGTTCCAGATGCCCGAGGCAATCGTCTCGATCGGTGCCGGCCTCACCATGATCGTCGTCCATCAGTTGGGCACCTTGCAGTTTGTGCGCACGCTTGACGTGGGCGGCGAGACCATCACGGCCGCCATCGCCGGTGCACTGGATATCCCCCTGCGTGACGCCGAAGCAGCAAAGCGTCGCCTCAGCTTCCCGGGAGCCCACGATCCCCAGGCGACCTCGTCCTGCGACCAGGCGGTCAACGACCTGGTCGGCGAGATCCACAACTCGATCCGATTCTTCTCTTCGCTCCCGGGCCGCCAACCGGTCACACGGATTCAGTTGACCGGCGGCGGCACCCAAACGGCCGGACTGCTCGGACTGATGCAGGCGACCGCGGGCATCCCGGTCGCCATGGCGTCGCCGCTGTCGAGGGTCGACCTTTCGGGACTTGCGCTGACCCCCGAGCAGGCCGCCGCCATCGACGGGGTGGTTGCGGCACCCATCGGCCTCGCCCTCCCCGAGCCAGGTGGTGGGAAGGCATTCAATCTCCTCCCCGATTCGGCCCGCACCCGAGCCGTCCAGAAACGGGTCCAGCGGTACCTGACCCGCGCTGCGGCCGTCGTCATCCTCCTGATGGTGGTCCTGACTGCCATGCGATACCTCGCGGTGAGCAGCGCCGAGGGACGCCTCAGCACCATCCAGGCCCAGAACGCCACGATCCAAAACGTCGAGATCCCCAAGTACGACAAGGCCTTGTTCCTGCGCAACCAGGTCGTCCAGCAGTCGGCCCAGGTGCTGCCGGTCCTCAAGAAAGAGGTCGACTGGCTGGTGGTCCTGAACCAGATCTCTCAGTACATCCCGTCGTCTGCAACCCTGTCGAACCTCACGCTCACTGCCGCCTCGACCCCGGGAGTAACCGCGGCGCCCGTGCCGGGGGCGGCAGCCTCGATCGGCTCGATCACCACCACCGTGTCTGCGACAGCCTTGACCGACGTCACCACCTGGGGGCAGTCCATGGCCAAGTCGCCGATCTTCAGCAACGTGGACCTGAGCGGTGGGGTTACCCAAAGCGACTCGGTGAGCTTCGGAGCTACCCTCAGCATCCTTGACGGTGCCCAATCCCAGCGCATCGCCGAGTACTCGGTGCCGACAAAGTGAACACCGAAATCCTGACCGGGCTGCGACAACGCAAGGTGCTCATCGCCGCCGGCATCGGGCTGGTCGTGTTGTTGATCTGGTTGGTCGCCGTGTACTCACCCGAAGGACACAAGCTCGCTGCCGTCAACGCCAAGGCGCAAGCGGCCCAGACGCAGAATTCGGCGCTCCAGCTTCGCCTCGCCCGACTGAAAACATATTCAAAGCAGTCGGCAGAGTTTGAAGCATTGAGCCAGTCACTCACTGCGGCCGTCCCCGGCACGATTGACGTCTACGACTACATCACCGCCATCTCGAACGCGGCGTCGGCCACCGGGGTGAAGGTCTCGGCCGTCAATCCATCCGATGCCATCTCAGCTGGCACCGTGGCGGCCATCCCGGTCACCGTCTCGGCGGCGGGAAACTACGACCAGACGCTCGCCTTCATCAAGGCCCTCTACGCGTTGCCTCGCCTCACGGTGATCACCTCGATCAGCATCACCGGCGGAGGCGCCAATTCAAATCGCTCGACCAGCCTGACCGACCAGTTCAACCTGGTCATCTTCGCCCAGCCCTCGGTGATAAGCACCCCGAGCTCGAACAGCTAAATGGGCCACCACCGCTCGCCTCGACTCGCCAAGCTCATGGCCCGACTTGCCGGGGTCGTGCTGGTCGGCCTGCTCGCGGCGGCCTGCGGGTCGGGCGGTGGGTCCGCGAACCCACCGGCAGGTGCCCCCAGCAGCGGCAACGCAACGACGACGACGACGCCGGTTACGACCACCACGTTGGGGACGCTGCCCCCTTGTGGCGCCACCCGTGACCCGCTCGATCCAACCGACGCCGGTCCTCCTTCAGGTTCGCCGGCCGTCTGCTGAAGCTCTTCAGACGAGCGCATCCACCGGCGCTCGCGAGACGTCCACCGGATGGTCCTGTAGGGAGATCTCGACCGCGAGGTTGTGCGTGCTCCGAACCGGCTTGGCCGCGGCGACGACCAGAATCAACAGGATCACGACCGGGACCCACCACCCCCATGGGCCGAGGTGCCGGTAGCTCCACCAGGTGAGGCCAGCGCTGGACACGAAGGCCAACCCGAGCCGCCATCTGCTGCGCACAACGAGTACAAACGCGATCGCGAGCGGCGGCCATAGGTAGTACGGGTTCATCACCGCCTCGAACACGCAACGCAGGCTCAGGGCGACACAGCACAACCAGACGACCTGCTCGTGGGTTGGACGGAAGCGGTAGACGTAGACGGCCAGCAGACAGGCCAGGACGATCGCGATGAGCCGCCCCGGGCCGGCCGCCACGGTCTCTCCGGCCACGGTCCGGACGATGTCGGTCGTAAAGCGGGTCGCGCCGCTGAGCACGGTCTCCGAGCCGAAGTGTTTGACCCGTATCGAGTGGGTCTTCGACAGGACCGGAGCCAACGCCATCCAGGGTGTCGGGTGATCGATGGTCGGGTAATTGGGCTGCTTGAAGAGCGCCGTCGTGGTCTGTTTCCACGACTGGATGAGGGGGATTGCGACCAGGGCGGCGGTCGGAAGGGCGCCTCTCAGGGCAAGCTTCGGCCATTCCCGCTTGGGCGCCATGGCGAGAAAGACCGGGAGCATGAGGACAACCAGCGGCTGCATGACTAGGGCGAATCCACAGAGCCAGCCGGCCGACCGCCACCGTCCCCTCAGCACCGCGAGGAGCGCCCAGACAGCGAACGCCATGGCGATCGAGTCCTCGGGGTGGCCCCAGATCGCTAGCACGGGCCAAAGGGCGACCGCCTCCAAGATCGACGACACCATCCTGGCTCGATGGCCGACGCCGAGCTCCTGTGCGAGGGCATCGAGAGGGATGAGGACGATGGCTCCCAGCGCGGCTTCGTAGGGCCCGAGCACCAGCCAGGCCGAAGGGTGGGGAATGGCAAAGGGAAATCCGACCCCGAGATTCAGGTGGCTGACGAGCAATGCCGCCGGGGCCAGGATCACGCTGATCCCGGGAAGGCTGACCAAGCCGCCGCCGCTGGAGTACACGTCGCCGATGTCCCCCCACCCGACGAACTGGGCGGTGTGGAACGTTCCCCAGAGATCGCCCGGGGTAATCCAGGCCGTGTGGTCAATCAGCGGGCCCCAGAACAGCGAATAGGCCATCGTGATGGCGACGGTCACCACGATCAGCACGATGGGCACCACCCGCTTACGGGCGACTGCCACCAAGGCCCAGCCGGGATCGCTGACCGGCTCGGTCGGTCCCGGATGCAAGCCGATCTCTATCACGTGTTCCCCTCACTCCGACAGCAAAGCGTTGGCCATAAAGCGGGAGGAGGGTCTCGCAACTGCGAGACCCTCCTCCGCTAACTCAATCCCTGCCTGGAGGGCTACAAGTACTCGGCCTAGTAGGTGGAGTGCCAGCCGCTAGTCGAGATATTGGCCACGTTGCACAGAGTTCCTGTGCCATATGACCAGTGCTCGTAGAAGTCGCCCTGCGCGGTATCAGCGCCCGTGAGCCCCGATGTCGTTCCTTCATTGTCCTCAGCGGCCCAGCAGATCCCACTCTGGGACCAGCCGACCAGGACCAGCTCCTGCCCGTCAGTGGACACGCCAACCACCACCGAGCTCCCGCCTGCAGTGGCCGGTGCCGCGGTGAGGAAGCTGAGGTTCGGCTCAGCCGAGGTAAGGATCGCAGCCTCGGATGACGCAGCCGTGGCGTAGGAACCACCGTTCGCGTAGCCCGCCTTCGCCGACGTCAGAGCGTTGGTCAAATTGGACTGCGTCGAACGGTCGTACGCGCCGCTCTTTACCCCGAGGAACGTCGGGATCGCGATGGCCAGCAAGATGGCCATGATCAAGAGGACCACCATGAGCTCGATAAGGGTGAAGCCAGCTTCGGCACCCTCAAGCTCGGTACGGCCCCTCTTCTGCTCGTGGATTGCACGCAGAGCGCGCACAAACCGCGGTGTACTCGTTACTTCCATGACGGAATCCTCCCTGTTGGATACTGCTCCGTATTTGTCAATGAATCGCGAGCCAATGGACTCGCCTCAAAAACGTAACTCCATTGACATGACAATTCGCGGATGGTCGCGTTTTTGGATTCACTCCCCTTGACCAGGGTGGATCAGGCACGGATAACCACGAATTCCCTATACCTGTCCGGTACGCTGCGCGACTAGGTCGACATCGCAGATTTCAGGTACGCCCGAGCCTGTGCATCTGCGCTAGGGATGCCGACCTGCACGGCGGACGCCACGGGGCAGGCGTCGGGAGGAGTACTTCGATGTCGATGCAAGACCTGCCAGCCGGCCGTCGTCGGGACGACCATACGGATCTCGTCCAACCAGCCAGCGTGACGTCGGCCCCGCCCTGGGACTCGGTTCTAGACAGACTGAGCAACCTCGAGCGAGCCCACGCGGACCTAGCTCGCATGGTGGCGAGTATCCACGAGGCACTGCCAACTGAGATCGCGGCCGCCACCGGTCGAGGGCTCGCCTTGGGCTCTCCCATCGACGCGGTCCGTCCGTCGATGTCCTTCGGAGTCGCTCCCCCCATTCTCGGGACGCCCCCGCCGCCGCTCCCTGAACGATTCGAGCCGCCCGGGTCGCTGAACGTCGATCCATTGGCCGATAGATACGAGGCTCCCGACCCTTGGGCGGCGCCTGCGCTCGGAGGGGAGTCCTTCTTTCAGCCGCTCGAGGCGCCCGGTCTGTCATTCCCGACCGCGGAAAGCTCCCCCAAGCGAGGGCTTTTTCGAGGGCGCCGAGCCGCTCGGGAGGCCAAGGCCCGTATCGCGGCAGAGTTCGCGGGGCCCCCGCCCCCGTCCGGCTTCTCGACGCATGAGGCCGCTCCGGCGGGCGCACTCGCTCCGCCCCCTCCTCCGGGATTCGGTCCCACCAACCCCACCGCGAACTTGGATTCGCCGATGGGGTGGGGCACTTCGGATGTCGCGCCCCCACCCCCACCACCCGGCTTCGGAGGGGACTTTGCCGTCGGTGCTCCCCCGCCGCCGGCTGGTTTCGCCACTGACTTTGCCGTCGGTGCTCCCCCACCCCCACCACCCGGCTTCGGTCCGGGGGACACCGGGGCTCCCCCACCCCCACCACCCGGCTTCGG
>Ga0302326_10023334_pt1 | contig 12614 bp, 7 predicted proteins | sample Palsa_T0_3_FD_202264 | JGI IMG/M metagenome (GOLD analysis project Ga0302326, IMG submission 202264) | Peat permafrost microbial communities from Stordalen Mire near Abisko, Sweden - Palsa_T0_3 | ecosystem: Environmental > Terrestrial > Soil > Palsa > Peat permafrost | place: Sweden: Abisko... | reverse complement strand
GCTGGTCTCCAGTTCTTCCGCCATGCGGTTGAACGAACGAACCAGGTCGCCAATTTCATCGGCGGCGCTCACGTCGATCCGATAGTCGAGACGTCCGCGAGAGATTTCCTGCGTCGCCTCGGCCAATGCAGACAAGGGCCGGGTTACCAGCTTGGAGAGAAACAGCGCGAGCCATGTGCTGACAAAAAGCACGATCATCGTGAGCAGCAGGAGCAGGCCCATATAGGTCTGACGTACATGCTTGCGCTCGAGGCTCAACTGAAGATAGCGCTGCTGACTGGCCTCAATCTGGTTCACCGTCCTCGAGAACTCTGGCGGCAGCGGCATAGCCACCAGAATCAGGCCATCCTGGCCAACGGGGGCGCTGCCCACTGTGTACTCTGTTTGCTCCCACGTGAAATGGGCGGCCTGGCCGAGGGCAACCTGGGCCAGGGGCAGCCTTTCTTTCAACAGCGGCCAGGGAGCGGGAAGACCGAAGCTCGCTTCAGCATCTCCGTTTTCCATCGCTAGGACAAATCCGCCTCGCAAAGTGGGTTCGTGGCTGCGAAATTCCTCGACTGCGGCGGAGAATCCATGGCCCTCAAACGCGCGCTTCGTTTCCGGCGAGGCAGCGATGTCGACGGCTTGCGAGTGCGCGTTCTGTGCCGCGTAGCTGGCCAGCAACGAAGCCATGGCATCGGTGTCGGCACGAACCTCCTCGACCGGGGTGGAGAACCACTTATCAATCGAGCGGTTCATCAGTCCGTAGGCAAACCAATACATCACCATGACCGGAACGAATGACAGCAGCAGCGCTCCCACTACCATCCGTGTGCGGAACTTCGACCCCAGCACGCCAAGACGGCGCTCGGCAAGCAGCTTGAGCAGGTTGCGCGCCAGCACGAAGGTGAGGGCGACGAACAGAAGAGAAATCAGCAGCGAGAGGGCATAAAAAACTACGGTCTGCTGGTTGGTGCCGGGGCTGAGTATGGTTTCGTTAAATGCGGTCTGAGAAACCAAAATCGCGAGCAGCAGGAAAAACGCGACCGTCAGCAGGATAATGACCCGCTTGCGGTTGGAAGTTTTGGGAGGTCGAGTTGGAACGGTCTGCACCACGCAAGTTCGGCGGTCCAGCCGCTGCAGGCCAGTCGCAGCCTCGAAGCAGTGAGCCGACCAGGAACTCATTATAGATGCAGATGCGGCTGCTCCCAAATCGCCTAACCAGGGTCCATGAGCGGCGAGCGTTCCGCCGAGAACTCTTCCAAGATCGCGGCGTAGGCGGCCTTGGGCGGGTAGGCTCGATCGAAGGGCAGCGCCGTGCGAATGGGAAGGCACTCCAGGGGTATTTGCCAGTGAATCCCCGGGGTCCGGATCGCGGTGCAGCTCGCGCTGTTCAAGCACGCCCTGATGTCGCGATAAACATCCGCCTGGCGGGTCGAGTCGTCAGGCCCGAGCAGGCGGTTGAAATTCACCGGCAGGGAGACGTCAAGCTCGGTGATCTGAACTTGCACACCGACCGCGGTGAGCCGGGCGATGTTAGCCGAAATGTTAGCGGTGATTGCGGGGATGTCCGCATCGAGCGTGGGTAGGTGCATCTGCAATCCAACGCCATCGATGGAAATGCCCCGCGCTTGAAATCCTTGACCATGACATAGATTGCGTCCGATTTGCGGCTTAACCTTCGCCCTCCGCCTCGCTGTAGAACAGCAATGCATGCGGATCTGCCTTATGGGCCCGGCGAAAAACTTGCTCGATGTGGGCTGTTCTTTTCTGCGACATACCGATGCCGGGTTGGTTGTACCCGGCCCGCGTGGTGCTTCATCATCCGTGATGTGCTCATGGAAGAGCCGCGACCGTTGTCCGGAGGCGAAGTGATGTTGCACCAGCTAAACCAGGTTGTAACGGCCCCAGACTAGGCAATGGCCGCGGACCCGCAGCACCCACCACTTCATCGCGTCATCCTCCCCCATCATGCAGAACTCGCGAGCTAGGGCAGAGGAGTAAGCAGGCTCCGAAAGTTATGACGGGCGAACGGCTGTGCAGACGAGCACTCCGTCGCGTTCTGCTGCTGCCGCGGCGATTGGGCGCAGCAGGCAAATGTAATCGCCAGCGCAGAATTGCCGATCGCGAAGAATGCCCAAACAGCGGCACTGCCCCATCAGCAATGGCTTTCCCTGCTCGAAGGGTGCACACCCAATGCCCGAAACGAGGACAAACTGCAAGGACTACAGTGAAGATGTGAGGTATTTCACGACCAAACCGTCACAGTCTAATAGCCCTGCGAAATTCTGTGGCTCCGGTAAAAGCCATTTTTGAATGGAGCGAGGACAAGGAAATGCCAGAGCGCAATCGATGCGATGCGCCGATCGAAGCTCTACTGCGGCGCAGGGTCACCGGCGGTTTGATCGTGGCTGTTCTTCTGACAGTCTTCTTAAGTTTTATGTCGTGGCGTAGTGCCCAGCGTGCGGAGCAGGATGCCTATTGGGTCTCCCACACCTATCAGGTGATGTCGACGATCCAGGGCACGTCCCGAGATGTACTCGAAACGGAGACCAGCGCGCGGGCATTTGCCTTGAGCGGGCAAGAGCCGTTACTGGCGCACTATCGGACAGCACGCGAGACCGTCCTCGTGGACGAGGATGCATTGCGCCATTTGACGGCGGACAATCCGAGTCAGCAGCGACGATTGGATGTGCTTGAGCCGCGGGCGCGCACGGCGCTCGAATTCGCCGAGAGCGTCATCGCCAAACGGATGCTGGGAGCCTATGCGGCGGGCAGCGACGCTCTCAAAATCGAGGGGCTCATCGATGCGGTGCGGGCAACGACGGGAGAAATGCAAGCCGAGGAGACACGATTATTGAGCCAGCGCACCCAAAGAGCAGGAGAGGCACAACAATTGGCGAAGATCATTGCCATTGTGGGTGTTTTTATCAAGGTAGGGTCGTGGATACTAGCCTTTCTCGTCATCATCCGCGAGATTGGCATCAGCTCTCGTGCACAGTCACAACTCAACACCATGAACGCCGAATTGGAACAGCGAGTGAAAGAGCGTACGGCGTCTCTGCAGTCGGAGATTACCGACCGTCGCCGCGCGCAGGAAAGAGCGGAGCATTTGGCGGCGGTAGTTGAGTCATCCGACGATGCCATTATCAGCAAGACCCTGGACGGAACCATCACGGCCTGGAATCGGGGCGCCGAGAAGGTGTTCGGCTATTCGTCGGCGGAGGCCGTGGGCAAGCCGATGACCCTGCTTTTGCCGCCGGAACGCGCCGCGGAGGAGGCCGGCATTTTGGCGCGAATTAGATGCGGTGGAAGCGTCCAACATTTCGAAACCGTCCGCGTACGGAAGGACGGCAAGAAGATTGACGTTTCCGTGACCATTTCGCCCATCAGCGACGGCACGGGCGCGATTGTGGGCGCGTCAAAAATTGCGCGCGACATCACCGCGAGCAAGCAGGCCGAAACGTTGATGCGCGAGAGCGAAGAGCGCTTCCATGCGATGCTCAACGGCATTCCGCAGCTGGCCTGGACGGCCGAAGCTGATGGATCCATCTCTTGGTACAACCAGCGCTGGTACGACTACACCGGAACCACGCCGGAGCAGACGAAAGGGTGGGATTGGCAGAGCGTCCACGATCCCGAGATTCTGCCCAAAGTGCTGGATCGATGGAAGACTGCGATCGCCGAAGGATCGGCCTTCGAGATGGAATTCCCGTTGCGCGCGGGAGACGGCCATTTTGTCATGTTCCTGACGCGCATAGTGCCACTGAAAGATGCTAACGGGCGGGTAGTGCGCTGGTTTGGAACCAACACAGACATCAGCGAACGGAAACAAGTCGAGGTGCAACTGGCAGGGCAAGCGCAGGAACTCGCTCGCCGGGCTGAGGAACTGGCCAGTTCGCGACAAGACCTGGAAACGCAGACACTCATGCTGAAGTCCGTGCTCGACAGCATGGGGGAGGGGTTAGTCGCGGCCGACCGCGAAGGCCATTTTCTCATCTGGAACGATTCCGCGAACAAGCTGCTGGGCCGTGGGGCGTCCGACTTACCCACCGAGCAGTGGACCCCTCACTATAAGGTCTTTCTGCCCGATGGAATCACACCTTTTCCACCGGATCGCCTTCCTTTGGTACGGGCTTTGCAAGGGGAATCGGTGCTAGTGGAATTGATGATTGAGCACCCTGAGCGTGCCGGCGGGGTCTTTCTCGAAGTTACTGCACGTCCCTTGAGAGACAATCAGGGCACCTTGGGAGGCGGCGTCGCCGTGCTCCGCGATATCACCGAACGCAAAGCTGCAGAACGGGAAGTCCAAGCGCTGAATCAGAGCCTGGAAGCGCGGGTGATCGAGCGCACCGCCGAGCTGAAAACCGCCAACCAGGAACTGGATCTCCGCAACCGCGAAGTCGAACGCGCAACCCAGATGAAGAGCAAGTTTCTCGCCAGCATGAGCCACGAGCTGCGAACTCCACTTAACGCCATTGTGGGCTTTTCGGACCTCCTGGCTGAGGGGACTCCGGGAGAACTAAACGCTAAGCAGAAGCGCTTCCTGAATCACATTAAAGAAGGCTCGGCGCATCTGTTGCAGTTAATCAATGACATTCTGGATTTGTCGAAAATCGAGGCCGGGCAGCTCGAACTGCGATGTGAAGATTTCCAGCTCAAAGATACGCTACCGGAGGTGCTCTCCACTATCCAGCCGCTGGTCATGGCAAAGAATATCCAGCTTGAACAAAGAATCGAAACGGATCAACCCATCTACGCCGATCGGGTCCGTTTCAAACAGATCCTCTACAACCTCTTGAGCAATGCCGTGAAGTTCACGCCGAAGGCGGGCCGAATCGACATCGATTGCCGCGAAGATGGAAACTCGGTTTGCATCTCGGTAGCGGATACGGGCGTCGGCATCCGAGCCGAGGATCAGGCGGTAATCTTCGATGAGTTTCGGCAGATCGAGGGGCCAGCTGGAACCACCCAGGAAGGCACCGGTCTGGGGCTGGCGATCACTAAGCGTCTGGTCGAGCAACAAGGGGGCAGAATTTCGTTAGAAAGCGAGTTTGGGAAGGGCAGCCGATTTACCTTTACTCTTCCTATGGGGTCCATGGGATCCAAGACCCCGCCGGTGAACGACCTACCAAGTCCGTTGATCGTGGCAGGTGAAGTTCGCGGGAAACCACTTATCCTCGTTGTGGACGACGAAATCATTGCCCGCGAGCTTCTCGCCAGCCATCTATGTCTCGAATATCGAGTTGCCATGGCTGAGTCGGGAGGAGAAGCTCTTAAGCAGGCTGGACAGCTCCGGCCAGACGCAATCACTTTGGATGTAATGATGCCGGGAGGCAATGGCTTCGAAACACTCGCTGCCCTGAAAAAGGCCCCTGAAACGTCAGACATCCCGATCATTCTTATTTCCATAGCGGACCAGAAACGGGAAGGTTTCGCTTTGGGCGCAGTGGACTATCTCATTAAGCCCGTTCGTAAACCCGACCTGCTGGAAACGATGCGAAAATACGTACAGCCTCAGTCCGACGGGGACGCGACGATTCTGCTGGTCGACGATGATCCCAGAGCTCTAGAGTTGCTGGAGGAGACCCTACGCTCAGCCGGGTACGAGACCGAGAGCGTCCGCAGCGGAATTAGAGCTCTGGAAGTGCTTTCCTCGAAACTCGTGAGTGCGGTCGTGTTGGATTTGCTGATGCCGGGCATGGACGGTTTTGAGGTCATCCGCCATATACGACAGGAGGCCACATTGAAGGACCTACCGATTTTTGTGATGACCGCGAAGAGTTTGACTAAAGCTGAGCTGGCAGTTCTCACTCGCGAGACCCAGGCGCTGTTTCAAAAGAATGGCTCCTGGCAACAGCAGCTCACTCTAGAGGTTGCAAGGGTTTTCCAAGGCCGCAAGCTGGCGAAGTCTGTGGGGCAATCATGACCAAGGTTCTCGTGGCTGAGGACAATCCCGTCAACCGCGAACTGCTTCGCGAGCTGCTGGAGAATCGCGGCTACAGTGTAATCGAAGCATGCAACGGCCAAGAGGTGCTCGATATGATTGAACAGAGTCAGCCGGACGTTCTGCTGCTCGACATCGGCATGCCTGTATTGGATGGCTTTGCCGTCGTGCGCAAGATCCGGGAGAATCCCAGCTTAGCCCGATTGCCGGTTCTGGCCGTTACCGCTTATGCCATGCGAGATGACCGGGACAACGTCTTGAACGCGGGGTTCGATGGCTATCTCTCGAAGCCGATCGATGCGCGTGACCTCGCCAATGAACTCGAACGCCTGTTGAGTAAACGAGAGGATCGAAACACCCCCCCGAATCAACCGCCCGAAGGCCAGGCAAGTGGGAAGACACGGGCGGCAGGATCCTGCTCAATTGACTGAGTGCCATCTCAGAGCAACCCCAGGCTAACTTTCGTAACTCCTTGTACGTTTTTTCGAAGAGTAGTATCCCTAAAGCAGCGAGAGCAGGTTTGGGCCGCATGAGTCAGCAGGCATTTCGAGAAGTGACGCAGAAAAGCCCGGAGATGATTCCGACGCAGATGCGCCAGATCGAGGGTCGCGAATGGTCGCTGTGGGGATTCGCCATCGCTGTAACGCTGGCCTTGACCTTCGGCATCGTCTCCTTCACTTTTCCTTGGTTTCGTTGGACCAAGGACGCCCAGTATTGGTTCGACCTCAGAGAATGGGTTCGTGGTTTGGCAGCTCTCGTATTGCTCTTCGACTTCTACACCATCTACCAGTACCAGCAACTCCACCGTGTTCGACGTCGGCTGGCGGAGCGAGATCAGCTCTTTCAACTCATCAGCGAAAATGCTGCGGACATGATCGCGCTCGTCGATAACGAAGGTCGCCGACTGTACAACAGTCCCGCCTACCAAAAAGTTCTGGGGTATTCTCCCGAGGATTTGAAGAACACTTCGTCGTTCGAGCAAGTTCACCCCGATGATCGCGAGCGCGTGTTGCAAGCTGCAGAAAAAGCCCGTCAGACCGGCAGCGGACAACGGCTGGAGTACCGAGTGCGCCATAAAGATGGTTCTTGGCGCTCGCTGGAATCCACCGCGAGCCCAATCCGAAATGCAAAAGGACAGACCGACAAGCTTGTAATCGTGAACCGTGACATCACCGAGCGGAAACGCGCTGAAGAACTGCTGGCCCACAATGCATTCCACGACGGACTTACCAACCTGCCCAACCGCGCTCTCTTTCTGGACCGATTGCAGCACGCGCTGACGCTCTCTAAGAGACACACCAACTACAAATTTGCGGTGTTACTCATCGATATCGACGAGTTCAAGATCGTCAACGACAGCCTGGGCCACACCGCCGGCGACGAGCTGCTCATAAGAATCGGGCAAAGATTGAAGGAAGTGGTCAGGCAGACCGATACCGTCTCGCGGCCTCACAACTGTGGCGTTGCTGAACCGACCATCAGTGGCGACACGTTAGCCAGACTCGGTGGGGATGAATTCACGATCCTTCTGGACGATATCCGGGACCCGATTGAAGCAGTTCGGGTCGCGGAACGTGTGCAGGCCGGACTTGCTTCCCCCTTCGTGGTCAACCAACAGAAGATCGTCGTTTCGGCCAGCATCGGAATCGCCGCCAGCACGAGCCCTCACACCCATGCCGAGGATCTTCTGCGAGATGCGGACATCGCCATGTACCGTGCTAAGCGGGCGGGGAAGGCCCGCTGTGAGGTTTCTGACACGGCCATGCACGCAAATGCAGTGAAGCGTTTGCGGCTAGAGACGGACCTGCGTAAGGCCCTCGAGCAGGGAGAATTCCGCGTTTACTACCAGCCCATTGTATCGTTGCAGACTGCCAAGATCACAGGCTTTGAGGCCCTCACCCGCTGGCAACGGCCGGAGGGCGTCCTGTCACCCATGGAGTTCATCCCGGTGGCCGAGGAGACCGGGCTGATCATTGCGATGAATCGGCAACTGCTGCGCGAGGCCTGCCTACAACTGCGGTCCTGGCAATCTGAATTTCCCTCCAGTCCGCCCCTGAGCATGAGCGTGAACCTGACGTCGAAGGAGTTCGCCCACCCCGACCTGGTCAGCGAGATCCGTAAGTCCCTTGATCAGACCGGGCTTGATCCAGATCGCTTGCAACTCGAAATCATAGAGACAATTGCCATGGGACAGGCGGAAAAATCTGGTCACGTTCTCTTGCAGTTGAAGGCACTCGGAGTTCGCCTGAGCATCGACGATTTTGGCACCGGTTATTCCTCGCTCGGCCGCCTGCGGCAAATTCCAGTCGACACCTTGAAAATCGACAGGTCCTTTGTTTCCAACATGGGCATCGACCCGGAAAACCGGGAAATCGTGCGGAGTATCATCATGCTCGCCCACAATCTAGGCTTGAAGGTCGTAGCCGAAGGAACAGAAACAGAGGAGCAGATAACCCAACTCCAGCAGCTCAATTGCGAGATGGCGCAAGGATACTTCTTCTCCCGACCCGCCGACCACCTGGCGATGTCGAAACTGTTGGCCAGGAACATGGGCGCTCGTGAAGCGGCGGCCGGACGTTAGACAAGCCAGGAATGATCGCATCTAAGTTTGCGCGAGTCCCTTTTACCATGTCCGCGACCTCGTCTTCGTACCTGACTCCTTCGTCGAAGCGACGAATCCTCTCCACGCCGAGAAGATGCCAATTGTAGCGTTCTAAATATCGCGCCACTTTCTTGGCAACTCCCTGTTCTGTATTTGCCCACGGAGTGACGTTGATGAACCCTTTTGTTCGACCGGAAGAAAGGTCGTCGGGCTCAACGAGTATTTCTACCGTCGCGCTCCAGATCGGCTCATCGGGTATTGTTGGCTGTCCACCTGATTCCATGCCCCAGCACGATACCCCTATTCCATCATCGACCATTTGGGACCGGAACGCATTGAGCGGAAATGATTTCCGATCGTACTACCTAGGAAACAGAGTCCAATGTGGAAAGACGTGTATCTTTAAGGGCGACCGGTCAACAATTCAATCCGCCCTCCATGGGTGAGCAACAATCCTGATGACAGAACAACCGGTGGCCAGGCATTGTGCCTTACTGATTCTCGCGGTCTTGGGTTTTGCCAACCCGAGACTTGCGAAAGCGCAGGACAATTATGAGATTCAGGTCTACGGTTCGGACACCGTCGCGCCACGGACCACGATGCTTGAGTTGCACAGCAACTTCACGGCCGAGGGCAGCCTTCCGGCACCCGGCTCGAAGTTAACCGGGGAGGGACTCTATCCGACCAACCATGCCGAGCACGAAACAGTAGAGATCACTCAGGGAGTAAACAGTTGGGCGGAGGTTGGTTTTTATATTTTCACCAGCCTGCGGAGTGGGGACGGCTGGCAATGGGTAGGTGACCATATTCGCCCACGGGTGAGAGCGCCCGATCGGTGGCACTGGCCTGTGGGCGTAAGCCTGTCCATGGAGTTCGGCTACCAGCGGGCATCGTTTTCGAAGGATACCTGGACGATGGAGTTGCGGCCGATCGTCGATAAGCAGACAGGCAGATGGTATTTCGCACTGAATCCGGCGCTGGAGCGCTCTTTCCACGGGCCGAGCGTTTCCGAGGGCGTGGGCTTTTCCCCAAGCGCAAAATTCAGCTACGACTTGAACAAGTACATTTCTGGCGGTTTGGAGTATTACGCTGCTTATGGATCCATCACAGGCGTGTCTTCCTTACACAATCAGCAGCAGCAATTTTTTCCGACCATCGATCTAAACGTGTCCCCGAACTGGGAAATTAATTTTGGGGTCGGAATTGGGGCAACAGCCAGTACGGATCATTTGATTGTGAAGGGTATTCTGGGGCGACGGTTCGATTGGACCCACCATCGAGTGGGCAGTTCTATGAGCAATCAATAGGACATACATGGGAATGGATCGTCGAGACTTTCTAATCGGAGCAAGTCTCTCGGTGCTGGGTGCGGCGGCCCAGACGAACTTGTGGGCCCAGACACCGGCGGATGTCCGGCTTGAAATTGCACCCCTCAAGCTGGAGATTGAGCCCAAAAAAGTGATTCGCACAGTCGCCTACAACGGGAGCGTTCCCGGCCCTCTGATCCGTTGGCCGGAAGGTAAGCCGATCACGATTGAAGTGGTGAACCGTACGGACTTGCCCGAGATTGTGCACTGGCATGGATTGTGGATTCCCGCGAACGAAGATGGCGCCGCGGAAGAAGGTTCGCCCATGATCGCGCCAGGCGGACAGCGGCGCTACCGTTTTACGCCGCGGCCGGCGGGTTTTCGCTGGTACCACACCCACACATTTGCCGGGCATGACTTGAAGCGTGGCACGTATACCGGCCAGTTCGGATGTTTCTACATTGAGCCGAAACAAGAGCCAGGTGCATACGATCAGGAGATATTTCTGACCCTGCACGACTGGAATGCGTATATGGGAGGCGGCGGTGATGCGTCGATGGATGCGTTTTACGACTATGCGACGATCAATGACCGCACGCTTGGGCATGGCGATCCGATTCAAGTAAGTAAAGGGCAGAGGGTACTGTTCCATGTGCTGAATGCCAGCGCGACGGCGATGCATTGGCTGGCGCTGGCCGGACATGAATTCACAGTCGTAGCCATGGATGGGAATGAGGTGCCGCGTCAAACGAAGCTACCGGCGGTACGACTGGCCCCGGCGGAGCGCATGGATTTGTTGGTGGAGATGAATCGGCCAGGAGTGTGGGTGCTAGGCGAGACGCGGCCTGATGTTCGCCGGGCGGGAATGGGGATTGTCGTGGAGTATGCCGACCAGCAAGGCGAGTCCAAATGGATAGATCCGCCAGAGACGTCGTGGGATTACGCACTGTTCGCAAAACACGAACCGGCCACGGCGGAGCCCGACGAGCGAGTTCCCCTCGTGTTTGAGTCGAAGTTTCACGGCCACGGGGACTTTGACTATTGGATGATCAATGGCAAGTCGTATCCCAAGACGGACACAATTCAGTTGAGAGAAGGCAAGCATTACAGATTGGCGATGCGGAATAAGAGCAGCGACGATCATCCCATTCATTTACATCGCCACAGTTTCGAGGTCACCAGCCTGGACAGCCGACCGCTCTCGGGGCTGCGCAAGGACGTGGTGGTGGTGAAGGCAAATAGCGACGCGGAGATTGACTTTGTGGCTGCAAACCCAGGCGCGACGCTGTTTCATTGTCACCAGCAGACCCACATGGATTTCGGTTTCATGATGCTGTTTCGCTATGGTTGAGTTTTGCGCCGCACGTTCTGGTTTCTTGTCGAGGGATGAATAACTTTTTGGCTGCCCAGCTGCCTGAGCGCGGGAACCCGAACGGACGCCCTTCCATGGCTTGAGATCGCAGCCTAGAAGGGCAGCTCGTTTGCCCATTCCGTTGCGGTCTTCTTCTGTGATTGGCCTCGGCCGCAGTCATCACGTATCCGAGCTGAGCTACGAGTTTGTACGGGGCCCATTTGCCCGGCACGGGCGCGGTCGTCGCAAAGTGGTGAGCCCATATTCGGTCGTTTCCCGTATTTCGCGTAATCACACGCGGTTTCATTGTGCACCCAGCCGAAGAGCGTCTTGCCTTCCCACTCCACGTGATCGATCCATCGGCCGCTGGCATCGGGGCTGCCGGCCAGTCCCGTGGGGGTGGGTCGCCATTCATCGTTTCTTATCCTGGCCCTTCTGCTCGCCCTTCTGAGTGTTTTCAACTGTATCTTCCTGGGGAGTGGCGCCTCCGGCCTCGTTCTTGGAACCCTCAGATTTGGGTTCTGGAGTTTGCCCCTCCGCCTCCTTGGTTTCAACGTCTGCGGTTGATTCCACGTTCTTCTCTTGAGCTGCAGGAATTCTCTTGTCTGCCGCGGGCTCTGGAGTCTTCAACGCAGAAGCCAGCAGAGCGCCCATCCTCACTCGGGCAGCGCGCCATCGCACCTCGCTGGTGTTTGCTGCTTGCTCAAAGTACGGTGCAAGTTTCTCCTCGGTCGCGATTCCCTGATCTTTTAGAAACAGCAAAAGAGCAGCACTTTGAGTCTCTGACTCTTCAAAAGAAGAAAACAGCTCATCGAGGATCTGTTTAACGATTTCTTCATCCATCTTTGCCAAAGCTCCTCCAACCAAAATCCTGTCACTCCTCTTGGATGCAACATCTGAGGCTGTGGCGCGGAGAGTTATGAACTCGCTGCCAGAGCCTTGGACGACTGAAAATCAGATGGTAACGATTCCTAGCCGGTTGCTGTTCAACGCTCCGCTCTCATAGATCGTCCCCGCCACCGGTCGATCAAATCAAAATTGGTCATCTGTTAACATTCGGGCTTCCACTTCCGCGACCCACACAACATTTACCAGTCGGGCCGTAAAGCCCCGGTCCTTCAGGGCGGGGATATAAGGCGGGTTAAAGCGGGGTCTTTTGTTGCTCAACGTATTGCTGGATGATGCCCAGCGGTGCCCCGCCACAACTGGCGGCAAAGTAAGACGGCGACCCCAAGACATTGTTCCAATAGCGTTTCTCAATATCAGGGCGTTCGATACGGAGCAGCCGACTGGAAACGCCTTTGAGACTGTTGACCATGCTCGACACCGAGTGCTTCGGCGGGTAGTGGATGAGCAAGTGTACGGGTTCGGCCTCACCGTTGATCTCGACGAGTTGCGCCTCGAAGTCAGTGCAAACTTTCTCGAACA
>Ga0302326_10023333_pt1 | contig 12614 bp, 9 predicted proteins | sample Palsa_T0_3_FD_202264 | JGI IMG/M metagenome (GOLD analysis project Ga0302326, IMG submission 202264) | Peat permafrost microbial communities from Stordalen Mire near Abisko, Sweden - Palsa_T0_3 | ecosystem: Environmental > Terrestrial > Soil > Palsa > Peat permafrost | place: Sweden: Abisko... | reverse complement strand
GCCCGGGCGGCGCGGATCCGCAGGTACGAGGACTTCTTCAACGCCACCGGCATGGCCACACCCGACGACCTCGAGGAGTTCCGCGCTTCGCAGAACGGCTTCCTGGCCGCACCGTCGGCGCCGTGGAACGACATGAGCCGCGGCGCGACGCACTGGATCGAGGGCCCGGACGACGACGCGCGGGCGATCGGGATCAACCCGCTGCGCAGCGGCGTCAAGGTCGAGGACGAGGGCCTGTACCCGATCCAGCACCGCTACTGGCTGACGGCCATGCAGCAGGCCGCCGTCGCCGAGTCCAAGGCGCGGTCACTGTAAACGCCCGGAAGGAAAATCAATGTCGATTTCCATCGAAGCCGTTGAGCAGTTCCTGTACCGCGAGGCGCGCATGCTGGACGACCGCGATTTCGAGGGCTGGCTGGAATGCTATGCGCCGGACGCGGAATTCTGGATGCCGGCCTGGGATGACGACGACACCCTGAGCACCGATCCGCAGCGGGAAATCTCGCTCATCTGGTACGGCAACCGGGGCGGCCTTGAGGACCGGGTGTTCCGGATCAGGACCGAGCGTTCGAGCGCGACCAGCATCCCGGAGCCCAGGACGGGTCACAACATCACCAACGTCGAGATCCTCGGGCAGACCGGCGGCCAGTGCGAGGTCCGGTTCAACTGGTTCACCCTGTACTTCCGCTACGACGCCGTCGACACGTATTTCGGCACCTCCTTCTACACCCTCGATACCTCCGGAACCCAGCCGCTCATCAAGAAAAAGAAGGTCATCCTCAAGAACGATTACATCCACCACGTCGTCGACATCTACCACGTGTAATGCCGGCCACCCAGAGCTGCCGCGGGGACTGCAGATGAGCCATCAGATCGCGCTGACTTTTGAAGACGGGGTGACCCGCTTCATCGAATGCCGCGACGGCGAAACGGTCGCCGACGCCTCCTACCGGTCCCGGATCAACATTCCGCTTGATTGCCGCGACGGCGTCTGCGGCACCTGCAAGAGTTTCTGCGAGTCGGGGCGGTACGAGATCGGCGACTACGTGGTCGACGAGGCCATGACCGAGGACGAAGAGGCCGAAGGCTACGTCCTGACCTGCCAGATGGTGCCGGAGACGGACTGCGTAGTGCGCATCTTCGCCACCTCTGACATCGCCAAGACCGGCCCTTCCTCCCACCAGGGCCGGATCAGCGCCATCCAGCGGTTGTCCGACAGCACGGTGACGTTCACCATCGGGCTCGACGGCGAAGCCGCCATCGGCTTCCTGCCCGGCCAGTACGTCAACATCGCCGTGCCGGGAACGGGGCAGACCCGCTCCTATTCCTTCAGCTCGCGGCCAGGCCGCGACCAGGTGTCCTTCCTGCTGCGCGACACTGCGACCGGTGCGCTGCCCACGTTCCTGCGCGGGCCCGCCGAGGTGGGCCATCCGATCGAGTTCCACGGGCCGTTCGGTACCTTCTACCTGCGCGAGATAAAGCGGCCTGTGCTGTTCCTGGCCGGCGGCACCGGGCTCGCGCCGTTCACCGCCATGCTCGCCACCATCGACCCTGACCACGGCCAGTACCCCATCCACCTCATCTACGGCGTCACCAGCGACCAGGATCTGGTCAAGGTCGACGAGCTTGAGGACGCCGCGAAGCGGCTGGGGAACTTCAGCTTCTCCTGCTGCGTCGCGGACGAGGAAAGCACCTGCCCGAACAAGGGCTACGTCACTCGTTTCATCGAGCCGGAGCACCTCAACGGCGGTGACGTCGACGTCTACCTGTGCGGGCCGCCCGTGATGGTCGACGCGGTCCGGGATTACTTCAAGCAGCAGGGCGTGAGCCCGCAGAACTTCTACTACGAGAAGTTCGCCGACACCGGCCTGGTGACCGAGACCGGGTCCGAGCACCTGACCGCCGAGGCCTCGGACGAGGCGTTCGACGCCAAGCTGGCGCTGGAGCTTGGCGCGGCGTCGCTGGTCATCGGCAAGCTCACCGCGGACCAACTGGCCACCTACCGTGGGCTCGCGGAGGCGACCGTTCCGTATATTCAGGACGGCCGGTTCACCGACGTGGAAGGGTTCCGGCGCACCAACGCGGCCTTTCACGCCTTCCTGATCGAAGGGACCGGCAACGCCGTGCTCCGGGACGCCTACCAGCGGCTGGCCATCGCCGAATACATGGCCGAGGCGCTGCGGCCGCGGCTGGCGGCGAGCCAGCAGATCACCCAGGATCACCTGGACCTGGTCGGCGCCTTCGAGCGTGGTTCGCTGGATGTCGCGCAGCGGATCCTGGTCGAGCACAACGAGCGGAGCAAGGAGACGATGCGGGCCGGGATACAGCAGGCGGCCGGAACGACATGATCCACCCGGGGCGCTTCGAGGGGAAGGTCGCCGTCGTCACCGGTGCCGCGCAAGGCATCGGGTATACCGTCGCCGCGAACCTGGCCCGCGAGGGCGGAATGGTCGCCCTCGTGGACCGTTCCGAGCTGATTCACGAGGTCCGCGAGGAGCTGGTCGACGAGCTGCGCTCCGGCGGCGCGGAGCTCCCCGCCGGCGGCGCCGAGATCATGGCGGTCGTCGCCGATCTCGAGCGGTACGCCGACTGTCACGCGGTCATGGCCCAGGCCCGCGCGCACTTCGGCCGCATCGACATCCTCATCAACAACGTCGGCGGAACCATCTGGGCCAAGCCTTTCGAGCACTACGACGAGCAGCAGATCGAGGCGGAGATCCGCCGTTCGCTGTTCCCGACCCTGTGGTGCTGCCACGCGGTGCTGCCGCACATGCTCGAACAGGGCTCCGGGACGATCGTCAACGTGTCATCCATCGCGACCCGCAGCATCAACCGCGTGCCGTACGCCGCCGCCAAGGGCGGCGTCAACGCCCTGACCGCGTCGCTCGCCTTCGAATACGCGGGCCAGGGCATCCGGGTCGTCGCCGCGGCCCCGGGCGGGACGGAGGCGCCGGAGCGGCGCAACGCCCGCGGCCCGGCCGCCCAGACCGACCAGGAGAAGGCCTGGTACCAGCAGATCGTGGCCCAGACCGTCGAATCGACGCACCTCAAGCGGTACGCGACGCTGGACGAGCAGGCCGCGCCCATACTGTTCCTCGCCTCCGACGAAGCGTCCTACATCGTCGGCTCGACCCTGCCCGTGGGAGGCGGCGACCTCGGCTGACCCCGCGCCGGCCATGGTGGCGCCGGCCAGGGTCACGGCATAATGGTGGTTGTCGAGTTACATCAGGTAACCTGTGGACTTCTTGTGTATAAGCCGGTGGATAACCGCCGTAAGATGCGGATAAGTGGCCTCGGTTTGTGGACATCGTGTGGATAGAGCAGAAACTGAAAATGAACTGCCGCAGACCCTTGCGCGACAACTCGCAGAAGGCGTAGAAATGCTCTCACCGCTGGAAACGGGCACCATCTGAGGGCAACCTCGGGGGAACGTGAGAATGGACCGGGAAACCGGTGTATCGCACGGGTGCCTGGGCTTGGCGGGCGGCGCGCAGCGCTGGGGAGGCCGGGCAACTGGCCGCTTCGGGGCGGCGAGGCCGAAGCAAGGCCCCCTCCATCTCATACATGGAGGGGGCCTTGTTGCATTCTGCCCGACATAAAGGTTTTGTCCGAGGCGACACGCTGGCAAACGTGGCCGGGCCGAGCGGCGGTTCCGTTCCAGCCCCGTTCGGTCAGGGCTCGGCCGCTACGTTTCCGCTGAAGCAGCGGCGGGGAACCGGGGCTGCCCGGGTACCTGAAGGCCATGCCGGTGCAGGAAGGCGGAAAACCAGTCAGGGTCAGCGAGGATCTGGCCGTAGATCCAGGGGTAGCCCGCATGCTGTCGCAGTTCGTCGGCTGCCGCAGAGCGGCGCAGGTCATGCGCGGCTAGGACCGCACGAAGCGCGCTCGAGGCCGCGTTTTCGTCGTCGGTGCCATGGGCGGTGCGGATATCCACTCCGCTGGCCGGTGCAGCGCGGCCAGGCAGTCCGTCGTCGTGGCCGGGGCGGCCGGCACGGACGCACCGGCCACCCCGGGCGACGCAGCTGTGGCAGCGGGGAAGATGCGGAAGGTAGCCGCGGGGACGCGACGAGCGGGTGCTGGGCGCACGCACGGCTGCCCGTTCGGGCAATTGATGGGGTTTGAATCAGGTTTCGCGGCCAGTCGGCTCGGCACACCATCCGAGAAACCGTCAAATCCACCCTTGTCGGGCCGGTCAGCCGACACCTGTCCACGTACCTTTCCGTCTATTTCGCCCACGCGCATTCCCGGTGCCAGCGCGGTACGGGCGAGAACGTCGATTGCCTTATCCGCGAATACCTCACAAAAGGGACAGGAATTCGCGTGGTAATTAGTTATCTGCGAGCCATGGTGACGAGCTGAACGACCGGCCGTATGCTACACTCGGATGCCTGAACCAAGCGAAGTGTTCACGGGGCGGATGCTTCAGGAAGCCGAGATCCCACCGGCCTGAATTGCTTCAGTCGCTTGACTGCCCCGTCTACACGTAAGTGTCATAATCTTGTCATCGGACTACTATCGCTGATGGGAAATTGGCGTGAATATTTCTTGTGCAGATTTGCAGATTACCGGGACCGGACTGCGGGCAATCAAACCTGGGGCATGCCGCTGGCCTGGTCGCCGTCCGGCTGGCCGAGACGCTGCAGGACCGGGATGACGGGTGGGGCGCCGGGACTAGCATGGGGCGCCATGCGGTCGAAGTGCGGCTTCGGCAGACTCGTGGCTGTGAGCAGCCTGGCAGCTATGATCGCGGTCGGCGTGGCGTCATGCCCAGCATCCATCGCGACGACACCCCAGACCCTGACCGCGTATTCGAGCGGCAGGCCCGACGCCGGCAATCCGAACGGGCGCGCCTACGTCGCGCCGGCCGGCCGCACGGTTAGCACTAGCGACCCCAGCCAGGTCATCGGCACCGGCACGCCCGCTGGCTGCACGTCCGCCGCGGTGGTAAGCGCGGTCGCCAAGGGCGGCACTATCACCTTCAACTGCGGCCCCAACCCGGTCACGATCACGATGACCGCCACGGCCAAGGTCGTGAACACTAGCCACCAGGTGGTGCTCGACGGCGGCGGCAAGGTGACGCTGAGCGGCGGCGGCAAGATCCGCATCCTGTACATGAACACCTGCGACCCCAAGCAGATATGGACCACAAACGACTGCTGGGAACAGCAGTGGCCGCAGCTCGTCGTGCAGAGCCTGACGTTCAAGGACGCTTACTCGGCCGTGCAGCAGACCAGCACGTCGAGCTACGGCGGAGGCGCCATCTTCGCTGAGGGCGGCCAGCTCAAGGTGGTCAACTCCGCGTTCCTCGACAACCGGTGCTACCAGGACGGTCCCGACCTCGGCGGCGCGGCGATCCGCGCCTACGGCATGTATACGGGTAGCCCCGTCTACATCACCCAGGACACCTTCAGCGGCAATACCTGCTCCAACGGCGCCGCACTGAGCGGCCTCTACGCGAATTTCGACGTCACCAACAGCGTGCTGACAGGCAATAAGGCCATCGGCTGGGGCGCGAACCCCGCAAGTCCCGGCACTCCGGGAGGTGGCAGCGGCGGTGCGATTTACACCGACGGCGACCACTACAACCTGATCATCGACGGCACCGTCATGCGCGACAACAGCGCACGCGAGGGAGGCGGAGCCATCTTCTTCGTGGTCGACGCCGGCGGCGGAACCCTGAGGATCGAGCACTCCACGCTGGAAGACAATCCCAGCGGAGTGTTCCAGAACGCCCCCGGCATCTTCGACCACGTCGACGGCCACAACACCGCGCCGGTCGTGGTCGACTCGACGATCAGCTGAGCCACCCGAGATTCCCTCGCCGCACCACCAGGCATCAAGCGCGGCAGCTCAGGCCAGCACGCCAGACCCCGAGACATCGAATCCATGGTTAGCATGAAAACTACGCTGCGAATGAGAAATATAATAATATTGCTGGCCGGTCTCATAGCAGTCGGCCTAGTCGTCGGCGTGGCAGTTTGGAGTATTCCGAGCGGCCCGGGCCCGGTGGCAAGTTCGACGGCTATAACGGCCAGTTTGTTCGGCAACCCCGACGGGCATTTCTCCGTTCCGCCTGCCGGGAGGGTGGTTAACACCAGCCACCCGGACCACGTAATAGGCCATGGCACGCCGGCTAGTTGTACATCCAGCGCCGTGGTCCAAGCCGTCGCCGCCGGCGGGATCATAAGGTTCAACTGCGGCAAAAAGCCGGTCACGATCCTGATGACCGCGACTGCGACTGCTGCGAACACTGAGCACATGGTCGTCTTGGATGGCGGCGGTCTGGTGACCCTTAGCGGCGGCGGCAAACGCCGGATCCTCTTCTCCGACACTTGTGCCGGTACGTGGTCCACTCGTGACTGCATCAACCAGCCGTATCCGCAGATCGTGGTCCAGAATATAACCTTCCAGGACGGCTTCGACGGCACACACCAGGCCACGTGCACGGCCAACGCCCCGCAATGCTGGTATGGCGGCGTAAGCGGCGGCGGCGCCATCTATGCCGAGGGCGGCCAGTTCAAGGCGGTCAACTCCCGGTTCGCCGGCAACCGGTGCTACGGCTACGGCCCGGATCTCGGCGGCGGCGCTGTCCGCGTGCTCGCGCAATATCAGAACCGGCCAGTGTACATAACCGGTGACACGTTCACCGGCGGACGCTGCTCCAACGGCGGGGCCCTTAGCAGTATCAGTGTCCAGTGGGATATCACCAACAGCGTCTTCACCAACAATCAGGCCACCGGCTGGGGGGCGAATCCGGCCGCGAGCGGGACGCCGGGAGGCGGCAGCGGCGGCGCGATCTACAATGACGGCAAGGATTACAACACGCTCATCGTCGGCACTGTCATGCGCAATAACAGCGCACGGGAGGGCGGTGGCGCGATTTTCTACGTGGTGGACCGCGGGTGGGGCAGGCTGACCCTCAACGGGTCACAGTTGCATGGCAATCCAAGCGGCCGGTTCCAGTCCTACCCCGGCGTGTATGACGACATCGACCTCCACAACTACGCGCCGACGATGATCCACTCCAGCGACAACTAGCATGCCGCACCCCCCTTAATTCGACTAGATTTCGGGCATAAGGAATTTCCCGAACGGAGGAGATTTATAATTTATCTTCGGTAGACGAAGTGGGCTGTAGCCCTATCTCAGCGGCGAAACGTTCCGCCCGTCGACTCCATGAGTGTCGCTCGGCGAATGCAATGCAATGATTTGCCACTCCGCGTCGTCCGACCGCCAATGTACGGATTGCGTTAACATAATCTTGGCCATTGTCTGCAAGTACCAAGACCTGATTCGAGAGGTTTTCCGGGAGCGTGTCATCCAAGTCGGCTTTCAGCCATTGCGTGGCCGGAAGGCTGGTGGCTACAACGGGAATACCGGCACTCAAATACTCCAGAGTCTTGAGCGGAAACGAGGCACGGTTAAAGGCGCTATCCCGGTATGGGGTTATGCCCACGTCAATGGCTGCCAATTTGCCTGCTACTTCAGCCTTGGGAACCGGGCCGATGTAGCGAACTGTCGGCTTACTCGTAAGCTTTTCGAAGCGTTTCGGCTCCCAGCGAGGATCCCGCGGGCCCATAAGAAGGAGCGACAGCCCTGAGTCGGCAATCGCCTCGATTACATCGAAGTCGATTCGTTCCGACAACCGACCTACCAAGCCGACTATCGGTCTCGGAAGGTCTATCTTTTCGGATGGGGTCTGGTTAGCACTGCCAAGGGGCCAACAACCATTGGGGATAACGACCGGGTCCGCTCCCATGCCTGACCACCGCTGTGCCAGATCTGTGGAAACTGTAACTACTATATTTGCCTTAGACAGTGCCTCCCGCTCCCGCCGACGCACGTTTCCCGGAGAGATACGCATGAGTCGGGCTCCGGCAACGTAGTCATCGGTGCCGAACAATACATTAGTAACGTCTTTACCCCAGCCGCCTAGCAGTGTCCCCAAATTGAGCATTACCACGGCACTCGGATGGATGCCGAGTTTGCGTATCGCCCAACGCAACTGTGCTCGTACTAGCAAGGACGTTGTTGCGCGCACTCCGGGCCTCGTGAAACCAGGAAGGGCGACCGGCCTCAAACGGATAATCCGGTCTGCGGCTTCAACAAGTACCAGCTTAACAATACGCCTGTTACTGTCCCGCGTGAGCGGAGAAGCTGGCGGGTCAACATAGAGGATATGACCATATTTGGCTAGTGCAGTAGCCATGTCGCGGTGTGTACCGCCGTCACGGTCCCAAGACTGTCCGGCGATCCAGATTATATGCTGCTGATCCGCTTTATTGTCATCCAGTATGCGCATGTCCGTCTCCTGGGAGAAAGGCTGGATCATATGCCATTATTCCGAGTTGACCTTACTCTTGAAAAACTGGCTTAGAGCGGGAAAGCGTCGGCCCAGAGCTCAATGCCTCGTCTTGATATGATATACGGCGGTTAGCCGGGCACACGGCTGGGCATATGCGAGAATCGTCATTTAAGTATCCTTGCAAATAGATCGGACAGACCGCACACAAACCCACCGCGCTGGCAGGCCGACACCACGGCCGCACTGGACTACTTATACATCAGACGCGTCCTGCCCGTCCGAGATTACAGTCAGTATGTACCTAACGCTATCGACGGTGAAGGTTACTGCCTCTAGTATCTTGTATTAGAAGTTATTTTACGGTGTGATGTGCGGGACAATGGGGACATGTCTTTAGCTCCTGCTCTGGTGCTGCGTGAGGGTGACCGGGGCCGGCTTGGGCGGCTCCCCCAGATGCTCCCGGGCAGCCAGCCGCGGGCCGCCACCAGTGCCGAGCCGCAGCCAGACGCCGTGCTCGCCGCCGCGCCGCCGCGACACGCCGCAACGCAGGTGACAATCTGTAGTTAGCCGGCTACTCTAACGAATGCCGAGTGGGGAATTCCGCTGCGCACACTTGGGAATTTTCGGCTAGCGCCATCATGAGCCGCGTATCTCCGACCTGAATGCGCCTTTCGTGATGGCTGCTGCCCTTTCGTCGACGAAAACTACCGGAGTGAAGGGCGAAGACAATGCCGACTTTACCGCTCGGATCCGTCGTAATCCCAGCACACAATGAGGCAACAACCATTCGACGTTGCCTAGATGCGCTACTCGTCGGCTTTGCTCCGGGCGAGCTTGATGTCGTGGTCTCGTGCAACGGATGCACCGACGGCACCGCAAACATTGTTCGATCCTCGTGGCCAGCCGTCCAGGTTATCGAGGTAACGAAAGCGTCCAAGCCCGCCGCACTTCGAGTCGCCGACGAAGCGCTAAGCGTCTTCCCAAGAATCTACCTGGACGCGGACGTGGTCCTGCCAGCGACATCGGCCAGGCAGATCCTCGAGCGTCTGCGAACCGGCCCGGCGTTGGCGGCGAGGCCGCCGGCCAGTTATGACACGAAGGATGCAGGTGCGGTGGTGCGCAGCTATTACCGAGCGCGGAGCCGCCTATTTTCCCTCAAGAGGTGCCTATGGGGTTGCGGTGCCTATGCGGTCTCGGCAGCAGGGCGCGCCCGGTACGACGTCTACCCAGAGATCATTGCCGACGACTTGTCCGCAGACAGGTGGTTTAGCCGATCCGAAATCGAGATCATCGGCTCTGAGCCTTCGGTTATCACCGTTCCGCGCCGGGTCCGCGACCTGTTCCGAGTCTTGCGCCGCAGGTATCTAGGGAACGTGCAGATCCAAGACCTCCCCGAGTCTCCGGAGCTCACCACGCAATCGACGGTCCGCGACTTGATGGCGATGGTCATGTCAAGCCCGGGTGCGGCGGTGGATGCTGCGGTCTTCTCAGCGATCGTCACTGCTGTCCGCATTACCCTCAGGATTTCGCCGTCCGCTGACTGGAATCGGGACGAGAGTTCCCGCATACCGACGACGACCTCGACCTGATCTGCCGCCACGAGTCGCCCCCGGGGACACTCCGCGGGGCGCGGCACCCAGTGGCCGCGCAGCTATACTGGCGCCGACCGTCGACCGATCGATTTGCTTATCGGATCACTGTCATGGATTTGGGAAGCCCGGCGAATCGCTCCCAGTACAGTCGACCGCCGGGAAATACTCCCTCATGTCGGTCGCCGAGATCAGTTCCGTGTACATCACCGAGTCAAGCGCAGTCCGCGTGGGACTGGCGGGATCCCGCGCCCCAATGACGAGCCCGCGCCTGACATACTCGACACGAAAGCCGGCGGCGCGCACGAAGCACGTAGGCGACGCTTGAAATGCTGGCCGAGCAGCGCGTGCCTGACCGGCCCTGGGGTGTTCCGCCGCACCGACCCGTTCAGGGCAGTGCATAGTTCCAGGTCCGGCGCGTAACTACGGGTTATTACCGCGAGGTCGGCTGTGTCAGCCACTTTGGCCCCAAGGGATCGTTGTCGCTCGGCTGCATTCCCCGCCTGCGGGCGGATCCCGGTGGGTAGTCGGACCGTCTTTCCTGGCGCGATCTCCTGTTCTTCTGCTCCTCAAGCCCTTGGGCCATCGACACGGCCACCAAGAGCACGATCAGCCCGATTGCGGCCACCCCAGCCGCCGTCTCCAGGTTTCCGGACGATTTGGTGGCAGAACTCGGCGTAACGTACTCGACCGCCGTGATCATCGATTTGTTCTGGACGTGCTGACTCGCCTGCAGCTGGACGAGCTCGCTGGAAATGGCGGTGGCCACGAGCTGCGCGCTCCGCATCGCGGCCTGCGGTTTGCGGCCGGTTGCGGCGACGTCGATGGCCGGCGGAACGTTGCTCTCGGACGCATTATCGAGGACGACCTGATACCCGCTCGCGCCCGCCTTCGTCAATTCGTCCTTGGCCGTCTGAGTGGTGACTGAATTAATCAGCACCTCAGCGACGTAGGTCAGGCTCCCCAGGCCGGCCAGAGGGTTGTTCATCTTGGCCAGGCCTGGATCCTGAGATATCTGGAAGGCTGTGGGCGCCGCGGGAGGGCTCGTCAGGAGAATATCCGCCTTCGCCTCGTACGTAGGAGGCTTCAGCGCCAGGACGTACGCCATTCCGAGCAGGGTGAGCAAGACCAGCGGGATGGACACCCACTTGTGCCGCCACAAGGTCCCGCCAATCGAAAAGAAGTCCATTAACTTTCTCCGCTCTGGTATGTGTTCATCGCGTTTTGATCCTGGTGCGCCATCATCCATACCGCGCCGGCCAGCCCGGCGATCAGCGCCTGAAGGTTGAAGAACATCGGGAACGAGAACCCGTCGAAGGTCGCCGCGCACAGCACGGCAGCCAGGCTGGCGCCGGCCAGCGCCGCGCACAGGTCCCGCAATTCAGGATCGATCGCGCGGCGCCGCGCGGCGAGCGCGACGAAAACCGGGCAGGCGAGGTAGAAAGCGAGCGCCGCCGCGCCAAGTAGGCCAAATCCGATAGCCGTAGTGAGGTACTGGTTATCAAGGACGTGCAGCTCGATGGGAATATAGGTATTCGGGCCCTGCCCTAGCCAGGGTGCCTGGCGTACCAACTGCTCCACGTACGGATAATTGTTCGTCCGGTGCGCGACCGAGGGGTCGGAATCTCCCGCCAGGAAAAAAGAAGCAAGGGTCCCGATCAGGCCAGGAGCGGCGATGAGGGTGACCCCCAGCGCCAGCGGGACCGTCGCCAGCCCCTTCAACCGCCGGTTGGGCGGTAGTGAGACAACGAGGACACCCAGCGACGCCGCCACTGCGATGACGCCGGACCGGGATACCGCGGCGCCAACCGACAGGCCGATGCACAGTACCGGGATTACCCGCTTCCACCTCGCCCGACCGGTGTCATACATCAACAGGTACACGGCCAAAGCCAGCAGCATGCCCGCGGAAACGCCCAGCTCAATGGCGTCGGTTCCGGTACCGAACGCGCGGTTCAGGCTGCCCCGTTGGACGATTGCCGCATTGACGGAATCGATCGAATTAAAGGAAAACCCGGGCAGCTTGAGGTACTTGGTCAAATCTACCCGGGCCTCGAACTGGAGCGCGGCTACGATGCCGCAGAACGCCCCGCCCCAGGTCAGTACGCGCAGCACCCGCCGCACGTCTTCCAGGGTCCGCAGTCCCTCCGCGGCCACCAGCAGCACGCCCGACATCCCCGCCAGCTGCATCAGCCAGCGATCAGCGGACAACAGCTGCTCGCTGGTCAGTGAAGTCCGATGCATCAGCACGTACGAAGCAATCGTCACCGCCCACATGCCTGCCAGCGTGACCCGGACCGGGTAACGCCGCGCCAGGGCGTCGTGGTGTCCCAGCAGTGTCCCGGCGAACCACAGCGCCAGCATCGCGTACGACACCAGTGCGGCGGCATAACCGTCGGCCCCGATGGCCCTCACTACATAGTCCGAGGGAAACACCATGAGGGCGATCGAGTAAACCTGCAGTATCCGAACTGCGTGCGTAGGCTTCTCCGCGGCCCAGGCTAGGGGAATCTGCGCGCTAATCGCCGTCATCTGCATGCCCCTCTTGCACCCCACCTGCGCGCAGGTGATAGCGCCTGGTACGCGTCCGCATGCCGGGGTGGCGACCCATTCCTATTCCCAGCGCACGGCCGATCCGATAATAAGCCCGCAAGACCGCCGTGAGCTGCGGATTCATCGCCCGCCCTCGCATCACCAGCAAGATCGACTGCGGAGCCGTA
>Ga0302326_10023329_pt1 | contig 12614 bp, 12 predicted proteins | sample Palsa_T0_3_FD_202264 | JGI IMG/M metagenome (GOLD analysis project Ga0302326, IMG submission 202264) | Peat permafrost microbial communities from Stordalen Mire near Abisko, Sweden - Palsa_T0_3 | ecosystem: Environmental > Terrestrial > Soil > Palsa > Peat permafrost | place: Sweden: Abisko... | reverse complement strand
CCACGCCGGGAGAGCGGATGGCCAGCTGGGTTTATGTACGGATGAAGCAGCGCGGCTATGGTGACGACACGATTCATGGCTTCCTGGATGCCGAGGGCTTGCCCCGCGAGCCGTCCACCGTGGCAGCAGTCAGGAGGATCGCCAACGCGACCGGAGCAACTTCCGCGGAGGTCCTGGCCTTGCTGGGTGTCGAGGATGCCGGGTCGCGGCGGACCCGGCCGCCGCTGGTAGGCGGCGACGACAGAACAAGGGCCGAGCCCGCCGCGACCTAACGACTGCGTCCAAGACACGCCTGTCTGAGCCGGGCCGCTGCAGCTCGGTCCGTCAGCTGAACGCTCGTCCGCAAACAGCGCAGTACCGCGACCCGGGGAAAGTCACCACTTTCGCCAGCCGGGCTTCGCGCAACTGGTTCCCCGCGTCGTGAGCCCGTACCAGATCGGCCTGACTGTTCAGAGCGGCGACCTCACAGCCGCGACGGAACCCTCGCCTCCAGGCGATCCACGCGTCCGGGACAATCCAGCCGGCCATGCCGCCTAGCGTGATCAGTACGGCCGGCAACGCCATGGCAATGGCTTGCTGAGTGCTGACTACATTCAGGGCCGACACGGCCACGGTTGCCGAGCTGAGGGCTACGCCCACGGTAATGGTCCATGCCGCAAGCCGGGCTCGGCGCCTACCGCCGGCGCCCCGGCGCAGGTGCTGCCAGTGCGATTCACCGTCCACACGCATCTCCCCCCTCGGGAGACTGCCGACCCGACAATGAACCGGCTCCCCGTCGCTGCGCTGGGTCTTGGCGCAGTGATCAATTGGCACTATACCGACGCATGTCGTGAAGTCAAGCGACGTAATGCGCGCGTCGAATTTGTCATCTGTTACTGCTTAAGAATTAGTAAAACAGTCTTAGTGCAATTTCAGGCTCCAGGGTCCCACGAGCCGCACAGCTTGAGCCCCGCATGATGAGTACCACGCGCCCGCGAGGCCACCCGCTCCGGGCGTGGGCGTGCCCGAGAGCTAAGGCCGATCCTCCCGCTGGCGGCCGAAGGCAGATCGCCACCGCTTCCGCAGCGAGCCGGCCGAGAGTCCGGCTCGGAAGCCCAGTCGCTCCGCTGACTCCGGATCGCGCGCCAGCGCCACCATCAGGCCGCCCAGGATCAGGACGGCGACTGGCACTCCCAGCATGATCGTCTGCATGAGGCTGATCTCGCCGAGGGCGGCAGCGATTACGATCGCCAGGGCGCCGCCGCCGCCCACACCCGCAAGCCACAGCGCCAGTCTGGCCTGCCGCCTATAGCGACTCTGCCGGTCCGTACGCTGCGGGGGCTCGGCGTTCATAGGCATCATCTCCCGGGAGATTGAAACGCCGAACTAAGAGGCGGTGATATGCGGAAAGGTATTCAATGATCCGAACTGGGCTGACTGGTGTAAATAGCTCGTTGCTTGTTGCTTGTTGCTTGTTGCTGTCGGCTCTGCCTGACGAGATTGATTAATAAGCCAGAGCAGGTAACGGACTATACCAGTCGCGAACGCCTCCGCTAGCGCTACGGATAGTTTGGAAGGCAGCGTGGTCACGACGCCGGAGTGGTAAGTGGCACAACGGGCAACCGCATGCATGGCCTAGACAGGCCGACGAACCAGAAGCCCCAGACGGCTATCTTGATCACTCCTGCAAGAAAGCAGGCGGGCAGGTGCAGGGGAAATCAGCTGGTCGCGAGGCTGTCGCTTTTATTGCCCGAGATAAGTCTGATCAGCGGATGTAGTGGTATCGGGTGGCGATCTCGCAGGCGGAGCAGATAAATGAGGTGAATCACGTACCGCGAGGTGCATGCCTGGCTGTCGGGACACCTGTGACGGACTGGCGAGCCTTACCTTAAGCCGCCCCCGCCTGACGACCCGAACGGCCACACTGTGCTGGCTCAGCTCACTTCGCTCCAGGTGAGCAGCTCATCCGGTTCGCGAGTAAGGCGGCTGGCTGCCTCACGGTCGCCGCCGCTGCGGGCGCGCGTGCTGCGGCTGCGTAACGCCCGCGGCAAGTCATACTGGCGAACCCCAGCAGTGCTGCCGGGTAGACGAAATACCCCCAGCGGCTGGCGGGGGCCAGCGCGAACAGCATGGCGAGGGTGACAGCGAGTCGCCATGCTGCTGCCTGAATATCGGCAGGCGGCTTGATGACGAGGGATGCCCCCGCCGCCAGGCCGGCAGCGCACAGGAGGGTGATTGCGGCCCAGCGGCCAGCGGGTCCGGTGGCAGCGAGCAGGTGCCCGGGCAGCGGGCTGTCCGCTTCGGTCTGGTACCTCGTCATGCCAAGCGGGAAGAGCACCGTGTTCTGGAAGAGTGCTGCAGGCGCCGTTACCGAGGCCGGTGCCGTCGCTGCGACCAGCGCTGTCGCGGTGATCCCGGCCGTAACCGCGAACCTGGTTGCTGCCCGGGCGCCGTCCCTGGCCGCGAGCATCGCGAGGATGACGGGCAGGGCGGGCCAGGCGGTGGCCTTCATGGCGCATGCCGCGCCAAGGGCGATGGCTGCTGCCAGCTGTACTCGCCGCCCAGCAGGCGCGGCGGTGCAGGCGAGCGTCAGGCTGAGCAGCGCCAGCACTGGCAGGTCGGTGAGGCCTGTCGTCAGCGGCAGGGCCAGCACCGGCGAGCCGAGGGCGAACGCCGTGCTTCCCAGCGCCCTGCCTGGCGTTGCCACCCGAAACGCCGCAGCGAGAACTGCAGCGGCGGTGACGCCCATCCAGAGCCTGGGATTGCCGGCGGCGCCGTGCAGACCGGCCGCTGCGGGCAATCCGAAGATCGCCATCGCGGGCTCGTACGGGTTGTAGTCCAGGACGCGGGAGATCTGATCTGCGGCCAGATACGGAGTGCCATGATGCAGTAGCAGACCTGCCGAACGGGCCACTACCTTGAGTGAGCCCTCATCGGCCCGGGACATCGTGCTGCCGAACGTCACCTGCCAGGCAAGGGGGGTGCCCAGCGCGCCGACAAGAGCCACCAGCAGCGCGGCCTGGCGGCCTCCCGAGCGCCACAGGGCTGCGGTGAGTGCGGCTAGCGCGTACCCTGCCGCGGCCCAGGCGCCCCAGATCCATTGCACGGGCTGCCGGGAAACGGCGAACACCGCTACCGCGAAGACTGCAAATGCTGCATACCAGGCAATGACCCGACGACGGTCACCGGCGGGCGCAGTCACCGCCGGCGCCGGAGCCGCGCGCGGCGCCAGGACGGGAACGGCGCCGATACGATTCATGCGCGCGATGCGGCCCTTCGACATGGTGGCGCCCGCCGGCGGCGCATCGCGTCTGCCGCGAGAATGCGCCGCCGCGAGCGTCAGCGCAGCTGGAATGCGTCAGTATCTTGCCACCTGCGGCGGGAGCGCTGCCACCATCGGGTGATCGGAATGGATCTTGCCCAGGGAGGCGGCGCCGCCCGGCGAGCCGAGATGAGTGAAGAACTCGACGTTAACCCGGTAGTAGTCCTTCAGCTCGCCGGGGAGATCGACTTCAAAGTAGATCGCCTCGACCGGGCAGACCGGCTCGCAAGCCCCGCAGTCAACGCACTCGTCGGGCTGGATGTAGAGCATGCGCTCGCCCTCGTAGATGCAGTCGACTGGGCACTCCTCGATACATGTCTTATCCAGTAAATCGACGCACGATTGCGTGATGACGTAGGTCACTTTTGACACTCCTGTTCGGCGTGCGCCCGCGAGCTCCGCACGATTCTCGGGGACGAATGAGGGGGTTACTTCGCCGCCGACAAAACTAAGTCCGCCGGTTATTACGGGACACCGACGAGTACCCCTTGGGGGGACGTGTGGCCCCCAGGGCCCCCGCCCAGGGCCCCGGGGGTTTGCCGTCCCCCGAGGGGTATTGGTCTCTATCCGTGCCACGCTGCGCGGCCCTAGTCTGCCGCCGGGTGAGGAGATTTGCCCGTCCTCGCCCGGCCCCGAGCCCCGACTCGGTGCGTTCCTTCCGTTGGTGGAGGACGCCATGGTCAGTCGGCGCGGTGCGCTATTCGGCGCGATGATCACGCCGGCGGAGCGCCCGCACGCGTCGGCGACCTAGTGGCGGAATGCCCGGTCATACGAACGGAGACAATGCCATGCGCAACCGATGGTGGATAGGACCCGGTCTCGCGGCCGTGGCCGTTGTACTCGCAGCCTGCGGGAGCACCGGCAGCCCGGCGGCTCCGGCAGGGTCCAGTCCAGCCGCGTCCGCGACAGTTCAGGCCAAGACAGGAGCCGGCTCGGTTGCAATCAAGACGATGAGCACGAGCAAGGGAACCGTGCTCGTCAATGCTGACGGGATGACGCTGTACTGGTTCGCCAGGGACACCCGGACCCGGTCACACTGCACCGGCTCATGTGCCACCTACTGGCCCCCGGTCACCGGCACGGCAGTTGCCGCGGCCGGCACGACGCTGCCGCATGGCTTCGGGACGATCAAGCGGGCGGACGGCCAGACCCAGGCAACATATGACGGCCACCCGCTCTACACCTATACGGGTGACACAGCGGCGGGCCAGTTCAATGGCAACGGCATCAGCGCTTCGGGCGGTCTCTGGTGGGCGGCAACCCCGTCTGGCGCGGAACTCCGGTCGACCCCGGCGCCGTCATCGTCGAGTTCCAGCAGCACTAGCAGCGGCGGCGGCTGGTAATGCTCGCCCGGCCTTGCTAGGCCCCCCAGGGGTTTCCTGTCCCCTGAGAGATATTCGTCTCTGTGCGAAAGCTATCCGGAGGCTCTACTTTGTGGCCCGTAGTGATTCAGATCGATCTCCATCCTCGCCCGGGGCCGGCTCCTGGCCCTCGTGCGCCTAGATGTCGGAGGCCAGGTGGTCGCTAAGCACCGGCGGTCGGAAGGCGAGCCGTCGCTGATGTCGGCTGGTGCACCCGTGGCAGCAGCTGACGACTGGCCGGAGGCGGTCGGGTACGGTCAGGCCCCCGGCGCCGCCTGGCCGGCGGGCATGCACTCGAGGGTCATCAGGCCCGCAGGCGCTAGCTATCCCGCGCCGACTGGCTACGGTGACACCGGCTATGACGGCACCGGCTACGTGGACAGTGGCTATGATGGCGCCGGCTACGGCGGCGCCGGCTACGGCGGCGCTGCCGCCGAGCCCGGCGGGGCGGCAGCCCCCGACACAGACGTCTGGCAGGAGTGGCAGGACTGGCGAAATTGGGGACCGCCGCCCCCGATGCATCCTGACCATCCGTCGGCGCCCATGGCGGCCCTTCGCGATTCCGGCCCGGCTGTCCTGCCGCAACGGCGGGCAGAGGGCTCAGCGAGGACCCGGAGCACCCCGTCGCAGCGATCTGATGCCGGTTACGGTAACGGCCGGCCCCGGCTTCATGTCGTCCCCGACGGGGAGCCTGCAGGCCACGAGGCGACTGCGCTGCGGACCCCCGAGCGCCCTGGCCGTCCGCTTCCCGTGCGGCCGCCTGCCGACCTGGCAGAACCTGACTGGCAGGGCGACGCTTTCCCGCGCCACCAGGGCTTGCTGCACCGCGACGCCGTCGACAACCAGCGGCACGCCGGCCCCGGCTGGCAGGAAGCCGCTGCCTACCGCGGCGGGACGGGCAAGCTCCGGCCTGGCCCCGGACCCGGACCCGGACCCAGGCCCGGACCCGGGCCCGGACGATTCCAGAGCGACCGTTTCCCGAACGGCGATTCGCTGTGGACCGCCCGGCAGGTTCTCACGCTCGCTGATGGCCAGGCGGCGCAGATCGCGCAAGAGGCGCAGGATTATGCCGCCTCGATCCGCGCGGCCGCGGAACGTGAGGCGGCCGCGATCACCCAGCGGGCGGCCAGCGAGGCGGATGCGGAAGCCCGGCTGGCGACCGGCCGGGCGGCCGCGATTCGCGAGGCCGCAGAGCGCGAGGCCGCAGAGGTGCGCGCCCGGCTCGAAACGATGCTCGGCGAGCTGAGCCGGGTGACCGCGTACGTTACCGAAAGCCTTGCCACTTCCGCGATGCCGGCGACGGCCCTCGCGGGCGGGTCGGCGACGGCCCAGGCCCTGCCGGCCGTCCTGCCAGCGCTTCCCGCCAGCACGGCGCCAGCTCGGCCGGATACCCGGCCTTCGAGGCCCGGCGCCAGGCCAGCGATGCCGGGCACCCGGCCTTCGAGGACTGACACCGGGCCGGCAAAGCCGGACGCCAAGCCTGCCCGCCCTGCCGAGCGGCGGCCTTCGCCGGCCACAAAGCCGCAGAAGCAGCCCAGGCAGCACCAGGCCATGCGCGTGGCCAGTTACGCCACCGCGTCGCTGCTCCTGTTCTCCGTCATCGCCGGTGCCACGGAGATCGGCCTGCACGGTTTCAACTTCTTCGTCTTCCGGGCAGGCGGAGTAGGCCAGACGGCAGGCAACGAAAACGACCAGCAGTTCCTGGCCCGGCAGGCCGCTGCGGCACACCACGTCGCGACGCCGAAGGGGCGTCACGCGAGAAAGTCACACGAGACCGTCGTGGTGCATAAGAAATAGTCCGGCGGCCGGCGCTGCCATTGCCCGAGCCGGCACCGGAACGACCTTGCTCCAGAAATTACAACAACGGGGGAGCGACGCTAGTCAGGGAGAGCTGCGATATGGCTACTACTAGGGACTACGAGCGTGACCTCTACCCGAGTGATGTATTAGGTACCTGGAACGAGCAAGATGAGCGGGCGGATGACTCCCGGCCGCTCCGTCGGACGGCCAAGAGCCGCGTGGACGAGTGGATGGAGGTGGAATTCAAGTTCGGCGGGTCCCGAATCAAGCGGAAGGCGCTCGCCCTGGTCCTGCTGGGCGCCCCCGCGGCGGCTCCCCTGTTTTTCATGCTTCCCGCGCTCCTCACCCTGAACGAGAACACCTTCTCCGTGTCGGTCGACGACACGCTGGGGACCGGGGCGGAGATCTGCCTCTTCCTGTGCCTGCTCGTCACTCCGATGGTCACGCTCACCGGTCAGCGCTGGTTCGTCCCGCTGCGGCGCTGGTACGGCATCATGATGGCGTGCTGCGCCATCGGTGACGCGATAGCAGCCGGTCTCACGGATACGACTTTTGCGGGAGGCTTTCTCGGCCGGCTGGCCGGGCACGCTTTCGAGCTCATGGGCTTCATGATGGTGATGCTGGTCATCCCGCTCCTGATCACAGGCAACCACTGGGCCCAGCGCAAGCTCGGCCGGTACTGGAAGCGGCTGCACCAGCTCATTTACGTGATCTGGGGCCTGCTCGCCGCCCACCTGCTCCTGCTCGAGGGAATCGGCTTCGAGCGCGGCAGCAATGGCTCGGGCTTCGCTGGCGACGGTGACGCCATCTTCCATCAGCGCCTCTACCAGTACTCGGCGTGCAGCCTCTTCCTGCTCACCCTCAGACTGCCGCCGGTAAAGCGCTGGATCGCCGCTCGGCAGAAAGAAGGCCGGAACTGGCTCGTATACGTGACCATCATGCCGATTTTCGCGCTCTTCGTTTTCGGGTTCATCTTCATCGTTAACGAGGAAATCTTCAAGGGAATCGACTCCTTCATGGAGCACCCCAGTGCCGAGTAATGCCTGATGACTCCGGGAGAAGAACGTGACGAGCGAGACGTACGCCAGGGGCAGCCAGCAGACGTCAGCTGGCGGCGTCCTTGTGGTGCTAATTTCCGTCCTGTCGGCCGTCCTGGTGATCGCGGGCATCTTCTACGCGGCCGGCACTAGCGGGCGCCATAAAGCTGCGCTTGCTGCCGCCGGGTGCGAGCCCAACCTGGCGCCCTCCGGCCTGCAGTGCACAACCGTGCAGATGCTGGCAGGGCGGTACGCGGCGATTACGACTGCGGCAAGCCAGCAGCTGAACACCGATGGGGCCGCCTACATCGCTGGCGAACGGCACCACCTCGCGACGGCTACAGCCGCCCTGACTGCGGAAGTGGCAGTGGAGACTGCGTTCGGCACGAGCCTGGCGAGATTCCCGTTCCCGCCCGCTATCGCCTCGGCAGCCAGGGCTCTGATCGTGGCTGACCGTGCTCTCGCGAGGCTGACCGGCGAGCAGGCACGTGCGTCCTCACTCACCCGGATGCGATCGTTCAACGGCCGGGCTGGGGCTGCTGCGGCAGCCGTCGAGACCGATATGAGGATTGTCCAGAAGGATCTTGATTTGCGGCCTACGGCCAGCCAGGAGCCCTGATTCACCGCCTCTGGCAGTCCGATCAGGCCCGTGAGGCCGCCGCCGCGCCTCGCGGCGCCCGGCACTGACTGTTTTCGGAGCGGCCGGGCTCGCCTTTGCCGGGCTGGCTGCCGCCGCGTCCGGCTCCGCTTCTCCTTCGGCACCCCGGTCTCCGCAGGCCGGGCCGCGGAGGCGCCCGTCATTCGCCTGCTTGCGGTCATTTGCCCTAGCTGCCAGGGCAGGTCTGTAGGGTTACGCACACGGCTGGCCGCCAGGAGCGCATACGTTTTGCATACGGATGCCTGACGGAATCCGCAGCGGCCAGGACTCGCAGGAAGGCAGTGAGTGACAGACGACCTGACCTACGACTCCGCAGAAGCCAGGCTGCGCGACATGCAGACGATCGGCGACGCGGAACTGTCCAGGCTGGATGACCAGGAACTGCTGGCGGCGCTGCTGGAGCGGACCCGAGAGGTCCTTCGCGCCGATACGGCAGCCGTCCTGCTCCTGGATCGCGAGGCGGGCCAGCTGATCGCTACCGCCGCCGCAGGCCTGGAGGAAGAGGTCCGGCAGGGCGTGCGGATCCCGGTCGGGCGCGGTTTTGCCGGCCGGATCGCGGCTGAGCGCCAGGCGGTCATTCTGGACCGCGTTGATCACACGACGGTACTCAATCCGGTCCTGCTCCAGAAGGGCATCCGGTCCCTGATGGGAGTGCCGATGACCGCTGGCGGCGAGGTCATCGGCGTCCTGCATGTCGGCTCGCTGACAAATCGGGCATTCACTTACCACGACGCGGAGCTACTTCAGCTAGCCGCCGACCGTGCAGCTGCCGCGGTGCAGTCAGTGCATTCGCGGGCGGACCGACTGGCCGCTCTTGCCCTCCAGCGCAGCCTGCTGCCGTCCGCAGTGCCCGCGGTTCCCGGCGCGGAGTTCGCTGCCCGGTTCATTCCCGGCCGGGACGGGGTCGGCGGCGACTGGTACGACGTGTTCGCGCTGCCCTCGGGCGAACTCGGCCTGGTCATAGGCGACGTAGCCGGGGCCGGGCTGGCCGCGGCCGTCGTCATGGGCCGGATGCGCAGCGCGCTGCGCGCTTACGCGCTGGAGACCAGCAACCCGGCCGAGGTACTGTCGCGGCTGGACCGCAAGATGCAGCATTTCGAGCCAGGTGCACGGGCAACCGTCCTGTACGCCGTCATCCAGCCAGGCCTGGCCCGGGCGCGTGTCTCCTGCGCAGGGCATCTGCCGCCGGTGATCGCCGCCCCCGGAAGACCGGCCGCGGTCGCCGACGTCCCGGCGGACGTCATGATCGGTGTGACTCCCGGCCGGACGGGCCGCCAGATGACCATCGTGGAGATCCCGCCGGGCGCATTGTTCTGCCTGTTCACCGACGGGCTGGTCGTGCGGCCGGACCAGCCTGCCGAGGACGGCGTGGCCCGACTCTGCGCGGCGCTGGTACCGCAGCCGGCCGAGACCGCGGCGCTGGCCGTCATGGCCGCCATGATCGGCGGCGAACCAGCGCGCGACGACGTCGCCATGCTCATCCTGCGCCGGCAGCCCTAGGAGCCCAGGAGCGCGCGGGCATTCGTGCGGCAGGGCCGCTAATCTCGGCTCATGGCTGTCACGTGCTTGTGCTGCGGCGAAGAGGCCGAGCGCTGGGTGCCGTTTCACACTGACACCAGCGTGAAGGTGTGCTTTACCTGCCTGGACTGGATGAACGGGCACCGTCGCCGGCAGCTCGAGGGTCAGCAGCGCGTCGGGGCCGCAGGCGGCTGGCTCGTCGAGGGCTTCGATCCCATCTTCATGGTCGCCAGCGTGGCTCGCTCGGCGGCGCACTACGAGAAGCTCGGTTTCGAGATCACTTACCACGACGAGACTTACGCGTTCGCACGGCACAGCGAGAACCTCAGCCTGCACCTCGCCCGGGCCGAGGATGACGGCACCGGTAGCTGGAACACCGGCCGCGCGCCGGGCGGATGCGCTCTTTACATTCACTGCGACGACGCCGACGTTGTGGCGGCCGAGTGGCGTAGGGCCGGCCTCGACGTCATCGGTCCCGTGGACGAGGACTACGGCAAGCGCGAGGGCACGCACTCCGACCCCGACGGCAACCTGATCCGTTTCGGATCGCCCATCCGCCGCCCGGCGACCTGACTGGCTGAGCAGCGAGCCCGGCCGATCCGGGACGAGGACGTGGCCTATGCGGCCAGGGCGGCGTACCGGCCCTTGCTGGCGATCAGCGCGGAATGAGTGCCGGCCTCGACGATCCGGCCGTGGCCGAGGACGGCGATCTGGTCAGCGTTGCGCACTGTCGACAGGCGGTGGGCGATCGTGATGGTGGTGCGGCCGCGGCTGAGGGCGTCGAACGCCTTCTGGACAGCGCGCTCGGTGTCGGTGTCCAGTGCGCTGGTGGCCTCGTCCAGGACGAGCACGCGCGGATCGCGCAGCAGCGTCCGGGCGATGGCGATGCGCTGCTTCTCGCCGCCGGAGAACCGGTGACCGCGCGAGCCGACCATGGTGTCGTAGCCATCCGGCAGGCCCGCGATGAGGTCGTGGATCTGGGCGGCCCTGGCGGCGTCCTCGATCTCGGCGTCGGTCGCCTCCGGCTTGACGTAGCGCAGGTTCTCCCGCACGGTGGTGTGCAGCAGGTAGGTCTCCTGGCTCACCACGCCCACGATCGCGGCGAGGTCCGCGAGCCGCATGTCACGGATGTCGATGCCATCGATGCGGACGCTGCCGCCGGTCGGGTCGTACAGGCGGGAGATCAGTGAGGCCAGCGTGGTCTTGCCGGATCCGGTCTCGCCGACTAGCGCCAGCGTGCTGCCGGCCGGCACATCCAGGTTTACGCCGCTCACGGCCTCCCGGTCGGCGCCGGGATAGGTAAAGCTCACCTGCTCGAGCACGACGTGCCCGCTGATGGCGGCCGGATCGAAGTCGACGGGGCTGGCCGGCTCGTCGATGTCGACGGGCAGGTCGAGGTACTCGAAGATCCGGGCGAACAGCGCCAGCGAGCTGATCACCGACACGCCGGTACTGAGCAGTCCTGTGACGGGCCGGAAGAGGCTGTTCTGCAGGGTCGTGAACGCGATCAGGGTCCCGATCGTCATTACCCCGGCGGTCACCGGCAGGCCGGCGGCCAGGTAGATGATCGCCGGGATCGCGGCGAAGACAATGGTCAGCGAGGCCATTCGCCAGCGCCCGGCCAGCTGCGATCGCAGTTCCAGATCGATCAGGCGGGCGGAGGAGTCTGTGAACCGCCGCACCAGGGACGGGCCTGTGTTCATCGTCTTCGCCAGCTGGACGCCGTTGATCGACAGTCCCTCCTCGATGGCGACGTTGAGATTGGCGAGCTCGCGCTGCTGCTCGGTCGTGATGGCCCGGCGCATGCGGGCGACCCTGCGGGTCAGGTAGACCGCGGGCGGCATGACGATCAGCGAGATCAGCGATAGCCGCCACGACAGCGCCACCATCGCGACAGCGGTCGCTACCGCCGTGGTCAGGTTCGCGGCGATGGAGGTCGCCGTCGAGGTCACCACGGATTCCATGCCGCCGATGTCATTGGTGATCCTGGACTGGACCTCGCCGGTGCGGGTGCGGGTGAAGAACGCGATCGACTGCCGCTGGAGATGGGCGAAGACGCTGGTGCGCAGCCCGTGCATGACGTGCTGGCCGACTTTAGTGCTGATCCAGGTCTGGATGACGCCGAACGCTGCCGTGATGCCGGCAACGGCGATCATGGCCGCGACCAGGAGAGCCAGCAGCCGGAGATTCCGGTTCGGCAGCGCGTTGTCGATGACCGCGCGCAGCAGGAAGGGCGAGGCCACGGACACGATGGAGGAGGCGACGATGATGGCGGTGACGATCCCCATCTGCCAGCGGTACGGGGCGAACAGCCTGCCGATACGGCGCAGGGATACCTCCCGCGCCTGGGCTTTCTCTGCGGCTGTGACCGTCCGCGCGCCGCGCCCGCGGCCGGTCCTGCCGGAGTCTGAGTTCGTGGTTGGCGACACCAAGAAGTTGCTCGATTCTGTCGGGGGAGGCCGTCCGGCGGCCTGGTCCGGTCACCTCAGGGCTATTGCTGAGGTTACCTCAATATGAGGTTACAACAGGAATGCCTGATACGCTATTCCCGTGACCAGGGAGCATGACCCGGGCGGCCGCGACGCAGGCGGCGAGGAGTCTCTGTCGGAAGCCTTCAGCTCCGTCGCCCGCCAGTTGCGCCATCTGTCCCAGGAGGTACTGGCACCCTGGGACATCACGCCTTCGCACCTGCGGGCGCTGCGCGTACTGGGGCGCCATGGGGCGATGCACATGTCCAGGCTGTCGGAACACCTGCATATCGCGGCCCGCTCGGCCACGGAGGTCGTCGACGCTCTCGAAAGCAGGGGCCTGGTCGAGCGCCGGCCCGACCCCGCCGACCGGCGCGCGACCCTGGTGGAGCTGACGAGCCAGGGCTCGGGCGTCCTGGACGCGATCCGCGCGGCGCGCGGCACCGAGGCTGAGCGAGTCTTTGACCGGCT
>Ga0302326_10023327_pt1 | contig 12615 bp, 14 predicted proteins | sample Palsa_T0_3_FD_202264 | JGI IMG/M metagenome (GOLD analysis project Ga0302326, IMG submission 202264) | Peat permafrost microbial communities from Stordalen Mire near Abisko, Sweden - Palsa_T0_3 | ecosystem: Environmental > Terrestrial > Soil > Palsa > Peat permafrost | place: Sweden: Abisko... | reverse complement strand
GACTTCAGGTTCGAAATCACCCTCACCCCAGCCCTCTCCCAGAGTACCGGGAGAGGGAGCACGGGGCCGGCAGTGCGAAACCGCTTCCGTTACCTCGCAAACTCGCCCGTGTCCTTCGCCCTCGGCGGCCCCACATACTCAAATCCGGCTGTGATCCGAGCGTTCCCCGCGAGCCTGTGCATGCCGGGCATCGTGGCGCTGCCGCCCAGGGAGGCGGAGATTCCGGCGGGCCGGCAGGTGCGCCATAGCGGCGATCGCCTTCTGTGCGCGATCATTGCGGGATGAGCCGTCGTGCTGAAGTATGGGCGGCCACTGGCGACATACAGGCTGGCGACGAATTCGCTCATCGCGTTGCCGATGCCGATTCCCTGAAAGTCGGGATGACAGACCGTTCGATGCTCGCGCCAGCCGGGACGGATGGGATGGGGGTGCGACAACACCGCGGTAAAGACAGCGGGGCGATCTTCAACAGTGCCGAGGTAACAGCGAGCGGAACGGTGCAAATTGCCGCTCAGATAATGATGACGCTTGAATATTTCCCAGAGCGATCGATCGGTCGGGCCGCAGCGAAGTTCGATGCGCGGTCGCCGAAGCCGCCCCCTTGCGAGCGTCCGGCTCGCCATGTCCAGCACCCAGTCCGGCTCCAGCCACTCGACCACATCCTGATGGCACGTGACTGCGACAAATCGTTTGGCGATCCCCAGTGGCGGCTGGAACCGTATCGCCTTCGAAGTCGCCGCCGAGGCGATTTTCGCGACGGTGCGATCCACCACGCTGCTGAACTCATCGAATGCGACGACGGGACCGCCCAGCAGAAGCGCCCGTGCCAGCTCGCAGCGAAACTTTTCGCCGTTGCTGAGCACCGCGTGCGGCTTGAGCCATGCCGGGGCGCTTCACTGTTCGGACACTGATATCGAGCCGGTATTTGGTGGCGTCCAAGAATCCACCCACGAAGGTCCCTCTCACCAGGGTTGAAATTTCCAGACGATACCGGGAACGATGCAAATCCAAAGCTCGTCGCAAGTTATAGCCTCAAATCCGAGAAGACCGGTGCTAAACGAGCGTTGGATGTCCTTGGGTTGAGTGCCAGTCCGTTCGACGAGCAACCGCTCTGCACATGTACACCAAATTTACTGAATCAGCCCTTGAGCAGTCTCAGAGCATTTGAAGGCGACAAAGGCGGATGCCGATTTAGTCCATTTCGGAATGCGTGAGCTTTCCGGCGAATCTCAACCTGAATCGGGCCGAGAACAATCGAGTTGGATCGCCCGATGACGGCGTGGCGCTCGGGGTAGGTGGTCGTTGTGAAGAGGTAGGCGGGGGTACTTCGTCGTGAGATGGTCAATGATGCTGTCAGCGACCCGACGCTGAGCCACATGCAGAATGAGGAATGATGTCGGGGTGTCCATTGCTCACTCAGATGAGGGAAGAAAACGAAAGGCAGAACATGCTCACAGGGGGACCCGTTTGGGTCCCCCGCCCCATAGGTTTTTCAACTTATTAAAAATCGAGCAATTTTTGCAACACGTTTCCCCGTAGCTCACCTGGCCCTTTCGTGACGTCCGGCGAGTCCCTTTGCTTGGCCCACCACCCTCCCGACGTACATCCAACTGAAGCCCACGGAAGGAGTCGAACCTTCATTTCCGACTTGATGGCCGGTGTACTGAACCTTTGTACGACGTGAGCCGAAAGAGAAGAACTCCCAGGCGGACTTACAATGGGACAACGCTTCGTTTGTCTTCATGCACTCCAGGACCGGAAAGCCAAGCGTCGCAAACACTGCGATGGTGTTCCGGTGGAACATGGCTCACCGTTCGAGCGGGCCACAGCCCGCCGTCTTCGTCACGGATGTATATGCCCGTGAAACCCGGCTCCTCATCCAGCAGAGCGATGCCCACCCGGCTGTCGGGTGGGCGCTCCAGAGTGGTGTGTTTGAATTCGGACGGTAGCGAGATTTCCATGAATGCTCCGTTGTCTTTCAGTCGCCTTTGCTCGTGGACTGATACCTGTCCGATGTACATCCAAATCAACGGCGATCTGAAGAGCCTGACCCGCTGACCTGAACTCCCAACTCCGCCAACATGCTCGCCAGCACTTTGGACTCCTCTTGGAACACCTGGCGGAAATATTCCTCTCCACTGTCAGACTCGATCCCCCAGAGTCCCGGCGACGTGATGCGGTGGGTGATGACCGTTCCCTGGCCGTGCGGAATCTTGATCTCGACCGAAGCCCGGACGCCGACGAAGCAAAAATCTCCGTCGTGAAATTCTTGAAGGCGATCCTCAAACTCGGCCTGTTCCAGGTATGACCAATCGGGGCATTCGTCCGGAAGCTCTTCCAGGCGAAAATCGGATAGCTGGGCCGTAATCATGGCGATTCCCTGTCGTTGCTGCGTCTCGGTTCTGGTTCCCCCCTCCCTCCGATGTACATCCAAATTCCGAGGGTGCGGGAGCCGGTGTTTTACTTCATTCTGTGCAAAATCTTCAGGTGGCCCAGATCAGCCGACGACTGGAGACGCAGCGATTCGTCCTGTCCCATTTTTGCCTTCACAATCTCCGTTGCTCCGGCCATGCTCAGTGTGGCGATTCCCGATTGTTCGTCCGTCTCGCACGTGAGTTCGATCAAGTCATTGCCCTTCTGCATCACCGCCCCGTCTTTCTCGAACGTGATTGAGATTTCGCCGTCCGTCCATTTTCCCAATAGCCACTCGGCAAACGGTTGCTGTTCATGCCGGAGCGTCCGGTGCTTGTTCTCGCACGAACGAACGACTGGCCATGCGATGAGCATCGCCAATCCAACCACAGCACGCCTTCGAGCGATTGGCGGTGGAACGTGGAGACGAACGCCGCATCGCTCGCAAAATTTGCGAGGCCGTCGAGGATCGAGGGCGTGGCCGCAACGTGGGCAGGTGAAATTGCTCATGGCGTGGTAGCGACGGGTTGTAGAACGGAGCGCTCAATGCTCGATTGGCGACTTCAACGCACGCCATTCGCTTCGAGATGCTCGAAATCTGGGTAGGCGGTGATCGGCGATTCCACCCCAGTCCCCAACAGGTCTTTGAGCTTGCCAGCGCCGGCAGCGATCATTTCATTCCACTCCCCCACTTCCTGTGCCAACGCCTTCATGTCTCGTTTGATCCAGTAATCACCCTCATCGCTCACGTCTTCCAGAATGCCCAGCGTCTTGGCGTAGTCGAGCAGCGTCACTACCGAGAGGTGACAGCGAAGAAAATTCTCGACACCGCCGGAGTTCGGGTTGCTAGCATATTGCGTCTTGCAGAAACTTCTCCAACGCCAACCCGACAACTTCGTTCGCACCGTCTTGCCGCAGAAATCCACGGTGCCAGGATATTGGCAGAGGCCGAAGTTAGCGGGTTCGCAGCCGTCACCGACTTCGACGTTGAAAGCGATCAGCCGCTTGGGTGGAACCATCACAAATCGGTTGTCCCGCTGAACGTCTTCGCTGGCCTGGATCAGCAGCCAACGATTCGGACTGTCTTCCGGCAGCTTGTTGAAATCGCAGTCGGTTCCCGCCAACTCGATCAATGAACTGACCGCCGTGACGGGGAGATCCAGCGCCCGTTGGCGGAGGCATTCGACAAGCTGACGGGCATCATCAGTACGAGCTGCGGACTTCAGGCTGTAGTGAATAGTCAAGCCCATGTGGTCTCCAGGTGTTCGACGGGTTGAGGAAAGGAGCGAATCGACACTGATCCTTCAATGTACATCCAAACGAAAACGCCAAAGGAATCGGCTCGTTTGGATGTACATCGGAGGCAGGGAGTCGTCACGTTGGATGTTGAAAGACCTCAGATAGTCTTGGCTACGGCAGGCGTTAGGGCCGAGTCGGACGACGACCCGTAGACCGTGGGCGCTTCATGTCCCCTTCGACTTTGGAGACGAGGGCACCGGCACGAACGCCCAGGGCGTGACACATGCGAAGCAGAGTGGCGACTGTCGGCGAGTTCTGATTCAGTTCGACCATGCTCACATAATTTCTGCTGACCTCCGCCAGGAAGCCAAGTTTCTCCTGTGATAATCCAGCAGCAAGGCGGGCTTTGCGGAGTTCATCACCAATCACACTCCGAATGGTCGTGGTTGACCGTGAATGGGTCTTCCAAGTATTCTTGGAATCCGTTTCGGCGCTATCGGGGGCCACTTGCCCCGCTCACTGCATGAAGCAATCGGAAGGAGCTTCGTATGCCTGAGTGGTTCTACGCAGAGAACGATCAGCAGCACGGGCCGGTCACCATCGAACAGCTCACTGAGCTTTTTGCCGCAGGGACGCTGACACCAACCGATCTTGTATGGCGGGAAGGAATGGCTGAATGGCTCCCGGCCAGTCGGATGGTGGATTTGTTTCCGGCCACTCCGAAGACCCTCGATTCATCGACGAGTGATTCTTCCCCTGGCGGTCGGTTAAAGGCGGCCCAAGCGAAGGTCGCCCCGTCGGCGGCGAATTTGGGTGGGGACGCTGAAACAGAAACGGCGATTTCGACCGACGACTCTCTTTCCAGTCGTTTCAAATCAGCGGGCCAGTTGGCTGCACACCACGGCATCCGAACAAAACTCGTCAATGTCACGCTGCCTAGCGCCTACCGAGCATTGGGTCGTCACATTTATCAGGCAAAGCTTTACCGTGACGAGTTCCCCGAGATGTATCAGGAACTGGACCATATTGCGGCTGAGATGAAAGCGATTAAGACCGACGCTTTGGCCCGGCCGGCGACCGCTGGACTGGCTGCCAAGGCTAAGGCCGCTGCATTGTCTGCGAAGGATATGGGCCAGACGAAAGCGATAGAAATGAAGGGGAACCAAGCTCTTAGACGGCTTGGCGAAGTCGCCTATGAAAAACATGGAGAGCGTTCGGCACCGACAGGGATTACGCAACCCGTGGCGTCGGCCTCCGCTCAATTGGCCGACTTGGATGCCAAGATCGCACTGTTGTCGGCAGCGAATCCGGGGCGAAAGATCACACCGAGGCGGATTGTAATTGCTGGTGTCGTGGTTGTGGCCGTCTTCGTGCTGGGCCTAGCGTACTTCTTCCTGGGATCAGGTGACGCCGCCTTCAGAAATAAGTTGCAGGGGGAATGGAGCGGGGACGGCGTGTCGATGACCTTCCAGGGCGACTCTGTACTGCTGACTGAGGGCAACGAAACGAAGAAAGCCTCCTACTCCACCAAGCCTTCTTCTGGACGTGTAATCATCCGTGTCCCTGATAGCGACACAACTCTCACGGCAACCCTCACGAACAGCAATACTTTGCAAGTCGAATCGTCCTTGAAGTTCGGGGAGGTTCTGCTGTTACATCGGACCTCGCCGGTGGCAGATGACTCTGGTGACACTAGCCGTAATACGTCCTCTGAAAATGGCGCTGGTGGCAACGGTGAACATGTATCCGGGGCGACCCCTGATCGAGTAAGGGCGTTGATGAACGTTCAGCCGGGAATGAGCGGTGATGCTGTCCGCTCGTTGCTTGGGTCGCCGGATGAAATCACGCCCATGAACAACCCAGTTGACAGCCGGCATATTGAGATTTGGACCTGGAGTGTTCCCGGTTCGACGACAACCATCAAGTTGGCTCTCTCGGATGGGGCCGTGACCAACGGCGGAACGCCCGGATACGAGATCGGCAAAGGATTTCAGTCCGCACCTTGATGCTTAGGCAAGCGGAACGGGGAGCGCCATGGCAAGCAAATGGTTCTACAAGAAGAACGGTCAGGATCACGGTCCGGTTTCGTCAACTGAACTGAAAGAACTCGGGGCGAAAAACGAGCTTCAACCCTCCGATCTGGTCTGGAAAGAGGGAATGCCCCAATGGCTTCCCGCCAGCCGGCTGGCCGGCTTGTTGCCCGACAGCGTCAATGCGATGCCCCCGGCGCTCCCGCAAGCATCGCTCGCCTCGACTACTATTGACGCTGTGCCGACGCCCCGAACGACTGGGCCGCCCCCCATTCCGCCAAAGGCCAAGACCGGCCCGCCTCCGATCCCGTCTAGGTCCACTCAGCCTCCGCCTTTGCCGGTTAGATCGGCACGATTGCATTCCCGTCGCAATAAAGTGCTGATGGCGTCAATCGTCAGTGGCTGCGTGATGCTCCTGGCGGTCGGATATGGCGCTTACGTGCGGTTCGGAGCCAAACATGACTCCGTGCAGCAGGTTGCAACCGAGCCGCTTTCCGCAGGACCTCACAGTATGTCATCGGATAAGACCTCCCAAGCGGATGTTGGCAATTGGATCGGTTCTGGAGCAAGTGTCAGAAATCCTCCGGCAGATTCCGCCCCAGAGGTAGACGCCACCAACAGCAGCCTTCTCAAGATTTCAATTCCTGATTTCTCCAAAATCGACTACTCGAAGGGTCCAAATGGTGAACATCTGGAGCCATTCAAATTCAAACTGGTTAGACGTGACAACAAATTTGTGCGTGTCAGCGCTCAGTCCGGCGACAAGGGCATTCTGGTATCTGGCGAGCACTATCGTGGCTCTGAGGGACAAGACTCTTACCAAGGCAAGGTTAAGTGGATCAATGAAGCGGGCGTCTCGGGAATGAAATCGTTACCCGAATTTGCGTTGGATATGATTTTCCCAGGCCGTGGCGAGGCGTGGTTCAAAGCCGGAGTTCCCCACGGAAAGCTGACGTTGTGGTATCCCAACAAAACCAAGATGTTCGAGATGATCTACGTCGAAGGGCAACGGCAAGGTCCCGCCCACGCATGGTACAAGAACGGGGAGAAAAGATACGACATCTTCTTCGTCGATGACAAACGGGAGGGCAAATACATCGAATGGGACGACAGTGGGCAAAAGACGGACGAAGGCCGTTACATCCACGGTGAGAAGGAGGGTCTCAGCGACATCAACGCTCGGGCGGTCCCCCATGGGGTCGATGCCTTTCTCAATAAGTTGAAGTTGCTTATGCAACGGAAGGATTGCTGGGGCGGTTATCCAACCCTGATGAATTATGACGAGGCAGCATTCAAGGCCACCTGCGGTGAACCGAAACCGGACCTGTCCACCGAACGTCGAAGCTGGGACTATCCTTGCTCAGATGGAGAAGTGCAGCTTCTTCGGGTTTTAGATAGCGGCGGACGCTTAATCGTGCGTGACGTGGACGTTCAGCGTAATCGAAACGACGTAACGGCGGCTCTGACCAAGAAAGAATTTCTCACAGAGATACCTTCCCTTCTTGGACACAAGGCGACGACATCCGACGTGGTCAACTGGTATGACTATGACACATTCGTCAAAAAGTTCGGCTTCCCGAACGGAGATTCCGAGCAAGATCCGGACGACACTTCAAAGCGCAGTTGGAAATTCCAATGTGCCGATGGCGTGATAGTGCTGGAGGTCCAGTTGACCTTCCGAAGTAACGAAAAGGTTGAGGGCTACGATCAGATATACATTAAGAGCGTTGAAGACTTGTAGTGATGAAGTCTTGAGGAGACGGGGCGGTGCCCCCCGCCGTGGCGGCACATGGATGTCGTGCAGTCCGAGCGCTGAAGTTTGGATGTACATCGATTGTTCGACGGATGGGAATTCCGGAGCAATCGATGCCAGCTACGACTAAACCGATTCGCACGTCACTCCTCACAATCGGAAAGAACAAGGGCACGCCTCGCCTCTGGATTGAGGGCAAGTACCTCAAGCTCGCCGGGTTCAATGAAGGCCGTAAGGTCCGCACTGAATACGGGGACAACGAAATCGTTATCACGCTGGCAGACGATGGAGACCACACGGTTTCCGGTGGTCGGTCTCGAAGCCGGCATCCGGTACTGGACTACCAGAACTGTGACATCATCAAGGCGATGAAGTCAGCCAAAAAGGTTGAGGTCACGACAGCCTTCGGGAAAATCGTTATTACCCCGGCCAGGTCGGAAGCTCGCCGCATTTCTCGGCGTGCGGACGGATCCTGCGGTTCAGTGTTTTCTGGCGGCGGGTTGCTCGATGAAGCCGCAACGCAAGCCGGGTACACTCCTGAATTCGCCGTGGAAGTCTCGCCCGAATTCGCCAACGTGTTTCAGGCGAATCACTCGGGCCACATGCACTGTTCGTGCATTTCCGAAGTCAACATTCGGAGCCTCCCGCAGGTCGATCTTCTAACACTTGGTGTTCCATGTGAGCCGTTCAGTCAGAAGCGCCGGAATCAGGGGGGAATTGAGAAACGAAAGACCAGCGGCCCTGCCGATCACGAACTGGCAGACATGTCCTTCTGGGGCCTGATGGTGGTGGATCAGTGCAATCCCCGCACGGTCGTCCTTGAAAATGTCCCCGCATACGTCGAATCGGAAATCGGCCAGATCACCATGACAGCCCTGCGCCGGATGGGCTACGCCGTCGATCACCGTATCATTGCTGGCACCGAATACGGTGCCCTGACGACCCGGAAGCGGGCGGTCATCGTGGCAGCAACCGAGATGATCTACTGGCCTGAGATCGAGACGAATTGCCGGACGATGCGTGAGGTCTTGCTCCCCGCCGATCACCCGGAGTGCCAATGGTTCCACACGTCGGACCCGTCCAAGAATTGGCTTTTTTCGCACTGGAAAAAACAGACGGCCAAAGGGAACGGGTTTGCATCACAGCAAGTCACGCCGGAGACGCCAGCCGTGCAGGCGATCTCGAAGAGGTACTTTGCCGGACAAGGTGATGCCCCGGTGGTTCGGGACGTTCGCCCTGGTCGTGACCGGTGGTTTCGGTGGCTGACACTCGGTGAAGTGAAGACGATCATGGGTCTGCCGCTGAGCTATGACCTCGGCGAGACGAAGACGTTCGCCGGGGAAGTGATGGGGCAGGGCGTGCTGGTGGACGTATTCGCCAAAATCATCCGGGCTATTGCCCCAGGTCAATCGCTCCTTCAGAAGGTTGGGTGACGGACAAAAAAACAACTTCACTGTCTCTTCGAGCGACTTGCCGGCTTTCCCGCTCCAACTCAGGCTCGATGCGCCTCGGCTGCTCCGCCCGTGAGATGCTCTGCCCAAACCCATGTCATCTCACACCAGCACACGTCTCGATATCGACCAACGTACCGACAAATTCACGATAGTTCCTGAACTCACCCGATTCGACAACTCGTTTTGCCACTTCTTTTGCTATCGAAGGGCTGCCGTTCGCTGTCTTCAAAATATTTCCCATCAGCAGCCCCAATTGGAATCGCAAGTTCTCCTTCATCATCCTTTTCAAGGCGTACCTGTGGGCATATTCTTCGGCACCAACGAGATCAACCCGCTCGCCAACCTTGAGGAACTTTTCCTTTTCGATGTCGTCTACATGTCCCATTTCATGGAATACGATCCCAGTCAGACTTGAGTATTTGTCGATGTCCCCATGATCGTTAGCGTCCACGCCTTCGCATCGCAGAAAAACAAAGTTGAACAGTTTTTCGTTCCCATCCGCTCGTGCGGTCTTGACGAATCCACCCTTGGGCATGGTCTGCATAGCACCATAAGCGGCATCGTCTTCGTCACTCCAGTTCCACTCGATAAAGCGCATGCTTCCGAAGCCATGAGAAGCGAGAAAGGAGTCATCGACTAGGGCCGGATTCCCCGAGATGTCTTGAATCATTTGGACCGAGCGGTGCCGGTTCTTCTCGGTCTCACAGACTCGCCGGAAGATGGCCTCAAACTCAAACTGTTCTCGTCTCATTTCTCGCATAAGCACTCCCTGGTGTGACAACCTCCCGAGGTTGTCACAGGCCGTCACCATCCGTGTGTACGTGCGTCGAGAGTCGTCGAAGGTGGCGCTTGCTCGGCCTCCCCGTTTCCTCCCGAAATCCCGCTTGCAGGAGATGGCGGAATTCTCTGGCGATCCGCTGGCCCGTCAGATGAGCCAAGGTCACAAATTTCGGCTCCTCTCCGAAGACGACGGTCCCGACGTAGCCAAACCACTCGACCAGGTGTCGGGTTATCTGCCGAACGTCTCCAGTGTTTTGCGGAGACCGCTGCACCTCCTCCAGGTCCAAGTGAAACGTCGCACGATTCCGAGATTTGAGAAGGTCAGCAGCTTTGTACGTCCTGACCAGGACTGCGTATAGCCGTTCCTCTTCACGTTTCTGAGCGTCGGTGACCTTGGACTCATCCCGGAAGCGTTCGTGACACGGGGCCACCGTCAGGTTCTTCCGGCCGAACGACTCGGGCTTGTCCATGATACGGCAAACTTCGGTGAGCCATGCCATGTCGATGCTACTCAGGTAAACGCCGAACGTGTCAGGAAATTTGCTCCTTCCAAATTGCCACAATTGCTGACGGCGCAGGATGGCCGAAACCTCCCAAAGGATCGCCACATTGGAAATGCGCACGGTTAGCCCGGTTTTTCCGATTGGACTTTCCGATATTTTCTTCTGGACCGGATCGACGTATCCGGTGAGAAGTTCTCGTATACCCGTCACAGTCGCCTCCTCTCTCCGCCTTTACGATTCACGACAGTGCGACATTCACCGAACGGCTCACAACGAGTGGTCGCACCGACTTTTGTCCGGTCTGGTGTGACACAGCCGCCCCGGACACGACAGGGTTCTTCTTTGACACCTGCTGCCCAGCATATTCGCAAGCCTGCTTGACGTGGTGAGGTCCGTCGCTGGGGACCGGTTCAATTCTCGCCCGCCCGGAAGTGAAGGGGTCGGTAATCGTGAGGACGATCAATTCCGAACCCCTTGGGCTTTTCTCAACCGTTACCAGAATTGCTTTTCCATTGAGACCAGCGCCGCTGTATCCGTCTGCGATGGGTTCCCGCCATCCGTTTACGAGCACCTTCACTGCATCAGACGTTGAAGGATCGAAACGAATGTCCATCTGGTCGAGCCATCGAGCATCGGGGTTGATGCCGGTCTTAACGTATGCTGCTCGTGCTGCTTCATCTTGGGGCGACTCTCGGGCCATCGGTTCCTACCTTTCAGTGATCAGCAGCGTGTTTCTTGTCAGAGATCGATTCATTGCCTGCCGAAATATTGTTGACCTCGGCTCAGGAAAGTCCAACGATATCTCATCGGCACGGGTTGTTGAACACTGACATGGAGGTTGCCTTGGGTTGGGACGTTTTCATCTCTCACGCTTCTGAAGACAAGGCGAGGATTGCCGTGCCGTTGAAGGCTGCTTTGGAACAGGCGGGCATTTCCGCATGGATTGATCTTGAGCAGATCAAGCTCGGCGACAGCTTTCCGTCCGCTATCGACTTGGGGCTGCAACGGTGTAGGTTTGGTCTGCTGCTTCTCTCGCCTCGGTTCTTTCAAAAGCCGTGGGCGAAGGCGGAACTCGACGCTTTCCTGGCGATGGAACTGTCCGCAGCGGGACAGAAACGGCTCCTCCCAATCGTCTGCGATATGTCATTCGATGATTTGCGTGAGCACTCCCCGCTGTTGGCTAGTCGCCGGGCAATGCACTGGGCTGACGGGATAGACAAGATTGTTGGGGCGATTGCCGAGGTCGTAACCGGCACACCTCAAGTGGTATCGCCTCCACCCACGGCATCGCCGATGCCAAGTCATCCTCCGGTGGCGTTGGATGCGCTGGTTCTGCTACTGCTTAAAAGTGGTCGAATGGTGTATTCGGAAAGTCTTGATGTCGAGAGCCGAGCGGACGGCATGGACATCACGCTAAAATGCAATGACGCAAGTGATGCGGCACTCATCCACGAACTCAGTCGTTCCAGTTCGGAACGTGTGATAGCGGTGTTCGACACGACGGTGGTGATCGGTCGAGTCAGCGATGCTCGAATTAAGAGGTCCGGGTCACAGCAGACAGGTATCGTGCAGATTAAGAGCGAGCCTTCACATTCCAATTTGATGGAGATGTCCTTTGCAGGAATCTCACCCGACAAACTTGCAGAACTTAGAGCGAGGCGAATCCTGCTGAATGAGCAACTCCCTGGTCACCAGACCGGCTCCCAGTTTGATTTCATTAACCATTCGCTTTTAGATCAGTTCGTTGCTGGATTTGATACGCCACTCAAGGCGACGGATTCGCCGATTCCGAAACTTTACGAGCGCCTTTCGGGAAACCCTGCCTTGTTCGTTGCCGTCGCCCGTTTGGCGTCAGTGATGATGCTGTCGCTGTCGAACACGGTTGAACTGATTCTTCGTCTGGACCTTCGCCTGGAGGGAGAGCAATTGCATGTGGACTTCGCCGGGCAGAGGACAAAGAAGTTCATGAACGTCGATCCACCGATCATAGAGGTGAAGGGCACACTCGATCTCGAAAAATTCGTAGTTTGACTGACGAGGAGAAGAGTGAATACACAACATGGCCTTGAGGCATTTGCGGAACAGGGCGATCCTCGGGTGAAAATCAGGAGTGTGCCACCCCAATGGATTGGCTCGCTTCTTGAGCACCTCCGCCTCGGGGGGCTGATAGTTCATGTTGAAGAGATCGGCGTGTTTGTACCCGATCCCGCCCCCAACCGAACGATCTTGTTTCCGCCCGGTACAAGTGCAACAGAGGTCCAGAGACTTCTGGACGGTTGGACTGCGCCTCCGCTTTAGCGCATAACTGGAACGATCACTCTGTCTTGTCCACCGTGTTCACGATCTGAGCAAGTTCCTTGAACCACTCCAGCCGGCTTGCCTTCCCTTCGAGACGTGCCGGATCACGATTTGCCCCGCTGGCGCTTGGCAGTACGAACACCGAA
>Ga0302326_10023326_pt1 | contig 12615 bp, 10 predicted proteins | sample Palsa_T0_3_FD_202264 | JGI IMG/M metagenome (GOLD analysis project Ga0302326, IMG submission 202264) | Peat permafrost microbial communities from Stordalen Mire near Abisko, Sweden - Palsa_T0_3 | ecosystem: Environmental > Terrestrial > Soil > Palsa > Peat permafrost | place: Sweden: Abisko... | reverse complement strand
CTTCGCGAGTTGTCAACAAACAACCCTCCGAGGATTAGATGAATCGGGGATTCATGCAGGCCACTCCGACGTCAACCTGCTGCATCTAAAAGCCTTCAACCGCAATCACACTTTTAGGACAGGAGCCAGTTGTTGAATGGGCAACTGAACCAATATGGCGACAAATACGCTGATTCAAATCTCCGGCAAGAAAGCTAAACGAGGCGAGCGCATGACTACGGGAAAGGGTTGGCGGCTGGCAACCACCCAAGGTGACAGGCGTGTGTTCGTCGGCACGCTCCTCACAACAATCAATCTGGGCGACAAGCGTATTGCGGTGTTCAGCGTCCCGAAGTAAGTCAGCTCACCCATGCCCAAAAAACCTCAGCGGGTGTTAAAGCGCTATATCGTCACATCATGGGAGACGTGGGAGCGAACGCGCGACATCATGGCGACATAGGCATTGCACGCAAGCAAGCTCAGTCAAAGGCGGAGACCTAAACCGCCGCCGTTAATCAGTGCGGTTATCGAGACGATGACTACCGAAAAGGATACACTGACCTTTTATCGTTCGGAGCCGATTGGGATTATGGGCTTTCCCGGCCCGGTGCACTACGTTGTTGACAAGGGAAAACTGTACGACCCCGAAACGAGAGAGGAAGTCAGAGAGGAATCGACGGGCATTAGCACGAAGAAAAAGAAGCCACCAAAGGTCACGAACCGCCATTAGAACATATAAACATCCCACTTGTGAACACTCTTTATTACGGCGACAATCTAGGAATTCTGCGGGATGAGAAGCGCATTCCTTCCGAATCAATTGACCTCTGCTACATTGAGCCGCCGTTCAACTCCCAACGAACGTACAACCAGATTTACAGCACGCCCAAGAAAACCGATGCGGCACAAGCGCACGCCTTCACTGATATGTGGACGTGGGACACGGCTGCCAATGTTGGGTTCGATGAGATTATTACCAACGTAAGCGGTCGCTTCAACATTCAAACAATTGAACTGTTTCGGGGACTGAACCATGTCATAAAAGGCACAAGTCTATTCGCGTATTTGGTGAGCATCACTCTCAGGCTGATTGAAATTCATCGTTTGCTAAAGCCCACGGGCAGCTTCTATCTGCATTGCGATCCAACAGCCAGCCACTATTTGAAGATCGTGTTGGATGCCGTCTTCGGCCCCGAGAACTTTCGCTCTGATATTACCTGGAAAAGGACGAATGTTCATAGCGACAGTAAGGATTGGAGCGCTGTAGCCGATACAATTCTCTACTACGTTCGCGATTGCCATGATTTATTCACCTGGAATCAAATTCATTTAAAACATTCGGACGAACACATAGCCAGCAAATATCAGGAAGATGAAGATGGCAATCTATTCACTCTAAGTGACATGACGAGTCCTAATCCTCGTCCAAACATGATGTACGAATGGAAGGGATTTCCGTCTCCTGCGATGGGATGACGCTACAGCAGAGAGACGATGGCCAAATTGGATTCGGAAGACCGGGTTTGGTATCCATCCGACAAAACAAAACGTCCGCGTCTAAAGCGCTACCTGAATGCCATGAAGGGCACTCTCGCCACGAATATCTGGACGGACATTCCGCCGATCAATTCGCAAGCGCAAGAGCGTATGGGCTATCCTACACAGAAGCCCGAAGCACTGTTGGAGCGAGTAATTCAGGCATCAAGCAATGAAGGCGATACGGTTCTAGACGCGTACTGCGGATGCGGCACAACCGTTGCGGTCGCTCAACGCCTGAACCGCAATTGGATCGGAATGGACATCACCTACCAATCCATCTCTCTTGTTCTGAAGCGGCTTGAGGATTCCTTTGGTGAGAAGGTTGTAAAGGCCATTCTTGTTGATGGAATTCCTTCTGATATGGCATCTGCAAGCGCGCTCGCTACGCGCGAGGATGATCGAACGCGCAAGGAATTCGAGAAGTGGGCCGTGTTAACGTTTACGAGTAACCGTGCAACTATTCGAATAAAGAAGGGTGCTGATAAGGGCATCGACGGCGTGCTGCATTTCTCCTCTGGATTGGATGTGTCAGATCGTCGAGCAGTCCTTCAGGTGAAATCCGGGGGCGTTCAGCGCAAGGACATGGCAGCCCTTCGCGGCGACATGGAGCGCGAGGATGCTCATGTTGGATTTCTAATTACGCTTGAAGAGCCGACGAAGCCAATGCGAGAAGAAGCGGCCCAAAGCGGCGTTTATCACGACCCGGTGCACTCACAGAGCATCAAAGAATTCAGATCGTCACCATTCGGGAAATACTGGAGGAAAACAAGCGATTCGATTTGCCAATGGCGACCCACGTATTAAAAACGGCCCCAAGCAAAAAACAGCACAAATTGGGCATTGAGGGTAAGAGCGGTGGGGCTAATCAAGATGAATTGCCGTTTTGAAACACGGCTGTCTGAGCAGCGAAGAAGAATGCGCCGTAAAAATGGAGCGGGCCGGGAGACTTGGAGAACTCTCGGCCCAACCCGGCGTTATCAGTGCCGGGTCACATGTCAAATGCAGTGAGCTATCACTTTCACTTCATCCACCATGTATAGCTCTTTTCAAGGCAAAATTGCGACAATATTTTAACGGTTTCGCTTGCCTCGCCATTGCCGCTTCATCTTAGAATTGGTCAGGACTGGGACCCTCATCGGTTTTGCCAATGAGTTCCTGATGCAGGATAGCCCGCTCGCGCTGCCTTCGCGAGATGCTGGGTGGCTTCGGCTTCGCCCCGTCTTTAACGCTTGTGAAGTTGGGGCGTCCACCCACCGTATCTTTGGACCGGTTGGCTGTTTTCTGGTGGGTTTTGGCGCGCCTCTTGTTCCCGAAGTCGCAGAGCATCCGGCCGGAATCAGCCGTCGCCTAACGACCCAGGAGGTATTGACGAAAGCATTGATCTTTCGCGAGACCGGTGAACCGAAGAGCGTATTGAAACTGGCGGAGATCTCTACTCTGCCTTTGGCCCCTGGCGAAGCGCTCGTCCGAGTGCTGCTGAGCCCGATCAACCCATCGGACCTGCACATGGTGCGCGGGCGCTATGGCTATCAGCCGGAATTGCCTGCCAGCCCGGGCGCTGAAGGCGTGGGGATTGTGGAGGCTGTAGGTCCGGGCGTGCGAGGTCCGACTGTTGGAACTCGCGTAGTTTTCGTTGACACATGGAACACCTGGTGCGAGCAGATCGTGTGCCCAATAGACAGACTCGTGCCCGTTTCAGAAGGCCTGGACGATCCGGCCGCCGCCACTTCCTACACGAATCCTTTGACTGCATGGGCATTGACGAGATCGAGTCACAACCTCAAGGAGGGCGATTGGCTCCTACAGACCGTGGCTGCATCCAGCGTCGGGAAGTTGGTGCTTCAATTGGCGCAGCAGTATCGATTCAAGACAATCAACGTCATCCGGCGGCGCGAGCAGGAAACAATCATCCGCAACCTCGGAGGCAATGAGGTAATCCGCACAGCCGACGAGGATCTCAGGGCACGCCTGCAGGAATTGACCGCGGGCAAGGGCGTTGAACGAGCGATTGACTGCGTTGCCGGGGAACTTGGCGCTGAGATTGCCCGCAACCTCGCTCCCGCCGGAACCATGCTTGTGTATGGAGCCCTTTCCAGTCATCGGCAGACGGACCCCGCGAAATTCACCATGCCGCTCTTCGCTCCGCGTTTGATTTATTCGACAGCGACGGTTCGCGGGTGGTGGCTTCCGCGTTGGGTGGGTTCGCAGCCGCTTGCCGAAGTGCGGGCAGCGACGAGCGATCTCCTCAGCATGTTGTCGAACGGAGCACTTGAGCCGCCAGCGATTGAGCGGTATTCATTTAAGGACTTCCAAGAGGCCGTACGCCTAGCCGATGGTGAGGCGGGACAGCAAAAGGTCTTACTGGACTTCTCCGAAAGGGCACCATAACCGGTGGAGCGTGATGGCGGTCGTCGCGAACCAGGCCGTAGCGTTTGACAAATCCGAAGGATGCGAACGCTACTTTATGAGGTGCATGACCGTTGTTTCAGTGTCGGCTGGATCCGGCGTCGGATCTCCATAGATCTCCCACGAGTGCCCAGCGGACTCCCTCTGATTTGCCGCTATCCATTTCCTGATCGCGTCGTGCGCCTCGTGCAAGCGATTATACGGACCGCGGTAAACGGCGACGGCAACCTCGCCCCCTGGCGTTTCGGTCGCGTATACCTCGCCTGCGGCTTCGAATAGGCGCGTGACCTCGACACCGAAGTCGCAGAGTATCGGCGCGCCTGGTTGCGTCGGATGGTGGTAGAGAAAAAGGTTGTGGCCATTGGTCCAGAGGCCCGGTTGGCTGCGAATGAAATCCCAGACCTTGCCCAAAGCCGGTCCCCACGCGGATCCCACCGCGCCCGGCGACACCTCACGCCGCACCGCGGCCACCTTGCGGGGGTGAACAGTCTGTAAGTTGACAGAGACGAGCATTCGTCAATCGTAACCCAAGATCGAACCGTGTGCCGGTTACCTCCGACACTAGTTCAAACGACCTGCGAATGCGAGGGATTTTCCACAATCGCTGATAGGTCTCTTCGCGGAGTGCATGACGCACCTCAGGTACGGACTTTCGCGCGGGTGCTCTCCTGCTCGCGACGTGTCCGGGAAACAGACGAGAGCGGTCTACGGCGGAACGATCCCGTCTCCGGCTGATGGTTCTGCGCCCTCGGCTATCGCACTCCCTTCCAGACCATGCGATGAAAGAGATCGTCCATGTCTTTACCGGATTCCTTGGCGCCGCGATCAAGCCACCATTTCAAAAGTGACAGCAGGGTCCCGGCGAGGGCGTGGGAACGGGCATCCGATTCGCGTTGATCCGGGATGGAGAAGCCAATCTCTTTGAGGCGGCGCGCGATCCCACGCGCGAAATAGCCTTGTGCCAGGTCGAAAAACTCCTGGAGACGGCCGGAGAGCGCCAGAGAGCGATAGAGTTTCCCGGCACTCGCGACATGGGCGAAGAATTCCGCCACCGGGGCCAAGCGACGGGATTTTTCCAGCTTGGTGCTGAGAATGTTGCTCCACATTTGCAGTCCATCCTCCAGCTGGCTCAAGAATAGGTCGTCTTTGTCTTGATAGTGAAGATAAAAAGTGGAGCGGCCGACCTTGGCGCGATCAAGCACGTCCTGCACCCTAACCTCACAGATCGACTTCTCCTCAATCAAAGCGATCAAGGCCGCACCCAGCCGCTCGCGCGTGCGGCGGATGCGCAGGTCAGTGTTGCCTTGCCGTTTGGACGGCTTCTTCCGCGCAACGCGCTGAGGCGGTCCGAAACGGTCATTGCTGGACATTTACGGCCTCTTTGTTCAGCAACTCGACAGCTTGCTGGACTTGCTCGTGTTTCATCGTTATATTGCGTATGGTAAGGCAAACACTACCGCCAGCAGAAACTTATTTTCGGTTTCGGCCCGGACAGTTCACAGGAGATCGACAATAAAACGCATTCCCTTAATTGCGATCATGAGCATTTCCATGTTCGCTAACGCTGCGCTCGCTCAGCAGTCCGCTGCTAAGCCCGGAAGCGAGGGGCAAGATAGCCTCCCGCCGGTCGAGGAGCAGCTGAAAGTCTTGAACGAGCAACTCGGTCTCACCGCGAAGCAGCAGAGCAAAGTCAAGTCCATCCTGCAACATCTACATGACACCACGGAGAACGTCATGAAGAATCAAACCCTGTCGCGCGAGCAGCGTCTCGCCAAGGTCAGACCCCAGCGCCAGATGGCAGACGAGAAGATGCGCCCGATCCTAAACGACCAGCACAGGAAGAAACTCGATCAATACAAGCAGGGGCCGCACGCCGAGATGCACGGGACTCTAAGCGGGACGCCAAAAGCGCCGAGTCGATAGTAGTTATTTTAGTTGCCCCGACGACGGGGAGGCGTGGCAGGAATTTTCATCAGCGAAGTGGATCGTGCGGAGGAGTAGCGAAGAGAATCTCCAGGGATGCTGCTTCGGCGAATGCGCGGAAGTCCCGGTCGCGCGTCAGCAATGGTGTTTCCGCATCAAGGCAACTTTGAGCGATCAGCGAATCACCCAGACGAGCCTTGGGGCCGTTGCGAGTACGCTTGCGCGCAATGAGCCTGCCCGGCTGCAGAACCCAGGCTGGATCTCAACTAGCGGCAGTTCTGCGAGAAGGCTTGATACTTCAGCGGTGATTTTTGGATCGCTGAGCAATTCAGTTAAAACAGGAGGTGCCCATGAGTACTTGCCGGTTTTCCAGACTCTGGTCCGGTATTTCGACATCTTTCCCAGCAGCACCTTGAAAAAAGGCGATCCAGGTGCTCGTGTCGGCTGCGATCATCGATCGATCTTGAGGTCAGCGGAAGCAGCCCCGTGCGTACCGTCTGGGTAATGCCTGTGCCGGTCGCCTGTTACGCCTTATCTAGCAGTTCAGGCGGGATCTCGACCGTGATCTTACGCGCTCTCTCCCTATGTGCTGAGGATAGCGTACTGGCTACAGCTTGAAGCGGAGACGATTCATTGACAGAGGTGGATGGCGCCCTGGTTGGTAGTCAGGACCTTGATCTGAGTGGTGTTCTCGCGCGGCACGAGAAATCCGGAGATCCTGGCATCGTGAAAACCTCCCAGAGATGCGGCTAAGTTGTAGATGCCGGCTGGTGGGTCGAATTGGAACGCTCCGTGTTTGTTGGAGATTGCCGAGTAATGGATTGCGGGATCGCCGACGTTGGTGACAGAAATTGCAGCGTTGGCCAAACCTTTCGATTTCCTGTTGTCCCAATCCGTGACTTGACCTGAGATTAAGGCGGACGCCTGGGCGCCACGCGGTTCATATTCGATCCTGAAGGAGGTGGGATCACAGTCCATGATGCTGGGCGGGGCATATCGCGAAAACAGTCGGAGCCCTCCATTCTGACGATCTGAAGATCATTGAGATCCATGCGAAAGTCGATTGGCCGGGTGTCTCCAGCTTTGATTTCAATCCCTTTGATCGTTCGAGGCGGCCGCACTTTACCAGCTGTTGCTAATTCGCAGATGCCTGGCGGGACGTTGAGAAATGTGAACGCGCCGAACTTATCAGATTGCGTTTGAAGCACGCGGTCGATTGAACACAGCCGGACCGGCAGAGGCACGGAATAGCCCCTGGTCTGTTTGATTCCTCTGTTGTCCAGCCAGGACTAAGAGATCGTCCCGGCCACGGCGCTCCCGTTTGACGCGTGCGCATGCGATGCCGGAAGTCCGCTGAGACCCAATAGTATGCCGACGCTAAACCAAAGAGTTTTCAGTAGCAATCCCTGACATTTCCTCCAGGTTCAAACTATCATGAACGACAGTGCGACGGTTGAGCGTTATCGCGTATTCGGAAATGCCACTTAGCTTTCCCGGCTCCGCACACCGCTGCCGACGAAAATCGCCAAAACGGAGCCGGAAGCGTAGATGGCGGAGCCACCGGAGACGTAGATGGTCTCACCGGTGATCCAGCGGGCATCATCGGAGGCGAGGAACGCAACGGGAGGCGCGATGTCTTCCGGCTGTCCAGCGCGGCCGAGCGGCGTGCGGGCGATGGCGTCCTTTTCAAAATCGCTATCGATGAGGCCTGCCGAGTGGGTGCCTTCGGTGACCACTAGGCCGGGATTGATGGCGTTGACGCGAATCTTGCGGGGCGCAAGCTCCTTGGCCAGGGACTTGGTGATGGTATCTACCGCACCTTTGGTGGATGAGTAGACAGAGCCTCCAGCGGGCGCGAGTGTGCTGACGACGGAGCTGATGTTGATCACGCTGCCACCGCCCTCTGGAAAATGCGGAAGAGCGGCCTTGGTGGTCAGCCACAGACCGAGGACGTTGGTATCGTACTGGCGTTTATATTCGTCGGCAGTGACTTGATCTAAAGGAGCGAATCCGTACACGCCGGCGTTATTGACGAGAACATCGACCTTGCCGTAGGCTTTCTTTGTTTCGGCGAAGAGGGTCGCAATCTCCGATTCCTTCGCTACACTTGCGCCTACCGCGATGGCGTTACCGCCGGCTTTGGTGATTTCCGCGACAACCTTGTCCGCGCCTTCGCGACTGGTGGAATAATTCACTACAAGGCTAGCTCCGTCGGCGGCGAGCTGCTTCGCAATCGCGGCTCCAATGCCTTTGGAAGCACCGGTTACGACGGCCACTTTACCCTGCAATTTACCCATTTGTTTCACTCTTTCCGGCGAAGCTTGGCGCTTCGTCATTTCTATTGCTATCGAATTGATGAAGCACGATTCAGGAACGATTCAAAAGCGCGAGTAGAATTTAAGCCACTCTTTAGAGGGCGGACAGGCGCTTGAGGTAGGCTTTCCAGACGTCGCGCCGCAAGGTGAGGTGGGCAAATTTGCCATCGCGTTCGACGTTCACCAGTCCGGCGTTTTCCAATTCTTTGAGATGGTGCGAGACGGTGGCGGGTGCGAGTCCGACCCAGGCGCAAAGACAGGAGCAGGTGGGCGCTTCCTTCGATTCTGAAATCTTCTGCAGCATCTCATAACGCTTCGGGTCGGCGAGCGCTTTGCCGATAAGCGTGAACTGACGATCGTCGAGCTGGATTTCCCGATCACCCATGACGAGTTTGATGATAGCGCGTGGCACGACGGTTGCAGAGCGACTTCTGGCGGCGAATTCTCCAGACTCCGGCATTCCTCTCATTCAACGGTGGGCACTCCCATAGACCGTTGTTGGCGAAGCCGCGATTCGCATGCCGAGTTCAAAACCTGCTCTTCCTCCCTAACGGAGGGGCGCAAGAAGCGGGATGAATCGATGGCACCGTTTCGCAGTGTGTCTACTCGGATGGTTTTGCCGTACCCATAGAGTAGATTGAATAAGGTCTGTTCTTGCGGTTGTGTAACCACAGGCATAGGTAGCCGGCGCGAGTGAAGATAACCGGTAACATCAATTCGGGTGGGGATTCCATATCTGTTTAGAAGAGGACCGTTCAGATCTGGACGATGGAAAACGCTTCCGGAAAGCCAGTCTCCACTAACTGCCTTATCAATATGCAGGCTACCTAACTCTCCACCCGACTCGTAGTTTGCCGAGACGACAATGTAAGCCGGTTCGGTGCGGAAGATCCTGACGAGACTCACCGAGGTAAGCGGCGGTAGCGTTTCAGGCGGACCCGAAAGCTCAAGCGGAACCTCGTGTTCAAGCTGGTTGAAGTAAGCCCCGACTGATACTGAACTCCCGTCTACTAGTGGCCTGCGGTAAAAGCACGTTTTGTTCGCGTATAGGGTTCCAAAGGGACCTTTCGCGATTTCGTCATTTTTCACCGTTCTGTCGAGTCTTTGATTTTGATCGGCCTCGAGGTACAAGAAGCGCGTGCGCTGCGCCGCTCCGGGTTTCTTGCCGAAGTCGTCCACGAGAGTCAGACCCGTGGTCGTATGCATCATGAAATAGTAGGAGCCCTGTGTTGGTTCGACAGATAAACGTGAGCCCATCGGAAGCAAGTGCAAGTTGCGGTCAATTTCGAGTTTTTCGAAATAATAGCTGGTCGGCCTGCAAGAGTTCCCCGTCAAAGACAGAGCCAAAAGAAGGGCGGTCAGGGAGGATTTTCTCATCGTTGGATCTCTGCTTAGAAGAGCACATCGGCGCCTGAAGTTTCGGGCCCGCCACTGCTGCAAGCTGCCGATTCCGTCAGTAGAAACGCGCGGTTCCGAGAGACTCACGCCGCTTATTGTGTACTATGAACCATAGTACAGATGTGATACCTTTCAAGCTTACATTCCGGCCGGGCGTCCCACTTTTTCCTCCGTAGTTACAAGAGTGTCAAGGAATCCTAGTTGCTTGACGCCGCTCCAATCCCGCAGTACCACTAGTACGCATAGGACTCGTGTGCATTGCGGGTGGGAAACTCAATCGGCCATACTAAGCCCACAGGTAAGCGGAATGGCTTTCAGATCGTCGCGTGTCTCACGCGCTGCGCTAATCGTGTACTTACTCGTGTACTTACTCGCCTTCGGGGGGAGCCGATTGCTCTCCGCCCAAACCGACGTCCTAACACAGCACAACGATATCGGGCGCACCGGCCAGAACGTCACTGAGACCATACTCACACCCACAAATGTCTCGGGCGCCCCCTTCGGCAAGCTCTTTTCGCTTCCCGTAGATGGACAGATTTACGCCCAACCGCTTTATGTGTCCAAGCTCACAATCGAAGGTAAATCGCACCGCGTGGTCTTCGTCGCCACCGAGCACGACAGCGTTTACGCGTTCGACGCAGACTCTGGCGGTTCGCCGTTGTGGCAGGTGACTCTGCTGGACGCAGCCCACGGCGCGTCGCCCGGCGCCACCACTGATCCGCCGTCGAATTCCGGGTGCGCTCTCATTCCAGAGTACGGAATTACTGGCACGCCCGTTATCGATCCCCTCACGGGAACACTTTTTGTAGTCTCGGACACCATTGAGAACCAATATCCCGTGCTCCGCCTGCATGCTCTCGACCTTGCAACCGGCGCAGAAAAATTCGGCGGCCCGGCTGAAATTCAAGCGTCTGTCGCCGGCACCGGCAACGGCAGCTCCGGCGGTATTTTGAACTTTGATCCCAAATGGGAGAACCAGCGCGCGGGCCTCCTACTGCTGAACGGCAACGTTTACATCGCGTTCGGCTCGCATTGCGACTTTGGACCTTGGCATGGCTGGGTGTTGGGCTACAACGCTGCCACGCTGGCGCAAAGCGCGAAGTTTGTCACGACACCGGATGGTTTGGGATCCGGTGTTTGGATGGGCGGATCAGGGCTGGCCGCAGACATTGAGAACAGCGTTCCCCGTATGTTCCCCGTCACCGGCAACGGCAGCTACAACGCCTCCGTGCCCTACGCCTTGAATACCATGAATTACGGCGACGACATTCTCCGGCTGAACCTATCAAACGGCATGACTGTCGACGATGCCTTTACTCCCGAAAATCAAGCGGCTCTCTACTCGGCCGACGAGGACGTGGGTTCCGGTGGAGCGCTGATCCTGCCTGATCAGCCCGGGCCGAACCCGCACTTGCTGGCGCAGATAGGAAAGTCGGGTGCCCTGTATCTGGTAAATCGAGATAGCATGGGAGGCTTTAGCGCGACTGACAACAAGATTGTACAGCAGGTTCAAGTCGCCCATGGATTGTGGGGCATGCCGGCTTATTGGAACGAGAATCTCTACGTTTGGCCTCGCCTTGGCAGGCTCAGCCGGTTTCCACTCGTTGATGGACTCATATCTTCTGAGCCGAGCGAAGTTTCGACGCAGAGTGAGTCCGCCGGGGTTGGCTCCGTCCCTTCCATCTCGGCGAACGGTACACAGAACGGTATTGTATGGTCCATTGATTGGACACAATCTCCACAAGTGCTTTACGCGCATGACGCCACCAATGTGTCGAAATTGCTTTGGAGTAGCGTTCAGAATCCGGCGCGCGATTCCGCGGGAGTTCCAATCCCATTCACGGTTCCCACCATCGCCGATGGCAACGTTTTCGTCGGCTCCGCTCGTGAGCTTCTGGTCTACGGCCTGCTCCCCGACTTTTCCCTCGCGATCGCTCCATCAACCTTGAATTTAATTCAAGGGAGTAGCGCGGCAGCTTCGATTGCCGTTACACCGTTGCACGGCTTCACAGGGCCAGTTACCTTCACTGCCGCCCGTTTACCGCCCGGAGTGAGCGCAGCGTTTACCACAAACGCCGATTCGACAGCCGTAACTCTTTCCGCAACGAGTGATGCCGCTCTGGGAGTATTTCCCGCAACCGTTACCGGCACGTCCGGCGTGCTAACTCATTCGGTCAACCTGAGCCTCCACGTGTTGCCGCCTCCGGATTTCAAGTTATCGGTCTCTCCCACCGCGATCAAAGTTGTTCTTGGTTCTTTAACGACAAGCGAAATTGCAGTTACACCGCGGAACGGATTCAATGGTTCGCCAGTCTTTTCGGTGACCGGCCTGCCTGCCGGTTTAACGGCCAGTTTCTCTCCAGCGAATTCTTCCTCTGCTTCCACGCTCACTCTTGCGGCTCGAGTCACTGCGCCCTTAACGCTATCTCCAGCTACAATTACCATCACAGCCACCGCCGGCTCACTAGTCCATTCGGCCTCGCTCGCAGTCACTGTCTCTAACGTCATCCCTCCCAGTGCCGTCGACATAACCTCTACTGCCAACGTGTACGGCATTTTCAACGAGGGCGCCTCCGTGACTCACAATGGTCTCGATAATGACGGCTATGCCTATTCGGCCAAACTGCTCGGCCAATCGATCACGGCGTTGGGTTTGCGATTCAATTTGGGTATTCCCGGATCTGCGAACGCTGTGGCCAACGGGACGATATCCTTGCCCAGCGGAAATTTCGCAACGCTCAGCCTTCTGGGCACAGGCGTCAACGGGAATCAGGCCAACCAGATCTTCATCGTGACATATACCGATGGCACAACGAGCACCTTCACGCAAAGTCTGAGCGACTGGGGCTCCGGTGCAAGAAATAGTGGAGAAACCGTAGTCTCTTCGATGCGATACCGTCTGGCTCCAAACCGGCGCAAGGAGAGGGGACCTTGGTACCTGTATGGTTACTCGTTTGTTCTTAACAGCGCCAAGACCGTGAAGAGTCTCACTCTGCCGGAGAATCGGAACGTTGTTGTATTGGCCATGGTTCTTTCACCGCCTTTCTGCGTAAAC
>Ga0302326_10023325_pt1 | contig 12615 bp, 10 predicted proteins | sample Palsa_T0_3_FD_202264 | JGI IMG/M metagenome (GOLD analysis project Ga0302326, IMG submission 202264) | Peat permafrost microbial communities from Stordalen Mire near Abisko, Sweden - Palsa_T0_3 | ecosystem: Environmental > Terrestrial > Soil > Palsa > Peat permafrost | place: Sweden: Abisko... | reverse complement strand
GCCAGACGGCCCAAAGCGCTCGCGCCCTTCGGGTGGTGCAGCTTTTTGGCTTGGGCTGCGTTGCTCCTCAGTTACAGACCGCAGAGGGTATGCTCCTTCGTCGCGCCTTGCCCAAGCCAAAAATCCGCGCCACGCGACCCTCCCCTACTTTTTAGACGCCCTCTTACGCCGATTCGCCGATTGCGGAAGATCTTCGTCGGACAGGCCAAAGCGGGACTTTAGTTCCCCCAGAAGCTCGTGGATGGATTTGGTGAAGGCGGCGTCGAAGGCAGCGCGTGCGTTCTTTCCGTGGCCGGCGTGGGGAATAGGTTCGCCGAAGCCGATCCAGATGCGCGCCCGCCGGAAGGGGAGCCACATTTTCGGCGCGTAAAGTTGGTCCGTCCCGATGACCACGCAGGGAATCACCGGAGTGCCGCTCATTTCCGCGAGAGCGCTCAGGCCCGGGCGCAGCGGCGCGCCTGCCAGGACCGAGCGGACGCCATCCCGAATGCCACCCTCCGGAAACATGCCCACGACCCGGCCGGCGGCGAGCCGGGCGAGGGCCGTGCGGATGGCGGTGCGATCCGGCCGTTCGCGGTCGACCGGAAACGCGCCGACCGTGCGCATCCATAAGCCGAGCAATGGGATGCGATAGAACTCCTGGGAGGTCATCCAATCCAACTTGCGCCGACAGGCCAGGCCGAGGAAGGGGGGATCGAAATGGCTGATGTGATTGGCGGCCAGCATCCAGCCACCGGGCAGGAGCGTCCGCTCGCGGTGGAGCACGCAGGTGCGCGCCACCAGCGCGAGGATCAGCTTCGCGAGGAGCCACGAGGCCATGTAGGCGAGCCAGCGCACAGGACCGCGGAGGCTATGAATCCCCGCCGTCGGCGCAAAGTCGATTCTGCGCGCGGCCCCGGATTCTCCTTCGCGAGCCGAACCGCATCGATTATGGCATCGGTCAATTCCTCGCCCAATCCTGCGCATTGCTCTTCATACCATGTCGCTGCGCTGGATATATCCTCTAGGGCCGGCGGGCGAAAGATCACCCGGCGAATCATCGCCGCGGGAGCCTTCCGCGCACCCATTCCTTCAGCCCTTCAAGGGGAACACCGACGTCTGGGTTTTGGCGAAAATCTTCCACGCGCGCATCGAGCAAGGCGTTCTCCTCCGGCGTCAGTTCCGCCTCATCGAGGGCAATAGCCCGGCGTACCAGTTCCTGTCTTTCCGCAAACGACAGCTTCGGGATTTCATCGAGGATTTCACTGAGGCTCATGCGAGGAGCATAACGATTGGATGATTTGAATTCAACCTCGGCTGCCTGTTTCTTTGCGCTTTCTGGCCGCGCGACCTCCGAGGCGCCTAAAAGCATGCCCTTTTGTAAATCACCCAGCCTAATTACCACGGTGTTGTGCGGTTGATTCGCGTGTATCATTCCCGGCCGATGTTGAAGTTCTGTTCCAAACCCGTTCTGGTTGTGGCCTGCGCGGCTCTGGCTCTGGCGCGGTTCCAGTCGTTGACCGCGGGCGCGGAGACCGGGGCTTCTCCGGAGCCGGTGACATTGCAGGATCACATCAAGCCGGTACTGGAGAAGTACTGCTTCGACTGTCACAACGAGAAGAAGCACAAGGGCGACGTCAACCTTCTCTCCCTGGCCGACAACCCGAAGCTGGAGGACAACCGCAAGGTCTGGGAAAAGGTGGTCGAGATGGTGGAAGGGGGCGACATGCCGCCGGAAAAGAAGCCGCAGCCGAGTGATGCGCAACGCGACCTCATCGTAAAGTACATCGACGGGGAACTCTCCAAGGCCGATCTCGCCGGGCCGGTCAATCCCGGGAAGGTGACCATCCGCCGGTTGAACCGCGAAGAGTACAAGAACACCATTCGCGATCTCATGGGCGTGGATTTCGAGCCCGAGGATTTTCCGAACGATGAGGTCGGCTACGGCTTCGACAACATCGGCGACGTGCTTTCGCTGCCGCCCATGCTCATGGAAAAGTATCTCGCCGCGGCCGATGAAATCGTGCACAAGGCAATCGTCCTCGAGGCGGAGGCGAAGCCGGAAGTGAAGCGGTTCGTCGGTGACCAGTTTCAGACGACAAACGTGGAGTCGGTACGGGCTTTGGAAAACAAGGTGCTGGGGCTTTATCGCGAAGGCGAGGGGACGGCGAAATACGATTTTCCGCGACCAGGCGAGTACGTCTTCCGCATTCGAGCCTACGGCGAACTCGCCGGCCCCGAGTTGCCCAAGCTGGCGTTGCGGGTGGGCGGCAAGGAGGTGAAGGTTTTTGAGGTGGGCAACGAGAACAAAGGCAAGGTCTACGAAACGCGGGCGACTTTTCCCGCCGGCGCGCAAAAGGTGGCCGTGGCCTACCTGAATAATTACCGGGACCTCGAAAACCCCGACCCGAAGCTGCGGGGCGATCGCAACTTGTTTGTCGAGTACCTGGAGATTCAAGCACCGCCGGGATCGTCTCCCACATTGCCGGAGAGCCACAAGCGCTTGATTACCCGGATGCCGCAACCGGGCCAGGAACATGACGTGGCCATGGAAATCCTCGGCCGCTTTCTGCCGGAAGCTTATCGCCGGCCCGTGATGCCGGCGGAAGTGGAGCGCGTGGCGAAGTTTGTGGATCTGGCGCGGAAGAATGGAGGTTCGTTTCTGGAGGGGATGCAGACGGCCTTTCAGGCGGCGCTGTGTTCGCCCTATTTCCTGTACCGCTGGGAACTCGATCCGGTGAGCTTGAAGGCGGGCGAATCCCGCGTCCTGACCGATTACGAGATCGCCTCGCGGCTTTCCTATTTCCTGTGGAGCACCAAACCGGACCGCGAGCTTTTTGAGCTCGCCGCCAAGGCGGAACTGCACAAGCCCGAAGTGCTGGAGAAGCAGGTGGAGCGCATGCTGCACGACTGGCGGGCGTGGGCATTGGTGAGCAATTTTGGCGATCAGTGGCTCCAGATTCGCAACATCTGGGACGTGGGCATCGATCCCGATACCTTTTCGAAATGGAATGACGACTTGAAAGGAATGATGAAGCAGGAGACCGAACATTTCTTCGAGGCCATCATCAAGGAGGACCGTCCCGTGACGGACCTGATCGACGCGGACTTTACCTTTCTCAACGAAGATCTCGCGCGCTACTACGGGATCGAAGGCGTGACCGGCAAAGAGTTTCGGCGCGTGACGCTGCCGAAGGATTCACCGCGCGGGGGTGTGCTCACGCAAGGCAGTGTGCTGGTTTCGACCTCGACGCCCACGCGCACTTCGCCGGTCATCCGCGGGAAGTGGATCCTGGAGGAGATTCTCGGCACGCCGCCGCCACCACCGCCGCCGGATGTACCGCCCTTGCAGGAGCAGAAGGCGGTCAACCAGACCACTTCCGTGCGGCAACGCCTCGAACAGCATCGCAGCCGGAGCGAATGCGCGGGATGCCACGCGAAGATGGATCCGCTGGGGTTTGCCCTGGAGAACTTCGACGCCACGGGCGCCTGGCGGGACAGCGACGGCAAATTCCCGATCGACGCCTCGGGCCAACTGGCGAATGGCACGACCTTTTCCGGTCCGCGCGAATTGAAGGCACTCCTCAAGGGAAACAGGAATTTCGTGCGCTGCCTGACGCAGAAGATGCTCACCTACGCGCTGGGCCGCGGCCTCGAGCGCTACGACAAGCGCACCGTCGACGCCATTCTCACGAAAATCGCGCCGCAGGGGAACCGCTTTTCGGCGTTGGTCACGGCGATCGTCACCAGCGATCCGTTTTTGAAGCGGCGGCCGGAAGTGGTGGCGCAGAATTAAAGCTCTCACTCTCATTTCCTGTAAGTTTTGATGCGAAAACCCCGAGTTTGGCGGTTCACGCGGTTGCGATGTCTCCTCAGCGCGATCTTGTCTATCGTCGCTATCTGCGGGTTCATTTATCCCGGCTATACCGTTGTCGAAGCGATCTTCGATCCGGCGCTGAACGGCCCCGGCGTGCCGATTGCCGCGCGGCGATTGCATGCGCGCCTTGCCGGACGGTACGAAAAATGGGCGCGAAAGAGGCTCGCCAGTGGAGCGGCGAAGCAACTTTCGATCGCCGATGTAGCGGGCACCGAGTGGCCGCTCTATGGCTCGGTTTTCTATCTGTGGGCCGAAGAGGCGTTGCAAGATGCGTGGGAACGCGATCACTCCCTTTTCGACGTCGAACCGCGCAAACAGGCGGAGGGAGCGATCGATGCCGCGACGCGTCTCGTCGCCGATCCGGCGCAGGCCAACTGGGTGAAGATTTATTGGGGCGACGCGTACCTTACGCGCGAGAATGTCTTTTATCGGATGCTGCTGATCTCCGCGCTCGCCGCGCATCGGCGACTGACGGGTAGCGACGAGTTTCGCGAACTATTGCAGACGCAGACCAATTCGCTCGCGGCAGAACTCACCGCCGCGCCGACCGGTTTGCTCGATGACTACCCAGGTCAGTGCTTTCCGACCGACGTAATGAGCGCATGGTATGCGATCCGCCGCGCCGACGCGGTGCTCGGAACTGACCATTCGCAGGAAGCCGCGGCAGCGCTGCGCGCCTTCACGGGGGAGCACGCAACGGTCCTGGGCCTGATGCCGTATCGCGCCGTGGCGGGTTCCGGGGAGCCACTCGATCAGGCGCGCGGATGCGCCAACTCGAATGGCTGCATGCTCGCGCCCGCGCTCTGGCCGGAGCAGGCGGCGCGGTGGTACGCCGCGCATGAAAAGAACTTTTGGCAAAGGGATTGGCTGGCGGCGGGCTTTCGTGAATTCCCACGCATGCAGAATTCGCCGGAATGGTACTTCGATGTCGATGCCGGTCCGGTGATCCGCGGGAACGGGTTTTCCGCCTGCGCTTTTGGGGTCGCTGCGGCGCGCCGGCAAGGGCGATTCGACCACGCCTATCCGCTGAGCGTGGAAATGATGAGCCTTAGTTGGCCATTGCCAGTCGGGTTGGCGATTCCCCAACTGGTCTCGGATTCGGCAAATGCTCCGTTTCTCGGCGAAGCTGCGATTCTCTTCCAGCTTACCGCGCAGCCGGTCCTCCCGGTCGCGGTGCACCACCGCGGAGTGCTGCCTGCAATCGTCTGGTTCTGCCTCGCGATCTATCTCGGCGGTGGTCTCCTCCTCCTGCGCTGGGCTTACCTAAGCGTTCGGCCGCGGCCTCGAGCCTGATGACAAGTGCTCCGTCGTTTTCCATCCTCCCTTTCCCTTTTCCATCGAATCCGCCCGATCCCAGCAAACATTCCTCGCCCTTCGGGGTTATTAAATCGGATAATACTGCACTATGAACCAGCCGCCCATCCTTCACCGCCGCACGTTTCTGCGAGGCCTTGGCGCCGCCATGGCTCTGCCGATGCTCGAAGCGATGATCCCGGCCCGTTCGATGGCCGCCGCCGCCGGTGCGGCGAAAACACCGACGCGGATGGCGTTTCTTTTCGTGCCCAACGGCGCGCACATGCCCGATTGGACGCCCCTGGCCAACGGCGCGGACTACGATCTTCCTTACATTCTCCAGCCGCTGCAACCGTACAAGAACGAATTGCTGGTCATCACCGGCCTCACCCAGGACAAGGGCCGGTCGAACAATGATGGCGGCGGCGATCATGCGCGCTCGGCGGGAAGCTGGTTGACCTGCTCGCAGCCGCTCAAGAGCGAAGGCGCGCAGATCCGCGTGGGGATTTCCGCGGATCAAATGGCGGCGCACGCCGTCGGGCAGCAGACGCGCTTTGGTTCACTCGAACTCGGGCTCGAACCGGGCCGGCAGGGAGGTAAGTGCGATACCGGTTATTCCTGCGCCTATTCCAACAACATTTCCTGGCGCAACGAATCGACGCCGATGACGCGGGAGATCAATCCGCGCCTCGTCTTTGAGCGGCTCTTTTCCAACGCGGTCCCCAAGGAAGTGAGCGAGGGCCAGAGGCGCCGCGACATCTACAAGAAGAGCATTCTCGATTTTGTCCTCGAGGACGCGAAGGCGCTGCGCTCGAAGGTCGGCGGAAACGACCGCCAAAAGCTCGACGAATATCTCAGCGCCGTGCGCGAGATCGAGCAGCGGGTCGAGGAGACGGAAAAGGCCGTGGCGAGCGCGAGTCCTTCCGTGGCCAACGGCTACGAGATTCCCGAAGGGATCCCGGAGAGCTACGAGGAGCACGCGCGTCTGATGGTCGACATGATGGTCCTCGCGTTCCAATCCGACACGACGCGGGTGTGCACCTTCATGCTGGCCAACGAGGGCAGCAACCGCAGCTATCGCAACATCGGGATCGGCGACGGCCACCACTCGCTCTCGCACCACCAGGGCGATCATGTGAAGCAGATGAAGATCCGCGAGATCAACCGCTTCCATATGCAGCAATTTGCCTATCTGCTCGGGCGCCTCAGTTCGATTCCGGAAGGCGACGGCACGCTGCTCGACCATTCGATGATCGTCTACGGCGGCGGGCTCGGCGACGGCAACCGGCACAATCACGACGATCTGCCGATCGTCATGGCCGGGCGCGGCAACGGCACCATCGAAACGGGACGGCACCTGGCCTACGCGCCGGAAACGCCCATGGCGAACCTGCTGGTGTCCATGCTGCAGCGCATGGACGCGCCGGTCGATTCCTTCGGGGACAGCACCGGACCGTTGCGCGGACTCGAAGGGTGATGCCTTGCGACAGGTTCAGGGCCGGATGGTCTTTCGGCGGGCTTCTCATGGCGTGTTTGCTGACTTGCGCGGCGTTTGCAGACGATGCTCCACCGCCGGTCGACAAGCTCGCGGATCAATTGACCTCGAGGGACGTGACCGTGCGGCGGGAGGCAGCCCACCAGCTCTCGCAACTCGGCGTCGCGGCCAAGCCGGCGCTGCCCGTGCTGCTGAAGGCGCTGGATGACGATGACAAGCAAGTCTGGTCATCCGTGATCGCGGCCATCGCCGCGATGGGTCCGGAAGCCCAGGAGGCGATTCCCGTTTTGATTCAGCGGATTGACGGCCGCAAAGGGCGGGGCCGGCGTGAACGTGATATTAGCTTCGGCGTGAAGCGAGTGGCCTATGCGCTTTCGCGCATGGGTCCGGCGGCGATCCCGCCGCTCATCAATGCGCTGGGCGAAAACGATCTCGGCCTTCGTCTCGCGGCTGCCCAGGCGCTCGGCAGCATGGGGCTCGCGGCGCATGAAGCGGTGCCGGCGCTCGTCAAAAATCTGGGCGACGGTCAGGATTCCGTCCGCGATGACACGGCCAGGGCGCTGGGCTTGATCGGTCCCGAGGCCGGTCCGGCGCTCGTCCGCGCGTTGCAGGACGCCGACGCCCACCGCCGTGCCGGCGCCGCCGGCGCACTCGCGCAAATGGAACCGCCCTTCCATGACGGAGCCAGGGAGGTTGAGCAGGCCGCCGCAAAGGAAAGCGATCCGGTGGTGCGGGCCGCCCTTTTCGCGGCGCTGCCCAAAGCCGGGGTTGCACCCGAGCAGTGTGTCACCCTGATGCTGCCCGCGATCACGGATGAGAACGAGACCCTCCGCCACGCCGCGCTCAATGCCCTGCTCTCGGCACGCGCCGTCCGGCAGGCCGCGGTGCCCAAGCTCGTCCCGTTGCTCAAGAATGCCAATCCCGCCATCCGCGAACATGCGGCGCGGGCGCTCGGTCGGATCGGACCCGGAGCGGTTGATGCGCTGCCGGCCCTGTTCGAGGTGGCGCGCGGCGCCGATGGCGCGGCGGTCTACGGCGAAGCCCTCGGGGAGATTGGGCCAAAGGCGTTGCCCGTGCTCCTGGACATTCTGCAAAAAGGGAAACCTGAAGAGGCGAAGTGGGTATTGCGTGTTTTGCACAATTTTGGGCCGCCGGCGGCGCCGGTCCTGGCGGAGGCGTTGAAGAGCAACAATCCGGAAATGCGCGTGGCCGCGGCGGGCGCTCTCGGCGAGATGGGCCGCGATGGAGCCGCCGCCGCCTCGTCGTTATTTGCGCTGACGAAGGACGCCACTCCCGCGGTCCAGGCCGCGTCGTTCCGCGCCCTCGTGGCCGTGCATGCGGACACGGGGCGTCTCAAGCCGTTGTTGGAAGCCGCGCTGGCCAGTTCGACTCCGGAAGTGCGGAAGGCCGGTGCGGCGGGGTTGGCCAGCCTCGGCGATACTTCCGCGCTGGGTGTAAACGGTTTGGTCGATCTGCTCGACGATGAGAATGCCGCGGGCCGGCTCGCCGCGGTGCAGGCGCTGGGCCAACTCGGCGCCAAGGCCGCGCCGTCCGTCCAGCCTTTGCTCGCCCACCTGGAAGATCCGGTGTTGCAGGGGGGTATCCTCGAGACGCTGGGATCGATTGGTCCGGCTTCCGAGCCCGCGGTGCCGCGTCTGATTGATATGGCGAAGAGGCGCGACCTGCGGGCGACGGTCCTGGTGGTGTTGGGCCGCATCGGGCGTGGTGCAAATGCCGCGTTGCCGATGCTCTACGAGGCGATGAATGATCCGGCGTCCGAAGTGCGCGCCTCCGCGGTAACCGCTCTCGCGAACACCGAAGCGGACGATGCGAGGGCGCTCGGGGTCATCGTTCCGCTGGTCGACAAGGGTCAGTCCGGGGATGTCCGGCGGGCGGCGGTGCGTGCGATGGTTAAATATGGGCCAGCGGCGGCATCGGCGGTGCCCCGCCTCGTGGCGCTGCTCGACAGGGAAACCGACCGGGGCGAAGCGATGCGCGCCCTCAAGAGCATCGGAGTCCGCACGGTGCCCGATCTGATGACCATGCTTGCGGTGCACGATCCGCGTGTGCGGACCTTTGCCTGCGAGTCGCTCGGCACGCTCGGCCTGGAAGCGAAGGATGCCGCGCCCAAATTGCGCGAGCTCGCGGAGGAGGACGGTTCGGTGCGCGACTCCGCCCGGGCGGCGCTTAAGAAAATCGAGCCGGCGGCTCCATAATCGGAGTTCTCGCTTGCCCCATGCCGCCGAGGCGGCTCGCTTCGCCCGGCGCTTGATTGCGCGATTGTCGATTGGCAGCCGCGAGGGTACGGGATTCAGCATCGAAAATCGAAAATCGAAAATCGAAAATCCAAATCGTTCCTGTGCTGTTTCGCTATTTCCGCCAACTCGACCGGCCACGCCTCATTCTCTGGTGCTACGCGATCTGGTACGCGGTCGTTTTCGTGCGCTACTTCGACCCGAGCCCGGCATTGTGGCTCACTTCGGTGGGTCTGAGCGGAGTCATCGGTTGCGCGCTGCTCTTGAGCACGCGCGCGGCCATCGGGGCGGGTCGACTGAACGGGTGGGGGGTCTTCCGATTGTTCCTGATGCCTTTTTGCGTCTCGAGTTTTGCGGCTTTGGTGAAAGGCCGGGGATTTGTCCTCGTCTTTGCTCCGAACGTGAAAGAAAACCTGCTCGCGCTGGCGCTCTGCGGAGCATTCGTGGCCCTGGTCGTATTTCTTCGATGGAGGAGGAAGGAGCGGACGTGAAACTTTGCCGGCCTACCCAGGGTGCGTTGTCGATGGTGTTGGTTTCCGGTGGTTGACGCCACTGGCTCAAAAATCGACCTTCGGCATTCAGTTTCCGACCACTGAAGTAAACTCGCCGGCTCTTTTTGCCGTGCAGCGCGCCGGGCCGGTGGGTACGGTGACGGCGTGAATGAGTTTCAGCCCCTGATTGATCAACTTTATCGGGAGAAAGTGCTGCGGGCGAGACAGCGCACACCCGGGGAGCGAATGGGCGATGTGCTGGAACTCTCGGCGATGCATTTTACGAAAGATGACCCAGAGTTGCGGCGGCGCCTCGGCATCGTCCGAACGATGGAGGAACGTGGTTGTTACGGTCCGCCGCAGCCGCGGTTATGACGCCAAAGGATGGGGTGCTCACGCTCCTGGAGACGGTCGAAGCCGCCGGGATGGAATATGTCATCGTCGGGGCTCTGGCTTCCGGGGCTTGGGGCATCCCGCGCTCGACGAAAGACGCGGACTTCGTGGTCGCATGCGCTGGGCCGGAATTGGACGCGGTGCTGCGGAAATTGCCGTCCTCCTATTCGATCGATCCACAGGCGCGGATGGAGCTGTTCACCGGGACCCTGAGGTGGGTTCTGCATCTCGAAGGCACGCCTTTTGAGATTGAGGTTTTTCTGCTCGGAGCCGATCCGCATCATGCCGAAATATTCGTCCGCAAGCGGCGGGAACGCATTCTGATGATAGACCGGGAAGCGTGGATACCGACCGCCGAAGATCTTGTCATCCAAAAGCTGCGCTGGGCGCGGCGCAAAGATCTGGACGACGCGCAGAACATCCTTGCGGTGCAGGGCGGCGCCATCGACTACGCGTACATCGAGGCATGGTGCGCACGGCACGGGACGCTCGATCGCCTCGCGGAAGTGCGGGCGGCTATCCCCCCGGGACTCTGATGCGTAGGAGCTACTGGACGTCGATATTCAGGACGGGCTCGCCGGATGGCGGTGGCAGGGTTTCGGCGACCTTTTGCTGCAATTCCACGAGTTCGAGTTTCTTGCGGACATCCACGGGCAAGGCCTTGCGCTGCTCGTCCGTGTCAATCGGGCCGTCAAAGGTGGTGTCACCCTGCGCGTTGCGCACGACGAGTGAGCGTTTGCCGTCGTGCGTGGTCATTTCGATTTCACCGGTCTCGTCCCTCATCACGAGCCTGGCGTTGGCCATGTTGTAGGTCACGGTGGCGTGCGGTTGGACCACGCGGATCTGCGCCACACCGCCGGGCCGCGCTTCGCGCAGGATATCCTCGGGGGCGATCGGCGGACCAGGATCGCCCGACGGCGGATTCGGCAAGGGCAAGATCGCCTCGGTTCGAGGCATTTCCGGCAGTTTTGGCCTCTCGCCCGATCGATTCTTCATCCACACTTTCATGCGCTCGTGGTAGTCGCGGATTTTTTGGCTGTAAATTTGCACACGCTCCCGAAGACTCGCGCCCTCGTCCTGAAGACGATTGGAGGATTCGAGCATCGGGCCGCCCGGCTTGTCGAATTCGCCCGGCGAGTAAACGGGACCTCCCGTGCGGTAGTTCCCCGGAACCGGGAATGAGCGCGGGCGCTCGGCGAGGAGACGTTCCCCAATCTTGACCGTGACCGTTTGCGGCACGGCCTTGCGAATGAGCGTGAGGTTCGCTGCCGTGTCCTTCTTGAGGGCGCGGACCAGCGCGGAGAACTGGTTTGAATCCACGAGTTCCTGGTCGTTGAACTTGGTGAGCACATCGTTGCGCTGGATGCCGGCGTTGGCGGCCGGGCTGTCCGGCAGCACGTCGGACACGACCAGCCCGAAGCCTTCGTTCAGCCCAAGCTGGGTGGTGAGCACCGGGGGAGGCGGGGCGGTGATCACGCCGATATACGCGGTGGATTTCGGCGGGAACTGCCAAGAGCCCGATTGGTGATGCCAGCCTTCGACTTGATGCTCGCCGTGATGTTCGCCATGCCGTTCCTCCGGGGCTGGCGTCGCGGGAGTCGGCGAGGCGTCGGCGCCGGCGTTGGCTGAGGAATTTACGGCAGCGGGGGCCGGTGGCGGTGCCGGCGGAGCGGGCTTGCCGGCATCCTGCGCGGTGGCCAGGGAGAGGCTGGCGATAAGCGCGGCCGCGAAAAGAAACGGGGATATCGTGTTCATGATCGGGGAGCGGATCATTGCAGCGAGACGGGGACGAGATAGACATCCTCGCGCGGGACTTCGAGAACGACGCGCGCGCCCGTCTGTGGATTGGACCACGCATGGCGCTCCACGTAACTGTAACGGACTTCGCGCGCCGGTCCCTCATCAGTCTCGATGAGCTGATCGGAATTCTCGGTCGAGACCAGCTCGTGCGTCGTTTCGTCGTGTTCGAAGGCCGCCGGTTCCGCGGTGGCCGCCGCCGGTGGATTGGCCGCCACCGATGCGGTGGGCTGGGACAGTGGTTTGCCATGCAGAATGGCCAGCACGGCGAGCACGGCCGCCGCTCCCGCGCAGGCCCACCCAAAATCGCGCAGCAGCCGAAAAAGGAAGCCCGGCTGGGGTGAAGGCACGAGGCGCCCGGAGGCGGGCGTTTGCGGTGGGGCGTCGGCGGCGGGAAGGTCCTGCCGGATGCGCGCGTGAAGATCCGGCGACGGTTCGGCCGGCCGCAGGAGTTGGCGAAGTTTTTTTTCGAAATCAGCGTCGTTCATTCGTGTAGGGTTTCAAGTCGCGGCGGAGCGCCTGGAGGGCGTAGCGATAGCGCGACGAGACGGTGTTGATGGATTGATCAAGAGTGGTGGCGATTTCGGCGAAAGTGAGGCCGGCCCACACGCGCAGGACGACCACTTCACGCTGTTCGACCGGGAGTTCGCGCAGAGCCAGTTCGACGAGAGCGGCTTCCTCCCGCTGTTCGACGGCATGGTCGAAAAAAGGCGAGTCCTCTCGCACGAGGCCGGCGTCGGGATGGGCCTCGCGTCGCAAGCGCCGCTCGCCGCTGCGGCGGAAATCGAGCGCACAGGTGCGCACGGCGGTGTAAAGCAGGGGATAATGCTCCGGCTGGGCGGCCGGTTGCCGCTGCCAGAACTTGACGAAAGCCGCCTGGACCACGTCTTGTGCATCAGCCGGCGAGGCCACCCATTGGCGCGCAAAGAGCAGCAATTTCGGCGCGAGCTCGCGGTAGCAAGTCTCCCAAGGCATGTCATGGTCGCTTTCATTCATCAAGCGGGGGTCTTCAAAGGGGGAAACGCCGCCGGGCAT
>Ga0302326_10023324_pt1 | contig 12616 bp, 12 predicted proteins | sample Palsa_T0_3_FD_202264 | JGI IMG/M metagenome (GOLD analysis project Ga0302326, IMG submission 202264) | Peat permafrost microbial communities from Stordalen Mire near Abisko, Sweden - Palsa_T0_3 | ecosystem: Environmental > Terrestrial > Soil > Palsa > Peat permafrost | place: Sweden: Abisko... | reverse complement strand
GGCGCAGGCCGGTGAGATCGAGCGTCCCGAGCTCGGCTTCGATGTCGGCGAAACGCAGTGCATGCCACTGGCCGCTGAGCTGCAGGCTGAGCTCATCCGCCTCGCGCCGCGCTGTGAGATACATGCGGCCCTGGGATTCAAGCGAGGGATTTGTGCGTGCCGTCGCACAGCGGCGCCTTGGCCGAGTGCTTGCAGGCGCAGAAATACACCCGGCCACTGCGCTCGGCCACATAGGCTATGGGCGTGAAGTCGCTGCCCTTGTGCGCGCCGCTGCAGAACGGCTGGGTGCTTGATAGGCCGCAGCTGCACCAGTAATAGGTCTTGCCGGCCTCGACATCCACGGCGATCGGCGCACGCCCCGCCACGGTCGGCTGAGTCATGGAAGCTCCCGGTCATAGCTAAATTCACGACCGATGCTAACAGCCTTGCTTTCCCCCGTCAGCGCTGGCCTTGCAGATGGGCCTCGAGAAACCACAGGTATTTGTCGGTATCGCGCGAGACGCCGGTGAACAGGTCGGCCGTGTCGGCATCGCCGAGCTCATCGGCAAGCTGGATCGCGGCGCGGATTTTTTTGCCGAAGTCCGCCAGCCGGTCCGCGAGCGCCTCCAGGTGCTCAACGCCCGCGCTGATGTTCTGCGGATAGGGCGCGAGCGAGCTGGCGCTCGCCGCGGCCTGCACCGTGCCGTGCGCGGTGCCGCCGAGCGCGGTGATGCGTTCGGCGATGGTATCGACGTGCTGCTCCATGTTGCCGTGCACCTGGTCGAACAGCTCGTGCAGCGCGATGAAATTCGCTCCCTTGACGTTCCAGTGCGCCTGCTTGCTGGCCGATTCAAGATCCAGCGCGTCGGCGAGCCGCGCGTTGAGCAGGGTTTCCAGTTTGCCGCGCAGCCTCGCGGGCAAATCGTTGCGGGTGCTGTACATGATCGCTCCTCGAATCCATGGCACGCAGATGTTGCGTGTTAGGAGCGATCATGCAGCGGCCTCTGCCCCCTCACCAATCAATTGATCGCATCGAATCCATTGTCGGCATCTATCGCGCTCCGCCGCCTTCAGGCCTCGTCGCGCGAGCGTCGCAGCCAGATCGCCGCGCTGGTCATGAACACCGCCGCCAGCAGCCCACACAACAATCGCGGATCTGCGAGCAGGTGCAGCGGGGTCAGGGCCGGCAGGTCGGCGCCGCCGCTGAACTGCACGTTCACCGCAGCGTCGGGCGCAGCGCCCGTGCCGGCGGACGCGCTGAAGGCCGGTGCGTCGAACCGAAAGGCCAGATGCAGCAGCTCGGTGAGGCTGCGGTCCAGGATCTGGCCGACGTAGTGGGTACCGAACTCCAGGCGCTCAAAAATCACCAGCAGTACCGGCGGAATAAACGCCCACGCATAAGGCGAGCGCCGCGCCCACACCGAGACCAGCAGCAGGTAGGCGGCAAACGGCGCGTACCAGAGCAGCGCCGCGATGAGGCCATAAAGCAGCTCGCCCTGCAGCTGCAGCCACGGCAGCACGTTCCAGCTCAGGGCACTCGCGCCGCCGATGACCAGACCGTGATTGCGCACTACGAGGATCGCGCTGACCAGCACGCTGGTGAGGGCCGCGAGCGCATAGGTGCCCAGGGGCACGATCAGGAGGCCGACCGCCAGTTTCACCAGCACCGCGCGCGCATCCGACACCGGCATCGAGCGCCAGAACAGGATGCTGCGGTCGCGGCGCTCGGCGTACAGGCAGTCGAGCAGATAAGCCGAGGCCAGGATCGCGGCCGCGAGGAACAACGGCAGCGCGCTGCCGAACAGCACGTACTGGTACAGCTGCGGCGGGCTTTCCCCGTTCTGCAGCACCGGCCGGTCGTTGATCTCGAGCCGGGCATGGCCGAACGCCGCGGCCGCAAGCAGCAGCGCCACGGCGATCGCCAGCGGCGCCATCCACAGCGCGCGGTGCTCCCAGAACTCGCGCCGGATTTCTACCAGCAATGCTTTCATGGGGTGGCCGCCTGGATCTTGGCCTCGAACAGATCGGCGATGCCCGGCGTCCTGACCTCACCGAGCCCGGCGAAGCTCGCGGCGGGGCGATTCTCGAACAGCATGATGGTTTTGCCGAGCAGCGTGCGCACGTGAAACGGCTGCAGCTCGCGCGCCGCATCGATCTTGCCGGCTGCGACGTTGAGCTGCACGAAGCGCCCGGCCAGCTCATCGACCGTCGCATCGAGCACCACCTGTCCGCGATCGATGAACAGCACATCGGTCAGCAGATTTTCCACCTCTTCGACCTGGTGGGTGGTCAGCAGAATCGTGCGCTCCTGGTCGAAGTAGTCGCGCAGCAGCGTGTCGTAGAACTGGCGGCGGTAGATCAGATCCAGTCCCAGGGTCGGCTCATCCAGCACCAGCAGCCGGGCATTGATGGCAAGGATCAGCGTCAGATGCAGCTGGGTGATCATGCCCTTCGACAGCTCGCCGATGCGGCTGTGGCGGCGGATATCGGTGCTCGCCAGCACCGCCTCGGCACGCTTGCGGTCGAAGCGCGGATGTACGCCCGCGACGTAATCAATGGCGTGCTCGACGCGCAGCCAGCGCGGCAGCACCGCCGCGTCGGCGATGAAGCAGACATCGCGCATGAGCGCGTTGCGCGCTCGCGCGGGATCCAGGCCGAACACCCGCACGCTGCCCTCATAGGAGGTCAGGCCGAGAATGGCCTTCAGCGCCGTGGTCTTGCCGGCGCCATTGCGGCCGATCAGGCCGACGATGCGGCCGGCGCGCAGGCCGAAGCTCACCCGATCCAGGGCCACGAAGCTGCCGTAGCGCTTGCTCAGGTCCCTGGCTTCGATGATCGGTCCGGCTGGCGTGATCTGTCTGGATTCAGTGTTCGTGGCCATCCTCGTCATTCCTTGTCGTCATCCTTGTCGTCATCTTTGTGAGCCGCCGGCGCGCTCGGCGCCTGCAGCAGCTCGTCGAGGCCCAGACCCAGGCGGGTGATGATCGCGCGCACCTTGGGCCAATCGTTCTCCAGAAAGCGCCGGCGCTCGTCGGTGCGCAGTGCGGCCGCCGCCCCGACACACACATACATGCCGCGGCCGCGGCGCTTTTCCACCAGCCGCTCATCGACCAGCTGCTGGTAGCCCTTGAGCACCGTGAGCGGGTTGAGCCGCAGCTCCACCGCGACGTTGCGCACCGAGGGCAGAGGTTCGCCCTCCTTGAGCTCGCCCTCGAGGATCATGGCGACCACGCGATCGCGCAGCTGCCGATAGATCGGCTGGCTGTTGTCCCACTGCGTCTCGCTGTTCACGTGCTGCTATGGCACCGCGCGCAATCCGACCCTTACGTTCAGGCCGATGCCGCAGCAGCCGCACCGGCCGCGCATATCAACAGGCGCATGGGTCTGGTGAAGCTGTGATTCTGGAGGTTGGTGTTCATGTCCAATGTACCTTCAAGTGCTTTCCAGGTCGTGTGAGTCCAGGACTGCCCACGCGGGCTGTGCTTATATTCTAGTGTTCTATTTAACTATAACACTAAATGCCTGGCAACCTCCCTGGCCGACCGTGCCGACCGCTTGCCGGCGGGGACAGGGTCACTAGAATCAGCGCTCTTTTCCGCCCGGAGCCCCCATGAAATCGCCCCTGAACGTTGCCATCACCGGCGCTGCCGGCCAAATCGGCTATGCCCTGGCCTTTCGCGTCGCCTCGGGGGCCATGCTCGGCGCCGATCAGCCGGTCAATCTGCACCTGCTGGAGATCACCCCGGCGCTGCCGAGCCTCGGCGGCATCGCCATGGAGCTCGATGACTGCGCGTTTCCGACGCTGAACAAGGTCATGGCGACCGACGATGCCCGTGCCGCGTTTCGCGACTGCCACGTGGCGCTGCTGGTGGGTGCACGTCCGCGCGGTCCCGGCATGGAACGCAAGGATCTGCTGCTGGCCAACGCGCAGATCTTCTCCGCTCAGGGCAAGGCACTCGATGAGGTGGCGGATCGCACGCTGCGCGTGCTGGTGGTCGGAAATCCTGCCAACACCAACGCGCTGATCGCCAGCCGCAATGCACCCGGCCTCGATCGGCGCACGTTCACCGCGATGACACGCCTGGATCACAACCGCGCGCTCTCGCAACTGGCGGTGAGGACCGGCACGCACGTCAATGACATCAAGCGCCTGACGATCTGGGGCAATCATTCATCGACGCAGTACCCGGACATCAGTCATGCGCTGGTGAAAGGCAAGCCGGCTAAAAGCCTGGTGGATCAGCAATGGATCGAGCAGCAGTTCATTCCCACGGTGCAACAGCGCGGTGCCGCCGTGATCAAAGCCCGCGGCTCCTCCTCGGCCGCCTCTGCTGCCTCCGCGGCGATCGATCATGTGCGCACCTGGATGCTCGGCACGAGCGCGGGCGACTGGACCAGCATGGGCATCGCCTCGGACGGCAGCTACGGCATCGAGCCCGGCCTGATCTACTCCTACCCGGTGACCTGCAGCAATGGCGTATACAAGATCGAGCAGGGACTGGCGATCGATGAGTTCAGCCGCAAGCGCATGGATCTGAGCGCCACCGAGCTGCGCGAGGAGCGCGACGGGGTGCGCGAGCTGCTCGGCGGCTGATGCGCGCGCCGCGGCGCGCAAGCGGCTATAGTCCTTAAGCGCGAGCGGTTTTATTGCAGCAGGGGCGAGGGCATGATTGGCGCCATCATCACCGTGGTTTTCATCGTCGCGGTGCTGTATCTGGCGTACCGGCGCCTGCCGCTGCTTACCTTCACGATTGCCTTCACGGTATTGCTGGCGGCCTACAGCGTCCTGGGTAACCCGTCCGGACTGTGGCAGGGCCTGCTGTGGGTGCTGCTGACCTGCTTCTGGTTGCTGAACCTGCGGCCGCTGCGCATCGCGCTGATCAGCCGGCCGTTCATGCGCACCTACCGGCGCCTGCTGCCCTCAATGTCCGACACCGAGCGCGACGCGCTGGAGGCCGGCACGGTGTGGTGGGAGGGGGAGCTGTTCACCGGCAATCCCGACTGGCGCAAATTGCACGCCGCCCCGGGCCCGCAGCTGTCGGCCGAGGAGCAGGCCTTTCTCGACGGTCCCTGCGAGACGCTGTGTCGCATGGTGGATGACTTCGACATCACGCACCGGCTCGGCGATATGCCAGCGGACGTCTGGCAGTACATCAAATCGCAGGGCTTCTTTGCGATGATCATTCCCAAGCGCTACGGCGGCCTGGAATTCTCCACCTACGCGCATTCCTGCGTGCTGGTCAAACTCGCGGGCCGCAGCGTGACCTGCGCCTCCACGGTCGCGGTGCCCAACTCCCTGGGGCCCGCGGAACTGCTGCTGCACTACGGGACCGAAGAGCAGAAGAATCATTACCTGCCGCGACTGGCGCGCGGCGAGGAAATTCCCTGCTTTGCCCTGACCGCGCCGCGCGCCGGCTCCGATGCGGCGGCCATTCCCGATACCGGTGTGGTCTGCCGCGGCCTGTGGCATGGGCGCGAAGTGCTGGGCCTGAAGTTCAATTTCTCCAAGCGCTATATCACGCTCGCACCGGTGGCGACCGTGGTCGGACTGGCGTTTCGGATGTTCGATCCGGAGCACCTGCTGGGCGACAAGGTCGACATCGGCATCACCTGTGCACTGCTGCCGCGCGATACCCCGGGCATCGAGATCGGACGGCGCCATTTGCCGCTGAACATTGTGTTCCAGAACGGCCCGGTCCATGGCCACGACGTGTTCGCGCCGCTCGACTGCATCATCGGCGGCCTCAAGATGGCCGGCTCCGGCTGGCGCATGCTGGTGCAGCAGCTGTCCGTGGGGCGCTGCATCTCCCTGCCCGCGAACGCCACGGGCGGCGCCCTGGCCGCCATCTTCGCCACCGGCGCCTACGCGCGCATCCGCCGCCAATTCAGTACGCCGATCGGCCGCTTCGAGGGCGTCGAGCAGGTGATCGCGCGCATGGTTGGCCTGGGCTACATCATGGACGCGGCGCGCAGCGTGACCACGGCGGCGATCGATCATGGCGAGAAGCCGGCGGTGCCGGCCGCGATCCTGAAGTATCACGTCACGGAGATGGGACGGCGCGTCGGTAACGACGCCATGGACGTGCAGGGCGGCAAGGGCATCATGCTCGGACCGAACAACTACCTGGGCCGCGGCTACCAGTCGATCCCGATCGCGATCACGGTCGAGGGCGCCAACATTCTCACGCGCAATCTGATCATCTTCGGCCAGGGGGCCATCCGCTGCCATCCCTACGTGCTGCGTGAGATGAATGCGGTGCGCGACCAGGATCGCAAGCACGGGGTGTCCGAATTCGATCGCGCGCTGTTCGGCCACATCGGCTTCACGATTTCCAACGCCGCGCGCTCCTTGCTGATGGCCCTGAGCTTCGCACGCTTCAAGCGCGTACCCGAATCCGGGCCGACACGGCGCTACTACCAGCACATCGATCGCTTCAGCGCCTCCTTCGCCTTCGCCACCGACGTCGCGATGCTGACCCTGGGCGGCTACCTGAAGAAGAAGGAGACCATATCGGCGCGCCTTGGGGACGTGCTGTCCTGCATCTACCTGGCCTCGATGGTGCTCAAGCACCACGAGAACGAGGGCCGGCCCTCAGAGGAGCTGCCGATCGTCGAATGGGCGTGCCGCGAGCTGCTCTACCAGGCGCAGGAGCAGCTGCACAGCGTGCTGCGCAATTTCCCCAACCGCGCCCTGGCCGCGATGATGCGGCTGCTGGTGTTCCCGCGCGGCCTGACCTATTTCGCCCCCAGCGACCGGCTCGGACACAACGTCGCCGACCTGGTGCTCAAGAACACCGCCACCCGGGCGCGGCTGACCCGCCTTGTGTACCGCACCGCGGAGCCCGGCAACCCGCTCGGTGCGCTGCAGCAGGCACTCGAACTCGCCGACGCGGCCGAGCCGCTGGAGCGCAGATTACGCATCGAGGGACACAAGACCGGGAGCCTGACCGCCCTCGACCTGCCCGGCCAGATCGAGCAGGCGCGCGCGCTCGGCATTCTGTCCGAGGCCGAAGCGCGGCTGCTGGCCGACTACGACCGCCGCGTCATGCAGATCATCGATGTCGATGACTTCGCGCCCCATGAGCTGGGTCTGGCCGCCACCAGAACGTTCCCCCGGGCGATCACTCCAACACCCATCGACCCGACAGTCATCGAACCCACTGCCATCGAAGGAGACCGTCCATGCGCGTACTGACCGTGTTACCGGCCCTGGCCTGCACCGCGGCGCTGGCTTGCACCGCGGTGCTGGCCGATCAGACGCCATCGCCCGCCGGCGCCGAGGTCTACATCATCAAGCCGGCCAACGGTGCCAGGGTCAAAAGTCCGGTCACCGTGGTGTTCGGCCTCAAGGGCATGGGCATCGCGCCGGCCGGAGTCAAATTCGACAACACCGGGCACCACCACCTGCTGCTCGACACCGGCCTGCCGGCCGATCTGACGCAGCCGCTGCCCGCGACCGACAACATCCGCCATTTCGGCAAGGGCCAGACGGAAGCCACGCTTGACTTGCCGCCGGGCAAGCACACGCTGCAGTTAGTGTTTGCCGATTTCACGCACACGCCGTTCACACCTAACGTGGCTTCGACCAAGATCACGATTACGGTGACGAAGTGACGGCGATGCTCATGACCTGACGCGCCACCAATGTACCTGGCGTTCTTTGGCATCGCGGAAAAGCCTTTTGCGATAACCCCGGATCCGCGCTATCTGTACCTGAGCGCGCGGCACGCCGATGCGCTCGCGCACCTGGTGTACGGCATCAACGAGGCCGGCGGGTTCATCCAGCTCACCGGTGAAGTCGGCACCGGCAAGACCACGACCATCCGTTCGCTGCTGGCGCGGGCCCCGAAGAACGCCGAGATCGCGCTGATTCTCAATCCCCGCCTGTCTGCGCCCGAGTTCCTGCTGGCGCTGTGCGAGGAGCTCGGCCTGGGCACCGACGAGCGGGCCGCGACCAACACCAAGGATCTGGTGGACATGCTCAATCGCTATCTGCTGCGGGCACACGCACAGGGCCGCCGCGTCGTGCTGATCGTCGATGAAGCGCAGAACCTCGACCCGGAAGTGCTCGAATACATCCGCCTGCTCACCAACCTGGAGACCGAAACTCAGAAGCTGCTGCAGATCATCCTCATCGGCCAGCCGGAGCTGCGCAAACTGCTGGCGCGCGAGGACCTGCGACAGCTCGCGCAGCGCATCACCGGCCGCTACCACCTCGATCCGCTGTCGCGCGACGAGACCACAGCCTACGTGCGCCATCGCATGCGCGTCGCGGGTGCGACGGTCGACATCTTCACGCGCGGTGCCCTGCGCGAGATCTACAACGTCAGCCGTGGCATTCCACGCGTCATCAATATCATCTGCGATCGCGCGCTGCTCGGCGCCTACACCCAGGATCTGCACCAGGTGCCCGCCGCGCTGGTACGCCGCGCCGGCGCCGAAGTCTTCGATGAGGAGCTCTCGCCGCGCTGGATGCCGTTCCTGATCGGCGGCCTGGCGCTCGCCGTGCTCATCGGCAGCGCCGCGCTGCTGTGGCGCTATATGCCGGCCCGGGCGCCGAGCCCGGCAGCCGCGAGCGCGCCGCCCGCTGCCGCGGTGACGGCAGCGCCTGTGGCCGCGCCGCCGGCCGCGGCCGCCGGCACCGCCGCCGCAACGCCTGCCGCTGCGACGGCACAGGCCAGCGCGCCACAGGCCGCCGGCACCACGGCGCCGGAACCCACGTTTGCGCAGCTCTTGGCGATGAACCGCAGCAGCACCGACACCGATACCGCCTTCGCGCAGCTGCTGGGTCTGTGGCAGGCGACTTACGCCCCCGGCAAGACCGACGGCTGCAGCCAGGCCCTGGCGCAGGGTCTGCGTTGCCTGATGCAGCGCGGATCCCTCGCACAGTTGCGAATGCTCAATCGACCCGCCATTCTGATGCTCAGCGACGACGCGGGCACGGCCAGTCAGGTCGTACTGCGCGCGCTCGGGAAGGATACGGCGCAAGTGCAGATCGGTAGTCAGACCGCGAGCGTGAGTGTCGCGGAACTCACCCGCTACTGGTTCGGCGACTTCGTGCTGCTGTGGCATCCCGGTAACCAGGACGTGCGCGACTTGAGTGCCGGCATGCGCGGCGCCCCGGTGCGGCGGCTGCGTGAGCAGCTCAATCGCTGGAGCGGCGCCGGCAGCAGCGCTTCGACGAGTGATGAATTCGATGGCAGCCTGGTGAAGCTGGTCGAACAGTTCCAGCGCGCCAATCGTCTGGCGGTCGACGGCATCGCCGGCATCGAGACGCAGGTGGCCTTGGACGCCGTGCTGGCGACGCCGGACTCGCCGCTCTTGCAACAGCGAACGGCCGAACAGGCGTCCGCGCGAGGCGGCTGATGTCGCTCATTCTCGACGCGCTCAAGAAATCGGAGGCCGAACGCCAGCGGCAAAGCGGACCGACGTTGCTTGAGGTGCGCATCTCCAAGCCGCGGCGCCGCTACCCGACCTGGGTGATCGCGGTCGGCGCGTTGCTGGCGGTCAACATCGTACTGCTGCTGGCATTCGCGCTGCACCGGCCCGCGACCCCAGCGGCCGGGAGTCCGCCATCCGCGGCCACGGGTACCGCAGCCTCGGGTGCTGGCGCATCGGGCAACGCATCTTCGGGTAACACATCCGCGGGCACCGCACCCGCCGCCGCGATGGGCCAAAACCCGGCGCCGCTCGCCGCGCCGCCCGTGGCGCCCATGGCAACGGAGGCACCACTGGCGCCAGGCTCGCTGGTGCCGGCGGCCCCGGGCGTAGGCGCACCGGCATCGGCGGGGGTCGACGTCGACACGATGGAGCCGGAATCCAGGATCCCCTCGCCGGCGGGCGCCAGCGGCGACGCGCAGGAGCGCACGCACAACCCCGCCGACGATCAGCCGGCGCTGCCCCCAGGCAGCCAGGACCGCAACATTCCGAACTTCAGCGAGGTCAGTGGCGATCTGCCGGACCTGCGGCTGGATCTGCATGTCTACGCCGAACATGTCCGCGATCGCTACGCCATGATCAACATGCACCGGGTACACGAGGGCGACACGTTGCCCGAAGGTCCACAGGTCCTTGCGATCACCCGCGGGGGCGTCGTGCTGCAATATCGGGGTCAGGAGTTCACGCTCCGTCCGCAGTAGCAAGCTTGGCGTCCTTCAGCAGACTCTGCAGCTCGAACAGCGGATCCGCGGCCTGTTCGGGGGTCGGCGACACACCGTGGTCGAGCAGGCGCTTGGACTGCATGTGGTCCTGGATGCGATTCAGCGAGTCGACCGCAATCAGGCGGCGCGCCTGAAAGTAAAATGCCGAGAACGCCGGTTTCAGCAGATCCCCGCGCGTCACCACCTGGTCGTAGCCGTGGCTCAGGCCCACCATCTGCAGCTTGATGTCGTACTGATCGGACCAGAACCAGGGCGCGGCGCGAAACGGTCGCTCGCGCCCCATGAGCGCCGACGCCGCCGATTTGGCCTGCTCGACCGCATTCTGTACCGACTCGAGCCGCAGCAGCCGCCCATCGGCCAGGCGGCGCGCGGTGCAGTCGCCGGCGGCAACGATCGACGCGTCGCTGCTGCGCGCGCAATCATCGACGATAATGCCGCGATCGCACGCGAGCCCCGCGGCGGCGGCCAGCCGGTCATCGGGCACCACGCCGATGCCGACCACGACACAGCCGGCCGCATACTCCCGGCCGTCCGCAGTGCGTACCGCCTCGACCGCGCCGGCGCTTCCCACCAGTGCCGTCACCTGGGCGCCGAACACCAGATCGACACCATGGCTGCGATGCAGGCGCTCGAAGGCTTCCGAGACGATCGGCGCGGTCACGCGCGACATCAGTCGCGGCAACCCCTCGAGCACGGTCACCGCCGCACCGAGTTTGCGCGCACTCGCGGCCACTTCCAGGCCGATGAAGCCGCCGCCGATGACCACGACCGGGCGCCCTTCAGCGGCGCAGCGGCGCAGTGCCGCACTGATAGCGGCCGAGTCCGCGATCGAGCGCAGGCTCAGCACCTGTTCGAGCGCTGCGCCCGGCAGCGGCAGTGCGCGGGCCAGCGCGCCGGTCGCCAGCGCGAGCTTGCAGTAGGCGAGACGCTCGCCGTTGGCCAGCTGCAGCTGCGAGGCGGCACGATCGATCGCGCTCACGTGAGTATCCAGCCTGAGCTCGATCCTGCGGCGACGGAGCGATTCGGCCCCGCGTAGCGATAACGCACTGTGGGCGCCCGGCTCGATCAGCCACTTCTTCGACAGCGGTGGCCGCTGGTAGGGCGGATGCTCCTCGTTGCCGATCAGCAGCAGCTCGTCCTCATAGCCCTCCTGGCGCAGCGATTCGGCGATCTGCACGCCGGCCTGGCCCGCGCCGATGATCAGAATGGGTGCCTGGGATTTCACGAATTGATCCGCGTGATGGTCAGCTCTGACGGTCTGGAAACTGTACGGTCAGGCCGTCCAGCGCCGGTTCCACGATCAACTGACAGGCCAGGCGGCTGTTGGGGCGCCGCTCCGCTGCCACGTTGCTCAACATCAGTTTCTCATCATCCAAGGGCGCTGGAAGTTTGTCCAGCCACGGATCCTGCACGTAACAGTGGCAGGTGGCGCAGGCGCACAGGCCGCCGCACTGCGCCTCGATGCCCTGCACCCCCGCGTCCACCGCCCCGCGCATGACGCTGGTACCGGCCTGCAGCCCGAGCGTGCGTGCCTGCCCATCGGGCTCGATGTACGTGACTTGCGGCATGCTATCCCTCGAGGCCCGCAAAGGCGGGGCGGCTAGTGTATCGCGGTGGCAACCGCCTTCCCCCGGAGTCGATTTCCGGCGCGCGCGTTGTGGCACCGTTCGAGCCGGAATCGACATTGCATCAAAAGTACAAATTCCAGTGAGTTCCGTCCATTCCCTTGCCGGCGTGATTCTTTAGAGTCTGATGCCTTGGGGTACCCGCGACGCGGGCTCGGGAGGAACGAGGAACAATGTCCGCTTTCCAGGTCGCCATCATCGGCGCAGGTCCGTCCGGGCTGCTGCTGTCGCAGCTGCTGCACACCCGCGGCATCGAATCCATCGTGCTCGAGCGCCAGACGCGCGAGTACGTCGAGTCGCGCATACGCGCTGGACTGCTCGAGTGGGGCACGGTCGATCTGCTGAACGAGGCCGGCGTCGGGGCCAGGATGATGCGCGAGGGCCTGGCGCACGACGGCGTCGAGCTCGCATACGACTGCAGCACGCACCGCATCGATCTGAAGGGACTTACCGGCCGCCGGCTCATGGTCTATGGGCAGACCGAGATCCAAAAGGACCTGGCCGATGCGCGTAGCGCCGCGGGCGGCCGCCTCGTCTGGGAAGCGAAGGACGTCGCCATCCGCGATTTCGACGGCCGCAGGCCGCGCGTTAGCTACACGCACCATGGCGAGCGGCACGAGATCGAGTGCGATTTCATCGCCGGTTGCGACGGCTATCATGGCGCCACGCGCGCCAGCGTTCCCAAGGACAAGATCACACAGCACGAACGTGTCTATCCCTTCGGCTGGCTCGGGATCCTCGCGGACGTGCCTCCCGTCGCCGAGGAACTTGTCTATACGAACCATGCACGCGGCTTCGCGCTGTGCAGCATGCGGTCGAAAAGCCGCAGCCGCTATTACCTGCAGGTGCCGC
>Ga0302326_10023321_pt1 | contig 12618 bp, 13 predicted proteins | sample Palsa_T0_3_FD_202264 | JGI IMG/M metagenome (GOLD analysis project Ga0302326, IMG submission 202264) | Peat permafrost microbial communities from Stordalen Mire near Abisko, Sweden - Palsa_T0_3 | ecosystem: Environmental > Terrestrial > Soil > Palsa > Peat permafrost | place: Sweden: Abisko... | reverse complement strand
CCTCGGGCCGGTCATCGCCGAGGTCGAGGCGCTCAACGGCCGGCTGGGCTACGACGAGTTCCTCGGTGCGGGGACGATCGCCCTGACCAAGATCGAGTGCGAGACGCCCTCGGTGAACGCTGTGCCCGCCACCGCCACCTTGTACCTCGACCGCCGCCTCACCGCGGGCGAGGACCCGGAGGCCGCGCTAAAGGAAATCGCCAGATTGCCGGCGGTGCAGCGGGTCGGCGGTACGGTCGAGCTGGTGACCTACGAGCGAACCAGCTTCACCGGCACGACCCTCGGCCAGGACAAGTCGTTCCACACGTGGGCGACACCGATCACGGACCGGGCCGTCCGGGCCGGGCTGGCGACCGTCAAGGCCGGGCTGGGCCGGGTGCAAGAGCAGACCGGCCACTGGGTGTTCAGCACCAACGGCGTGGCCTCCATGGGCAAGCTCGGCATCCCGACGATCGGGTTCGGCCCTGGCGACGAACGCTACGCACACACCGTCGCCGAGCAGTGCCCCATCAGCGACCTGGTCGAGGCCATGGCGTGGTATGCCGCGTTCCCGGCCACGTTCATCGGCACCACGCCATGACCGCGTTCATCCTCAACGGCGAGCCGGTCGAGGTCGGCGAGCACCCCCATCTGCTGGCCGCCCTGCGGGAGGAGCTCGGCGTCACCAGCCCCAAGGACGGCTGCTCGCCGAGCGGGCAGTGCGGGTGCTGCACCATCCTGCTCGACGGCAAGGCGGTGGTGGCGTGCCAGGTGTCGCTCGAGCGGGCGGCCGGGAAGGCGGTCATGACCGTCGAGGGCATGGCCGAGGAGGAGCGGGCCCGCTACGCCCGGGTGTTCGCCGAGCGGGGCGCCCTGCAATGCGGCTTCTGCATCCCGGGCATCATCCTGCGGGCCAAGAGCCTCATCGACAAGAAGGGCTCGGCGCTCACGACCGAGGACGCCGCCCGCCACCTCGGCGCCCACCTGTGCCGTTGCACCGGCTACGTGAAGATCCTCGACGCCGTCGGTGCGCTCGCGGCCGGTTGCCAGGGGGGCGACGGACCTTGTGGCGAGGGGGGTATCGGGAGCCGCGGCATCCGCTATCAGGGCGAGGATCTCGTCCTCGGCGACAAGCCCTACGTCGACGACCTCCGCCTGCCCGGGATGCTGCACGCCGCCTTGCGCCTGACCGACCACGGCCGCGCCGACATCGTCTCCATTGACCCGTCGGCGGCGCTTGACGTACCCGGTGTCACCGCCGTCCTCACCGCCGCCGACATCCCCGGCGACCTCCGGGTCGGGATCATCTACAAGGACTGGCCGGTCATGATCCCGGTCGGCGGCCGTACCGCATACCTGGGCGACGTGCTGGCTGTCGTCGTCGCAACCGATCGGGCCACGGCCCTGGCCGCGGCACCCCTCGTCTAGGTCACCTACGACGTGCAGCAGCCGATCGTCGACCCCGTCGCGGCCATCGAGCCGGGTTCACCCGATGCGGTGTGGCAGCTCGACGGCAACGTCCTCTCGCGCTCGGCCTACGAGCGAGGGGACGTCGACGCCGCCCTGGCCGCGTCGGCGCACACCCTCCACGAGGTGTTCCAGACGCAGCGCATCGAGCACGCCTTCCTCGAGCCCGAGTCGACGGTCGCCACGTGCGTCGACGGCGCCGTGCACGTCTGGTCGGGCGGCCAGGGGGTGTGGGACGACCGCGACCAGATCGCCGCCGTCCTCGGCCTGCCCAAGGACGACGTGACCGTCGAGCTGGTCGCCAACGGTGGCGCCTTCGGAGGCAAGGAGGACATGAGCAACCAGGCCCACACCGCGCTCGCGGCGTGGAAGCTGGGCCAGCCGGTCAAGTGCACCCTGACCCGCGAGCAGTCGCTCCTGATGCACCCGAAGCGCCACCCCATCCGCATCGAGGTCTGGGCCGGCTGCTCCGCGTCGGGTTCGCTGACCGCGCTGAAGGCACGCATGGTCGGAGACTCCGGTCCCTACGCCAGTGTCGGCATGAAGGTCCTCGAGCGGGCGGCCGGTCACGCCTGCGGCCCCTACTCGGTCCCCAACGTCGACGTCGTCGCCGTCGCGGCACGGACCAACAACCCGGTGTGCGGGGCGTTCCGGGGCTTCGGCGCCAACCAGGCCCAGTTCGCCATGGAAGGGATCATGGATCGCCTGGCGGCGATGTGCGGCCTGTCGGGGTGGGAGATCCGGTCCCGCAACGTCGTGACCCCTGGGGCCATCTGGGGCCCGGGCCAGATCATGGACGACGGTTGCCGCGGCGCCCGCCGCTGCCTCGACGCCGTGCGGGATGTCTACGAGACAGCGCGTGCCGCCGGCATCCCCGTCGGCCTCGGCCTCGGCATCAAGAACTCCGGGCTCGGCAACGGCTTCAAGGAGATCGCCCGCGCCGTCGTGCGTTTCCAGCCCGATGACACCGTCGAGGTGCGCCACTGCTGGACCGAGATGGGCCAAGGCGTCCACACCGTCGCCCGCCAGGTGGCCGTCACCGAGCTCGGGGTCGACCCCGACCGGATCCGGGTGATCGTCGATACCACGCGCGAGCTGGGCGCCGGGCAGACGACCGGCTCGCGGGGGACGCTGATGGGCGCCGGGTCTGTGCAGGCGGCCTGCCGGGCGGCGCTGGCCGGCGGGTGCGAGATCGGCGTCGACTATGTCGGCGAGCACCGAGTCGACTGGACCAACGCGCTCTCCGAGGGCGTCGATCGCCCCGTCATCCACTCGGCCTTCGGGTACGCCGCCCAGGTGGTGACCCTCGACCCGGCGACCGGGCGGCCGACCCGCGTCACCGCCGCTCACGACGTCGGCCGGGCCGTCAATCCGACGCTGTGCGAAGGCCAGATCGAGGGCTCGGTGCACATGGGGCTCGGCTACGCGCTCTCCGAGGATTTCCCCGCAGACGAGCTGGGCCGCCCGACCAACATGACCTTGCGGTCACTCGGCATCATCCGGGCCAAGGACATGCCAGCCGTCGACGTGATCCTCGTGGAGGAGCCCCAGCCCCGGGCGCCGTACGGCATCAAGGGGGTCGGCGAGATCGGGCTGGTGCCGACCGCCGGCGCGGTGGCGGCCGCCCGCCACGACCACGACGGCGAATGGCGGACCCGGCTGCCGATGCGCGCCGGGGTGGGCGGGGGGGATGACTGAGGCCGCGCCTGGGTTGGTGTGCGGGCATCACCACCTGTACTCCACGCTCGCTCGGGGGATGCCTGCGCCTCCTCGCACCCCGGCGAACTTCACCGAGATCCTGGAGCTGATCTGGTGGCGCCTCGATGCCGCCCTCGACTTGGAGATGGTCAAGGCATCCGCACGGCTCGGCGCCCTCGAAGCGCTCGAGCGCGGGACGACCTCGATCGTCGATCACCACGCCTCTCCCCACGCCATCGAAGGATCCCTCGACGTGATCCACGATGCGTGCACCGAGGTCGGCGTCAGGATCGACACCTGCTACGAGGTCACCGACCGTCACGGCGCCGACGGCGCCAAGGCCGGGCTGGCCGAGAACGAGCGCCACATCCGCTCGGGCCGCGGTCACTTCGTCGGCGCCCACGCCTGCCTCACGCTCTCCGACGCAACGCTGGAGGCGGTCGCCGGTCTGGCTGCCGACCTCGACGCCGGGGTCCACATCCACGTCGCCGAAGACGCAGTGGATGCGGCTGCCGGTGCCCGGCTGGAGCCGTACGCGAACGACCGCTGGCTCCTCGCCCACGCCGTCCATCTCGATCGGGCGTTGCCGGGGACGATCCTGCACAACCCCCGGTCCAACCTCAACAACGGGGTCGGGTACGCGCGGCCCGATCGGTTCGGCAACCCGGTCCGGCTTGGAACGGACGGCATCGGCGGCGACATGCTGGAGGAGTTCCGGTTGGCGTTTGCCGTGCTGCGGTCTGACGACATCACGTCGACACCGTCGACGCCGTGGTCGTGGTTGGGGTTCGATGCGGCGGCATCCGTGCGCTGGTCGTACGCACCGATGGATCCGTGGTACCTGGCCTACACGCCCGGGGTCGGGCCCGTGTCGGTGGAGATCGACGGCCGCGTCGTGTACGCCGACGGGGCACCGACGCTGGTTGACGCCGACGAGATACGGGCCCACGCCCGCGAGCAAGCTCTGCGATTGTTTGCCTTGCTATGACAACCCCGGTTGCCATCTACCTGCAGGACGCCCACCCGCTGCGGGAGGCAATGGGGTGGGCCCAGGCCGCCGAGACGGCGGGGTTCGACGCCGTGTGGCAGGCCGAGAGCCGCCTGGTGCGCGACGCCATCGTCCCCATGGCCGCCTTCGGGGCGGTGACGTCGCGGGTGAAGCTCGGCAGTGGGGTGGCGTCGATCTGGACGCGCAACCCGGCCGTGCTGGCGTCGACGTTCGCCACGCTCGACGACCTGGCGCCGGGCCGGATCATCTGCGGCCTCGGGGCCTGGTGGGACCCGCTGGCCCGGAAGGTCGGCATCGATCGTGCCCATCCCCTGACCGTGATGCGCGAAGTGGTGACGGTCGTGCGTGCGCTGCTGCACGACGAGACGGTGACGTTCTCCGGAACGTACGTGCACCTAGACGGCGTGGAGCTGGACTACGTCCACCAGGAGCGGCGCCCCAAGGATGTGCCCATCTACATCGGGGCCACGGGGATGCAGATGATGGAGCTGGCAGGTGAGATCGCCGACGGCGTGGTCCTCAACTACCTGGTGTCGCCGTCCTACAACGACGGGGCGCTGGAGCATCTGGCGACTGGCGCGTCCCGGAGCGGTCGTGCCCTCGACGACATCGACCGCCCGCAACTGGTGGTCTGCTCGTTGGATTCCGACCGCGCCGCGGCACTGGATGGCGCCCGTCTCCTCGTCACTCAGTACCTCGGGCAGCAACCGCACATCATGAAGGCGTCGGGCGTGCCAGTGTCGCTGCTGGATTCGATCGCCGAAGTCCTCACCTGGCCGGCCACGCACGACCAGGTGGTCGCCGCGTCCAAGCTGGTGCCTGATGAGATCGTGCAGATGATCACCGCGTCGGGCACCGCCGAGGAGTGCCGCGCCCAGGTGCGGGCCTACGTCGACGCCGGGTGCACCTGCCCGATCCTCTACCCGCTCGGGGCTGATGTGCAGGCCATGCTCGACGCTTTCGCCGGCGGGGTGTGACCGGCGTGGCCCCCAATCCGTGGCTGTCGCGCCGGGTGCTGGCCTACGCCCACCAGGGCGGTGCCCGGGAGGCGCCGTCGAGCACCATGGAGGCGCTGTCGCGGGCTGTCGCCTCGGGCGCCGACGCCCTCGAGCTCGACGTGCACGCCACGTCCGACGGGTACCTCGTGGTGTGCCACGACGCCACCGTCGACAGGACGACCGACGGGACAGGGGCGATCAGCACCCTCAGCCTCGCCGCCGTGCGGGCATTGGACAACGCCTACTGGTGGGTGCCCGGGTCGGTCGTCGACCACGATCGGCCTCCGTCGGACTACCCGCTCCGCGGCACCGGGCTCCATATCGCCACGCTCGACGAGGTCCTCGACGCCTTCCCGGCGACGTTCCTCAACCTCGACATCAAACAGACCGCACCCGCGGTCGCGCCCTACGAAGAGGCGCTGGCCCGCACGCTCCGCTCCCACGGCCGCTCCGATGGCGTCATCGTGGCGTCGTTCAACGACTACGCCACCGACGCCTTCCGGACCTTCGCCCCCGAAGTCGGGACGTCAGCGGGGACGCTGGCCGTCGCCAACTTCTGGCGTGCCGCCCATCAGGGCGAGGCCCTGCCCGAGCTCCCCGTGGTGGCGTTGCAGGTCCCGGTCGCGGCCGCCGGCCTCACCGTGTGCGACGAGGTGCTCGTCGAGGCAGCCCACCGGGCCGGGTTGGCCGTGCACGCCTGGACCATCGACGACCCCGATGAGATGCGCCTTCTCCTCGACATCGGCGTCGACGGCATCATGTCCGACCTCCCCACCCTCGCCGTCTCGGTGTTGTCCGAGCGCGGCGTCCGGTACGCGCCGGGCTGATCGTGACTGACGGCGACGCCGACCTGCGATCCCTGGAGTCGGAGCGCGAGCTGCAGGGACGCCGGCACCCGGCATGGGAGCAGGCGCTGGCGTGGCTCCGAGCCACGCCGCCGGTTGAAACCCTGCCCGTGCTGTGCCTGGGGGGACGCACGGCTCGGCAACATCATCTGGAGCGACGACCGCGCCGCCTGCGTCACCGACTTCGAGGCCGCGTCCATCGCGCCCCCGGAGGTCGATCTCGGCTGGTGGCTGATGTTCGACCGGTGGTGCCACGAGACGTACGGCGCCGCCCGGTTGCCGGGCGAGTTGACGCGCGATGAGCAACGAGCGGGCTATGTGTCGCTGTCGGGACGCGAGGTCGGCGACACCTCGTGGTACGAGGTCTTCGCCGCCGCTCGGTACACAGCCATCGTGGTCCGCGTCATGAACCGGGCCGTTGCGCGCGGCGAGATGGCAGCTGACCAGACGATCTGGTTGGACAACCCGGCCACCACCTGCCTGGTGGCGATGATGGAGGAGCTCGGCCTATGACGGGCGCACTGGACGACGAGTTCCACCCGCCGACGTCGGACGACCCGGCGTGGGCGGAGACGTGCTGGTTCACGTTCACGGTGCCCGAGCGGCGCCTGTCCGGCCAGCTCTATCCCTTCTTCCAGCCCAACCTCGGGGTGATGGCCGCCGGCGTGTACTTCTGGGACGACCACGGCAACCAGCTCTGGAACTGCCGCTACGCCAAGAACTTCTGGCACCTCCCCATCCCCGCGCAGCCACTGACCGACATCACCATGCCCAACGGCCTGCGCTACCGGTGCCTGGCACCGCTGGATCGGTACGCGCTCGGCTTCGACGACCCCGATGCCGACGACCTGCACGTCGACCTGACCTTCACCGCAGTGGCGGAGCCCAACATGCTCGGCGCATCGCACCTGGACCAGCCCGGCCGTTACCAGGGCACCATCGTCCTCGAGGGGGAGACGATCACGGTCGACTCCTACGGGTTCCGCGACCGGTCGTGGGGACCGCGGTCGCAGTTCGGCGACGCCATGCACGGCGCCAAGACCGGCGGCTACAGCTACGCAACGGCCTCTCCGGACCATGGCTTCCACGCCATCACCATGGACCACGGCTCGGGGTGCGCCGGCATCCACGGCTACGTGGTGCGCGACGGTGTGCGGTCGCGGCTGGCGAGCGCGCTGCGGACCGTGACCGGGCGCGACCCCGACACCGGGTTCCCGCGCCGGGTGACGCTCGACATCACCGATGAGGAAGGCCGGGAGCTGCACGCCGAGGGGACGACGCTCAACCAACTGGCGTTCCCGATCAACCCAAACCTGTTCACGATCAATTGCCTGACGGCGTGGACCTTCGATGGCGTCACCGCCTTCGGCGAGGATCACGACAACTGGTCGGCTGCGTCCATCCGCCGCTTCACGCGGGGGTTCCTGGGCTACCGCTGAGCGGGCGTCACCAGGTCGGGTGGGCAGCGACGCCGGCGTCGACCACCAGATCGTGGCCGCTGACCGCCGCCGCGAGGGGCGAGGCGAGGAAGAGGCAGGCGTTGGCCACATCCTGGGGTGTGACCAACCGCCCGAGCGGGGCGGCCGCGTGCCAGCGGGCAACGCCTTCCGGCCACTCCCGTTCGAGCCCGTCGCGCTCGACGAGCCCCGGCGACACCGCGTTGACCCGGATCCCATACGGGCCGAGCTCCAACGCTGCGGCGCGGGCGTGCATGAGCATCGCTGCCTTGGAGGTCGCGTAATGGGCGTGGCCGGGCGCCGGCTGGGAGCCCTCGATCGACGCGACGTGGATGATCGACCCCCCGGTGCCCTGGGCGACCATCTGCCGAGCCGCCGCTGCGGTGCAGAGGAAGGTGCCGGTGAGGTTCGTCTCGAGGACGTCCCGCCAGGCCACCTCGGTCATCTCGAGGAGTGGCACGACCGGTTGCCGGCCGGCGTTGTTGACGAGGACGTCGAGCCGGCCGTGCCGCTCCAACGCGGCGGCGACGAGGGCGGCGGCCGTCGCCGGGTCGCTGATGTCCCCGGCGACCGTCGTGGCACCGATCTCGGCAGCCAGCCGATCGGCTCCGGCGGCGTTGCTGCGGTAGTGCACGATGACGCCGGCCCCGGCGACGGCGAAGGCCCGGGCGATGGCAGCACCGATCCCGCCACTGGCCCCCGTGACGATGACCGACGCCCCGGCCATCGAGATCACGGCTCGATCACGCGTTCCTCGGTCACGATGGCCGTGACCAGGTCAGCGGGCGTGACGTCGAACGCCGGGTTGTAGGCGCCGGACCCTCGTGGCGCGACGCAGGCGCCGGCGATGGTCAGCACCTCTGACGGATCTCGCTCCTCGATCGTGATCAGGTCGCCGGTGGCGGTCGAGAGATCGATGGTCGACTCGGGAGCAGCGACGACGAACGGGATGCCGGCCCGCCCGGCTGCCAACGCCAGCGGGTAGGTGCCGATCTTGTTGGCCACGTCGCCGTTGGCGGCAATCCGGTCTGCGCCGACGATGACGGCATCGACCATGCCGCGGGCGATCACGCTCGGGCCGGCTCCATCGACGACGACCCGGTGGGTGATGCCCATGGCGTCGAGCTCGAAGGCGGTCAGCCGTGCGCCCTGGAGGAGAGGCCTGGTCTCGCCGGCGAACACCTCGCTGACGCCCCCCCGCTCGTGGAGGGCCCGCACGATCCCGAGGGCCGTGCCCCATTCGACGCAGGCCAGGCCGCCGGCGTTGCAGTGGGTGAAGATCGCCAGCGGTGACCCGAGCCGGGCCTGCAGCCAGTCGGCGCCGCGCCCGCTGAGGGCCCGGTTGGCCTCGATGTCCTGTTCGATCATGGCGACGGCGGTCGCAACGACGGCGGCGGTGCCTTCGCCGAGCCGGGCCAGCACGCGATCGACCCCCCACATCAGGTTGACGGCGGTCGGGCGGGCGGCCCGGATCCTCGCCGCGGCCTCGCGCACCCCATCCCGTCCGGCGCCCGTCTCGTCGGCGAGCACCGCCGCCAGCGCCACGCCCAGTGCCCCGGCGACGCCGATGGCCGGCGCACCTCGCACGGCCAGCCGCTTGATGGCGTCGATGACCTCGTCGACCGTCCGCAACTCGATGAAACGAACCTCGCCCGGGAGCAGCGTCTGGTCGACCACAACGAGGTGATCGCCCTGCCAGTCAACCGTTCGCACCCCACTAGGTTGTCAGACCTTGGACGCCGATCCCTTCGCCCTGGCCGACCGGGCGGCGGCGGTGCTGGCCCAGCGCACGGGGACGGATCGACACGAGACCTTCGTCGTGCTCGGGTCGGGTTGGGCCGGCGCCGCCGACCGCTTGGGCACCGGGATCGAGGTGCGGACGGCAGACCTCGGCGGCTTCCCGCCCCCGACCGTCCCGGGTCATCGGGGGGTGCTGCGCTCGGTGCGACTCGGTGACCGGCGGGTGCTGATCGCCGTCGGGCGGGTGCACCTCTACGAGGGCCACCACCCGTCGGTCGTGGTCCACGCCGTCCGCACCGCGGCGGCCGCCGGCTGCACTTCGGTCGTCCTCACCAACGCCGCCGGGTCGCTCCACCCCGAGTGGGGCGCGGGCCGACCGGTGCTGATCGCCGATCAGATCAACATGACGGGCGTCTCGCCGCTCACCGGCGCGGCGCGGTTCGTGGATCTCACCGATCTGTACAGTCCCCGGCTGCGGCGCGCTGCGCAAGCGATCTCTCCCGAAGTGCCGGAGGGGACATACGTCGGGGTCCACGGGCCGGAGTTCGAGTCGCCGGCCGAGATCCGCGCCTACCGCACCTGGGGGGCGGACCTGGTCGGGATGTCGACGGTGCTCGAGGCCATCGCCGCCCGCCATGCGGGGATGGAGGTCTGCGGGCTGGCGTTGGTCACCAACCTGGCTGCCGGATTGCGGCCGGCGGGACTCGACGCGGCCGAGGTCTTCAGCGTGGGTGCGGCAGCGGCGGCCTTGGTGGGCGACCTGGTGGCCCGGCTGGTCGAGCAGGCCTGAGCAATGGAGGCAGAGGCGTTGATCGGGTCACTCGGTCTCGAGCCCATCCCCGGCGAGGGGGGGTGGTTCCGCCAGACGTGGCGCTCGCGAGAGATGACTGAGGGGCGGCCGGCCGGGACGGCGATCATCGCCATGTTCGCCTCTGGGCAGTCGGGGTTCTCTGCCTTCCATCGACTCACGGCGACGGAGGTGTGGCACTTCTATCGGGGCGATCCGTTCGTGCTGGTCCTCCTGCACCCCGACGGTACGTCGACCGACGCCCTGCTCGGTCCCGAGCCTCAGGTGGTCGTGCCGGCGGGCACGTGGATGGGCGGGTACGTCGCCGAGGGCGGACGGTGGTCGCTGCTGGGGGCGACCATGGCGCCGGGGTTCACCGCCGACGGGTTCGAGCTCGGGTCGCGGGAGGCGTTGCTCCGGGGCTGGCCCGAGCAGGCCGAGATGATCCGGCGGCTGACCCGCTAACGCGGCGTCGCCAGCCAGGCGTCGATGCCCTTGGCCCCATCGGCCTTGAGCGACTCGGGCGCGCCGCTCGCCTCGATCGAGCAGCGGGCGATGAAGGCCAACTGCTCGTCGGACAGGCCCAGCCGAGCCCGGCACAGCTCGTACTCCTCGAGCAGGCTGGCGCCGAAGAACAGCGGGTCGTCGCCGTTGAGGCTGCAGCGGATCCCGGCGTCGAGCAGCTGCGGGAGCGGGTGCTCCTCGATCGACGGCACCACCTTCAGGCAGGCGTTGGACGTGGGGCACACGTCGAGGCAGATCCCGTCGGCCGCCAACCGCTCGACCAGCGCCGGGTCCTCCACGGCGCGTATCCCGTGCTGGACCCGGTCGGCCCGCAGGACATCAAGGGCGCCCCAGACGCTGGCCGGACCTTCGAGCTCCCCCGCGTGGGGGCAGGACAGCAGGCCCGCTTCCCGGGCCACGGCGAACGGCTCGGCAAAGTCCTCGGGCGGATGGCCGACCTCGTCATTGGCCAGCCCGAAGCTGACCACGCCGCGGCCGGCGAAGGTCACGGCGATCTCGACCTCCTCCAAGGCGAGCTCCACCGGCAGCGTCCGGTCGACGGTCATCAGGGCGCCGACCCCGACCCCGAGGTCCCGGCCCGCCGAGCGCCCTTCGTCGAGGAAGGTCTCGAGGACGTCGGCGTCCCCGGCGAACTTGCCCCGGTGGATGGATGGCCGCACCGCCATCTCCAACCAGATGGCCCCTGAAGCGGCCGCGTCCTCGACGGCCTCGCGCACCAGCCGTCGCAGGTCGTCATGGGTTCGCAGGACGGCACACGCCGCCTCATAGAGCTGGGCGAACTCGGTGAAGCTGGTGTAGGTGCCGACCGGGGGCAGGGGGATCCCGTAGTGGGTCGCCCGTTCGACCAGCGTCGCCGACCGCATCCCACCTTCGAGGTGCAGGTGGAGATGCGCCTTCGGCAGGACGAGCAGGTCGCGTCCGGAGCTCAGCTCCTCCTCCCGACCGAGTCAGGCGCGTACCGGCTGAGGACGGCGGCCTCGACGGCGCTGACCACCGAGTAGGCGATGATCGAGACGAGCGTGACGATCACCACCGCCGACCACAGCTCCCCGTAGTTGAAGGTGTTCTGGACGGTGAGCATCTCCTGGCCCGACCCCTTGCCGGTGGCCAGCCACTCGGCCAGCAAGGCGCCGATGATCGAGGCCGGGACGTTGATGCGCAAGGAGGCGAAGATCGACGGCAGGGCGGCGGGGACGAGGACCTTGCGCAGGGTGGTGAGCTTGGACGCGCCGTAGGAGGACATCAGGTCGAGCATCGACCGCGGCGTGTTGCGGAGCCCGTACATCATGTTGACCAGGGCCGGGAAGAAGCACACGATGCCGCCGATGACGGTGACGGCCAGGATGTCGCGCCCGAAGATCAGGGTGATCAGCGGGGTCATGGCCAGCAGGGGGACCGACCGCAGGACCAGGGCGACGGGCATGAAGGTCTGCTCGACCGTCCGCTGCATGATGAAGATGGAGGACACGGCCATGGCCATGACGAAGCCGGCGACGTAGCCCAGGGACGCGTCGCGGAGTGTCGTCTTGAGGTTGTGCCACAGGACCTGCCGGTTGCCCGCCGCGCTCCGGAAGCCGTGGACCGTGTCGACCTTGGCGGTGAACAGGTACCGCCACACGTCGAGCGGGCTCTTGGCGATCACCGGCTGGATGTTGTAGAAGCGGATGAAGCCCACCCACAGGGCCAGGATCACCACGATGGAGATCAGCACCGAGCCCAGGCTGCGGGCCAACCGGGCCAGCATGGCGGAGCGGATCGCCGAGCGGGGGAGCTCGTCGACCCCGGCCGGCGGGGGGGTGGAGACACTCATGCGTTCACACCCCGGCGGGGCGCCCAGGGGGCGAGCGCCCGGCCGATGAGGCCGATCAGCAGGTAGAGGAGCCCGGCGACCCCGGTGCACACCAGCGCGATCCCCCACGTGCGGGCGATGGACAGGCTCTGCTCGGCGTCGATCATCATGATCCCGAGCCCGTTGCCCTGCTGGCCGAGGTACTCGCCCACGATGGCGCCGAGGATCGCCGACGGGGCGGCGATCTGGAGGGCGGCGAACGTGCTCGGCAGTGCGGCGCGCAGCCGCACCTTGGTCAGCTGGGCGAACGACCCGCCGCCGGCG
>Ga0302326_10023320_pt1 | contig 12618 bp, 12 predicted proteins | sample Palsa_T0_3_FD_202264 | JGI IMG/M metagenome (GOLD analysis project Ga0302326, IMG submission 202264) | Peat permafrost microbial communities from Stordalen Mire near Abisko, Sweden - Palsa_T0_3 | ecosystem: Environmental > Terrestrial > Soil > Palsa > Peat permafrost | place: Sweden: Abisko... | reverse complement strand
CATCAACGTCGCGATGCGCTGGCCCTCGAAGGGGTTGTCCTGGATGCCCATGATGGCGCCCGACCAGCGCTTGAAGTCCATCGCCCGCGCCTCGGGCACGCCCATCATGCCGGCGATCACCGCCACCGGCAGCGGCGTCGTCATCGCCTCGACGATGTCGACCTCCTGGCCGGCGGGGATGGCGGCGGCGAGGTCGGCGGCCAGCCGCGCGATCGCGGGGCGCATGGCCTCCATGGCCCCCGGGGTGAAGGCCTTGGCCAGCAGGCCGCGGAGCACCGAGTGGCGCGGCGGATCGTCCGAGAGCAGCGGAAAGCCCGCGCCCATCGCCCCGCCGGCCATCGACGAGGACGAGAAGGCCGCGTGATCGAGCAGGATCGCCCGGGCGTCGTCGAAGCCGCTGGCCACCCAGAAGCCGTTGGCGTCGCGATAGAGCGGCCGCTCGGCGTGCAGCTGGGCGATGAACTGGTCGCGGCCGAGGGCGCGGATCGCCTCGCGCAAGCTGAATTCGCCGTCGGCCACCTGCTGGCTCCTGATCCATGGTCGTGGCCAGCGTAACACGCCTGCCGACCCCGCGCGCGGCCGCAAGCGGCGCACCCCAATCGGGCTAAGGCCGATCTTAACCCGCCTGCGGCACTGAGTGTCTCCGGGGGGAAGAGGCTCCAGATTGATCAGGCTGTTCGACCACCGGTTCGACGAGTTCGCCGCGGATTCGCACGAGAACCTGGCGCCGCGCGCCGCCGTGGCCGTTGGCGCTGGCCTCGTCGCGCTGCTGGTGATGCCCTGGCGCCTGTGCGCGGTGTGGACCGTCACCACGCTGTCGATCGAGCTCTGGGGCTGGTTCGCCGGGCGTCCCCAGTACCTGCGCCAGCCGGTGAGCTTCGGCGACAAGCTCGGCTTCACCGCCTACCTGGCCTGCCTGATCGCGGCCTGGTTCTGCCTCGCCTTCGCCTTCTGGCGCACCGAGACTCTGGATGGCGCGCTCTGCGCCATGATCATCTGGATCAGCATCGTCGGCTTCGCCCAGACCTTCGGCTCGCGCACGCCCCTGGGATTCGCCATCTGCGGCGTGCTGCCGGCGCTCGGCGTGCTGGCGGTGGTGGTCGCCGGGCCTGGGTTCGAGGCGCTGCGCAAGGGGCCGGTGCTGGGCATCATGGCGCTGGCCGCCGCCTTCGCGATCGCCGGCGCCCGCCAGACCTTCGCCGCCGGACGCCGCCACGAGGCGACCCAGAAGGCGCTCACGGAGAGCGAAGCCGACTACCGGATGCTGGCCGACAACCTCACCGACGTCATCGGCCGCATCGGCCTGGATTCGAAATGGCATTACGTCTCGCCCTCGATCCAGGCCCAGCTGGGCTACACTCCGGCCGAGTTCATGCGGCTGATCTTGGGCGACTTCATCCACAGCGAGGATCTCCCGCTCGTCCGCGGCGCCTTCGCCGAGCTGGTCAGCAACGGCGGGACGGCGACGGTGCAGTACCGCCATCTGCACAAGTCCGGCCAGGTGGTCTGGGTCGAGACCAGCATGTCGCTGCTTCGCGACCCCGAGACGGCCGCGCCGCTGGACGTGATCTGCGTCTGCCGTGAGATCGGCGCCCGCAAGGCGCTGGAGCGGCAGCTGGTCGACGCCCGCGAACGCGCCGAGGCGGGCGCCGCGGCCAAGGCCGACTTCCTGGCCAACATGACCCACGAGCTGCGCACGCCGCTCAACGCCATCGTCGGCTTCTCCGATATCCTGAAGGATTCCCACGACCTGGTGGAGCGCGACGCCCGCCATGCGCGGCTGATCAGCGAGGCCAGCGCCACCCTGCTGGTGGTGGTCAACGACGTGCTCGACTTCTCCAAGCTGGAATCGGGCGCGCTGGAGCTGGACCCGCAGCCGTTCGACCCGCTGGCCATGGCCCGCTCGGTGGCGATGCTGGTGGAGGACCAGGCGGCGGCGCGCGGATTGACCCTGGAGGTGATCGGCCAGGGCGAAGGCGGGCGGCTGCACGGCGACGGCGCGCGGCTGCGCCAGGTGGTGCTGAACCTGATCTCCAACGCGCTGAAGTTCACCAGCCACGGCGGCGTCACCGTGACTGTGGCGCAGTCGGCCGGCGATGGCGGGCAGCGGCGCCTGCGCGTCGCCGTGCGCGACACCGGCATCGGCATCGCCGAGGGCCAGCTGGACGCCATCTTCGAGCGCTTCAACCAGGCCGACGTCTCGGTCTCGCGCCGGTTCGGCGGCACCGGCCTGGGGCTGGCGATCTGCCGGCGGATCGTCGGCCTGATGGGCGGGCGGATCGGGGTGGAAAGCCAGCCCGGCCAGGGCTCGACCTTTTGGTTCGAGCTCGAGCTGCCCGACGCGCCGGAAGCGGCCGCGCCGGCCCCCGCCGACGCCGGCGCGGCCGAGCTGGAGCGGCCGGTCCGGCTGCTGCTGGTCGAGGACGTGGACGTCAACCGCGAGCTGGTGCGGGTGATGCTGGCCCCCTTCGCGGTGGAGATCGACGCCGCCGTCAACGGCGCTGAGGCGGTGGAAGCGGTGGCCCACGCCGACTACGATCTCGTCCTGATGGACGTGCAGATGCCGGTGATGGACGGGCTGACCGCCACCCGCCAGATCCGCGCCCAGCCCTGCGCCCGCCACGTCCCCATCATCGCCATGACCGCCAACGTGCTCCCCGAGCAAGTGGCGCGCTGCCTGGAGGCGGGCATGGACGGCCACCTGGGCAAGCCGATCAAGCCGGCCGCGCTGCTGGAGACGATCGCGCGCTGGTCGGCGGCCGGCGGCGAGGCGCAAGGGCGCCAGACCGACGTGGCCTGATCGGTCGAGCGAAGTCTTCACGCTCCGGCGCGACACTCGCCCGCGCCGCTCCGACTCGGCGCGAGGAACCAGCCATGAAACTGATCGAATTCACCGGCGTGAAGGGCGGGCCGGTGTGGGTGAACCCGGACCACGTGCTCTACGCGGGGCTGCCCGACACCCTGGGCGCCAGCATGTACGGCGACAACAACGCCCGCGCCGCCAGCCGACTGCACCTGCCGCAAGGGGCGACGCTCGACTTGCGCGACGCGCTGCCCGACGTGGTGGCGCGGCTGAACAGCTGACCGCGCCGGTGGCCCGGCACGCCGATGGCGGTGGCCATCGCGCCCTTGAGGCCCTATCTAGACGTGATGCAGAGCTTCCCGGCGCGTGGCCCGATGGGCCGTCATCAGCTAACCCCAACCGCTTCCTGCTACGACCTTCCCGCCCAGGCGGGCGGCGGCCGGTGAGGGCGGCGAGATCTGGGCCGGGCCTCGGCGTCGCCGATCACCTGAAGCGCGTGCTGCCGGCCAAGACCATCGATATCGGGGTGGAATACGAGCTGCAGTACTGGTCGCGCGCCTTCGGCGTCGGCCGCGAGGCGCTGCTGGCGGCGGTGGAAACCGTGGGTCCGGATGCGCGCGCCGTCAGCCGGCAGCTCGGCAAGGGCTAGACGGCGCCTCGGCGCTCGCCTCAGGCCTGTAGGATCACCAGGGCGCTGGTCTGGACCTCGCCGGCCACCACCTTGACGCCCAGGTAGCGCATCTCGCCGCCAACGAAGCTGATCGAGTCGGTGGAGATCTCGCGGTCGCGCTTCAGCCGGGAGAAGTCGCCCAGGGTGAGCCGCAGCAGCAGCGCATCGGTGTCGACCCCGTCCTGCAGCGCCTGCTCGATCGCGGCGCGGAACTTCTGCGCTGGCGGCTGCGGCTTGAGCACCGTCGGGGCGCGCGGGGGGATGGGCATAGGGATCGGGGCTCCGCGGCGCACCCCGCGCCAAGTGATGCAGGGCGACCGCCACCCTATCAGGCATAACACGCGGCGCCGATTTGTCGGGCGCTATTTCGACGCACCGTGGAAATACTTCGGCTTTTCTGGCCCCGCCGCGGGGCAGTTCCTACGCTGCGCTAGCCTTCGCCGCCATCTCGCGGATCAGTTGGCGGCGCTCGGCGAGGCCGCGGGTCATCTCCTCGACGATCCGCGCCGCGGACGGCTCGGCCTGGATCGCCGCCCAGTAGGCGCGGACCTTGGGGCTGCCGGGGATCGGATCGGGCGCCTCCGTGGCCGGTAGCACGTTCTCGATCATGAAGAGGGCCGGGACCAGCGAGCAGTCGGCCAGGGTCAGGCGCCCGCAGATGGCGAAGCCGCCCTCCCCGTCGATCATCGCCTCCAGCGCGCCCACGCCCCGGGCCACCTGGCCGGCCAGCAGGTCGCGCACCGCCTCGCTGCGGGTGGAGGCGCGGGTCTGGCCGGCCAGCATGAACATGTTGTTGAGCAGGTAGATGTCGGCGAGGTGGGCGAGGACGCGGATGGCGGCGCTTTCCCGAGGCGCCGCGCCCAGCAGCCGCGGGGTCGGATAGACCTCCTCCAGGTATTCGCAGATCACCTCCGACTCGGCGATCACGTCGCCGGGCGCCAGCTCCAGCACCGGGATGCGCCCCAGCGGCGAGACCGTGCGCCAGGCCTCGGTCGGAAACCCCGGCGGCCGCTCGAAGGCGATCCCCTCGATCCCCTTGGCGTAGATCTGCATCCGCACCTTGGCGGAGAAGGGGCTGAGGTCGCCGGTGTAGAGTTTCATGGGCCAGGTCCGCGTGCAGGGAGAGGCCGCAGTGTAGCGGGCCGGCGGCGGCGCTGTCACGACGGCGGCGGCGCGGCGGCGACGGCCGCCTCCTCGCCCGGACCCTCCACGGCCCAGCCCGGCCCGCGGCGGCGGCGCATGGCGGCGCAATAGACGATCGCCACGGCCGCCATCGCCGCGGTGGCGATCAGGCTGGGGCGGCCCACGTCCGGGTCGATCCAGTTGGAGTAGAGGACGTAGGCCAGGGCCGCGAGCCCGAGCAGGGGCGCGAGCGGATAGAGCGGCATGCGGTAGGGCCCGTGCGCCGTGGCGCCGCTACGCCGCCCGACCATCACGCCGACGCAAAGCAGCGCGTACATCACCACCAGGCCCGCCCCCGTCAGCACCAGCAGCAGGTGGAACGGCACCAGGCAGCCGATCATCGCCAGGGCGCCGGCGACCAGCGTGGCCACCCACGGCGAGCCGAAGCGCCCATGCAGGCGGATCAGGGCGGCGTTGACCGGCGCGGTCCAGGCGCGGTCGCGGCCGCTGGAATAATAGAAGCGCGCGTTGATGAGCAGGGTCGCGATCATCGCGTTGACGATGGCCAGCGCCACCCCGAGGCTGACCGCCACGCCGAGCGCCCGCCCGCCGCGCTCGCTGACGAAGTCGCTGAACGGATTGGACGAGGCGATCAGCCGCTTCAAGTCGGGCGCGCCCATCAGCACCGCGGCGGTGGGAATGAACTCGAAGGCGACCGTGAGCAGCAGGGCCAGCACGATGGTGCGCGCCACGCGGCGCGGCGCGCCCACCATCTCCTCGCTGAAATAGACGGCCGAGCCGAAGCCGTTGTAGGCGAAGATGGCGACCGCCGTGGCCAGGCCGATCACGGCCAGGGGCGCCGGGACCACCGCCGCGCCGGCGAGGGCGACCGGATGCAGGACGAGTTCGCCCGCGCCGCGGACCGGATGGCTGAAGCCGAGCGCCGCCAGGATGATCAGCACCACCACCTCGAGGACCAGGAAAGCCCCGGTCACCAGCGCGTTGGTGCGGATGTTGAGCACGCCGAGCAGCGTCGCCAAGCCGATGATGCCCATGGCGATCGGCACGCTGGGCGCATCCGGCCAGATCGCCTGCAGATAGGCGCCGGCCCCCAGCGCCAGCACCGCCGGCGCCAGGGCGCAGCCGATGGCGTTCATGCCCATGAAGGCGAACCCCACCAGCGGACCCAGGGTGCGCCCGAAGAGGGCGTACTCGCCCCCGGCGATCGGATGCGCCGAAGCCAGCTCGGCATAGACGAACGCCATCGCCAGCCCGACGACGGCGGCGAAGGCGAGGCTGAGGAAGGCGCCGGTCCCGGCCTGCTGGATGATGCCGGGAATGATCACATAGACCGAGGCGGCCGGCGTCACCGCCGACAGGGTGAGGAGCAGCGCGCCCGTCACCTTCATCTGGCGTCTCAGCACGCTGGTCCCCGACCCCGGAATTCGCCCAGCTCCCGCTTAGCCCGACGCCTTTCTGTCTAGGGCCGACCACGGCAGGCGGCAATCGGCCGGACCCGCGCCCGGCCGGCTTGGCCCTGGAAGCTTAGTTTTTGGCCCCTGGCGGCCGCCGGGACGGCCCCCTCAGTGGCTGGCGGCGGCGCCGATCGTGTCCAGCTGGGCGAGGGCCTGCGCCGGCAAGGCGAGTTCGGCGGCCGCGAGGTTCTCGCGCAGGTGGGCGAGCGACGAGGTGCCGGGGATCAGCAGCATGTTCGGCGCCCGGCGCAGCAGCCAGGCGAGCGCGACCTGCATCGGCGTCGCGCCTAGGTCGCCCGCCACCGCGGAAAGCTCGGCCGACTGCAGCGGGGCGAAGCCGCCCAGTGGGAAGAACGGCACATAGGCGATGCCGGCCGCGGCGAGTTCATCGATCAACAGGTCGTCGGCGCGGTTGGCGACGTTGTAGAGGTTCTGCACGCAGACCACCTCGGCGATGCCGCGGGCCTCACGGACCTGGGTCGAAGTGACGTTGCTGAGGCCGAGATGCCGGATCAGGCCCTGTCGCTGCAGCTCGGCGAGCGCGGTGAACTGCGCCTCGATCGAGGCCTCGCTGGGCTCGTGGACGGCGCCCGTCACCCGCAGATTGACCACGTCCAGCGCCTCCAGTTTCAGATTCTTGAGGTTGTCGTGGACCGCGCCGGTGAGCTCGGCCGGGCTCTGCGCCGGGTTCCACGAGGCGTCGTCGCCGCGCCGGGCGCCGACCTTGGTCACGATCACCAGCTCGTCCGGGTAGGGATGCAGCGCCTCGGCGATCAGCCGGTTGGTGACGTACGGGCCGTAGAAGTCGCTGGTGTCGATGTGGTTGACCCCGCTGGCGACTACCTCGCGCAGCACCGCGCGGGCCATGTCAGGATCCTTCGGCGGGCCGAACACGCCCGGTCCCGCCAGCTGCATGGCGCCGTAGCCCATGCGGTTGACGGAGCGGTCGCCCAGGGCATAGGCGCCGGCGGCGGTGATGTCGGTCGAGGCGGTAAGGGTGTCGGTCATGGGATGTTCCTGCTCGAGTCCGCCGCGATATGGGGCCGCGGACGCGCCACGGGCAGTCTGCGGCGGCGGAAATCGTCGATTCGACCGCGGAGATCGCGGAGATTTGCAGAGAGCCGCGTGGCGCGGCGATCAACGCCGGGGTGGGCGACGTCGGCCGGGATCTCCCTGCGCATCTCCGCGCTCTCCGCGGTTGAATCCACTATTCCGGCGAGCCGCGACGCTCGCGGTACCAGGCCAGCTGCTCGCTGGTGGCCAGGAGCTTGCCGTCGCGCCGCCAGTAGCTGGAGCGCTCGTCCGAGGCGCCGCCGCCGCCCACCCGGCCCTCGCACTCCACCAGGAGGTAGTCGCCGCCGACCTCGGCCAGCTCCTCGGCCGTGGCGTGTAGATAGGCGGTGAGCGTCAGGGTGGTCGTCATCACCGTCGGCCCCAGGGCGTAGAAGGCCCGCGGCGCGGAGTTGTCGGTGATCATGCCGAGCAGCGCCTTGTCCAGCGGCCCGCGCCGCGAGCGCACCCAGGCCAGCGAGCGCGAGTCCCCCGACGGCGCCGTCGGGAACCCCTCCAGCGTGCGCCGCTCGAACGCCGAGGCCCCGTAGTGCCGCCCCGCCTCGCCGGGCGCCTCGGGGTTGGGCATACTCTCCGGCGGCGGCGCCTGCGGCATGGTCGCGAAGGCGAAGTCCGGCGTCCGCGGCCGCCGCGCCAGGGTGACGATGGCGTGCACGCCGACCTGGTCCGACCCGGCCGCCGACATCTCCACCTCCCACACCCCCACCGACCCGCCTTGCCGCAGCCGCCGGGTGCGGATGTCCAGCTCCCCCGCCGGCAACGCCGCCACATAGGTCATCGTCAGCGACAACGCCTCCCCCACCGCCTCGGGCTCGGCCTCCAGCACCCGGATCGCCAGCCCGATCGCATACCCGCCCCAAAGCCCGCCGCCGGGATTGCTCCACTCGGGGCCGGCGACGGTGGTCCAGCGACCCGGCGCGACGGGGGTGAGCGGGAGGGCGAGGCTGTCGGTCGAGGTCATGCGCGGCCTGTGTAGCCAGCGCGGGCGGGTTTGGGGAAGAGCGATGCAGCGTCGTCGCGACGATCGTGCGGCGTCAGCGCGTCGCCGATGCAAGCCGGGCCGGACTTGGTCTAGACTGCGGTGAGGGAGGAGCCAGAGATGATCCGCCGCCGCCGCTATCTACGCCCCAGAACCGACCCGGCGCCGGTCGAGAGCGAGCAACTGGAGCGGGACGGCTACGCCATCATCCGGGGCCTGCTCTCGGGCCCCGAGGTGGCGGAGCTGGGCCAGGAGATCGCCGCCGTCTTCGAGCGCGATCCGCCCGACGAGCGCGGCCCGCGCAGCCCCGAGGACGCGGCGATGTTCCGCTACGCCATGCTCAACCGCAGCGCCGCCGCGCAGCGGGCCATCGGACATCCCGCGCTGCTGGCGGTGATCGAGCCGCTGCTCGGCGAAGACTGCCACATCATCGCCAACACCGCCTGGCGCAACCCGGCTGGCCAGCCCGGCTCGCACGGCGGCCAGTCGTGGCACATCGACGCCGGGCCGCACATTCCGCTGCCCGACGGCGTTCGCTGGCCCGCCGACATCGCCCATCCGGTCTTCGCCATCGGCGTCCACATCTATCTCGAGGACTGCGCGATCGAGGACGGACCCACCGGCGTGCTACCCGGCAGCCACCTTTCCGGCCGTCCGCCGCCGGCCGAGCGCCTGTTCGACGACGCACTCGACTACGAGGGCCGCAGGGTCGAGCCGCTGCTGACCAAGGCGGGCGACGCCGGGCTGTTCGTCTCCGACGTCTGGCATCGTCGCATGCCGACCCGCGACAGCGCTCACGGCCGCTTCTTCCTGCAGGCGCACTACGGGCGGCGCGACATCGCCCAGCGCCTGGCGACGACCGCCGAGCGCCACCAGCTCTCGCCCGAGGCGATCGAGCGAGCGACGAGCGATCGCGAGCGCCGCCTGATCGGCCTCCACCCACCGGGTTTCTACGACGGGTAGCGCGCGAGCCGCCGGCGCCGGGCGCTAGGCCGCCTGCTCCAGCGCCTGACGGGTCCAGCTGACGATCTGGCTGGCGGGCATGGCGCCGGCGGTCTGGGCGATGACCCGGCCGTCGCGGATCAGGAAGAGGGCCGGGATGCCGGAGACGCCGAGCGCGCTGGCCGCGGCCGGGTCGGCGTCGGAGTTGAGCTTGAGCAGGCGCACGTCCGGCTCCAGGGTCTTGGCCGCCGCCGCGAACTGCGGGGCCATCGACTTGCAGGGGCCGCACCAGGGCGCCCACACGTCCAGCAACAGCGCCGCGCCCTTGGTGCCGGCGCGGTGGGCGTCGAGCTGGGCGCCGGAGACCTCCAGCGGCCCGCCGGTGAACACCGGCTGGTGGCACTTGCCGCACTTGGCCTGGCGGGCGTCCCGCCCCTCAGGCACCCGGTTGGCCGCGCCGCAGCTGGGGCAGATGAATTGTGACATCGGGGTTGCTCTCACCAGGCAAAACGGGGCGACGCTGCGAACGTGGGCGCCCTAGCGCAGCTGGCTGTCCTTGCTGCCGCGGCGGTTGATGGCGCCGGGGGGGCCGACCTGGCGGTCGCGGGCGGTTTGGCAGGGGATGCAGGTGCGGGCGCCCGGCAGGGCGCGACGGCGCGGCTCGGGGATCTCGTCGCCGCAGAGGGTGCATTGGGCGGCGCCCTCGCCGGCGGGCAGGCGCGCGCGGGCGGCCTTGACGCCGTCGGTGATGGTGTCGTCGATCTGGTCCGAGACCGCGCCGTCGCGGGTCCAGCCGCCGGCCATGGCGTCGCTCCGATGGGTTCGCGTTGTCAGTGTCAGGTGGGAATTCGGCCGGGGATTCCAAGGCTGTGCCGGCGACGGTGACAGCGGGCTGGGTCGGCGCTGACCGCGCCCGCTGCACCGCCTCGCGGGTGAGGAGACGGTCAGGCGGCGTCGGAAGCCGCCTCGGAAGGGACCAGCAGGGACTCGATGGTTTCGAACAGGCGGGCGGCTTCGACAGGCTTGGGGACGTAGGCGTCCATGCCGGCGGCCTGGTAGTCGGCGAGGTGGTCGGCCATCACATCGGCGGTCAGCGCGATGATCGGCGTGCGGGGGCGGCGCTGGTCGGCCTCGGCGCGGCGGATGGCGCGGGTGGCGGCCAGGCCGTCCATCACCGGCATGCGCACGTCCATCAGCACCACGTCGTAGCGGCCGGCCTTCCAGGCGGCGAGGGCAGCGCGGCCGTCCTCCACCACCGCCACTTCGATGCCCGCTTGGCCCAGCAGGGCTTTGATCACCAGCCGGTTGGTGGGGTTGTCGTCGGCGGCGAGGATGCGCAGGGGCCCCAGGTCGGCGGCGACGACGCCGGGCGGGGCGAGGGCGGGCTCGGCCACCGCGGCCAGCGGCAGCTCGACGATGAAGGCGGCGCCCTGGCCGGGCGCGCTCTCCACCATGATCGTCCCGCCCATCATCCGCACCAGCTCGCGGCAGATGGCCAGGCCCAGGCCCGCGCCGCCGAAGCGGCGCGCGGTGGAGGTGTCGGCCTGGGTGAACGGAGTGAACAGCTGGTCGATCGCGGCCCGGTCGAGGCCGATGCCGGTGTCGCGCACGGTGAAGCGCAAGCCGGCGCCAGCCGGCTGGGCCCGCAGCGAGATGGCCCCGGTCTCGGTGAACTTCAGGGCGTTGGAGATCAGATTGTAGAGCACCTGGCGCAGCCGGGTCGGATCGCCGCGGTAGACGCCGCGCGCGGCCCCGATATCGACAATGAAGTCCAGGCCCTTGGCGCGGGCCAGGGCGGCGAAGGCGCCGGCGGCGCCGTCGACCACCAGGCCGAGGTCGAACTCGATCTCCTCCAGCTCCAGCCGGCCGGCCTCGATCTTGGAGAGGTCGAGCACGTCGCCGAGCTGGGCCAGCACGGCCTGGCCGCACTGGCGCACTACCGCCAGGCGCTCGCGCTGCTCGGCGGCCAGCGGGCCGGCGGCCATGGCCTCGGCCATGCCGAGGACGCCGTTCAGCGGGGTGCGGATCTCGTGGCTCATGGTGGCCAGGAAGGTGGACTTGGCGCGGCTGGCGGCCTCGGCGTCCTCGAGGGCGAGCTCGAGGCGGGCGAGCGCATCGTCGCGCTCGGCCTGACTGGCGGCCAGGGCGCGGCGAGCCCGCTGGGCGTCGATGCGCAGGCTGACGTTGTAGTAGGTGGCCGGCAAGCCGACGACCTGGCAGATGCCGAAGGTGACCCAGGGCGTGTAGTCGGCGTTGGGGAAGATGACGACGTTGATCAGATAGTCGATGCCCATCGCCGCGGCGGTGATCGCCGCCTGCATCAGCGCGGTCGGCCAGAGCTTTTCCCAGGTCATCGGGCGAGGCCTTCGTGTTCTTTTCGGACGTCGCCCGCAAGATCAGTCGCGCGCCGCCCGCCGCCGATGGCCTGGCGGCGCAACACCATCATCGCCGGGGGTCGTTAGGGTTAGGTTGACGGGCGGGCCGGACCGCGTGCGGCGCGCTGTCACGGCGAGACGGACCCGGGCAGGGCGCGGACGCGGCCTTGCGCCGCCCTCCCCTCGCCTGTAAGCGAGCCGCTTAACCTGAATCCCGATCGACGTCGGGCGCGCTCCCTCGCGCCGCCCGCGATCTTGCGCGAGATTAGATGCCCAAACGCACCGACATCGGCTCGATCCTGATCATCGGCGCGGGGCCGATCGTGATCGGGCAGGCGTGCGAGTTCGACTACTCGGGGGTCCAGGCCTGCAAGGCGCTGCGGGCCGAGGGCTACCGGATCATCCTGGTCAACTCCAACCCGGCCACCATCATGACCGACCCGGAGGTGGCCGACGCCACCTATGTGGAGCCGATCACCGCGGCGATGGTGGAGCAGATCATCGCCAGGGAGCGGCCGGACGCGCTCTTGCCCACCATGGGCGGCCAGACGGCGCTGAACGTCTCGCTGGAGCTGGAGCGGCTGGGCGTGCTGGCCCGCTACGGCGTGGAGATGATCGGCGCCCGGGCCGAGGTGATCGACAAGGCCGAGGACCGGCAGAAGTTCCGCGACGCGATGGACGCGATCGGGCTGGAGAGCCCGGCCTCGCAGGTGGCGCACACGCTGGAGGAAGCGCTGGCGGCGCAAGTCCTGGTGGGCCTGCCGGCGATCATCCGGCCCTCGTTCACCCTCGCCGGCACCGGCGGCGGCATCGCCTACAACCTCGAGGTGTTCCGCGAGATCGTCGAGCGCGGCCTCGACCTGTCGCCCACCCACGAGGTGCTGATCGAGGAGAGCGTGCTCGTCTGGAAGGAATACGAGCTCGAGGTCGTTCGCGACCGAGCCGATAACTGCATCATCGTCTGCTCGATCGAGAACATCGACCCCATGGGGGTGCACACCGGCGACAGCGTCACCGTGGCGCCGGCGCTGACCCTGACCGACAAGGAATACCAGCGCATGCGCACCGCCGCGATCGCGGTGCTGCGCGAGGTGGGGGTGGAGACCGGCGGGTCCAACGTGCAGTTCGCGGTCAACCCGGCCGACGGGCGCATGGTGGTGATCGAAATGAACCCGCGGGTG
>Ga0302326_10023319_pt1 | contig 12618 bp, 10 predicted proteins | sample Palsa_T0_3_FD_202264 | JGI IMG/M metagenome (GOLD analysis project Ga0302326, IMG submission 202264) | Peat permafrost microbial communities from Stordalen Mire near Abisko, Sweden - Palsa_T0_3 | ecosystem: Environmental > Terrestrial > Soil > Palsa > Peat permafrost | place: Sweden: Abisko... | reverse complement strand
TGAAAGTGGCACGAGCATGGCCAGCCCGGTCACCGCCGGAGTCGCGGCTCTACTCATGTCTTATTTTCCGGAACTTACCGCTTTGGAGGTAAAAGACATCCTTTCAAAATCAACACGCAAATTTGACCATCTTACCGTGGACAAACCTGGCAGTAAAAGTCAGATTGACTTCGGCGAATTGAGCATCACCGGGGGACTGGTCAATGCCTATGAGGCGGTAAAACTTGCACAATCCCTGCGAAACCAAAGGGTGGGAAAGAAATAGTTCTCACTCTACTTCTTCCTGAATTTCTTAAACGGGTCATACGAGATGGTCATGTTCCCGTTGTCGTTGCGACGAGCCCGCAGATAAACACTGGGTCCAACCTTGCTGTCGATCCCGACATTTTCCGGCTTATAATTTTTATCGCGCTTTTTCAAATTGCTTAATGGAAACTGAATGCTGAGGTCAGTACTGTCAGCAAGACTATAACGGCCTTCTAAAAAAAAACTGATCACATTGGACTGAACCTCCATGCGTCCGATGGTGAGTTCGGTTCCCCGAATGTCAAATTTTCCTTTGATCTCCGCAAATTGGATGTCGGCAAAATCGCGATTCTTGAACAGAAAATTGCTCAGTTTTTCCATGGGGGCAAAGTTCGTCAGCTTGCCGTCCTTCACCGAAAAGTCAATACTTCCGGATAGACGCTTCATCCGCAGATTAAGATCATCATCCACGTCCGCCTGAAGACTGATGTTGGCGCTGATTTTTCCCGAGAGATTTTGATAACTTATGGCATGTTGATTGAAATTATTAAAGACATAGAAGAATTCCCTGATCTCCGCTTGCTGAACCGTTCCTTTTACCGAAAGGGGATTGATCTGCTTCTGAAGATCGGAGAGCACAAGAGTTACCTGAACATCACCCTCTGCCAATCGCATTTTGATCGGCTTAGCTTGCAGTTGATTGTTGGTCAGCGCGAGGTTTCCGGTGAGGTCTCTTGCTTTGAAATTTTTATATTGAAATTTTTTCAGGTCCACCTTCAATTCGAATTCTAATTTGCTATAAAGCTTATCGATCAGATCGGAAATCACCTTCTTTTGCTGAGCTTTGGTGCCCGGGACTGCACTCTTAATTCCTTTCGACATCATAGGGGTAATATCCAAATCCGGAGAGGACACCTGGAGCGACACAACTCCTTTTTGCGAAGGCTGGGTAAAAAAGGGCACAAATCCGACTACGTTTCCCTTTAGGTCGACAGGGCTTTTATTGTACAGGAACGAGAAGTGATCAATGGAAAATCGGTTCTGATTAAATGCAATGGAAGCATTCACTTTTTGAATGGATAGTTGATGACTAAGCCAAATGACTTTGGCATTGCTGAGTTCCGCCTTTCCCTCCAGTTTTCCATCCAACCGATTTTTTTCCGGATCGAGGTATTCTTTCAATGTTCCGGTATAGGTGATATGCGAAATGAACCGGCCTCCTGCGATCTGGTATCGTGTTGAATCAAGCTCATGTTGGATAGTCCTGGCATCCGCATCAATCGAAATTTTAATAAAAGCGCCGGGATTCGAAAGATCATGAAAAGCAGCCTCCAGCGAAAGCGGCAGACCATGAATAATCCCCCTGAAAGAAGAAATTTGTACTGTTGAATTAGGGTCTTCAAACGGTTTGGCGTTATCGACATGATTCGTGAACGAGCCCTTCATGAAAACATGGTACGCCATAATTTTTCCTGCTCCGATCGGCGCGTCTTTTGTCTCAAATTGAACGTCAACCGCAGGCTGATTACCGGGGGTCAGCGCACCGTCTACCCGAACCGCGATCGTGAAAGGCGACCCCACTTCATATTTTGCCAGTTTCGCCGCTAATGCCAGCGGCAAAAAAGAAAGTCCCTCCGGATAATTTAAGTTTCTGGAATTGATTCGCAACGAGAATTCGCCGTCAGGGATTAAATGGAATCCGCCGGATAGGGCCACCGATGATTTCGCAAATCGCAGAGTAGATGGCCGGATAATTAAATGATGTCGTTGGGGGACATATTCATACGCTAATGTTACTGAAGAAGATTGCCCCAGGAGATAGCTTCCTTTAGCCCGGTTGAATTGCAGTCGCTCGAAGTCAATTTCTCCTACATACTGAAATCGACGGGAAGAATCCGTTTGAAAAATTTCATTAACCCCTTTAACCAATCTTACTCCAAATGCTTTCTGTTTCAATGAATCCTGAAAACTGAGCTTGACGTCATTAAATGTGATCCGATGAAAAGATAATGCCGGATTGAAATGGCTGGCCGAATCGGTACCGGTGGGCCTAGTCACTTTAAATACATCCAGGTTGGTGTACCCGGACGTTGTGCGAAAAATAAAAACCTCCGCCTGACTAATTCTTACCGACCTGACATCCACCTCCTTTAGTAAAAGCTTGTACAGGCTGACGTTGAGTGAAATCCGGTTCGCCTTTAAAAAGTATTTATGATAGATCGAATATTTCAGCCCCTGAAGGTAAATGCCTTTGAGGGTTATTGAAATATTGGGGAAGTCTTCAAAAACTGAGACACTGATATTGTCTATTTTAAATTCACCATTGATGTTTTCGCTCAATTTCCTGTGAACGGCTGCAGTGATTTCAGGTTTATAGTACCAACCCAGGCCGGAAATAATGCCAATAACTACCAGCAGGAAGCCTGCTAGAATAATAACCCAGCGGAAAAACTTCTTTAGCAACGGATGACGAGGCAACGACTATCCAATTTTTAGGCAGCGATTGGTTCAGGCTAAAGTACAAAAACTTGGTGGGAAAGGAGTCGGCAATGTCATTTTTAAGAAAAACCCATTCCCGGACACGAACGAATAACCGGAATGGATTGACATCATTGGCTGCTCGGACCCTTCCAACGCCCCCTCGCTCTTTCCGTGAAACCGTCCAATCTCTTAAGCTGCTCCTTTGTTAAGATAGGCTTTAACTGAAGTTTGAGGGAATCCATAATCGACATTATTTGATGGCCGCCTCGACTTCCCACAGCGTGAATTTTATTGGACGCTTCTTTCACAACAGGTCTGATTTTGGCAGCCTGAGTGGAGTCCGGACGCACAATTCTGAAAATCATATGCATAAGTCCAGGCCTTCCGCCATGATCGGACGCGAAATTTCCATCCCTCTCATGATTTGTTCCGGTGTCACCAAAACCGCGACCGCCACCTTTTTCTCGTATTTTATCAGCAATTCGTTAAATGCCTGCATGTCCCCTATCCTGGATTTTTTCACCAATTCTTCATCGCTGACGAGATCCATGGAGAGGTTTGCCGATATTTTATAATTAGACAACTGAAATCTTTCGTTTATTCCCTGAGGCTACAAAAAAAATGCGGTATTCTTTTGCAATGGTAACCGATGAATACCCCTAAACTTTGAGACGTCGGTGAATCTTTTGTGTATGGTCATTTCTTCCGTAAATTGACCCTCTTACCGTTTATATTCTTAGCCGAAAACACTCCATGATAAGAGTTCTCATGCTGGGATGGGAGTTTCCCCCGCTTTTTAGCGGCGGATTGGGCATTGCTACTTTTGGGATTGTAAAAGCCCTCAGTCCGAAAACCCGTATTCGCCTGATCATCCCCACGGCGGCGGCCTTGACCAAACTCAACCATGTCAATATCACAGGATTCAATCACATCACCGCCGAAGAATTAAATTTCGAGAGACTGCAGTTTCAATTTTCCTCACTGCCTGTTGAGACCAATCAACTGCCCATACGCATAAGCCCTTACCACGATATCAATGCCGAGATAGTAAGAACGGAATGGAACGATTTTCAATGGCTACAAACAAAAAAGAAGGTAGAGATCATCCATCGCCTATTTGTCGGGACCGAAGTGTATGGGGCCAACATTATGCACAAAGTTCAGTTGTTCACGCAACTTTGTGAAGAAATCGGATCCCGCAACAATTTTGATATTATTCATGCTCATGACTGGATTACGTTTCCCGCGGGCGTAAAAATCAAGGCGAAAACCGGCAAACCCCTCATTCTTCACGTTCATTCCCTTGAAACCGATCGCGCGGGAGTTGATGTTCGCAATGAAATCTATGCATTGGAAAAAACGGCGATGGAAGAGGCCGACCGGATCATTGTCGTCAGCCACTATACCAAAGACCAGGTCGTTGAGCATTATCAGATTGATCCTGCGAGAATCGTTGTTGTTCACAACGGAATCGAGCCGGCGTTAACGATCCGGCAGCGCCATCGGCTAAACGACAAACTGGTGCTATTCCTGGGACGACTAACACACCAGAAGGGGCCCCAATTCCTCCTGGAGACGGCCGAAAAGGTGTGTCGGGTTTTTCCACGCGTAAAATTTGTCGTCGCTGGAACCGGAGATCAATTCATCCCCTTGCTGGAAACGTCGGCCTACAGAAAACTGGGAAGCAAGTTCATCTTCACGGGCTTCCTTACCAAAGCAAAAGTAAATGAAGCCTTGTCCATGGCTGATGTTTATTTTATGCCTTCCGTTTCGGAGCCCTTTGGATTAACTGCGTTGGAGGCAGCTCAATTCGGGGTTCCCGGTGTTATCTCCTCACAAAGCGGTGTAGCTGAAGTGCTAAGAGGTTCCCTGCAAGCCGACTTCTGGGATACCGATAAATTTGCCAATTATATTTACGCCCTTTTGAGGTACAAAGCCCTCGCCAAGGAAATTGCCGAAAAGGCAAAAGCAGACCTTACTCAACTGACATGGGGACATGCGGCTAAAAAAATTCTAGAAATTTATTCAACGCTGACCGAAAATTAGACCACTATGCCTTCCGTTTGTTTTTACTTTCAAGTGCATCAGCCTTTTCGGCTCAAGTCGTATGACTGTTTCAAGATCGGTCACGACCATTTTTATGAGGATGAGGCTAAAAACAAAGAGATTTTAGACCGGGTCGCTACGAAGTGTTACCTCCCGGCCAATGCTCTTTTGCTCCACCTGATCGAGCGGTATAAAGGTGCCTTCCGAATTTCGTATTCCGTCAGTGGTACGGCTCTTGAGCAGATGGAAAAATACAGACCTGATGTTCTCCGTTCCTTCCAACGGTTGGCAGAAACGGGGTGCGTTGAATTTCTTTCCGAAACCTATTACCACTCGCTTAGTTTTCTTTACTCCAAAGATGAATTCGTTCGTCAGGTGAATGCGCATAGAGCAAAAATTGCCGAACATTTTCATCAGGTTCCCACGGTATTTAGAAATACCGAACTAATTTACAATAACGAGATCGCTGCTTTTGTTTCTGGGCTGGGATATTCCGGAATTATTTGCGAAGGTCTTGATACCGCTCTTGGATACAGAAGTCCTGACTTCGTGTATCACCCTCCCTTCAATCCCGGGATCAAATGTTTGTTAAAAAATTACAAACTCTCCGATGATATTGCATTTCGTTTTTCCAACCGGGGATGGACCGAATGGCCACTGACGGCCTCCAAGTTTGCCCATTGGGTGCATGACATAGCCGGCAACGGGGAAACCATAAACCTGTTTATGGATTATGAGACTTTCGGCGAGCACCAGTGGCCCGAAACCGGAATATTTGGATTCGTAGACCATTTGCCGGAAGAAATTCTCAAACACCCGGATTTTGATTTCAAAACCCCATCGGAAGTTATCCGCACCTACGAAGCACGGGGAGAATACGATGTCCACAATTTAAGTTCCTGGGCCGACCTTGAGCGTGATCTATCGGCGTGGTTGGGCAATAGCCTTCAACAGGATGCCATGGAGCGGATTTATGGATTAGAGAAGGCAGTCAAAGAAACGGCAGATATTAATCTGATCGACACCTGGGCCAAACTACTCACCTCCGATCACTTTTATTACATGAGCACAAAATATTGGAATGACGGTGATGTGCATAAATACTTTAGCCCTTACAACACTCCATATGACGCGTATATTAATTTTATGAATGTGGTAACGGATTTGGAGTACACCGTGGAAACCGCGCTTGTTAGAGAATAGTCCCGCTTCATGTTACTCCCAAATGAGCCAGATGCCCTCAGAGGCCGCGGGCCACGCATTCGCGTCGATGGTTTTCAAATTCTTGGTTGAATCAACTTCGCGACTAATCCCGTCCAGCCGGTTTGGTGTGTGGCGCCAACTCCCCTTCCATTATCACCGTGAAAGTATTCGTAGAAGAGCAAGTAATCAGAAAAATTTGGATCGTCCTGAAGTTTTTCATACTCTCCGAACACAGCGCGTTTTCCGTGCTTGTCTTTTTTGAAAATATTCACCATTCGGCTGGAAATGTCCCTCGAAATTTCCTTCAACGTCAGCATGTTTCCGGAGCCTGTAGGGTGTTCAATTTTAAAATCATCTCCGTAATAATGATAGAAGCGCTGCAGTGATTCAATAATGAGGTAATTTGGCGGAAACCAAACAGGACCGCGCCAGTTGGAGTTACCGCCGAATAACGTCGAATCGCTTTCGCCGGGCGCATACTTTACACTAAACTCTTTTCCATTGGCGTGTAAGGTGTAGGGATTTGAATGCTGTTTAGACAGCGCACGGATTCCAAAATCCGATAAAAATTCTTTTTCATCCAGCATACGTTTAAGCAGGCATTTCATGCGATGTCCGCGCAAAAGGGACAACAAGTGTCGTTCGTTTTTGCCTTTTTCGCCCCAACGGGAAATGAGGCTGGCTAAATCCGGCCGGTTTTTCAGGAACCATTCAAGCCGCATTGTGAATTCGGGCATGGATTTAAAAACCTCCTCGTCAAGCACCTCTACGGCGAAGAGAGGAATGAGCCCCACCATCGAACGAACCTTCATCTTGATACGGCGATTATCCGGCAAATGAAGTACATCATAGAAAAATTCATCTTCCTCATCCCACATGTTAATCCCCTCATTGTCTACGTTGGCTATAGCTCCGGCGATGTATAGAAAATGCTCAAAAAATTTTGTGGCCAGACTCTGGTACGTCGGGTTTTCTTTGGCTAACTCCAGCGACATTCGAAGCATGTTCAGGGTAAACATCGCCATCCAACTCGTTCCGTCGGTTTGTTCGATGTATCCACCGGTGGGTAATTGAGCACTGCGGTCGAACACTCCGATATTATCCATCCCCAGGAATCCACCTTGAAAAATATTATTCCCGCTCGTGTCTTTCTTATTCACCCACCAGGTGAAATACAACATCAGTTTCTGAAAGACCTCTTCCAAAAATCTTCTATCCCCTTTGCTATTCTGGAGTTTCTGATCAATTTTATACACACGCCAGGTCGCCCAGCCATGAACAGGTGGATTTACGTCACCGAATGACCATTCATACGATGGAAGCTGACCGTTGGGGTGCATATACCATTCCTTCGTCAGAAGAAGCAGCTGCTTTTTCGAAAACTCCGGATCCACCATAGCGATGGGTATGGTGTGAAATGCCAAATCCCATGCTGCATACCAGGGGTATTCCCACGTATCCGGCATGGAGATAATGTCCGCATTATAAACATGCATCCACTCATGATTTCTTCCTTTTTTGCGTTGAGCGGGCGGAGGCGGTTGCGATGGGTCTCCTTTTAGCCATTTAGCCACATCGTAGTGATAAAATTGCTTACTCCACAACATACCCGCAAAGGCCTGGCGTTGAATGTTGCGCATATCTTTATCGCGGATTCCATTTTGCAGCTCCGCAAAAAATTCGTTTCCTTCTTCAATGCGTTGGTCAAAGATCGACGCGAAATCGCTAAACGGTTCGGGGTGGAATTTTGGACTTAGTCGCAACCGGAGCGTCCTGGATTTTCCGCCAGGAATAGAAAGGTCATAATGAATGGCCGCTTTTGTTCCTTTCGGAACCTGGTTTACGGCTTGTTTATTTCCTCCGATAAAATAATCGTTGATCCCATCTTTGAACGTTCCTGGTTTGGGATAGTCAAAGAGCTTTCCGGTATTGGTTTCGTTTTCACAGAATAGAAGTTTGGCCTTCCCTTCAAAAAACAGATAGTACTTTCCAAGTTCTTTGTGATCAATGATAAGGGTGTTATCATCGTCGCGGTAAAGTTCCGGCTTGTAATCATCATATCCCCAGGCCCAGGTGTTCCGGAACCAAATGTGAGGCAGCATATCCAGCGATGCCGTTTGAGTACTGCGATTATGAATGGTTATTTTTATAAGAATCTCATTTTCGTTTGCTTTGGCATACTCTACAAAAATGTCAAAATAGTTATCCTCGTTAAATACTCCCGTATCGATCAACTCAAATTCGGGATCAAGTTTTCCCCTTTTCTTGTTTTCCTCGACCAACCAGGAATAGGGAAACTCATTTTGAGGATATTTGTAGAGCATCTTCATGTACGAATGGGTTGGCGTACAATCCAGAAAATAGTAGTGCTCTTTGCAATCTTCCCCATGGTTACCTTCTTTGTTGGTCAAGCCGAACATTCTTTCCTTAATGATCGGATCTTTTTTATTCCATAAACCCAATGAAAAACAAATCAATTGACGATCGTCGCAAATTCCCCCAATCCCGTCTTCCCCCCACCGATAGGTCTTACTTCGCGCAGCTTCGTGCGAAACAAATTCCCAGGCATCTCCATCGGCACTATAATCCTCGCGCACCGTCCCCCATTGCCTCTCTGAGAGATACGGTCCGAATTTGCGCCAATTCTTCTTCTGATCCCGGTCTTCAATGAGTCGTTGTTTCTCTGCGGTCATAGTGAATTAATAAGATCGTACTAACTTTTGTTTGACTCGTGGCTGAGCGTATTTTTTTAGCTTCACTTAAATAAGCATACCAGCATCATTTGCATCCCGTTGGCAATCCATTGACAGATACGCTGCCGGCTTCATCATGCCTTAGCCAAGGCAACAATGTCCTTTACTTCTAAAATTGATTTTTCAGGTCCCTTGTTTACAGTGTTAATCATCGCTAAGCCCACCTCCTTCAACGTGCACACCATGCCGGGAAAAAATGCCCGCCAAACCGGATATGCCCAAGCTAATGCAGAATAGAATTTCAAGGTGTTTTTCATTCCTTTAGTGGGCTGCATATATCCTGGACGGAACATATAAGCCTTTTTGAAGGGCAATTGCATCAGCCTATTCTCGGTTTTGCCCTTCACCCTGGCCCACATGCTTCTTCCGTGTTCTGTACTGTCCGTGCCTGATCCTGATACATAGCAGAAAGTCATATCCGGGTTCAGCCTCGCAAGAATTTCCGCTACATGGATAGTCAAGTCATAGGTCAGGCGGTGATATTCAGCCGCCTTGAGACCAACGGATGAAACCCCAAGACAAAAGAAGCATGCATTATAGTTTCTTAATCGGTCTTCGATTGAAGAAAGATCCTGAAAATTAGCGTGAATTATTTCCTGCACTTTCGGAAGGGACGCACCGCAAGATTTCCTGCCGATAACCAAAGCTTCTTCGACATCAGGATGCAACAAGCATTCGTGTAGAACACCCTCACCCACCATTCCGGTAGCCCCGGTTATGATCGCTCTGATTTTCATGGTCATTGATTTTCCTTCTAAACCAAGGAACGAAGATAAATTGAATTAATAGTAACTTGAACCTTAATTTAGAAAGTTGTGAAAATAGTAAAACGCATTCTGTTTTTCGGCCTTCTTTTCGTGTCGATATCGGCTTTATTGATCTATTGTTCAGTTAGGCGGTACGCAGGACGTTCCTATGCCCAGGCGAAAAAGGATAGGCCCTACGATGTGGTAGTCGTTCCGGGTATTCCCTACAATACGCAATCAACGATGAATGTGCTGGCCTTGCGAATTTTCTGGGCCAAGCATTTGTATGACAGCGGGTATACCCATAACATTATTTTTTCAGGATCCGCCGTCTACACGCCGTACATCGAAGGCGTCATCATGAAAATTATGGCGGATTCGTTAGGCATCCCTTCGGATCATACATTTTCTGAAACCAGAGCCGAACACAGCACAGAAAATGCGTATTACGGATGGAAATTGGCGCGGAGTCTCGGCTTTCAGAAAATTGCGCTCGCCACCGATCCATTTCAATCCTCTACTCTTGAAGGCTTTATCAAGAAATACTGTCCAGGAATGACGTCAGTCCCCGCTGTTCTGGATCTGCTAAATTCGAGTGGCAAATCCCTTCCCAGGATTGACCCGAGCGGAGCGTTCGTGAAAGATTTTATTTCACTCCCCCAACGTCAGGGCTTTTGGGAGCGGTGGCAGGGAACAATGGGAAAACGGGTAAAGGATGAGCAGGCGAAAGAGAACAATTAGTTTAGTTGTTCATCTGCGGAATCCGGGAACCTGAATCCCGAAACTTGTTTAGGCGTGATGGTGTTCTAGCCAAGTCGAAGTCTTATTCTTTTATGATGAAATTGAAGTTAAGTGTACTGGATCAGACCCCCATCCGCAGAGGCAGCACGGCCAGGGAAGCATTGCAGGAAAGTATCCAACTGGCCAGGTTTGCTGATACCTTGGGCTATACGCGTTACTGGCTTTCGGAGCACCACAATATTCAAACGTTGGCTGACGCTGCTCCGGAGGTGTTCATTGCCCGGCTTGCCAGCGAAACCCAACACCTGCGTTTGGGTTCCGGCGGCATCATGCTCCCCAATCACAGCACCCTGAAAGTAGCGGAGAACTTTCGTCTGCTGGAAGCATTATACCCTGGCCGTATCGATCTGGGGATAGGAAGAGCCCCTGGAGGCGACAGGCTCACCGCTTCGCTGCTTAATCCTGTTAATACCTTTGACCCCGAGGAGTATGTACGGCAAATCGTTGACCTGAAGGGATTTCTTTCCGAAGATGCTGAACCCGGTACAATTCATCAAAAAGTAAAAGCCATTCCGAGAATTGACTCCATGCCCGAACTCTGGATGCTGACGTCCAGTGGAGAAAGCGCATACATCGCAGCGCATTTTGGCCTGGCTCTTTCATTTGCCCAGTTTATTAATCCCATTGGCGGTCCCGAATCGATACGGGCATACCGTGAACGATTCAAACCATCCTCGCAGTTACAAGAACCTCAGGCAAATGTTGGAATTTTTGTTTTTTGTGGCGACACGGAAGAAAAGGCCGAGCGCATGCAGGCCGTGATGGACTACCGGTTCCTAAGCATTGAAAAAGGCAACGTTGACGAAGCCCCATCCTATGAATCAATCAAATCTTATTCCTACTCTTCCGAAGAGTGGATGCGCATTCAGCATAACCGAATGCGCATGATTACAGGTACACCCGATGTTGTACAAAAGAAAATAACACAACTTGCCGAGACATTCGAAGTCGATGAAGTAGTGATTGCCACATTTGCCGATTCCTTTGACGACAGACTGCGGTCGTATGAATTACTGGCCGGATTGTTCGGCACGTCTACCCCAGCTATCAATGCCCAACTTCTGGCGGATGTCTAGCCGTTTTTTAACAACCTTTTTGTCATTCCCTTTGGTAATCAATTAAAAAAAATAGTAATCGTACCATGTCAAAATTATTTTCAAGCCTCACGCTAAAAGACGTTACATTTAAAAATCGCTTCGTCGTTTCGCCGATGTGTCAGTATTCATCGGTTGATGGATTTGCGGGCGACTGGCATCTGGTTCACCTGGGCAGCCGTGCCATTGGCGGCGCCGGTTTAGTGATGCAAGAAGCCACTTCAGTATCCCCGGAAGGAAGGATTTCTCCCGGCGATCTTGGACTGTGGAAAGATGAGCATATCGAAAAACTAAAAAGCATTGTATCCTTCATTCATGAACATGGCGCTATGGCCGGAATTCAATTGGCGCATGCGGGTAGAAAAGGAGGCTGTCAGGTGCCCTGGGACGGCGGCAAACAAATTAGCCTTAAAGAAGGCGGATGGAAAACGGTTGCTCCTTCTCCCATCGCCTTTTACGAAGGAGACAATCCGCCGGAAGCCTTGACCCCCGAAGGGATTCAAAAAGTTATCCGGGATTTTACCGCGGCCGCTCGCCGGGCGTTGACCATTGGCTATCGGGTTATTGAATTGCATGCAGCGCATGGATATCTTATCCATGAATTTCTTTCCCCCTTGAGCAACAAAAGGACAGACACTTATGGAGGGAGTTTTGAAAACAGAATCCGCTTCTTGCTGGAGTTGATACAGGGGGTGAAATCAGTTTGGCCTCAAAGCCTGCCCCTATTTGTCCGTCTTTCAGTGACGGATTGGGCAGAAGACGGCTGGAATCCCGATGAATCCGTTAAGCTTGCCACCGTGCTAAAGACCAAAGGAGTAGACCTCATGGATTGTTCGTCGGGCGGATTGGTTTCGTATGCAAAAATTCCCGTGGGGCCGGGGTATCAGGTTCCCCTAGCCGAGCGCATAAAAAAAGAAACAGGAATACTAACCGGCGCGGTTGGACTCATCACCAGCGCTGACCAGGCCGAAGATATTTTGATGACCGAAAAAGCCGATCTTATTTTTATGGCAAGAGAATCACTCCGACAACCTTATTTTCCACTTCACGCCGCCAGGCAGTTTGGGGATGAAATTGAGTGGCCGATGCAATACGTGAGAGCTAAGTTGTAGGTTAGTTGTTCGTTGTTAGTTATTAGTTGTAAAAATCCACTAGTGGCCTATTAAAGTAGGTCAAAATTGAGTTGAATATAGTCTCGTTCTTTGACATCTTGATTTACAGGGTTTGATAGTAACTCTTTTAGGGGTT
>Ga0302326_10023317_pt1 | contig 12618 bp, 17 predicted proteins | sample Palsa_T0_3_FD_202264 | JGI IMG/M metagenome (GOLD analysis project Ga0302326, IMG submission 202264) | Peat permafrost microbial communities from Stordalen Mire near Abisko, Sweden - Palsa_T0_3 | ecosystem: Environmental > Terrestrial > Soil > Palsa > Peat permafrost | place: Sweden: Abisko... | reverse complement strand
CGTATCCCTTCATGCCGGCCCGGGGTTGGCATTTTTCGGTTCAAATGATTCCGTGCTCATTTCCGCGAGCGACCTGGAATCGCCCCCAACGGTCCCGAAGGAAGAGAGGATGACCCTCGACGACGTCCTGCTTGTGGTCATCGTGGAACTCGGACATCGACGAGACGTGTACGAACATCGAAAGTGCTACAGCTCTGACCTTCTAATTTCCACTACAACGGGACGTGGACTTCGGTTGCCAGTCGGTCCTCCGACACGAAAGAACCAGCGCACTGGACTGCAGTGAGCCTCCCGATGAACGGACCCGTTATTCGTCGTCAGAAACGAAGCGAACAAGTCCTGGCTAAAGCGCGAGGAAGGCGATGCCGTCTACTTCGGCGGCCGCTCGGAGACGAGGGCCGACGTCGTGCTTCGAGACAGCGATGCCAGCGTCCAGATGGTGGGCAGCCGCAAGCGCCTCAACCATCGCCGCAGACATGGCACGTCCAGCGCCTTGGTGTCGGTGTTGCAGTTCGGCCATCGACCACGAAAGCTGGCGCATTGAGAGTACCTCGATCTCATCAGGAGGTGCCGTGAGTTGGGATCGGAATCGGGCGATGTCTTCCGCAGGCAGGGCAGACACCGGCGCCGAAAGCTTGCCAGCGACGGTCGGATTGGCCAGCGAGGAACAAAGCCGAAAGAGCCACAGTCCTGTCGTGGCCACGCCATTGGGTGCTACGCCGTCAAGATCAGGCGGCCGTTCGCCGGCGAGGATGTCGCGAAGTATGTGATCGTCAATGACGACGGAAGTCACTTACGTGGTAGCGAGGTCAGGATCGTCGAGTCCTCGGACGAATCGCAAATGGTCTCCGGCGGAGAGGGCCTGAGCCAAGAGCTGGTGCCGTCCACCCGGCGGAAGAAGGATCACAGCGTCACCCAGGTCAACGACCGTCACTCGACCACCGTGATCGAGCCCCCAGCGGTGGCGGACCGCCGCTGGTACTGACATCTGTCCACTTGTAGATACCAGGAACTCCGCTGGAATGGCCATGATCGTTCCTCTCGTACTTGGTAACTTCTCATACTACCAAGTAGTGGAGTCCAGGGCTCCCGGAGATGGCTTCAGCGAAGTCCTGACCAGCCACTTTCCAGCGCGACAGGGCGTGGAGCAAAGTTGCACGTCGGTCCTGCCTCGAATCTCGGCCTTCGTCATGCGCCAAAGATCATCGCGGATACTTGCTCAGCGACTTCTGACTGCTTTCCCGGCATTACGGGGGAGTACAGGTCAAGTGTGATGGCAATAGTGGAGTGGCCGAGGCTCTCGGAGACAAATCTTCGAATGCACGTCCGCCTTGAGGGCAAGCGTCTTCGACTGACTCAAGCATGGTCCAACCCTTTTGGCTGTAGAGACGGACCCCTGTCTTAGAGTCAGTGAACCTTCATCTTGATCCTCTTCTTGTGCTTCTTCTTGTTCTTGTTCTTGATCTTGATCTTCTTCTTCTTGGCTTGTTCGGGAGCTGCCTTCGCAAGCACCGCACAACGATTGCAGATGGACTTGCGCGTAACATCCGCCGTGACGCCATTTCCATGGAGGATCACCCGTCTACCGGGACCGCACTCGGATTGATTGTGGAAGACGTTGCTACTGCGCGCATAGAACGGTTCGACCTGCATGCCGCAAAGCCTACGGCGAACCCTGGTTGCAGAATGGTTGCACGTAGTCAACCAAAATCAGGAACATTCCCGTTCACGTTCACCTCCTGAAAAGGCTGCACAACACTGGGCCGGTTCCCCGTTGTCGTGATCGTCTGCTGCTCAGACGTTGAATTGGGCAAGAATTGTGACGCCATAGCTCCCTCAGTGATGCGCATCGCGCATCGTTGGAAACAACTGCGGTTGCCATCACCCATATCGGAGATGGCGGGGATCTAACGATCGGCGCCGCAACCATTGGAAGACGGAGCAAGTGAAAGTACCCAGCGCAGGTGATGAGACGAGGTGAGGAAATCCAATGCGATGGCTGAGCCGCTAAATGGCTGAAACAACGCTCTACGACATCCTCGAATTGTCGCCTACTGCTGATTTGGACGAGATCAAGGCAGCGTACCGTCGGCTCTCGACACAGGTCCACCCTGACCGGGGCGGCTCCGGTGCGCTCTTCCGTCTTGTTCGCGAGGCGTATGAAACTCTTTCTGACGGTAACCTTCGCGCAGAATACGACCGGACGGGCATCAAATCGGGAGGCACTCCGCGGCGAGCCCGCTGCGCAGACGAAGATAGTGGCCTAGACAACGACGTCGAGACACTTGCTGAGCGTACATCGATGCTCAACCAGTTCCTTCTTGAACTGGAGGCGGCAGCGATTTCTGACCACGATCGTCTCGAAGTTCACCGAGTTCAACTCGAACTCCAAATGGCGCAAATTGCATGGAACATGGCGGTATTTCGCCAACTCAGTGCGCAGGGACAATGGGAAGCGGCGGCTCGATTCCATACCAAAGCCAATGAAGGAGAAAGGTCCCTTCCGCCCATTGAGAAACTCATTGCAAGCACGGAGATTCAGATCGCGGAGAAGGCCCAGGCTACCCAAGCCACGGATTCATCCAGCGTAAGGATGATTCCTTGCAGTCTTTGTGGTGTCAGAAACAGGGTCTCTCCGAACGCGCAATCATTTTCATGTGGAATTTGCAAGAACAAAAATCTCATGCTCAGTTGCCAAACTTGCGGAACTCAGGCCTACGAGTGCAAGGCGCTATCTGGGAACGTCGCCACGTACGTCTGTGAAACGTGTCACAGAGAAAACCCCGAGCGGCGTAACGGCGAACGGCGTACGACCGAACGGCGGAAGGGCGTTCCTGGCTGAGGTCGTCGCGAGATATCACGGACTGTTTCACGTGCCCGTGGGGCTGGTGGAGCCGTTTTGGGTCGAGCCTGAAGCGCCGCCGGAGCTTTCCGTCGGCCCTTAGGCCGTGGCCGTACGGGACGGTCGAGGTTCGCTACGGCACCGGCGAGGTCGACATCATCGACTAGGCGGATGGTTCTCGGGCTGCTCAGTGATAGCTGAAGTCGTCACCGAGGTTCGCTGCACTGGTACCCCCCGTCGTGATGACGAAAAGACTCCACGTGCCAGCCTTGGCCCCCCCGCCGGTAACGGCGGTGATCTGAGTCGAAGACACCACCTTGACGTTGGTGGCGGCAATGGCTCCGGTCCCGGCGCCATTGCCCTGGCCGATCACCACCGTGGCGCCACTGATGAAGCCGGTCCCGGTGATGGTGATGGCGGTGCCGCCTGTTACTGGTCCTGAGTTCGGGCTCACGGCGGACACTGTGGGGGGTTGCTTGTAGGTGAAGTCGTCACCGAGGTTGGCCGCACTGGTGCCCCCGGTCGTGATGACGAAAAGACTCCACGTGCCGGCCTTGGCCCCCCCGCCGGTCACGGCGGTGATCTGAGTCGAAGACACCACCTTGACGTTGGTGGCCGCGATGGCTCCGGCCCCGGCACCACTGCCTTGGCCGATCACGACCGTGGCGCCAGTGGGGAAGCCGGTTCCGGTGATGGTGATGGCTGTCCCCCCTGTCACCGGTCCCGAGTTCGGACTCACGGCCGAGACCGTGGGAATGGCCGTCACGGGCAGATATGCCCAGGTGTCGTTAAGTTCGCCTCCACTGGTGAGGCCGTCGAAGAGCACCAGCTGCCCGGTGCCCGAGTCATAGGCCATCGAGGCGAGAACGCGGGCGGGCGGGCTGGTGGCGGGGACCTGCTGCGCCCACGTCGTGCCGTTCCAGGTCCAGGTGTCGTTGCTCTCGGGCGGGCTGGTGGCAAGGGTCCCGCCGAACAGGACCAGCTGCCCGGTCGCCGTGTCGTAGGCCATGGGCGCGTCGTAACGATCGGACGGGCTGGTGGCCGGAGATTGCTTGGTCCAGGTGGTGCCATTCCAGGTCCAGGTGTCGTTGAGGTAGACGTCGTTGTTGTAGCCGCCGAAGAGCACCAGTTGCCCGGTCGCCGTGTCGTAGGCCATTGAGGCGCCGTAGCGAACGGACGGGCTGGTGGCCGGAGATTGCTTGGTCCAGGTGGTGCCATTCCAGGTCCACGTGTCGTTTTCACCGTCGACCGCATTCGCGGTGCCGCCGAAGAGCACCAGTTGCTCGGTGCCCGGGTCATACGCCAAGGAGGCGCTATTGCGGACGGGTGGGCTGGTGGCAGGAGATAGCTGGGTCCAGGTGGTGCCACTCCAGGTCCAGGTGTCGTTTTCACCGGCAACCCCATTCACGGTGCCGCCGAAAAGCACCAGTTGCCCGGTGCCCGCGTCATACGCCATGGAGGCACTAGAGCGAGCGGACGGGCTTGTGGCCGGAGATTGCTTGGCCCAGGTGGTGCCATTCCAGGTCCAGGTGTCGCCAAGTATGTCGCCGTTGTCGTTGCCGCCGAAGAGCACCAGTTGCCCCGTGCCCGAGTCATACGCCATGGAGGCGAGGATGCGGGCGGACGGGCTGGTGACCGGGGACAGCTGCTCCCAGGTCGGGGGAGGCGTGGTCGCCCCCGCGTCGGGACCGGGCACCAACACCGCGAACGTGGCCGATGCAATGATCACGCACATTCCGAGGTGGACGTGACGCAACTTGTTCCAGCCTGACATGGTGCTCATGCAAACCCTCCCGCTTCCGCAATGGACGAGGCGCGCCTGTGTCCCGGATCTGATGGTACTTCTAACCCATATTTGCAACGAGGGACGGACAACCAGAGAGGCAGAGGTCCATTTCGTCATGCGCCTGGTCACGTCAATGGCCTCGTGGTACGACCGGCTCAGGCCTGATTCCGGCCGACATGCTGTGCTCTGCCAGTGCTGGCCTGCCTACCGTCTCGCAGCGCCAGAATCGATGACTGGTGGCGCCCGGCCTGACAACGCCAAGCATCGGCGAAGGAGTCTTTCGGATGGAGTACGCCGTATCGATGGCAATGCTTACTGAACGGCAACATAAGGTCGCACTGGGGCTCGTCAGGAACCGGGGGACTGACAGTCAGAGACGCGCCACCCTGATTCGCCGATGACATGGTCCGCCATTGTCGAGTTCGTTGCTGCCGTCAAGGCCAAGACCGGTCTCACCTTCCAGTGCGACTACGACCCCAACTGGTATCCCACAGGCGTCAAGATCACCGAAAGCGATAACGCCGCCATTCCCCTTCGACCCACGACTGGCACGACGAGTAGATCTACAGCATCGCTTTGTGAATCGCGCGAGCTACCTAGCGGTGGGCCCTTGGCTCCACCGCTCGCCAGCCGGGGAGGCGAGTCTCAATCCGACGTCCGGTAGTCGCCGAACGGGGAGTCACGGTTGGTCAGGGCGCCCGTCAGTCCGTTGGCCTTAATGTCCGCTAGGAAAGTCTCCATCGTCTTTTGGTGGATACCGAGGGCACATATCTCGGTGCCGACCCGGATGGCGGTCCGGAGCCCCATGACCTCCATGGTTCGGTGGACCAGCCTCTTGTTGAGCTGGACCAGGTCCATCGGCATCCTGGCGATCCGTTCGGCGTAGGCCACGACCTTCTCGTCCAGCTCGGCTGATGGGAAGGCCTCATTGGCCCAGCCAAGGCGGGCGGCGTCGGACCCCGAAATGGAGTCTCCGGTCAGCATCATGGCCATCGCGGTGCGCATACCCATGAACCAGGCATGGAAGTGCATGTCGGGAACTCCGAAGCGGACTGCGGGATAGCCGATCTCAGCATCCTCGGCGACGAATACAAGATCGCAGCCGGTGGCCAGTTCGCTGCCGCCCGCCAGGCAGTAGCCGTGCACTTGTGCAATCACCGGCTTCGCTAGGTCCCAAATGCTCATCCACCCTTCCGTGACATGACGCGGCCACTGCCCTTCGCCTGCCGCGGTATAGAAAGGAAGGGGTACTCCCTCGTTGGCACCACCGAGTTCGTAGCCGGCCGAGAAGCACTTCCCCGCCCCCCTGATGATGGTGACGTGCACGGATTCGTCTGCGTCAGCAGCGTGCAGAGCCTCGAACAATTCACCCCTGAGGGCGTTGCTCAGGGCATTTCGCTTCTCGGGACGGTTCAGCGTGATACGGCGCACGCCTCCGGCGGGATCATCAACCAAGATCAGCTTCTCTGACATTTGCCACCTTCCATCTTTCGTTTGCGCTCGTGTTCGGGCGTTGGGCGTTGGGCTCTCACTTTGGGGACGAAGCGACTAGCTTGCTCCGGTTGCGGAAGAAGGTTATTCACACGCCTCCGCAGTTGCATCTGGCATTTCCCGTGACTCCAAATCGCCAGTCGAGACAGGCTGTTCCCGCGGGGCGGGGTCCTGCGAGCCGTGGGCTCGGTATCTGCAGTTGAGCAAGAATCCCAGTTGAGTACCCGGCGGCGACCATGATTACGACTTTGGCTCCATGGAAGAACTCACGATGTGGTGGGCTGGACACGAATCGGAGCCTGAGGGACGTACCGATCTACAGGCAGACCGGATGGCCCATTATGTTCGCCAGCGTGAGCCGACCGCGGTCGAAGCCACGATGACAGTGCACCAACGACGATTGCCTCGTGCCTCTCTCACAACAGTGTCGTCGTCGACGAATCCTGGTGAAGGATCGGCTAGCGGCGTGATTGGTCCCGTGCGCCTCTGCATACACGCTTCCCTCCGATCACCGCGCCCGGGACACCGCCCCCGGATGACTCGGCCCTCCGTCCCTGCTCGTTGTGCCGGCGGACCCTACCGGGTGTCCCTTCTGGTCGCCGGCCCGTCCGCACGAACGGCTGAGCGTCTATTGACCGGCGTAGAACTCCGCTGAGCCCAAGAGGGCGGCCTGCACGGCGTCGTTGTTGGCGCCCTGGGCGAACTGGACCCGGCCCCCCGGGGACTCGAGTCCTCGAGATCGGGCCAGGCACCGGGATCGTGACTCGGCGGTTGCTCGCCGTGGGCGCACGGGTGGTAGCGGTTGAACCAGATCCCTCCCTTGCGTCCTATCTGCGGGAGACCATGGCGGGCGAAGATCTCACGATTGTCGGAACAACCTTTGAAGAGGCTGCGATCGACTGCGCTGCATTGATCTCGCGGTGGCTGCGACTTCATTCCACTGGGTGGATCAAGAAGTCGGTCTGAGAAAGCTCGGCCAACTGATCAGACCGGGCGGCTGGATCGCCCTGTGGTGGACGCTCTTTCGCGATCCGAGTCATCCCGACCCGTTCAGCACGGCAGTCGAGCAGCTCTTGGGCCCGCAGACGAGAGGTGCCTTTGACGAACCAGGTCGACCTCCCTTCCAACTGGACCACGAACATCGGGAACGTGACCTCTCCCGATGGGCTCAGCTGGAGGAGGTGGCAAGCGCACTCGTTCGGTGGACCTGTGTCCTTACGCCCTCGCAGGCAAGGGCGCTATACGCCTCCATGGCTACGGTCATCCGTCGTCCGATCACTGAGCAACAGGAGCTACTTGATCAGCTCGAGCGACTGGCGACTGAGACCTTCGGCGGCCGGGTGGTGCGCAACTTTGTGACGGCCCTCTATACCGGTCGACGACCTTGAACCAATGGAGAGGGGACCTATGGACTTCGTTTGCGACGCGGATCAATCAAGGAGCCCATTTAGTTCACGAGCACGTTGACTTTGCTCGTTCAAGAGATCCACTCACGGTGCAGCTTGATCGAACGTCTCTGACTGGTCTTCACGGGCCGCCCTCAGCCCTCTGTGATCACAGGTCTTCGGCGCGAATCGGACCGATGGAAGACCGGCACGCCCTGTTCGTCGGACATCAAGCGCCTGTACGCACTGGGTTTCCGGTATGCGTCTCCCATCGTCTCACGCCTTCGGTACTCCCTGAGTGCATCCAGATTGAGAGTGGCAAGGTAGACGTCCTCGCCATCGCCTGCCTCAAAAATGAGCTGTTCACGAGGTTGACCGTTCGGCCGACCATTCTCTTCGAAGACCATTCCGTCAAAGACGCTGGAATGGCCATCTTGATCGGGAGTCGAATAGTTCACCGTTGCGATCGCGGTCATATTTTCGAAGGCTCGGGACCGAAGCTGATTGGTCCGCTCGCCAGCCATGGGACAAGCGTTCGGAACCAGAATGAGTTCAGCACCGCCAAGCATCAGTTCACGCGCTGACTCAGGGAACTCTCGGTCGGCGCAGATCATGACGCCGACGTCGACGAATCCGCCCTCAATGTCGAGGCGAGCGACCTCAAAGGATTCTCCAGGCGTGAGGGCTCTCTCCATTCCCCAGTCACACGTATGAACCTTGGCGTAGCAAAGAACATCTTGACCATGCCGGTCGATGAGCAGGGCGGTGTTCCGAGGGGAACCAGGCCATCGCTCCAAAAAGGTCGTCACAATCGCCAGGTTGAGGTCGGACGCTGCCTCTCTGAATGCGCTCACCCACGGATCGTGCCGGGCGATGGCCATCTCCTGCCACCTCGCCCGTCCAGCCTCGTCATCGGGGCACCGGGCGTAACCGATTTGCCACATCTCTGGCAGGATTGCGATGTCGGCCCCCTCTTCGGCGGCTCTAGAACATACGGCCAATCCCTTTTCGAGGTTGGCCTGTGGATCGCCACTGGAGGCGGATTGACAGAGAGCCAGCCGTAGGTCGGTCACCACTCCATTATGCGGCCCGAAGACGGGCACCGGTTTCTCTTGGGATGCCCCACTTACATCGCCGGTCGAGGTGCAGCCGGCCAATCTTTGAGGTACTTGCCTACGAGTGCGAAACTGTGGACGTGAACGACGATGACCTGCTCGCCGAGCAGCGTTCGTACTATCGGGCGCGAGCGCCCGAGTATGACGAATGGTGGCAGCGACGGGGTCGGTTTGAACGGGGCGAGGAACAGCTGCTCGAATGGCAGCGCCAAGTAGCGGTCGTGGACGACGCTCTAACCTCCTTTGGCCCCAAGGGCTCGGTCTTGGAACTGGCGGGGGGAACTGGTTGGTGGACCGAGCGTCTCGCACGGACAGCCGACCGTCTCACCGTTGTGGACAGTTCGCCTGAGGTTCTCGCACTCAACCAGGAACGGGTAGGACGCTCCGATGTCAACTATGTCGTAGAGGATGTCTTCGATTGGCAAGCAGACTCGAAATATGACGCTGTGTTCTTCTCCTTCTGGCTTTCGCACGTGCCAAGGTCCCGATTTGGCGAGTTCTGGTCCCTCGTTCATTCATGCCTCACTCCCTCAGGGCGGGCGTTCCTCATCGATAATCGAAACGACCCAGTGCCAGACACCACTACGAAGGATCCGTTCGTCGTCCAGTACGACACCGACCTTCACGTGCGTCGTCTTCGTGACGGATCGCGGTACCGGGTCGTCAGTGTGATGTACGAGCCAGGGGAGCTGCAGTCACTCATCGAGGCGGAGGGCTGGACGACTGAGATCCAGGCGACGCGATGGTTCATTTTCGGCTCAGCCGGTCCCCTCTGAATTGGACTGCCCCTAACAATGACAATGTTCTGAAGGGTCCACCGCTTCACTACTGGTCCTGAACAGCTTCGGGAGTACTGGTGCGTTCGGCCTGACTCCTCTTCCGGAGACGTGATCCCGGTTAGCGCTCGGTCAGTCTTCGATGCGTTTCCGACGTGGTGGCTTCCGGCCCAAGATTCGCCAGACGGGAGTCGTAAACCTGAGTTATTCGGCACGCAGAAGGGACGCAGTCTTGGTGCGCGCCGCATTGACGCCTGGCACGGCTGCGACCAGATTGGCGAGGACGAGCGCGCCGAGGGCGATGAGAACGAGCGACCGTGTCGGGACCGTCGGAGACGGCACGACGTCGATGTCGTGGGCGAATAGAACCCACAGCCAGTGTCCGAAGACAATGCCCACCGGCACTCCCACCAAGACGCCGACGGCGACGGCGACGCTCGACTGCCATGCGACGACGGCCGCCAGTTGACGCCTGGTGAGGCCAATCGTCTTCAGCAGCGCGAAATCGCGGCGACGGCGCCGGACAGTGGAGATCAGCCTCAACCCGAACGCCGACGCCGCGCCGACGAAAGTGTCGGGCAAAGAAGCTGGCAGCAAGATCATCTTCGTAGATCTCGGTGCGGAATATGAAGATGGTGGAGCGCCTTGGATGGGTCGTAATCCATGGCAACAAGCAGGTGGATTGGCATCGACAATCGGCTCAGCGCTTGCTTCCGCGAACCCAAGCCGGTTCAGAAAGTATTTTTATGACTTGTTACAATTAGGTCGTGATTGCAGCCGATATTTTTAGGCCCGGGCAATGGACTGACTTTTTTCTTCTGGTCGGAACCGGCGCAGTCACGCTCACGGGCTTGGTTTTTGTGGCGATGTCACTCAACCTCAAAGTAATCGCTGTCGACGCAACACATCGTAATCGGGCCATAAATACACTTACAGGTCTGGCCCTGGTTTTCATGCGCTGTGCGCTTGTACTTATGGGAGCTCAAAACCATCGGTCAATAGGCACAGAACTGTTCGTAGTCTCTGGTATTTCGGCAGCCATTTTTATCAAAGGCTACGCCGAAGCCATTAGGATGAGCAATGGTCTAAGACTTTCTCGGATAGTTGGCGGAAGCCTCGTACACGTGGCCGAGATGGTCGGTGCGGCACTCTTCTTTTTTGGGTACCTGGCCGGTCTTTATATTGCAGCGATAGCTATAGTAACCAACACCTGTTATATGATTACAGCGGCTTGGTTGCTAGTTATTGGCGTTCTCGATCAAAAGACTAGCCCCAGCTCTTAAGCCGAAATTTGAGCTCACCCGGCCGCGTCCGGATTGCCGGATTTAGACCAGAAAGACGGTCGTACCATCGTCATCCGACATGCGAGGCACTCCGTCGGGCGCATCCTTGCGAACCCTTGGAATCGTGCGCACCTCCGGCCAGCGGGACACCAGCCGGACCCCTCTGTCAACTCAATTCGAGTAGAACCAAGCTCCGAGATTGGGCGCCGACGCCATCGCGGCCGCGCGGCCCCTCGCCGCCTCGGCGAAAAAAGTTCATGCCCATATCCCTTCGGGCTATCCCCAGGGTGCTGCAGGCCGCGCCTCAACCTGGTGCGAACGGTGTCACTCACCAGAGCGAGTGCTCTATAGATTGGACCAATGAACGGGTCGCCCCTGGCGTGGCTGTGATCGAGCGAAGTCCCGAAGCGGAGGCGTTCCTCGCGACGATCGACAAGAGTGACCCTCGTGGGATTAGTTCATGCGACGGATGGACCACCCATGAGATCGCCGCCCACATCACTGGCATCGCAGTGGAAGTGAATCGCCATCTCGATCCTTTCCTTCAAGGTGACCCTGTTCCAGAAACCCGGAGCTTTGAAGAGCGCGAAGATCCACTCCGGGCCATCGAATATGCAGATCTCCTGCATCGGCTCGATACTGAAGAACTGCGAATGCGCCGTTTGGTGGCCGACGTTCTCGAGATGAATCCCGAAAGTGTCATCCCATGGACAGGACGACGCATGGCCGTCGCCAAGTTCATCCCGCACCTGCGTAATGAGCATGCTCTGCACCGCTGGGACATCGTTGGCGACGACGAGCTGAGCATCACCCTTCTGGGCCAATCGGACCTTTCCCAGCACTCGGTCGAGGTGCTCGGACAGATACTCCTCGTAGCCGGCCGGAAGCGGGACCCCGAACCTGACACAGACTTCTATGCCTGTCTGCACTCGGAAGGCCAGAGAGATCTGAGCGTGGTACTTCAGGAAGGCGAGGGATCCCTCAGATGGGATGAAAACTCCTCTCGTGAACCGAGCGTTGTCGGCGACCCCGCCGCCCGGCTCCTCTTCATTTGGGGTCGCCGCCCAGAGGGGAGCGGTCGACTTCGCAGTTATCTCGCTCCAGATGAGCTCTCTCGGCTACAAGCACTCTTGTCGGGGTACTGAACAAACAATCATCCACGGTGGCATCGACGTATCGTCTCGAACGGCACGCCGGAGGGTCAGTTGGCGTCTCCAGGGGGTCAACGACAAGAAAGATCTAGGCTGAAGGCACTGGCGTCGGGGTAGTGACCATAAGGATCAATTCGACTGTAACCTCGTCGCACATAGAGCGCCTCCGCCTCCGGTTGGAGGGGCCCGGTCTCCAAGATCACGCTGGCGTAACCGGATTCCCGAGCAGCCTCTTCGAGAGATCGGAGGATGCTGGAGGCTAATCCGCGCCGGCGGTATTGCGAGCTCGTCCACATTCTCTTCACCTCACACGTATCTTCGTCGTGGCGGCGGAAGCCCCCACCCGCAGCGGTAACCGGCCCGTCCAGGGCAACGATGAACAGCCCGTCCGGAGGGTCGAATTCTTCCTCGCTCGCCCTCGTCATCTCGACGTTCTCGCCGTAGCGCGTGTCGTACTCGTCGCTCAATCCGACCAGCAACGGCTCGACCTCTACGTCGCTCAACCGGACCCGTCGCATTTCCATTACCTAGATATTCACGTACGGTCGACTGCGGCGCGTCCGCGACTCACGAGCGTGCCATTCTTTATCCTGCCGATGCGGTCGCTGGGTCCAACCGCCATCGTTCGGGGAAATGCTGCGCATAGTCCGATTGGCCCAATTTCGTAGCCCTTAGCCAACCAGAATCACGTCGGCGGATCTGCTTCAAGCCCTCGGCCATTTTCAGACTTCGTTGCCCTTGGCTTCGAGGTCCGCAGCCATGGTGTCGTAGCCGGCACTCGTCAATATT
>Ga0302326_10023316_pt1 | contig 12618 bp, 12 predicted proteins | sample Palsa_T0_3_FD_202264 | JGI IMG/M metagenome (GOLD analysis project Ga0302326, IMG submission 202264) | Peat permafrost microbial communities from Stordalen Mire near Abisko, Sweden - Palsa_T0_3 | ecosystem: Environmental > Terrestrial > Soil > Palsa > Peat permafrost | place: Sweden: Abisko... | reverse complement strand
GAACAACTGCCGCAGGAAATGGTCCCCATGGTGGAGGTAATGAAACTGGACATTCATGCGTCCGAGCGGGATGTCCTGACCGCCACTCTCGAAAAACTACAGGAGCAGGAAGCCAAGACCGCTGGCGAAAAGGTGGAGCGGCTGATGCAGCAATATCGCGCTCGCGGATTAGCCGTAGTCGGGTTGCAGGAGACGCTCGAAGCACTGGCCAACGGGCAAGTCGATGAACTGGTCCTCAGCGGAGGACTTGAGGCGAGCCATCCTCAGCTTGAGGAAGTGGAAGCCATCCTCGCGCCGGAGATCCCCGATTCGAACGGAGGAACGGAAAGCGAAGAACCGCGGCAAGCGTCCCTGCCCGATCTGCTGGTGACGAAAGCCAAGCAGACCGGAGCTACCGTAACGTTTATTGAAGACGCTGCTTTGCTTGAGTCGGTCGGCGGTGTCGCCGGGTTCCTGCGATGGCGTGCGTAAATTGGCAATTGGTTTGCTAGTCAAGAAGCATGTCCAAGATCACCGAGGCTAGCCGCGATCATATCGCCGATGAAAATTTCGCGTTCCCCAAGGAACGTAAAGAACCCATTCATGACGCCGCTCACGTGCGCAACGCAATCGCCCGCTTCAAGCAGGTCCAAGGAGTGACCGAGGCTGAACGCGACGCGGCCTGGAAACGGATAAAATCCGCCGCGACAAGACACAAGGTAGAGTTGAACGAAAAAGACTGGCGCAAACTGAGTTAACCACTCGTATGCGCGCTCCCTCCGGCTGCGCGGCTCGGAGGACCGCCGCCATTCACGCTGAGCAGTTCACCCTTTTGCTTTCAGGGCGGTTCTTCCATCCTTCGAAGACAGGATTAATAGCCGGCAAACTCTTCCGGACGAATGTCGTCATCGTCGATGTTTGGCGAGCAGGCGAATCGTCACCTTCGCTGCGCCTTCTCGATCTCGCGGCGGGCGTGGGGATCGACATCGAGACCGCGGCCGCCGGAACAGGCGCGGGAGAGCACGAATCCAAGAACGACGAGAGCGACCAGGCTGACGAGGAAGGTCTTCACGGCTGAATACTATTTTGACCGGGAGCGGGGAGCGGGTGCTGGTCGTGCCGCGAGTACCGACACTAGGACGCGCGATTTGATACCAGTTGTGTGTTGCTGTCCGAGCCTCGCGGTGCCCCTGGCGGCCTTGTTCTGCTCAGCACGTTGTTCACTTCCAACCGTCCGGTCGAAAACTTGGGCAAGCTGCTCGGCGATGTTGCCGCCGTCAGCGCCATGCTCGACCGCCTGTTGCATCACGGCCACGTGCTCAAGTGTGGCCCGCGCAGTTGGCGCACCAAAGCAGCAGCCGCATCCTAAGGAAGAAAGCTTCTTTCAGATAGGGACGTCCCCATGCCCCGAGGATTAATCGCTTTCGCGCCAGAATGGCAGCTTGGCTTGCGGGGCGTCTGGCGCCGCTCCGAGCCATTTCGGCCGCATCCCTGCGTTGCTGTACCTTCCGCCCAGGTGAAATACTCTTGTTCTGGGTTCGCTCCGTTGGCCGGTTTTGAAGCGACCACCTATGTGCGGGTTTTCAGGTGACCACCGAAGTTATTGAGCCGTGAATCGTGGTTCGAATCCATGCCGGTCAGCCAACCTTTAGATTCAGAAGTTTAGAAAGAAATGTTCGTGTCGATGTACCAATTTTGTACCAAGCCTCTTTGGGCGTAACCAACTGATAAAAGTGGTGATAGCTGTTGGGACATGGATTTCAAGAATCGAATGCATAGCTGGAAAGGCTCCCCGCGCCGACTCGGTAGTAACCAGTGCCACTTTGTTCGTTGAGACTCGCCATGTTCGCACAACGCTCGACTCAACAACGTCGAACCGCGCACGGCCGCGGACAGCGAGAAGCCTTCAGTCGAAAAGTTGCTCGCCCCGCCCGCCTCGACCCGACGCGTTTAGAAAAGCGTCTTATTGAGTGATCGTGACGGGTATGCCCGCGATTGAGACCGTGGCACGGCGAGAGGCGCCACGATTCTTCGCAACGAGCAGTTCGACACTGGCCGAGCCAGTACCGACGACGTTGCCTGAGTAGGTGATCCAGCTTAGAAGGCTTTGCACCGCCCAGGCACAAGACGCGCTGGTCGTCTTGATGCTGACAATAAGATTGCCGCCCGAAGCACGGGACGACAGGGTGGTTGGGGTGACGGAAGCAGAGCAGGAGGAGCTGGCCGGCGTCAGAAGCCGGATGCGTTCGTTACCAATCTCGGCGACGTAGATCTTGCCGGCGGAGTCCACGGCGAGGCCGGAGGGCCAGTACAACTGAGCGGTCGCGGCCGGGCCGTTGTCACCGCTGAAACCTGGCGTCCCGTTTCCCGCCACTGTGGTGATCACCCCGTTTGAGATCTCGCGAATACGGTGGGCCTCGCCAGTAATATAAATCTTGCCGGCGGAGTCCACGGCGAGGCCGTTGGGCCAGTACAACTGAGCGGTCGCGGCCGGGCCGTTGTCACCGCTGAAACCTGGCGTCCCGTTTCCCGCCACGGTGGTGATCACCCCGTTTGAGATCTCGCGAATTCGGTGGGCCTCGCCAGTAATATAAATCTTGCCGGCGGAGTCCACGGCGAGGCCGTTGGGCCGGAACAACTGGGCGTTGGTGGCCGGGCCGCCATCGCCGCTAAAACCATCCGTCCCGTTTCCCGCTACGGTGGTGATCACCCCGCGTGAGACTTTGCGGACGCGGGAGTTGGCCGTGTCTGAGATGTAGAGGTTTCCGGCACGGTCCACGGCGACACCGGTGGGCTTGGAGAGCCGGGCGCGGGTGGCTGGTCCGCCATCGCCGCTAAAACCTGACTCTCCGTTTCCCGCCACAGTGGTGATCACCCCGTTTGAGACCTTGCGGATACGGTTGTTTTGAGAGTCCGCGATGTATAGGTTTCCGGCAGAGTCCACCGCGACTCCAACAGGAGAGTCCAACTGGGCGAGGTTGGCTGGGCCGTTGTCGCCGCTATAACCTGTGTCCGCTTTCCCTGCCACGGTGGTGATCACCGCCTTCGATACCTTGCGGATACGGTTGTTGACATTTGAGTACTCCATGGCGGATAGGTGGGATAGGCCGTCAGCGATGTAAAGGTCTCCGGCAGAGCTCACGGCGATCCCGCGGAGACCGTACAACTCGGCGCTCGTGGCTGGGACGTTGTCGCCGCCTTCTTCCCCGGATCCGGCCACAGTGGTGATCACGCCGTTCGATACCTTGCGGACGCGAAAGCTGTCCGTGAAGTACACGTTTCCCGCCGCGTCGACGGCTACTCCCCCAGGACCCGATAGCAGGGCGCTGGTGGCGGGACCATTGTCGCCGTTGAACCGCCAGGGTTCCGTCCCGTTTCCCGCCACGGTAGTGATTACTCCATTCGAGACCTTGCGGATGCGGCGGTTATAAATATCAGCGATATAGAGGTTGCCGGCAGCGTCCACGGCGACGCCTGAGGGAAAGCTCAACTGGGCAGTGGTGGCTGGGCCACTGTCGCCGCTGAAGCCGCTCCCTCCGTTTCCGGCCACGGTGGTGATCATCCCGTTCGAGACCTTACGGATTCGGGAGCGGCCCCACTCGGCGATATAGAGGTTGCCGCTGGAGTCGACAGTGACATCGCGGGGATTGGACAAAGATGCGCTAGCGGCAGGGCCGTCGCCGGGGTTCCTCCCGCCTCCCGTCAGAGTGGTGATCACCCCATTGGAGACCTTGCGGACGCGGTTGTTATTACCGTCGGCAATGTAGAGATTGCCGGCTGAGTCCACAGCAACGCCTTGGGGAACGCTCAACTGGGCACTGGTGGCTGGGCCATCGTCGCCAAGGTCACCGTGGTTCCCGTTTCCGGCCACAGTGGTGATCACCCCGTTCGAGACCTTACGGATACGCCCGTTACCGGTGTCGGCGATGTACAGATCACCGGTGGAGTCCACAGCGACCCCGGAGGGGTCGAACAACTCGGCGCTGGTAGCGGCGCCGTTGTCGCCACTGAAGCCTGGCATGCCGTTTCCGGCCACGGTGGTGACCACCCCGTTTGAGACCTTGCGGATTCGGTAGTGGCCGGAGTCGGAAATGTAGAGATTGCCGGCAGAGTCCACAGCGATCCCGGATGGCATGCTCAACTGGGCGCTGGTGGCCGGGCCGCCGCCGCCGCCGGAGCCGAACATCCCATTGCCGGCCGCGATGGTCAGGCCCCCCGTTGCCGTGTCGAACCGGAAGACGGTGTTTAGATCCGTGAAAAAGAGGTTGCCTTTTCCGTCGACCGCAACTGACAAGGGTTGGTTGAGGCTGGCAGACGTTCCCGCAACATTGTTGGGGGTCTTGGGGGGCCCGCTGCCGGCCAATGTCGAGATCGTGAAGGTCTGGCCAGATGCCGAGCAGGCCATCACCGAGGCCAGCAGAACAGCGCGCGGCAGACACATTTTGGAGGCTCCTCTGACAGCTTCCACTTCGGCTACAGACTATCATGAGCCAAGGTAGTGCGAACCCGCAAGAAATACCGAAATGTTCTTGGCGTAGAGACGAAACGTAGAGCGAACGTCGCACGGCAACGCGCCGTCCCGATTTAGAGGGAAGTACTTTGTACCGATTTTGTACCGTTGGCTTGCATTTGAGGCTTTTGACGACTTCAGAGACTTCGTAGAATCAGTAAGGTACGGGACTTAAAAAACCTGTCAAGTTCGTGGTTCGAATCCATGCCGGTCAGCCACTGATCAGCAGTGGTACAGTCTTGCACGCCGGAAGCACGCGTGGTGATTGAGACCGCGCCTGGCGAAGAAGCGCAGGTCGATTATGCCACCGGCCTGATGGTGCGTGACGCGCAAACGGGCAAGTACCGGCGCACGCGATTGTTCGTCCTGACGCTAGGATACAGCCGGAAAGCTGTTCGTCTTCTGGTGTTCCGGTCCAGTTCGCGTGTTTGGGCCGAGCTGCATGAGAAAGCTTTTCACCGGCTGGGCGGAGTCACTCGCGCAGTGGTGCTGGATAACTTGCGCGAAGGCGTGATCACGCCCGATATCTACGAACCGGCGCTCAATCCGGTCTACCGGGACGTGCTCCAACACTACGGCGTTATGGCTCTGCCCTGCAGAGTGCAGGACCCGGATCGAACAGGCAAAGTCGAATCCGGTATCGGTCATGCGCAGAAGACGCCGCTCAAAGGACAGCGCTTCGAGAGCCTTGAAGACGCGCAAGCTTATCTGGATCGCTGGGAAGAGCGCTGGGCCGAGACGCGCATTCATGGAACCACCAAGCGGCAAGTTGCAACGGTGTTCGCTGAAGAGCGCCCGGCGCTGCTTCCGCTGCCGATCGAGCCCTTCCGCTATTACTAGTATGGCGAGCGTACCGTGCACCTGGATGGTTGCGTCGAAGTCGAAGCTGCTTACTACGGCGCGCCGCCGGGCCGGATCGGCCGCCATGTTCAGGTCCAGTGGAATGACGCACATGTCCGTCTGCTGAACCCCATCACCGGTCAACTGCTGCGTGAGCACTTACGTCAAGAGCGCGGCCGTCATCGAATCCACGATGAAGATCGGCCGCGGCGGACACCACTATCGACGCAACAGTTGCTGCACCGCGCCGAGAAAGCTGGAAAGGACATCGGAATGTTGTGCCAGGCGATGTCGTCAGGGCTGAATAAAGTGAAGCGCTGTCGGCACGGGACACGGAGGATTCGCAACATCTACATCGATGGCCTGGTCAACAACCGGTCCTTCTTTGGTGGGACCCACATAAACGCATGCACGTTGTCGGACGGAGTCGCATGGTAGGATCACGCTATGTCGGAACTATCTAAGCTCAGCCCAAAAGAGAAGGCTCAAACGGGCATAATCCTGATCAAGACCGCCATTGGGGACGTGCTCGACGAGAACAAGGACCGTTGGCTTAGACGGAACGAGATTGAGGAGTCTTTGGGGCTCTGGTCACAGTACGGCAGCGGAACCTACGGCGCTGTCGCGTCAATGTTTCTCGATGAACTTGTCAAAGAAGGAGAGGTGTCCTCTCGGCGAGATCCAGACGGAAGAACATGGCTTTACCGTACCGCCTCTTGAGTGACTTAGGAAAGTTACGAGAGGCATAGATCGCTGGTGCTTGTCAATTCATCAGACCGACTACTTTTGCTTTCCATCGTGACTTTGTCCGCGCTGTTCGCGCAGCCAGGGAGGATCGTGGTCGAAGGCGTTGCCGATCTTCAGGACTGCGTGGACCGGCCTGCTGGTCCACCGCTAGTTTGCGCATTGCGCGGCTCGGCGTTGCCCTATGCTATTTCCGGCGCTCCTGTGACCATCCGCCGCTCTGACACCACCATCGAGGGAGCAGTAGAGCCTGGTCAAGACCCACCTACATTGAAGCGCATGGACACCGCGCTGCAGAAGATGATCCTGGTTACTAGGATTGCTTCCAACGTCACCATAAGAAACCTGCAAATTGATGGTAATAGTTCGCTTGTCCCTGAGAGGGGCGTCCAAGACCTGTCGGTTGAGGGAAGTAACGTAACAGTGGTCGATAACCATTTCGGTGATTCGGCTTCTATTAGTATGTTTTTCAATGGACCGCACTGTGTGCTCCGCCACAACACTTTTGGCAAACTGATTACAAATGGAGTCAGCCGTGCGGCGCCCGGTATGAGGCCCAGCAGGACCGCTATCTTGGGCTATGGGCGAAACGCCAGTCAGTTCTTGATCGAATCCAACAACATTTCGGATTACAACGGTGCCATTTCTATCAACGATGTGCCCGGCGGAACGGACCCCGTGCTGGCAGGCGTGATCTCGGATAATGCTCTGTACCATAACGCAATCTGTGTTCCCGATTGCGGAGGCGGCCAGATTTATGTGGCCGGGAGATCCTCCAATATCAAGATTACGAACAACACCATCAATGGCGGATGGGCCGAGGCCTCCGAGAACCGGGACACGCTCGAAAGTTATGGTATCGAGATCGACAAGGCGTCGTACGTCTACACTGGTTCGAACCAGACTTTCAACAATTCCATTTCTGGGATGTGGATCGGAAACGGCGCCAACCACATCACGATCGAGCATGACACCGTCTACAATAACGGGCTGGACGGCGTGCAGATAGCCGGCAACGGCCGTTTGGCACAGGTCTCCGCGGTATCGATCATAGGGCTGACGTCATACCAGAATGATCAACAGCGTGACCCGCGGGCTCCCCATCCTACCTTGCCGCGATTCTGGGGCGTTATGATCCAGAATGGAGACGCCAGCAACGATGTATGCATCCAAAGGGATAGCGATCTGGCCGCGAATGCGAGGGGGGCCATCTATTCCGAGGGGAGTTACTCGCGATCGGCATCCTGCCCGCACCCTTACAATTAGCGCCCTGTCGGCGTCGCGGTGTTGTTCTTTAGCAGGGCGGCCGCGGGCCTCGGGGCGTCTCATTGAGCACCTCGCTGAAGCCAGATCGCACGGAGTTCATTGCGGTCCGAGTGATGAGCGCGTGACCGGAGAAATTCTAGCAGAGTCTAAGATTCTTGCTGGGCTGGGGAAACTCCACCATCACGGTCCAAATCCGGTGTTGGCTACCGATATTACGTGTTAACGGGCGCAGATCTTTGCGCTGCTCAGCTCCCCGCAAGCCGATTTCCCGTTCCTAATCCGGCAACATCCGGATGCCTGACGATCTGGACACAATTGCGCGAGCGGCGGATGGTGGTGCTCCTCAGGGAAATCGCGCCTCATGATTCTGCGCAAATCTGGTGCCCGCTGCCCTGGTCGTTCAAACCCCGCGAGCGTAACGTTGGGTAACAGGGCGGCCGCTCGATAAGGATACTCAATACAGCATCCGCCAGCTTTCCGCTTAAGAGCAACCAAAAGCAGTCTTGACATAATGTCATATTAGACATAATCTGAATCTCTGATGGACGCCGAGGCGATCAAACGGTCCTTGGGAGGCAGCGGGTTGCGGTGCACTCCGCAGCGCTACGCCGTGATGGCATTCTTGATGGAACACAACAGCCATCCCACGGCTGCGGAAATCTTCGTAGCTGTAAATCGCGTGGATCCCCGCTCTTCAAGGGCCACGATTTATAAAAACCTGGTGGACTTAGTGCGGGCGGGTTTGGTGCGTGAAGTGGCCGTTGAGGGCCGCGCCGCGCGATTCGATGCGAAAGGCATGCGGCATCACCACTTCATCTGCGACCGCTGCGGCAAGGTTGAGGATATTGAGTGGTTCGACGTCCCCAGGCCAGCCTCGCGCGCTCTCGGCAAGCGGATTCTTCGCGAATGCGAACTCATTTTCCGAGGCCTCTGCACGAAGTGCTCTCCGCACCATGCCAAGATGAGTTTTGATACCTCGGCACAGTTTTCTTAACCAATTCGAAGGAGGAGGAACATGATGCAAGAAGAACATACGGAGAAACAATTCGAAGTCGCAGTGGGGGAGCCAATCTCCGATAATCGGGACTCGTCAAACGGAAGCAAGTGCCCCTTCACAGCTGGTGCTCGCAAACACGCCATGACTGGAACCCGAACAAACGCGGACTGGTGGCCCAATCAACTGAACCTGAAGATCTTGCACCAACACTCCCCGCTGTCCGATCCCATGGGCGAGGCGTTCGATTACGCCGAGGAGTTCAAGAGCCTCGATTTGAATGCCGTGCTCAAGGACCTGCATGCCTTGATGACGACATCGCAGGACTGGTGGCCCGCGGACTACGGCCACTATGGGCCGTTGTTCATGCGTATGGCTTGGCATAGCGCGGGTACGTACCGTATCGCTGATGGCCGAGGGGGCGCGGGCTCCGGATCACAGCGATTTGCGCCCCTCAACAGCTGGCCGGATAACGTGAGTCTTGACAAAGCGCGCCGGCTGCTCTGGCCGATCAAGCAAAAGTACGGCCGGAAACTCTCCTGGGCCGACCTGATGATTCTTGCAGGTAACGTTGCACTAGAGTCGATGGGATTCAAGACCTTCGGTTTCGGTGGCGGGCGCGAAGACATCTGGGAGCCGGAAGAAGACATTTTTTGGGGGCCTGAGACCAAGTGGCTTGGAGACCAGCGCTACCGCGGTGACCGCCAGCTCGATAATCCTCTCGGCGCTGTTCAAATGGGCCTTATCTACGTGAATCCGGAAGGGCCCAAAAGCAACCCGGATCCGCTCGCCGCGGCCAGGGACATCCGAGAGACATTCGGCCGAATGGCGATGAATGACGAAGAAACAGTTGCCCTCATTGCAGGCGGACACACTTTCGGCAAAGCCCACGGGGCTGCCGAACCGAGCACGTATATGGGACCCGAACCCGAGGGCGCTAACCTCGAAGATCAAGGCTTCGGCTGGATCAATACTTTTGGCAGTGGCAAAGGCCCCCACACAATCACCAGCGGGTTGGAAGGCGCATGGACCACCAATCCCACGAAGTGGGACAACAACTACTTCGAGAACCTGTTTGGTTATGACTGGGAACTAACCAAGAGTCCCGCCGGTGCTCACCAATGGACTCCCAAGAACGGCGGCGCAGCAGGCACGGTGCCGGATGCCCACGATCCGTCGAAAAAGCACGCCCCGATTATGTTCACCACGGACCTCTCGCTGAAGTTAGACCCGACCTATGCGAAGATTTCGAAGCGTTTCCACGAGAACCCGCAGGAATTCGCAGACGCATTCGCCAAGGCTTGGTTCAAGCTCACGCATCGTGACATGGGGCCGATCTCGCGGTACCTTGGCCCACTCGTGCCTAAGGAGCCGCTCCTGTGGCAGGACCCCGTTCCCGTTGTGGATCATGAATTGATAGGGGAGCAAGAAATTGCTGCTCTGAAGGCCAAGATCCTCGCATCAGGAATTTCTATCTCCCAGCTGGTTATAACAGCCTGGTCGTCGGCCGCAACATTCCGCGGCAGTGACAAGCGCGGCGGGGCTAACGGGGCGCGCATTCGCCTGGCTCCGCAAAAGTCTTGGGAAGTCAACCAGTCGACCGAGGTGGCGAAGGTTATTCAGACGCTGGAGGCGATCCAGAAGGATTTCAACGGCGCGCAAGGAAAGCAGGTCTCGCTTGCTGACCTGATCGTTCTGGGCGGCTGCGCAGCCATCGAAGCCGCGGCGAAAAAGGCCGGCTACGACGTGAAGGTGCCTTTCTCCCCCGGGCGCACGGACGCTTCACCGGAGCAGACCGACGTGAATTCGTTCGCCGTGCTGGAGCCGGCCGCGGACGGGTTCCGCAACTATCTCCGGAAGGGACACGAGGGATCCGCCGCTGAGCTGCTAGTGGATCGGGCAAACCTGCTGACCCTTACCGCTCCCGAGATGACGGTTCTGATTGGTGGCCTGCGCGCACTGAATGCAAACTTTGGGCAGTCTAAACACGGTGTTTTCACCAAGCGGCCCGAGACGTTGACGAACGATTTCTTCGTCAGCCTGCTCGACATGAACACGAAGTGGCAGAAGTCCGCCACATCGGAAGGCGTATTGGAGGGTCGCGATCGGGCGACGGGCGAACTCAAGTGGACGGGCACTGTCGTGGATCTCGTCTTCGGCTCCAACTCCCAGCTTCGAGCTCTCGCGGAAGTCTACGCGTGCAGCGACTCGCAGGAGGCGTTTGTGAAGGACTTCGTGGCTGCGTGGAACAAGGTGATGAACCTTGATCGCTACGACCTTGCCTGAGCTCGGCGGAAAAGAGATGCTGAGAACCTGCCGATAATGCACCCATAACGGGCCGTTTCCCGTGAACTCGTTCCGGACACTTCTTATGGAACCTACTGCGAATTGAGGAACTGAATGTTCAGGGTGACCGAGAATGTAGTCGGACTCGGCGCCCCGGCGACTTCGCCCACACTGACGTTGATGGAGACGCCACATTGTGGAGTGGTTTGGACCAGGCCCGAGCAACTGCTATCGGCCATCACCGAAAAAGAAGGGCCAATCGCGCCGTTGTCTTCTGGATCAATCGAGCCGTTCTCCAGCACCTTCCCGTTTGAGTCGATCACCGAGATCGAACCACTCGGGAAGGTACAGAGCTTTTGCGGAGGCGATCCAACGGTCTGGCAGAACGACGTACTACTGACCTGCCCGTCGACTTTAACCATGGCTGAGCCTGCCAGTCCTGGATTGATCGCTTCAAGAGCGATCTGCGCTAACCCCATAAAAGGGCCCGAGCCCGGTTGCGGATTGATCACGGCGTAATTGGGATTGGCGGCCCCAGCCATCACCGTAACGGTCCACGCGTCCTTACCATTGGGCATCGCTGTTACGTTGGCGGTGGCTCCTTGCTTGGCGTAGCCGCCGGCGTCTGACAAAGGTACTCCATATTGCTGCACAATCTTCCTCGGCGGAACCACCGGAGCCTCGTAAGCTCTTTGGGCGGGTTGTTGCTCATCCCAGACCGTAGCCACTTGGTTCTCAACGAAAAGCCCTGCCACGCCGCGTACGATGAGGCATGCCCGCTCGGGATCAAGTAGCGCACATCCACGGAGTCGGCCGGGAAACTGTGAAACACCCGCCTCCCGCCAGCATGTGGGCTGTGGTTGGATATTGCTGGAACCGCCGGCTTGAGCACGTCGCGGCGCTGTATAATCGCTAGCTGAGGATGGGCCATGAAATTCTGCAGCCTGATCGAATCCAGCGTTGTTTCCTTTTTGGCGGTCGCGTCCGTTTCGGCGCAGAGCGCGCCGGCTCCCAAAGCAAATGTAATCCCCCGCGCCGCGGACGGGTATCCCGATCTCACGGGCATCTGGTCTAACGCCACTCGCACACCCTTCGAGCGTCCCGACGTCTTTGGAGGAAAAGCGACCATCTCCGATGACGAAGCCCGCAAGTGGGAAGCCAGAGAAACCCAGCGCTGGGAGGAAGGGTCAACTGTTGACGGCGGTCGCCCGGTCTCAATCCAAGGCGGCGCCTACAACGTCCTCTTCTACGACAATGGATCTGAACTGGCGCGCATCGGCGGTCAGAAACGGACCTCGATGGTTGTCGATCCGCCGGACGGCCACGTTCCTCCGCTCGTTCCGGAAGCACGCGATCGAGCGCGGCGCCGCAGCTATATCCCCGGCGATTACAGGAGCCTTCCCAACGACACCCGCTGTCTCACGGGCAACACTCCTGCCGTCCCCATGGTACCCGCGCTTTACAACAACAACTACGAGATCGTACAGTCCGCCGATTCCATTTTGATCGAGCTCGAAATGGTTCACGACGCCCGCATTGTCCACATGAACGCGAAACACCAGCCCTCGAATGTCCGCCAGTGGAGCGGCGACTCCATTGGACACTGGGAAGGCGACACGCTGATTGTCGAAACGACGAACTTCAACGACCAGACACGCTACCGAGGCTCCTCAATGGATCTGAAGGTCACCGAGCGCTTCACGCGCGTAAGCGACAAGGCCATTGAATATCGGGCCACCATGGAAGATCCCTCCACGTGGACGAAGCCCTGGTCCATTGAATTGGCTTTTAACTCCGTGCCCGGACCGCTCTACGAATACGCTTGCCATGAAGGCAACTACGCTATAGTGGACATTCTTGGCGCGAAATAGCGCCTCTTAACATAGCTGAGCACAACGGCCGGATTTGCGTCGGGCACATCTTCATCGACGCGAAATACGCGGCCGCGAAGTGGCGCCACTCCGAGTAGGGAGAAGAAAGAGGCTGTTACGCAAGAAGC
>Ga0302326_10023314_pt1 | contig 12619 bp, 12 predicted proteins | sample Palsa_T0_3_FD_202264 | JGI IMG/M metagenome (GOLD analysis project Ga0302326, IMG submission 202264) | Peat permafrost microbial communities from Stordalen Mire near Abisko, Sweden - Palsa_T0_3 | ecosystem: Environmental > Terrestrial > Soil > Palsa > Peat permafrost | place: Sweden: Abisko... | reverse complement strand
TTGCTGACCACAACGATCTTCAGATTATGCCTGTGCTTGAGTTGAGTGATGAGTTCAATCATCCTGGGGAAAGGCTTCGATTGAGCGAACATGAAGTCACGAAACTGGTCCCTCGTGAATGTTCGCTTTTCATAAAAGACCACCCAGCCAAGGTATTCCTGAAAGGTGAGCTTCCCTTCTTCGTGGGTCTCGAAGACCAGGCGATGCCGCTCATCCATCTCTGCCCAATTCAGATTGAAATTCCTGGCCGCTCGTTTGCGGGCCAGATGGTCCCAACCATTGGTGAGCAGGACCCCGCCGATATCCAAAAAGAGCGTAGTAACCGGCAGCGTTCTTTTCATTGAACCTCCGGCAGGCCCGAACTCTATCTTTTACACGGTTGGTCTTTCGGAAAGTCTCGGAACGCGGGGCTGCGGTGCAACGCAACAGTTCCAAGCAGGACACGTGGGCTGCGGTTGCGCTGCTACCAGTATTCAGCAAACCCGATCCAAAAGATGAGCAGTTTAGCTCAAGACTGAACGAACATTAAGGCTGATCGCGCCGCGCATCCTTCATGGCAGCATTGACGTTGCCTTCCATCATCTCTCCCACCTCAACGGCGATATCGATCTTGAAGATCCGCTTCCCTAGCGCCTGCTACGGTTTCAGTACGTCGCGCTGGTTGACCCAGCCACCTCGAAAGAAGCGGTGGCGCACCATGTCCTGGCCGACCAGAAATACGATCGCTATCAAAAGAGCTAAAAGGAGAAACTTGACTAACCCCAGCCAGGGTGAGTTCTGCGTCGCAGGGCCGGTCATGTTGGAAGGAGGTCTCATCTGGACTGCTTTCTCCTCTCGCCTGGGGAAATGGACTGGGCACGACAGGTTGGTGCGCCTTTTGCGCCGCAAGGGTTGTCACTCAATCACACGTGCATCGCTTTCCGAGTGTACGCGTGAATCGTGACAGGTAGCCCTTTCACCCACACTAAGCCAGCAAATCAGTTGACCGCTGCTCACAATTGACCAGATTCACGAACACATTTTGTTTGATAGTTGGGTTGAAGCTGCTTTACAAGTCGCTGCGTTAAACGGCATGCGCCACGACGAAGCTTACGCCTCAAAGATTTGGGACCTAGATGAGAGGTGGAGACCCTAATGATCCTGGAATGCCTTAATGTGGTATGTCGAATACCGCTCGTTTACCTGCGTGGGGGACGGATCGTGCGCACAGAGTACCAGTTTGGCATGAACCTAAAGCTGGAACATTTCTGGCTTTGTGATGATTGTTCGCGGTTCTATAACTTTCACATCTTCCCAGACAGGCCCGCAATTGCAATCCTTAGCGAGCGCGATGGTCAGCGTTACGTAACATCAGAACAAGCGAGCGTCGTAACAACGCAGGCAGCCGCTCACAACTGCCCCCTCCCTTATGTCGGCCCAGCGGCGAGGGTGGGATTCCGACCACTTACTTTATCGGCCAGAGCTGACAGTTCGGGTACAAAAGCATCTCTTGTCTCAGCATCCGGTGTCTGAGGTTTCGACGCCCAACGAAAAACAGGACATGAGACGAAAGAACAGAGGAATTCACAATGTGTGCAACTGCAGTTGAGCCCATTACATGGCGGACTGAAAAGCCTCGCAGCTCTACGGACACCGCTTCCCCGCCGTCGATAGGCCATCAAGCCAGAGCTGCACTTGCGGAAGCCCAAAAGGCCATCGATTCACTCGAGGGCCTACTAGCCGCTCCTGCTCAATAGGCTGCGAATGCACGGTGCTCCACGATGAGCCGGCGTGGCGCCACCACTTTAACGGTTATTCTCAAGGGAATACCTTCAGAGATGGCGCCCACTTGCGGCGCACGAAACTGGAAAGGACAACAGTCGTTCTTATAGAGGGCGGCAACTATTACGAAAGATCCAGTTTGCGGCATGCAGGTCGAGCGAACAAGTACGGAGACACAAAGCCAGGATCACGGGGAGAATTACTCATTCTGCTCACAGAGCTGCAAGAGAAAATTCGATCTCAACCCCTCAATTTACGTACGGCCAAACGGACTGATAGAAGTTGCAAAACCTAATCTCGAGACGATAGCACCGTCCGTAATAGGTCCCCCTGCAAGCAAGACGGCAGGTGCAGGGAAATTCACTTGTCCTATGCACCCGGAGATACAGGCAGACGGGCCAGGATCCTGTCCCATTTGCGGCATGGCACTTGAGCCACGTAACGTATCGGCCGACTTGGCGAATCCAGAACTCCGCAAAATGACAAGACGATTTTGGGTTGCCGTCGCTTTCACGCTTCCCCTGCTCGCTGTCATGGTCTCAGATATTCTGCCAGGTCACCCGCTGCAACATCTTTTGCGGGGGTTGTGGCTCGGATGGGTTGAGTTTGCGTTTGCGACGCCAGTGGTTCTCTGGGCAGGTTGGCCGTTCTTTAAGCGTGGCTGGGCTTCGGTCATTCATCGCAGTCCAAATATGTTCACGTTGGTCGCGATGGGCGCGGGTTCTGCTTACCTATATAGTGTTGCCGTAGTCGTTGCGCCAAGCATGTTTCCCGATACTTTCCGGGATCGATCAGGCAATCTCGCTTTGTACTTTGAAGCGTCGGCGGTGATCACAGCATTGGTACTGCTTGGTCAGGTGCTGGAGTTGAAGGCTCGCAGCCAGACGAGCGGTGCGATCAAGGCACTCCTCGGGCTGGCGCCAAAGACAGCGCGCCGCATCTCCCAGGATGGAAAAGAAACCGATGTAGCTCTGAGCGACATTCAAGTTGGAGACCGGATACGTGTTCGCCCCGGGGAAAAGATTCCCGCGGACGGGTCCGTCATCGAGGGGCGCAGCTCCGTAGACGAGTCAATGGTCAGCGGTGAGCCGATCCCCGTCGAGAAGACTGTCAATGCAAAGGTAGTCGGCGGCACGATCAATGGCACGGGTAGTTTCGTGATGAAGGCGGAACGGGTGGGAGCCGATACGCTTCTGGCGCAGATCGTAAAAATGGTGAGCGAGGCACAACGAACGCGAGCTCCGATACAGCGCCTGGCGGATAGGGTGGCGAAGTACTTTGTGCCGGCAGTCTTGGCCGCGTCCGTTATCACTTTTGCCGTCTGGGCATTCTGTGGTCCTCAACCACACTATGCTCACGCTCTGGTCAACGCGGTGGCGGTTCTCATCATCGCCTGCCCGTGTGCCCTGGGACTGGCCACGCCGATGTCCATTATGGTCGGTACGGGTCGCGGCGCCGGCGAAGGGATACTCATCCGCAACGCCGAGGCCCTGGAGATATTCGAGAAGGTGAATACTCTTGTGGTCGACAAGACGGGAACTCTTACCGAAGGCAAACCGCGTCTCACGGCGGTTATCCCGGCCCGAGGTTTCAGCGAAGTTCAGCTTCTCCAATCGGTAGCCAGCCTGGAAAAAGCAAGCGAGCATCCCCTTGCTGCGGCCATCCTGGCCGGGGCAAAGGAGAAGACTATCGAATTGGTGCCAGTTGCAGAGTTTCAATCGATCACGGGAAAAGGCGTCACCGGAACTTTGGGGGGTGAGCGAATCGCTGTAGGGAATGCCGCTCTGATGCACGACGTGGGTGCATCCGCTAAAGATCTGGAAGACAGGGCAGAGAACCTTCGGAAGGAAGGCCAGACAGTTGTGTTCGTGGCGTCCGATGGGCGTTTTTCCGGTCTTGTTGCAGTAGCTGACCCGGTCAAAGCATCCGCCCTCGAGGCGATTCAGCAGTTGAAGCAGGTGGGTATCAAGGTGGTGATGGTCACGGGCGACAATCACACGACCGCGGCGGCGGTGGCTCGGAAGCTGGGCATTGATTTTGAAGCCGATGTACTCCCAGACAAAAAAGCAGAGGTGGTCAAGAAGCTCCAATTACAAGGGGCGGTGGTCGCGATGGCCGGCGACGGGGTGAATGATGCGCCGGCGCTGGCACAGGCCCAGGTAGGCATAGCGATGGGAACCGGCACGGACGTGGCAATGGAGACCGGAGGAATCACACTGGTCAAAGGCGATCTGCGCGGGATTATAAAAGCACGACGGTTGAGCAAACGGACCATAGGCAACATTCGGGAAAATCTGTTCTTCGCATTCTTCTACAACGCTCTAGGAATACCTCTCGCAGCGGGGGTGTTGTACCCGGCATTTGGGTTGCTGCTCAATCCAATGATTGCAGCGGCAGCTATGAGTTTCAGCTCCGTATCTGTAATCGCGAACGCATTGCGGCTCCGAACCATGAAACTCTAGATTGCAAAAAAGAACCACTGGGGCGGCCAGAATTACTAAGCGCACGCAAAGTAATAGGCCAGTCCACGAAGGATTCGGTTCGAGGGAAACTCTTCTGCCATTGTCGATACCGGGAAGACCGGGCGCGGTTGGAGTTCGAAGGCGACTCGCGAACGGAGGTTGGCTGGCGAATTCGCAAATCCGCTTAAAAGCTGGGATTCTTCGTAGCTCCACGTCGGTCTTAGCGTCGAATGGTCGCCAGTGAGCAAACTTGAACAGTATCGAGAGTTGGTTCAGTGACATAGTTAAAAGGAGGGGAAATGAATGGATGAGATCGAGCACGGTCACCATCATGAAACGCATGTTCATCGTCCCTACTGGAGACGCGCCCACCGCGATTGGCGGTTTTGGGTAGGCTTCTTCTGTATCTCCGTAGCCTTATTCATTTACATAACCAGTGTCGACCTGTCGCTGGTACCTCGCAGGCACCCTCATTCAGTTCCCGTCAGTCAATAGTGGCGTTTCAATCATCCCCTTCTTTCAGGTGCTTTTCGCGTATTGCGAAGCGGCGCCCGCCTGCTGTGGAGAGCAAGGAGACAATCGATGAGCGAGACGATTTTGTATCCTCTCCGATTCGAGCCGATCTATCAGTATCGGCTCTGGGGCGGCCGACTTTTGGCCAGCCTGCTTACCGCGCCTCTGCCGGACGGGCCGATCGGCGAGGCGTGGATCCTAAGCGATCGAGACGATTATCCAAGCAAGGTTGCTAACGGACCCCTCCTGGGGCATACCATTGGCCAACTGATGGAGCAATCCCAGGACCAGTTGATGGGTAAGCTGGCCGAGCGATTCCGCCGCTTCCCACTACTGCTGAAGTTCCTCGACGCGCATGAAATGCTCTCGGTCCAGGTGCATCCCGGTTACACGCACGGGGGGCTACTGCCGGCTGCAGCTGGGGCGAAGACCGAAGCGTGGGTGGTGCTGGAAGCAGGAAACGCAAGCCGCATCTATGCGGGTCTGGAGCGGGGCACCACCGCAAATACCCTCCAGCAATCGCTCACGGATGGAAGTTTAGCCGACCACTTGTCATGTATAACGCCGAAGCGCGGCGATGGCGTTTTCATTCCGGCTGGAACGGTGCACTCTTTGGGCGGCGACGTCGTAGTGTTTGAGGTTCAGCAGAACAGCGACGTAACGTTTCGGCTGTACGACTGGGGCCATATTGACGCAGAGACAAGACAGCCGCGAGCTCTCCAAGTGGGTCAGGCGCTTGCCTGTATTGACTTCGTCGATGGCTCCGCGGGTCTGGTAACGGCTGTATTGGAAGCGGAGACGCCGGTCAAGCGGGAGAGACTCTTCCATTGTGAGCCGTTCTGGCTGTGGCGATTGAGCGGGCAACGCCCATTTACCGTTGGCGCCGAGAGCGTACCGCGCGTGCTGGTATGCACGACTGGCAGCGGTCAACTGGAGCACAGTGACGCCTCATACTCCGTCGATAAAGGTGAAGTATGGCTTTTGCCAGCTGCAATTGGAACCTGCTCCTTTCGCCCGCACGGCGCGGTGAGTTTATTGGAAATTGCTATACCGGACCATCTTGCAGATGGAAAGAACCATGTCGGTTCACAAGTCCAAATCCCCCCAGTAGGAGCAGAAGATTCCAGGAAAGATCGAGCATGAAGAAGCTGATTGTTTTTGATCTGGACGGTACGCTCGCGCCAAGCAAGTCGGCTTTGGGTGCTGATATGTCTGCTTTACTGCATGACCTTCTCGCTATCGTTAAAGTGGCTGTGATTTCCGGAGGGGATTGGCCGCAGTTTGAGAAGCAACTGCTTTCGAATCTTCCTCAAGATGAACGGCTGGTCAACCTATCCGTCCTTCCTACTTGCGGCACGAAATTCTTCCAGTACTCGAGCGAGTGGAAAGAGCTCTATTCAGAAGATTTCACTGCGAAGGAAAAAGAGCTAATCACCAGCTGTCTGCAGAAAGCGTTCGGCGAATCTGGATTCAAGGTCGAAAGGGAGTGGGGAGAGGAAATTGAAGACCGGGGAAGCCAAATCACCTTCTCCGCATTAGGGCAGGAGGCGCCTCTAGCGGAAAAGGAAAAGTGGGATCCCGATTTCGCCAAGCGGAAGAAGATTAAAGCTCTCCTTGACCCTTTGATACCCGGGTTCTCTGTCCGGCTCGGTGGTGCGACCTCCATCGACGTCACCAAACCGGGTATAGACAAGGCCTATGGCATTCGAAAACTGCGAGACCTGCTTGGTATTTCGTTGAAAGAGATGATTTACATCGGCGATGCATTGTTCCCAGGAGGGAACGATTATCCGGCTGAACAGGCTGGCGTCGTTTGCATCCCGGTTCGCGGACCAGACGATACTAAGCGGGTTATCGAGACAATCATTGCTTGTTTAGATGGCGATCAAAAAGCGTGACCGGCGGGACGGCTTCGATGATGGAAACAGTTGCATTTAAGTTGCAACGCCTGGGCATGGTGATCGAGCCGGAACCGGGCAATCCACATGAGGTCGAAGGTATCTTGAACCCGGCCGCCGCTCGTGGTCCTGATGGTCAGCTCTACCTTTTCCCGCGGCTGGTCGCCAAGGGCAATTACTCGCGCATCGGGATTGCGCGGGTAGAGTTCAATCCAGCCGGCGATCCAGTCGCCATCGAGAGGCTCGGCATCGCACTGGAGCCAGAAGCTGAGTACGAGAGACGCCCCGATGGCGGCGGTGGCTGCGAGGATCCCCGTATCAGTTTCGTCGAACCACTCCAGCTTTACATCATGACGTACACGGCCTATTCGCCTCGAGGTCCACGGATCGCGTTGGCTTCGTCCAAGGACCTGTTCCACTGGCGGCGTTTAGGGCTGGCCGCCTTCGCTCCGTATCGTGGGATCTCGCTCGACGACGTGGATGACAAGGATGCCAGCTTGTTTCCCGTCGCTATCCCGAATCCTTCCGGTCACCTGGAACTCGCCATTCTGCACAGGCCGCTGTTTGCCGGTACACGTCCCGAAGAAACAGCATGCCGTCCTGCATTGCGCACGTTGGATCTCGACCGGGAAAGCATTTGGATTTCCTACTGCCCGGTGGCCTCCGTGGGTGGCGGACCCGACTGCATTGGCCAGTTCAGCTCGCACGGACGGCTGGCGACACCGGTGTCTCCATGGGAAAGGCTGAAAATCGGCGGGGGCACCCCGCCCATCCTAACGCGGCACGGCTGGCTGGTCATTTATCACGGCGTCTGTGACTTGGGCGGGCGTCAGAGCGAAGTACATCAGCTGCGCTACTCGGCCGGGGTGATGGTGCTCTCTGAAAAGCGTCCGCGCGTCATTCTGTACCGCTCGCGAGAGCCAGTCTTGAAACCAGAGCTAACTCAGGAACGCAGCGGGACGGTAGCCAACGTCGTATTCCCCACCGGCATCGACCGGCGAGACGATCTGGGCTGCCCCGATCGTTTCGACGTCTACTATGGGATGGCCGATAGGCGCATCGGCGTGGCGCGTCTCGATTTGCCGAAGTCCCTACCGCGCGAAGGAGCCGCCGATCCGCCCGAAGCGATCGTGTAGTCTCATGTAAGCGGATGCTGTTGAGGCAATTGCCATGACTTTTGTCATTAAGGATCACATGCTGATCGATCCTCCCCTGCAGCAGGAGATCATGCGACGGATCAGTGTGGCCAATATCTGCGTGAGCCAGCCGCTTCACACGGCGGATCCGTTGGGCTCGCTTGAAATGCCTGGTGGGCGGGAGGTGTCTGTGTATTTGCGCCATGCGGTGGATGCGGTGCTGCTGGACAATACCGGTAAGGTGGTGCTGATCACCCGCCGCAACCAGCCGGGCATGGGTCTTGCCGCGCTGCCGGGTGGCTTTATCGATTTGAGACACGGGAGCGTAACCATAGTTGAACAACCGGCTGAAGCGGCGTTGCGCGAAGCCAGGGAAGAGACCGGAATCAGTGAAGACATATTGGCCGCAGCGAACGTAAAAGCTGTTGGGACGCGTGCCTGTGACCGTCCTTTCGATATTCGTGAAGCATGGGGCGACGTTGCGGAAACACCCATCAAACAAGGGGATTTGTTTGCGGTTTCGACACAAGCCTTTTGCGTTCGGATCAAGGGGAATTTTTCGAGCATCCCGCTGCGGGCGGGTGACGACGCAAGCCAGGTGCAGGTCGAAGAAGTGGCTGCGTTGCGAGCGGAACACTTCGGCGTACCGGATCACCTGGCGATGATCCGGCAGGCGGTCGCATTGCGCTTCTGAACTTGAGCAAGCCGGAGCCGGAGACCGCCGCTGTACCCGACACTCTTAGACGCCGAATAATTCCATATCATCTGCGAGCACGTTCAAGATGTCCCTGCGGCTGATAATTCCCTGCACGCCAGCGCAAGATAATTCCTTCTGCGTCGACGTGACCAGCGCGAATGCAGATCCGGTTGAGCGCATAGCAGCAACTACCTCCCATACCGAGTTTACGGGCGATACAAATACATAGTTTGGTTCTGCCAGATCGCTGCCGAGCGCGTCAGAATTGGCGTGTGCAGCCGCGTCCAGGCGCTCTCGTGTGACCGCTCCTTCGATTGCGCCAGAGGGGTCGGTGATGAGGAAAGCCTGCCTACTGCCAGAGGGAAGATCTTTTAGACGAGTGATGGACGGAAGGATCCCCAGGTTTGCGTTCATGATAGTGACGGCGCGGCGGGTGAATTGCAGATCGGCTCGAAGGGACTCCGGCACCAGTTCGCCGCGCAGTGTCAGCTTGCGGGTGTAGATGCTGTCACGGATCATTGTTTTCCGGACGGCGAAGCTGATGGCAACGGTCAGGGTGAGCGGAATGATCACGGTATAGTCGAGGGTCATCTCGAAGATCATCACAATTGCAGCCAGAACTGCGCCGGTCGCCCCACCGACGACGCCGGCCATCCCAACCACCGCGAACGCGGGTGCGGCAATACCGAGTGCCGGGAAGAGCCGATGCAGCAGGACACCGTAGGCGCCCCCAGCGGTCGCGCCCAGGAACAATGCTGGAGAAAACACGCCGCCCGAGGCTCCCGAGCCGAGCGTGAGCGACGTGGCGAAGAGCTTTGCTCCAAACAGGAGAAGGACGAAGTAGAGTGGAAACTGCACACCGATGAGCACGTCCTGAATCGTGGCATAACCGACACCCTCCACATAGTAGTGGCCAGAGTAGGCTAAAAAGAGATACATCATAAGCCCCACGATCAGCATACCGACGACGTGTTGCCCATAATATCCGCCCGGAACCCTCTTCTCGAAGAAATGTTCGAAGCCGTACAGGGAACGGATAAACAGAACGGAAACCAAGCCGGTGATCACTCCTAATCCCGCGTAGGCGAGGAGAAGCATGGGATCAGTCAAACGAAAGAATGAGGTTTCGAGAGCAGGGATGTAGAACGATGGATGTGGGCCGAAAAAGACGCGGCCGATATACGTCGCAGTCGCCGTAGCAGTCATCACCGGAACCAACGTCCGGGCGCTGAACTCAGGCATGACGATCTCCAGCGCAAACAGTACACCACCCATGGGGGTATTGAAGGTGGCTGCGATTCCGCCGCCCGCACCGGCTGCAATGAGTGTGACCTTTTGCCAGGCAGGCAGCCGCAAGAGCTGCCCTAACGTCGAACCAAACGAAGAACCGATTTGAATGATTGGCCCCTCGCGGCCAACCGACCCGCCGCTGCCGATCGACAACGCAGAGGCTAGTGCTTTGACGACGGAGACTACAGGGCGAATCACTCCCTTGCGGTAATAAACCGCCTCGATGACTTCCGGTACGCCGTGGCCTTTGGCTTCCGGAGCGAAATTCTTGACCAGGAAAACCACGAGGAGAGCTGCCACGACTGGGACAAGAATCACGAATCTTCCCCAGGGTCCCTGTGGGGTGTGTAAATTTGCGTTGTAGGCGAAGGAAAACCTGCCGAGAAAAAAGACATTGTGGAATAGTCCGATGAGCGCGCGGAAGACAACAGCTCCCAGGCCAGCCACAATCCCTACGAGCAGCGAGAGCGCCCACAGGATTGCCGGTGCGACGGTACGCGTCGTCGCCGCACGGTCAGCAGTCAATACTATCCTCGAGTTCCGCAAACACGGTGGGGGCATCGGCGTGGTACCCGTAAAGTTGTCCCTGCTTAATTCCAGGTACTAAGATGTGCCAGCAGTGAGACGTACGATGGAAGACTAGATCCAGAGCGATCACGCGGGATGGCGCGGGGTTATCGACGTGGTCGAAGACGACGAGCTCCATTCGAGTGGCACTTCCGGAAAACACGCTAAACTTTGTTCCGTCGCAGGTGGTTGTCGGGCCAAGGGGATACGGAAGGGTGGCATGTGTTTGTTCAACGGCAGGATCGTGAACATCGACGGACTTCTGATTTAACTCCATGGTCTCTTCTCCAGACAGAAGCTACATCATCGGAACAATCACCTGATCCGGTTGCTGGAATAGTTGCCGGCCATCTAGAGGTGGCGGTCTAGTTTCGTTAGCGCTTCGAAGCCGGAAATGACATCGAACAGCTCTTCGTCGATGGACTCCTGCCGGATCCGGTGAAAGGAGCGATTTAAGTCTTCGAGAATGTCTCCGATGTTCTTATCTGCGCGCTGCATTGCCGCGAGGCGGCTGGCATTTTCGCTCGCCAGCGACTCAGCGCACGCCTGAAAGAGCAATACAAAAAGGTATCCGCGTAGAAAAGCTGCAAATGCCATGGTCACGCCTCCGATGACCTCCGGCTGACTCTTCGTCGGCCAGGGGAGTGCGGCGATCTTGTTTTGCCATGTGTGGTCCAACGGCACCAGCCGGTGGCCGACGGGCTGGTAAAATGTGCCGGACCTGGGGGTATTGTGGAAGAGATAGATTTCTGTTGCCTCGCCTCGCTCGCGCGCAGCCTCGACTTCGATCAGGATCTGGCCAACGAATGAGCTGATGGCATTGACCGAATTAGGGACGGACAGCACGCTGGGCTGGGTAAGGCCGGTGTCTGCAATGAGCGCACGCATACGGTCGCCCACCGCCCAGATTTTCGTCAACTTGCCGGGAAGAGCGTTAAGCTGGTTGGTGGCGAACTCGAGCAGCACTTCGTTGAAGCGTCCCACAAGTCCCTGGTCGGAGCCGAAGATGACCGCGCCCACCGCTACGCTACGGCGCACACTCTCAGGCTGCGCGAACGGATCCGTTCCTCCCTGCCGAAGACATGCGGTTAGCGCGAGGTCTACCGTCCTGTGATAGCTTTCGAGCGATTTCACTGCCCTTTCGTACTGACCGATGCTGGAAGCAGCCAGCGCCTTCATCGAGCGAACGACCCCCTGCAAGTCATTCGCACCAGCGATTTTTCGGCTTAGGCTCTCGGTTGTGCCGCTCATGACACGCTCATTTCGCGGGCTTGGCTGCCGGCTTAGGTTCAGCCTTAGGTGAGAAGGAGGCGAGCGCCTTGGTGGCAACATCGAGTATCGCTTTGCGGTCGTCGTCGCTCAATTTGCCGGCCGAGGTAAGTCGCTCCACCACGTCGGCCGGGAGCGCCGTGGTTGCCTTGCGCAGCCACCGTTCGGCGTCGGTCATCTTTTCGAGCGGCACCGGGTCAAAGAGGTCCGCCGCCAAAGCCAGCAGCACGGCGATCTGTTCGACCATCGATACTGGCTGCGATTCCGGCTGTTTGAGGCACGCGCGGATGCGCTGCCCATGATCGATCGTCTTGCGTGTGGAGTCGTCAAGTCGAGTGCCAAACTTGGCGAAGGTCTCTAATTCCTCGAACTGCGAGTACGCGAGCTTAAGATTGCCGGCTACCGCGCGATAGGCAGCCCTTTGCGCCGCTCCACCGACGCGTGAGACGGACTTGCCAACGTCGATGGCGGGAAGTATTCCCAGCTGGAACAGGGTGGGCGAGAGGTAGATCTGCCCGTCCGTGATGGAGATGAGGTTGGTTGGGATATACGCCGAGATATCCTGGGCTTCGGTTTCGATGATGGGCAGGGCGGTGAGCGAACCCCCTCCGCGCTCCTTGCTAAGGTGGGTCGACCGCTCCAGCATGCGCGAATGGATGTAGAAGATGTCGCCCGGGAAAGCTTCACGTCCGGGTGGGCGACGCAGCAGCAGAGAGATCTCCCGGTAGGCGCGGGCATGCTGGACAAGATCGTCGTAAACGATGAGCACATCGCGTCCCTTCTCCATGAAATATTCCGCAATGCTGGTCGCAGCGTAGGGCGTGATGTACACCAGGCCGGGCGCATCGTTACCCTCGACGACGACCACGACGGTGTACTCCATCGCGCCCTCTTTTTCAAGGTTGGCGACGGCTTTGGCGACGGCGGAGGCGCGCTGGCCGATCGCACAATAGACGCAGACCACGTTCTGCCCGCGCTGATTGAGGATGGTGTCGATGGCAATGGCCGTCTTGCCGGTCTGGCGAT
>Ga0302326_10023311_pt1 | contig 12620 bp, 12 predicted proteins | sample Palsa_T0_3_FD_202264 | JGI IMG/M metagenome (GOLD analysis project Ga0302326, IMG submission 202264) | Peat permafrost microbial communities from Stordalen Mire near Abisko, Sweden - Palsa_T0_3 | ecosystem: Environmental > Terrestrial > Soil > Palsa > Peat permafrost | place: Sweden: Abisko... | reverse complement strand
AATCGCGGTTCGCGTCTCTTATCACTCGCAACCGCTCTTCCTCGGCGGTAGCGGCATCGAACTGGTCGAGTACATGGGCGCCAATTGCGGCTGCGCGGCCGGCGAGGTCGCGTTTCTCGGCATCCGGCGAGGATGCGTCCGCACCGGAGGCGGCCTCGAGCCATTGATTCTGCAAGCCGTTGAGATCTATCAGGCGCTGCTCCTGGATCGGATTGTCCGACACGTAAGAAGTAAGTTGCTTGACGAGTTCCTCGCTCCTGTTCCAGTGCTCATGCATCGGAGCGCGGTCGTTTGGATCGGAAGAGATTAAGAAATCACGCAGCGCATTCTGCGCCATCAGGAATTCGGCCTTTGCGGTCTGAGCAAGCAGCGTGACGCGATCGGTGTGCTCGACCCAGGCGGTATCGTACATCTCGCGGTTGAGAGCCCAGAGCAAAGCAATCACCGCGACCGCCATAAGAATTGCGGGGACTGCTATCGTCGCAGTGAGACTCTTTCTAAGTTGATTTGCAGGCATGCTGGTATCGGTGCACGCGCAGGCAGGAATACTCCTAAAGGTACTCCTAATAGTCCGCGCAGCGACACCCGGCAAGATCGGAGGCTTCAAAACGGTCGTGAAAAATTTTCCGACAAAATTTACAATTCACGGCCAGAGCCTGGTGGCAGAGTTGGATCCGCGCTGTTCAATAAGACTTGTGTTCGTAGCGTGCTGTATCTGCGCGTATTTTTCGGCTGGCGTAATCGCGGATGAAACTCCGCAGCTGACTATTGGCGCGCCGATCGATTCACTGAAGCGAACGGAACTTCGTGATAGTTTCAACGAGATGCATTTCGGGCATCGTCACGAGGCGATCGACATCATGAGGCCTCGCGGCACGCCGGTGCACGCGGTGACGGACGGCGTAATTCGCAAGCTCTTTGTCAGCGTCCGGGGCGGTCTGACGGTTTACGAATTCGATCGTACGGCGACCTACTGCTACTACTACGCGCACCTGGACCATTATGCGGCCGCGCTGCGCGAAGGTATGCCGGTTTCGCGCGGCGACGTGGTCGGATACGTGGGCACCAGCGGAGACGCGTCGGCGTCCGCACCGCAACTTCATTTCGCGATCTACCGGCTAGGTCCCGACAAGAAATGGTGGAAGGGCACGCCGATCGATCCGTACCCGATCCTGATGCGAGCCGTAAGCGGCGGCGAATCAGGGCTCGTTCAGGATCGCGGATGTCCGTACGGCTTCAATACGTTTTCGAGAGCGGCCAGGCTAGCCCGATTCTCCACGAGCTGGCGCTCGAGGGTGGCGCGCGCTGTGCCGGTGAATTCGGGCACGGCTTTTTCGTAGGCGGAGATGACGTCTACGGCGTCCTGACGACACCACTCGACGACGCCGGTGTCGCCCTTGCTCATCGCAACGCTCAAGTCCATCGCGGTCCGATCGATGAAACCGCCGACGCTGCCGGATTCCTTGCCCGCCTTTTCGCCGTCGCCGCCGATGCGCACGCGCTCGAGATTTAGTTCGTCGGCATCGCGTCTGCGCGCGGCTTGCTGGCGATCAAAAAACTGCACGAGCTTTTCCTTGCCGACGTCGGCCGCGGCACGCCGATAACGCTCCGCGCTGTCGATGCAAATCTTGACGAGACTATCGAGGGTTTCAATATTGTTCATGGCGGGATCCTCTTGAGCTTTGGCTGATCTTGGGGATTATCTCCATACTCTGGCCGCGGTAAAACTTTTCCGGGATGGAAACGGCAGAATTCGTTATGCCCGGGACCAAATTGATGCAGAGCAGCGTCGAGTCCACTCGGAATAAGGGCAAGAGCCGGGCCAGAATTGCGGGATGATGAAGTCGGGGAATGGCAACGAATTTGCAGATTCACGGGTTAGATTGAGGTAAGGATTATGAAATGCCAACACGATGCCTGTTCATGCGAAGAAGAAGCGGGCAAACAATACTGTTCGAATGAGTGCGAGTCGGATACGCGCGATGAGGGCGCGACCGATTGTCATTGCGGCCACGAAGAGTGTCAGGCGTCACATTCGTCGCATCGCGACAGCACCTGACAGCTGACGAATCTTTGTAACTGGCGATGGGTAATATTTACCGGGATCGCGCCGTCGGTTTTTCGAAAAGTCTTATAGGTCTCGCGAAATACTCATCGTGAAAGTTGGCACGTGCAATGCTCAATCCCTTCGCAACGTTCGAAACACCTATAGAGGAGCGAAGGCTAATGAAATACCTGCAGATGATCTCAATACTGGGCGGACTCTTCTCGCTTGCTATCGTTGGTTGCAATCAACCTATGGGGCCAGTCATCACGCACAAGCTGGTTGCGACTGGAAATCAGCACGCGGTCCCTTTGTATCCGGATGAGGCGAGCTACTTGAGCACGTCACGTGACAAGCAGGAGGGCGGAGTGACGGGAGTTGTTGGTGACGTGAAGCAGAGCTTTACTGCCAAGCAAATCGACGATCAAACGCCCGTGCAGGTCGTGACGAGCGACGACAACGGCGCAGTGATCACCGTGACCGACGGGCCGATGAAGGGCGCGACGGGATTCGTGGCCAAGCAGAACGTAGACTGAGTACTACGCAAACGCGCTCGGCGAACCAGTCTGTTCGGGGCGCCGGGCGATTTTTCGGCTAATGGCGGGCACGGCGGCCCGCCCCACTTTTCATAGCTGGGGCTAAACGCGATGAAGAAAGCCGCCAACGAAACCGTGATGGGCGTGACGATCACGAATCCGGAGAAAACCCTGTGGCCTGACGCCGGCGATGGCAGACCGGTCTCGAAGATTGAGCTGGCGGATTACTACGAGGCTGTAGGGACGTGGATGATCAAGCATCTCAAGGGTCGGCCGTGCTCGATTATACGGGCGCCCGATGGCATCGGTGGCGAACATTTTTTTCAGCGGCATGCGATGGCAGGGACTTCGAGCCTGCTAACGATGACCAAAGTCGCAGGGATTGCGAAGCCGTTTTTGCAAATCGATCGAGTCGAAGGGCTCGCAGCGATTGCGCAAGTGGCTGGCATGGAGCTGCATCCGTGGAATTGCCAGCCGGGAAATCCCGAAGTGCCGGGACGGCTGGTGTTCGATCTGGATCCGGCACCCGAGGTGGATTTTGCGGCGGTGATCGAAGGTGCGCGAGAGATTCGCGCACGGCTGGAAGCGATGGGGCTGGTGGGCTTTTGCAAAACGACGGGCGGCAAGGGCCTCCACGTTGTGACACCGCTCAGCCAGTCGAAGAAAGTTGTGGTCAGCTGGACGGACGCCAAGACTTTTGCGCGCGAGCTCTGCCTTCAGATGGCGGCGGATAGTCCTACCCGATACCTGGGAAAGATGACCAAGAAGGCGCGCGCAGGCCGTATCTACCTCGACTACTTGCGCAATGATCGCATGGCGACGGCGGTGGCTCCGCTGTCACCGCGCGCTCGCGACGGCGCGCCAGTGTCGATGCCGCTGCAGTGGGCGCAGTTGGAATCGAAGTTCGATCGCACACGCTTCACGATACGGACTGTCCCCGGCCTCATCGCCAAGAGCACCGCATGGCAAGACTACTGCGACGCCGAACGACCGCTGGGTCCGGCGCTGAAACGGTTGACGAAAGCCAGCGCAGCCTGAACCGTGCAACCGATGCTGCAGATTGATTCTGAGCGCTCGGGTCAAAATTACACAATCGTTCGGAGCAACGTGGCGATTGAGCGCGAAGTATCTTGCGATCAATGCGGTATCGATTTTGCTCGGTTGACGGAATGGCCGCTGGAATCGCCAGAAAAGAAAGTTTCATCCCGGAAAGTCATGAGCCTCGCGGATCGCGAGTGGCCACGTGGGCGATCAGTGCGGTGGTCATCCTGATTTTCGCCGTATTTGTCATTTCGTTCTTTCTCGATCCTATAGTCAGGGACCGGGTCGAAAATACGATGAATCAGAAGCTGGTGGGCTATCACACCAGGCTCAACCACGCGCACGTCCAGTTGCTGAATGGTTCATTGATTCTCACCGGGTTGGTCGTCGCGCAGAACGCGCATCCAAATCCGCCGGTAGCCGACCTGCCCGAGATGGGTTTCTACATTCAATGGCGCGAACTGATTACGGGTCACATCGTCGCCGACGTTTTGCTGACGCATCCGCAGGTGCATATCAATCTCAATCAGTTGCGGGCCCAGGCGTCGGGCAAAGTACCGATGAAAAATGAGGGTTGGCAGGATGCGATCCAAAGCGTCTACCCGTTCAAGATCAATCGTTTCAGAATTCGCGACGGCGAAGTCACTTACATCGATACCGATCCGAAACGGCCGTTGCATTTGAGCGAAATCGCGGTGCAGGCCGACAACATTCGCAATATCCATTACAGCGACCAGGTCTATCCGTCACCGTTTCACGCATACTCAGTAGTATTTGAGCGAGGCCGAATGACTATTGACGGGAAGGCAAACTTCCTGGATGACCCTTTTCCGGGAATCCTCGCACATTACTCAGTCGAGCGGATGCCGCTGGATAAATTCGAGCCCGAAATTCAACGTGCGAATCTCCACATCTACCAGGGGACGTTGCAGAGTAAGGGACTCGTGGAATATTCGCCAAGAGTTGAGCGGATTGAGGTCGACAATGCCGCGATCGACGGGATTCATCTCGACTATACCCATACATCGCAATCAGCCGCGGGCGAGAAGGCGCGAATAGAAACCGTCAAGACGGCTGCGGCAAAGATCAACAATGCACCAAGCGTCATGCTGAAGGCCCGCGAAGTCGTTCTTACTAACAGCGACCTGAAGTTCCTGAACGAAGCAGCGAATCCGCATTACGCGCTGACAATTTCAGAAATGAATCTGCGGGCGACGAACCTTTCGAATCATATGAGCGAGGGGACCGCGAACCTGAAGGTCAGCGGCAAATTCATGGGCTCGGGCGATACCACGCTGACCGGAGTGCTGCGGCCGGAGAACCAGGGGCCCAATTTCGATTTCGACCTGGCGAGTCAAAATACCGACCTCACTTCATTGAACGACTTGCTGCGCGCGTATGGAAAATTCGATGTCGCGTCGGGCCGCGTCTCGGTTTTCTCGCAAGTCGCGGTGAAGGACCGCTACGTGAACGGCTACGTGAAGCCGCTGTTCACCGACGTGACGGTTTACGACAGGCAGAAGGACGCGAAAAAGCCGATTCTTCACCAGGCATATGAACTGGCGATCGGCGGTGCGGCAAAGTTACTGAAGAATCGATCAACTGAGCAGGTCGCGACGAAGGTGGATATCTCGGGTCCTGTCAACACTCCGGACATGAGCACCTGGCAGGCGTTAGGAGAATTTCTGACCAACGCCTTTATCAATGCGATCGTACCGGGGTTCGATCGGCAAGTTGCGCAGGGCCAACAGGCGCATAGCTAGTTGAGGGAATCACGCGTTGTCGCGAAGTTCGCATTGCACCGTACTGAGGCAGCGCGAGGAACATCTCTCTCAATAGCACTTACGTAGTTCTCACTTCAGGACAGCCATTTAATACGAATAGTCATGCGCCATGCGGGGAATCCGCGGACTGCCCGGGTGGCACAGGCATTGCGATGTACCCTTTGTCTTCGCGATTGCGTTTGGAGGTTTGAAAATAATGGCGAGCAAACCAAACCCAAGTTCTCCGTACCCGTGCGGTTCCGGCAAGCCTTACCGTGACCGTTGCGGGAAGGACAAGTAAATATTCCTCCCCCGTCCGGCGGGGTCTCAAGTCGTGACGCGCTCCCCCCGTCATCGCGGCGTTTGGCCCTGCCGGACTTTCCTTTCGAAGCAAAATGCCTTTGGAAGCCAGGTGCTGTCGAAAATAGTAACCTTTTAAAAGCCGGGGGGTCGGTCCTCGTTGGATAGCTTGGAGGAAAATCTATGCCCAACAGCAAGAAGTCTGGTAGCAGGAAGTATTCGAAGAAGGCGGGCGAATCAGTCGAGCGCGAAATGCGAGCGATGAAAAGTGGCACGCTCAAATCCGGCCGATCGAAGAAGAAGGTTACGAGCCGCAAGCAGGCGATAGCGATTGGACTCTCCGAGGCTCGGCGCGCGGGTGCTAAAGTGCCGCGCAAGAAAACTTCGTCGTAGAGTCGGTTCTTTCGCTACAGGGTTTCGCCGCTGGCGGTCTTGGCCGGCGAGACGACGATGGCGACTGAGCAGTTCGAGTCGCGCAGTATGCGATCCACCTTTGGACCAAAGTACAAACGCTGCTCGACCGAGCGGTAGAGGACGCCCATGATCAGCAGGTCGAAATTGCCGGTCTCGACGGCGTGCAAAATTACCGATTCGGGTTTGCGGCCGGCGCCGACCTGTCCGTCGATTTCGAGGTCGAGTTCGGTGCCCAACATTTTGATTTCATCGACGATTTGCTGGCCAGTTCGCGCAAGGCGTATGCCGCGCAACATCCCGGGAAACCTCGCCTCGGGATTTTCCATGACGTAGAGCGCAGTGAGTTGCGTGTCTATCGCCTGCGCATAGAGCATCGCGACCGCAGCGCCGCGGCGCGAATAGGCGGCGCCGGTTATCGGTGCGATCACGCGTTTGAACGGCACCTCGCCGCCGGCGACGTAGCGCGCAATCACAACTGGTGCGGGAGAATCGCGCAGGACCTCCAGGGCGATGGGATCGTCGAGCAACTCCTCGCCTTCGACCGCCGAGACGCCGACGAAGATTGCGTCGTAGCCGCGATGCGCTTCTTCGACAATCGCCTCTGACATCGACTCGCCGGCGGCAGTGCGTTGCAGGACGTGCCCGGCACCGCACAAATCGGCAATCATCTTGAGATTGGCGAATCTCTGGCTGAGGTCGGCCTTCCCGGTGCCAGGTCCGTTGTTTCGCGGTAACTGCAGAATCGTAATTGTCGCGTCCTCATGAGTGCCGAGTGCGGCCGCCAGGTGCGTCGCGAGTTGTGTGTGCGGTCCGCCGCCGTCGACCACCAGCAACTTGGCGCCCTCGTGCGAAAAGGGGAGCAGCGCGCGCAGCCGTTCGCGATTGTCGCGCTCGGTTTCGCTGGCCCGCTCAGGCACCTCGCTCAACGCCCATCCAAGCAGCGGCGGGGTGATCATCGAGGTAATGATGGCGACCAGTACAATGACCGTGTACATCTGCTGCGTCAGGATGCCGAGGCTCAGCCCGAGCAGTGCGACGACGATCTCCATGCCGCCGCGCGCGTTCATTCCGGTGGAGACCGCAAACGCCTCACGCAACTCGAGACCGCCGGCGATGCCGCCGAGGGTGCAGCCCACCAACTTTCCAGCGCAGGCGACGCCCAGCACCAGCAGCGGAATCGCGAAGCCGGTGATGCTGAAAATGTCGGTCTTGAGGCCCGAGTAGGCGAAGAACAATGGCGCGAGAACGCCCATGGTAACCGCCTCGAGCTGATCGCGATCTATCTTGCGCGTGCGCGCCGAACCGCGGAGCATCACGCCGCCGACGAAGCCGCCGAACACCGCGTGAATGCCGATCGCCTGGGTGACGACCGCGCAGGCGAATGCGATTGCGATCATCGTGGTCAAGGTCGCGTGTTCGACCACGGAATGATCGTCGACAAAGCGCACGATTCGCGCCACCAGGCGAAAGCCGACGAAATAGCAGAAGGCGATGAACGCGCCGGTGTACGCGAGAATTATCAGCAATCCGTGCAGGTCGATGGTGCCGCGCGCCGCCAGCCCCGCGACGATCGAAAGCATCAGCCAACCGATCGAATCATCGAGGATGCCGGCCGCCAGGATCAGCAATCCCAGTTCACGTCTGAGCAGGTCGAGATCGATTAGTATTTTCGCGATCACCGGCACTGCCGAAATAGCCATTGCAATAGCCAGAAAGAGGGAAAAAATCAGGCGCCCATTCGGTGCGGCAAGATAAGCAGCCGGCATCCACCATCCCAGTGCGAAGCCGCCGGCCAGCGGAATCACTATTCCAAATGCAGATACCAGCACGGCGACGCGTCCCATGCCGCGCAGAATCTCGAGTTCGGTTTCAAGTCCGGTACAGAGCAGCAGCATGATCACGCCGATCCACGCCAGGCCCTCGAGCATATGCGCTCCCGTTGGATCGGGGGGGAAGATGAGCCGGAACGCGGACGGGAAGAAATGGCCCAGCACCGATTGCCCCAGGATCAAACCTGCGAGCAACTCGCCGATTACGGTTGCCTGCCCCAACCGACGCATCAAATCGGCCAGCAGCCGCCCGGTGAATACAAGCAACGCGAACTGCGCGAGCAGATAAAGAACTTGCTTCTCACTAAGACTTTGCAAACTAGACCCTTCCGCTTCTTACCAAAGTTCGTTTTCTGCCGGACGCGCGAGAGCATTCCTGACAAGAGTCGAGCCATCATCTATTCTGCGGTTAAAAGTTTCAGATGATTCGCGAACTCAGTAAGAAATGCCGACCGCTCGGGCGGATTTTTCTGACAAGCAATCGAAACATTGCCGTGATTCATGCCGCTTAGTCGGCTGGCGCAATTCCTGCTTGAGGTATCCTCAGTCGATTCGTCAGCGGATTCAACGAACCCAATCAGGAGGAAGGTAAAATGCGTTACGCAATTGCATGGCTTCTCGGCGTCCCGGCTTCGATTATCGTTATTTGGTTTGTGCTCGGACACGTGCTCTAAAAACGGCTGCGCGATGAACGCTCGGCTTCTAATTTGAGGATAGAATCATGAACCTCATACTATTGATCGTACTGGTCGTTCTGCTACTTGGAGCGTTGCCCGCGTGGCCCTACAGCGTGAACTGGGGTTATTACCCGAGTGGAGCGCTGGGCACCGTTCTGATCATCGTTCTGGTGCTGGCATTGCTCGGCAGAGTCTAAGCACCGGCTACTCGGAATCCTCCTAGTTGCGATTCATCACCAGGCCCGCGCCAATTAGAAGGATTCCGAGTACCACCGCCCCTCCGCTAAGAGTGGTTGGGATCGTGTGAGGCTGTTCCGTCTTAGCCTGTACCTTCAGATCGCCCAGTTTCACGACGTCCTGCGTCTCCGGAGTGGTGAAGGTCGGAATCGCAAACGCGATCAGTCCTACCAGCGCGAGCATCCCGCCGATCAATACAATACCTCTCATTTAAATCTCCTCGTTGATTTTTTTCGGACATCGGCAAGCTGAGCAAAATCCGAACCAGCGAAAATTCCGGATTCGACAGAGAAGATTCGCCAGGTCCGCGGAAGCCGGAAGAAAGTTCACGCACCGCTAAGTCAGATTCCGCCGATATTTTCCGCCTGCGCCTATTGGTATGGCGCTTGCTCATTTCTTATGTAACCGGCTCGACGAGAGTTCGTCGATCTGGGGTGAGTACAGAGGTGCACATATGAAACGCGGAATTAAAGTTGCTTTATCGACGGCGCTAGTCGCAAGCGTCGCAATGGTTGGCCCGGCGTTTTGTTTAACTCAACCGGTCGCCACCGAATCTCCGGCAGCTGCCGCCGGCGATCATGTGGTCAGGCGAAGCGTGATCAAAGTTCATACCAATCACGGTGTGATTACTCTGCCGGGCACCGCTGACTCGTGGACCGAAGTAGAGAGGGCGATATTCGTCGCCGACAGCATTGCCGACGTGCAGATGGTCAACAACGAAGTACCCTGGCGGATTTTCAACGAGTGATTGAGGGAAGCTATGGGAGAGATTGTGAAATTGGGGCCTGACGTCCGGTTCGCGGGACGCCGTGGTCTTATTCTGTCTGACGATTCGGCGGAGCATTGGCTCTACAATCCAACTCTCGAGACGATGTTGCGTCGGTATTTACGACATTTGGAATCCCGCCATTACGTGCGGCAGTGGATCGATGAGACGCAGCCGAGTTCTCCGTACGGTTTCGTCGCGCTGTGCGAATATCTTGATCTCGACCCGAACTACGTTCGGCGGGGACTGACTCGATGGATGGACAACGTCGATGATGGCCGTTTCGCTGACAATCGAGTCCCGTCGGATTTGCGCGATTGGTCCAGTCTCAGCAGGAGAACATCCGAAAAGCTTCGTTTTCTCTAGCTATTTTCGCCGTTTCGAGGTGACTCGAAGGAGTTTTCCCGATACTGTGAGCGCTGCGTCGAGATTGCCCTACTGGATTTCACTCGCCGCGAAATATATGAAGTCAGGTCCGGGAGGCGATCGTCAGGCGCCCGGGAACACGATCAGCGCCGAGGAGCGCGTGGGAGGTTTCAATCATGCCGGCTCGTTCGATATCAACCGCCAGTCTGACGTTCGGCCTCGTGTCGATTCCGGTCCGATTGTTTCCCGCGACGAGTTCCAAGAAGGTCTCGTTTCACCTGTTGCATGCTAAAGACCAGACCCGGATCCAGCAGAAGGTCTATTGCCCCAAGGAAGAAAAGATCATCGAGCGAAGCGAACTGGTGCACGGTTACGAGATCGAGAAAGACCGCTACGTGACCTTCACTGACGAGGAATTGAAGAAACTCGAAGCTCAAGCCGATCGCGCGGTCGAGATAACCGAGTTCATCCCTGCGAGCGAGGTCGATCCGGTCTATTTCGAGAACTCGTATCTTCTTGGATGCGAGCCGACTTCCGCCAAGGCCTACCACTTGCTGCAGGAAGCGATGACCAAGGCGGGAAAGGTGGGGGTCGCGAAATACACGATGCGGGGCAAGGAGCGCGTCGTCCTGATACGTCCCTACGAAGGCGGCCTGATGCTGCACACGATGTATTACAATGATGAGATCCGATCGTTCGGCGAGATCGATCACGGTGCCAGCGCGCCGGTTAAGGAGTCGGAACTGGGACTCGCGCAGCGGCTGCTGGACGACCTTACGCAGAAAAAATTCAAACCTTCCGAGTTCAAGGATACTTATCGCGAGCGGGTGATCGAGGCGGCCGAGCAGAAGCTGGCGGGTCACGAGCTGACCGAACCTGCGCCCGAAGTGCGCCAGGGCAAAGTGATCGATCTTATGAGCGCACTGAAGGAATCGCTCAAGAAGCGCGGCGTTGCGGTCAACGAAGATCGTGGCGAAGAAGCTCCTGAATCATCGGAACGCCCGCAACGCAAAGCGGCACAAGGATCGCGAACGGCGTCACGCAGCCGCCGCGCTCGCTGAAGCGCCAAACCACGCGGCTGACGGGTTGTTTGTCTCCCAGCCGACCCTGACGTAAGAGATCAATACGCCGGGCGGCTGAAGTGCCGTTCTCTCCCGGCCACCAACCATGTCGCTGAGTAAGTACCGACGCAAACGCAGCGCGGCGCGCACTCCGGAACCGTTCGGTCGCGAAGCGGCGGGCCCGAGTTCTGCTACCGGCGGCACCTTCGTCATTCAGAAACACGCGGCGCGACGGCTCCACTACGATTTTCGACTCGAGATGGAAGGCGTCCTGCGCTCGTGGGCAGTTCCGAAAGGGCCATCGCTGAATCCCGCCGACAAGCATCTTGCAGTCGCCGTCGAAGACCATCCGCTTGAGTACGGCGACTTCGAAGGCGTGATCCCTCCTGGCAACTACGGTGCTGGCTCCGTCATCGTCTGGGATCGCGGTGTCTACGAGGTCGTGGATCCGGTCGGTGGCGATGCGGCCGAGGCTGTTCGCAACGGAAAAATCGACCTCGCCTTGCATGGCTTCAAGTTAAACGGAGCGTTCACACTCGTGCGGACCGGCGGGCGGCGCGGTGCGGATCCGAAGGACAAGCAGAACTGGCTGTTGATCAAGAAACGCGATCAATATGCGACGACGACTGAAAACGTACTGGAAGCGCACCCACGCTCCGTTCTATCGGGATTGACTATAGAAGAACTAGCCGATGCGCCCGCGCAGGAGCAACGCGTGGCCGACCGGCTCGCGCACAGGCATCTACCGGAGTTGGGCAAGAAGCTCACGTATTCCGACTTCCCGCTGACTCTTGCCAAGACCGTTACAGACTCGTTCGATAACGACAAGTGGCTATTCGAAATCAAGTACGACGGAGTGCGCGTACTGGCTATTCGAGACGGCGAGAATACTCAGTTGTATGCGCGCAGCGGCACCAACATAACTAATCGGTATCCTGAGGTCGTGCTCGCGCTCAATTCGATCGCGCTCGAGCGCTTCGTGCTCGACGGCGAGATCGTTGCGCAGGACGAACTCGGACGTCCGAGCTTCCAGCTGCTGCAAAGAAGAATGCACGTCAACGATGCGCGTCAGATAGCGCGACTCAGCGTCGCGGTTCCGGTCACTTACTACGTTTTCGATTTGCTGGGATTCGATCGATTCGACACGCGCGGGCTGCCGCTCGAAGAACGCAAGCACCTGTTGAGCGAATTCATTCATAGCGAAGGGCCGGTTCGCTATTGCGATCACGTAGTCGGCCGCGGAAAGGATTTCTACTTGGCCATAGCGGAGCACGATCTCGAAGGAGTGGTCGCCAAGTTGCGCGATGCGCCATATCGGGGGACGCGAACCGGCGATTGGTTGAAGATCAAACGTCCTATCACTGAACGATTCGTGATCGGTGGCTACAGCGACCCTGATGGCACACGAACTCATTTCGGTGCTTTGCTGCTCGGACAATTCGAAACCGACGGCGCGCTGCGATACACGGACAAGGTCGGCACCGGCTTTAATCGCGAGACGCTGCGCAAGATCTACGCGATGCTGGAAGAACGCGCGGCGGCGCAGTCGCCATTTCGCAAGCCTGCCGTTGGAGAACCAACGCCGG
>Ga0302326_10023305_pt1 | contig 12623 bp, 11 predicted proteins | sample Palsa_T0_3_FD_202264 | JGI IMG/M metagenome (GOLD analysis project Ga0302326, IMG submission 202264) | Peat permafrost microbial communities from Stordalen Mire near Abisko, Sweden - Palsa_T0_3 | ecosystem: Environmental > Terrestrial > Soil > Palsa > Peat permafrost | place: Sweden: Abisko... | reverse complement strand
ACATCGGAGTGTGCGCCGACGATCTGTGCCTGGTGCGCTCCATGTATACGGACGCGTTCAACCACCATCCGGGGCAGTTGCTGCTTTTCGGGGGCAGCATTCAAGTTGGCCGCCCGACGATGGGCGCGTGGACTCTTTACGGGCTGGGCAGCGAGTCAGAGAACTTGCCGGGGTTCGTGGTGCTCGGCTCGGGCACCGGCACCAGCGGCGGCACGTCTAATTGGTCCAGCGGATTTCTACCGTCCACCTATCAGGGCGTGGTATTCCGCAGTTCCGGCGACCCGGTGCTGTACCTTTCGAACCCGCCCGGAGTTACGCAAGAGATGCAGCGCGCCAGCCTCGATACGCTGAAGGATCTCAACGAGGATCACTACAGTGACACCGGCGACTTGGAGATCGCTTCGCGCATTTCGAGCTATGAGTTAGCGTTCCGCATGCAGATGGCCGCGCCCGAGCTGCTTGACTTTTCGAAGGAGTCACCGGAGACGCTGGCGATGTACGGCGTGAATGACGAACTTACCAAGCAATTCGGCACTAACTGCCTGCTAGCTCGGCGCATGGTGGAGCGCGGCGTACGTTTCGTGATGCTGACTCATGCGACTTGGGACGATCACACCGATCTCAATCGCAAACTGCAGAAGAATTGCGGCATCGCCGACAAGCCGACCGCGGCGCTGATCCGCGACCTGAAGCAGCGGGGATTGCTCGATGACACGCTGGTGGTGTGGGGCGGGGAGTTCGGCCGGACGCCGATGGTGGAAATTCGCGACCCGAGGGATGTCAACAATGCCGGACGCGATCACCACCCGCTGGCGTACAGCCTGTTTCTGACCGGCGGCGGAATCAAAGGCGGACAGGTTGTGGGAAAGACGGACGACCTTTGTATGAATGTGGTGGAAGACAAGGTGCATGTGCACGATCTGCAGGCTACGATTTTGCATTGTTTGGGCTTGGAACATACGCGACTGACTTATCACCACATGGGGAGAGACTTCCGGTTGACGGACGTGGCGGGGAATGTGGTGCAGAAGATGCTGGCGTAGGACGCAGTTGGTATGATCAAGGCGTGCGTCACGAACTGAATCGCTCACTGCAGAACCCGCACCCGGAAAGCGTCGACTTCGCCGATGAGGGATTTGAGGCGTGGATGCGCAGCCTGCCCGAGGAGGATGCCGGGGCGCTTGTCGATCACAACGCAGGCACGCCGGTTCGATAAATTCCAGGCGAGGGCTGGGTCGAGGGCGCAAAATAAATGCGTGATTTTTCCCTCGACACACATATCTTCAAGGAGGGCGATACCTACGTCGCCTATGTACCGTCCCTCGACTTGTCGAGTTGCGGCTCAACCGACGAGGAGGCGCGCCGCAACATACGCGACGCCGTTCGCGGATTTCTGGCCGCAAGCGCGGATCTTGGCACGCTCGATGAGATCCTTGAAGAAGCCGGCTACCAGCCGGATGGCGATGGTTGGCGGGCGCCGGAGTTTGTCGCAATTGATCGACTCACGATGAGCCTCAAGTAAGATTCAATGCCCGCCGTCCGGCCGGTTCACTATCAGCGCCTCATTCGCGTGTTCGAACAGGGCGGGTTCCGCTTCGACCGCCGGCGCTGTAACATTTACTGTCTAAATTGTTTTCGGTTACAGCGCCGAAAACACCGAACTGATTCGCGCGCAAGGCGCCCCTACACCCTGCGCAGCTTCGTCACCCGTCCTACTTCCACCCACTCCACCACAAAGATATTGCCCGCATGATCGAAGCACGCCCCGTGCGGACATACGAACTTACCCGCGGTAAAGTGGTCGCGCGTCATCTTACGTGTGTCATTCCACTTGGATACGGAATCGTCGCCCAGGTGCTCGATCACTTGATTGTGCTTATCCAACAAAGTAACTCGTGCGCCTAGATCGGGAACTACTACATCGCCGTTCTTGAAGTAATCGAAGTTACAGGGCAGGTTCGTGCCGCTCACGAAGTCGATATGCTCCCCGCCGAGCGTGAAACGCTGGATGCGCTTGTTGCCTCGGTCGGCCACCATCAGGATGGGGCTGCCGCCGCGCGTGTCGAGCGTAATTCCGTGAGGGCAATCGACCTTGCCCGGCTCCGTACCTTTGCCGCCGAAGGTGCGGAGATACTCGCCCTTGCTGTTGTATTGGTTGATGTAACTGGATCCGTAGCCATCGCCTACGTAGATGTCGCCGTTCGGCGCGATGGCTAAGTTAGTCGGGCTGTACTTGGGCAGCTTGCCGTCGGGGCCCGGCTTGTAGGCCTCGGATTGTGACGGATACCCGACTGACCATACCTCCTCGCCATTCAGCGTCGCCTTCACGACCACGCCGCGCTTGGTGTCGCATAGATATAGAAACTCGGTGGAACCCTCTTTGCGGATGTGCAGCCCGTGGGCGCCTCCTTTGAATTCCCTGCCCCAGGATTTGACGAACTTTCCCTTTTGGTCGAATACCACCATGGAGTCGGAGCTTTGGCTGTCGGCGTTCACGGTGTGGTGAATGTAAATGTTGGCTTGCGAATCTTCCACCACGCCGTGCGTGTTGCCGTACTTGATACCGGCGGGCAATTCACCCCAATCGTGGATGGCTTCATAGGTGTGTTCGCCGCTGCCTAAGACCGGGGGCTTGGTTCCGGATTTATCGTCGGCGTAGAGAATGGCGGGGGCCAGGGCTGCGGCTCGCAGGAAGCGGCGGCGGGATGTTGGGGAAGACATGATTCCTCTTGGAAGCAAGTATACTCCGCAGGCCATGGGCCCGCGCTACTGATGTTAAGAAGTAGCAGGCTGGGGGCGTCGGACCTCGCGGCTACAAAGATCCGGGTAACGCGCGCGGCCGGCGAAGAGCGGCCAAAACTTGGTCGCGATTCTGAACGATTATACTGCCATCGCCAGCGTTCGATAGATAGATAGCGACGTTCTGGCCAGCGCCTGTGGCAGATGGGAAGACAACGCTGTCGATGCCCGCCGCGATCCAGGTCGCGGCCAATTCCTGCGATGCCGCGTACCCAGATCCACGCAAAGAGCTTTGAACGGCCTATGCCAACTCCGATGGAAGCGTGGCCGCCAAATTGAGATTGCGGTGCGTGGCGACAGATAGGCCGTACGTCATCCGGGGATAATCCGCGACCGCAATCTGGCCTCGGCCGCCCAAGGCATTCTTGCGTGCGGTCACCTCGCGCAGGGCTGTTTCCTCGTCGAGGCTTGCATAGACCGCTCTCACGCCCACCGGCACGAAGCGTCCGCCGTTCAGCCGGGCGCCCTCGCCACTGATCACGTCGTCGGATGAAAATATTGGAATGCTACTGACCTGAAGAAATCGCCTGTGAGCGGAGTGGCGCCTATGATCAGCACTGCGAGATGCTTACGCGCAGCGCGGCCAAGCCTCAAACCGGTTCTCCGGCCTGAAGCCGGCGGAATTCAACAATAATGTCGCGGGCTCTCCCTTCCTTCAAGAGGTCAATCGGGCGCTGTCCGGCAAAGGCATCGCTTTCCGATCGCAGCCAGGCCGCAAGGTTAGTGCCCTTAACGGACTCCCTCAGAATGGTCCATAACTCTTCAAGATCCCGGAGTTGACGTGTCTTTCCGTCAACACCTGCGCGTTCCCGGTTCTGCACCGTTCGCAGACTGACGCCGAGGGTCTGAGCCAGTTCGGTTTGGGTCAATCCAAAATGCCCGCGCAGGCGCCGGCTGCGATTAGCCAAAGGCGCCGCGCGGTGTTTTTTACCCGGCGATCCCGAATGCCCCAACATTGACGCCGCCGCCTTTGCCCCAAACACGACGCTCGTGTGATTGGGACGCATCTCGCCTACCAGCTTTCCGAGCTGCGCGGCCGCCTCAGGCGCAAGACGATTTGCGTAATAGATGACGACGTCGGGCTTTGCCGGCTTCAGAATGCGCAAAAGCGAGCGTAGATGGTCATAATCCGGGTGGGTCAGGTACACGAGTACCGGCTGGACCGGCGTACGCCGTCGAAGATCGGCAAATGTTCTTAACTCCGCGTCTCCAAGGGTCTTGGCGGCAAAACGGCCGGCTTGCTGCCAACTGCTGGGTTCAGCGCACACTACAATGCCGGCCATAATATCCTCGAATTCAATACGCAATATTGCATATTTGAAGCGCAAAACTGCGTATCATTGACCTGAAACCTGTTTTCTTCTCGCAGCCGCCCACGAGAGGAATTCGTAAGGCGCGCCGATCGTTCACCGCGCCAGCGCGTTGAAAAACATCTTGAACGTCAAGTAACTCTGCGCGCGATACTGCGGCCGCATGCCGAACAGCACTACATGGCCGCTGCCCATGGGCGCATCGATCATGGCTGCGCGGCCGGCGATCGACTTCTCGCCTACCAGCCAGCCGGATGCCAGCACGCCGGAATCGGGATAGCGCGCCACCACGGGCAATTGCGTGTCCCATGCGGGGCTGTGCTCGCTCCAGATCGCAAGATCGGCGGGGACTCCGTAGGCCAATGGGCTGTGCGTATCCACATGCACGTTGAGCAGCGAGCCGGGCGAATAGTAATCGTTCGGATTCAGGCCGGCGGTCACTGTTTTTGCAGCGATGCCCAGGCGCGAAATAGCGAATTCCGAGGCGTCGTTCAGAAAGATCAGCGATCCGCCCGCGCTCGCGAAATCCTTGAGCGCGGCGTCGCCTTTAGGTCCTACTCCGCCCACGTATTCCGGCGGCATGGCACCGGCGCGGTTGCCGTCTTCAATAGTTGCCGCGCTCTGGTCGGCGAAAATGATCGCGTCGAATTTCTGCCGCAGGTTGCCCGACTGGATATCGGCGTTGCGCAGGCCGGTGTAGGAGAAGCCGAAGTGTTCGAGCAGCCAGCGCGTCCAGCCTTCATCCATGTTGGCGATCCAGGGTTGATACAGAGCGATGCGCGGGCGCTTGACCGGATGCCATCCCGGCCGTTCACCAAGCGAGAAATCGCCGGTGGCTGGGTCGCGCCACACCGATTTTCCATCAGCCCAGGCCTTATTCACGGCGAACCAGGAATCGGTATCGGCCGCGCGCAACGCGGGGCCCGCAGCGGCTTTGGGCACCTGCCAATCGCCCGAGAACGGTACGGAGCCGGCGACCGCTTTCACATCGACGCCCATCAATAGCGGCAGGGTTTCCGCGGTCACATCGTACGGGCGCTTGGGCGGACCACCGGGATAGAGCCGGTCTTCCGGGTAGCGCTGGCGCTCCAGCAGCGCCTTGGCCCAGCCGCTATAGGGCTGATGCATGGGGATCACGGCGCTGCCATCGGCGCCGCGGCCGACTTCCACCTGGCCGAATTTCAGCGTCTCGATCAGTTTGCGGGTCGCGCCGGGGTCGCGCTGCGCGGCGGAAATCACAAAGCCCCACGGATCGGTGCGCGCGATTTGCCGCTGCGCCACCTTATAGAAATTGCGCAAAAGCTCGTCGCGGTGAAGGGCGGCGTTGTAGAGGCACGAATCGAAGGCCACCAGTTGGTAATCGATAATGTCGCGCAGATGCCACGTGCCGCCCAGCCACGGCTCCAGATAATTCCAGGAGCGCTCGCGCGGATCGTAGCCAAGCGCCGTGGCTGAAATCTGATCGCGCGTGACTGTGATGGGCGAAGCGATGCGGGCGCTGGCCGATTCGGTCAAAATGCGCAGGCCGCCATGGAACGACTGGTAGTGGCGCGAGGGCGTCCAGAAGTCGTACATGGCATGGGTGGCGATGCCGGTCTTGCCCGCTGCCGTCAGGTCCGACGCCATCGACATGCCGAGCATATTCATCTCCTGCATCAGGATCGGGTCGATGTTCGGCTCGATGGGGTCGAGCCAAGGCGGCACGAACAGGCGCGAGGCGAACTCGCCCTGCTGATGAACGTCGTAGACGATCTCGGGATGCCACACATTTTGCAACTTGCTCACGGTCAGCTGTGTTTCCGGCTGCGAGAAGATGTACCAATCGCGGTTGTTATCGTGGCCCACATACTTGTGCCAGAGCTCGGGCGGCGACGTTCCCTCGAACGGCGTGCCCAGCGTCTTGCGATACCAGCGCGTCACGATATCGACGCCATCCGGGTTCTGCGAAGGAACCAGCAGGATGATGTCGTTCTGGAAGATGGCGCGGTTGTGCGGCGTGTCCTCGGTCAACAGTCGGTAGGCATATTCGACCGCTGTATGGGTGGAGGCGATCTCAGTGGCATGAATGGAGCAGGTGATCAGCACCACCGTCTTACCTTGCGCAAAGAGCGCTTCCGCCTCGGCGGGCGTGGTCTTGCGCGGGTCGGCCAGGCGCTGTTGAATGGCGATATAGCGGTCGAGATTCTTGAGCGTGTCGGGGTCGGCAATGGTGGCGGCGACGAACGGGCGGCCTTCGGCGGTCTTGCCCAGCTCAGCCACCTTGATTCGATCGCTCGATTTCGCCAGCTCCTGGAAATATCCGGTGACTTTATCCCAATCGAGCACCGTGCGATCCTCGCCCATTTCGTGGCCGAAATAGCTCTTGGGAGTAGGCACTGCCGCGACGGCGGAAAAGGCGGTGAGCAGAAAAATTGGAATTGATGGTTTCATGGCAACTCCTCCAACATGCGGTCGATATCTTCCGCGGCGATGTAAAAGTGCGGCGAAGTGCGCACCCATCCGGCGCGCGGCGCAGCCGCGATTCCGCGTGCGCGCAGCCGGTTCACAATCTCAACCACGTCCGTGCCCGCCTTGCGAAAGCTCACGATGCCGGCGCCGGTCTCAGGCGTCCGCTGCCGCATGGTCTCGTAGCCCTTGGCGCGCACTCCCTCGTCGATGCGGTCACCCAGCGCCTGCACGGCGGGACCGATCTGGTCGACTCCCACTTCGAGCAGAAACTCAATCGACGCCCGCAGGCCAAAGCACCCGATGGTATTGAGCGTTCCGCACTCGTAGCGGCCGGCGTCGGGACGCAGCGTCATGTCGCGCGAGGCGTAGTCGTTGTAGCCGGCAACATTGGTCCAACCGAACTCCACCGGAGTTACTCGCTCTTGGAGCGCCTGGCTGATATACAACACCCCGCAGCCTTCGGGTCCCAGCAGCCACTTGTGGCCGTCGGCGGCCAGCGCGTCGATGTGACATTGGCGCACATCGAGGGGAAACGCGCCGAGGCCCTGTATGGCGTCGACAAAATAGATGCAGCCGCGGCGCCGGCAGATTTCGCCGATCTCGCGCACCGGGGCGCGGTAGCCGCTGAGGAACTGCACGAAGCTGATGGAAAGGAGGCGTGCGCCGCGGCAGGCTTGGTCGATGCGGTCGAGCGAATCGTAGACGGAAAGCCAGGTGGTTTCGACGCCTTGCGCGGCCAACCGCTGCCAGGGATATAGATTGGCGGGGAACTCTTCGTGAAAACCCACGACGCGGTCGCCGGGTTTCCAATCGAGGCCCATGGCGATGGTGGCGATGCCCTCGGAGGTGTTCTTGACGAGCGCGATCTCTTCGGGTCTGGCGGTTATCAGGCGGGCGGCGGCGGCGCGGACGCCGTCATAAGCCGCGAGCCACTCGGGGTAATGTAAACTTCCGTACTGCGAGCAATCGTCGGCAAGACGCTTCATGGCGTCGGCCGAACGTTTGCAGAGGGGAGCTACGGCGGCGTGATTCAGGTAAATCAGGTGGTTACGGACGGGAAACTGGTCCGCATAGCGTTCGCAGAGAGCCGGGCGCCCAAAATCCGTGCCGGCGCAAGAGTTTGCATCCTTTACGAAACCCATTCCCTTTACAATACGTTAAAATGGCCTGAGGAGCCGTCTTGAGAACTCTGTCCGCCGGTTGGGCCATTTCGCTGATCTTCCTCATCGCTGCCCCGGTGTTCGCCGGCGACGACAAGAAGAACGATCCGAACCAGATTGGCGACCGCGACGTGGGCAAGTGCCTGAACTTCTACTCGGTGGAGAAGGAAATGGCGCTCGGCAAACAGCTCGCCGAGGAAGTGGCGCGCGAAGCCAAAGTGGTGGACGACCCGATTCTCTCCGAGTATGTCAACCGCATCGGCCAGAATTTGGCGCGCAATTCGGATGCGAAATTCCCGTTCACGTTCCGCATTCTGCAAAATGAAGTGCCTAATTCTTTCGCGCTGCCCGGCGGATACATTTTCGTTCATACCGGCTTGATTGCAATTGCGTCCGAAGAGGATGAATTCGCGGCTGCCCTGGCGCATGAGATTGCGCACGTGGCCGCGCGTCACTTGACATGCCACGAAACCAAGGCGCAGTTGGCGAACATCGGGACCATTCCGCTGAGCGTTCTGCTGGGCGGTTGGGGCGGGTTGGCGGCGCGGCAGGCCGCTTCGGCGGTGATTCCGATGAGCTTGCTGAGCTTCAGCCGGCACGACGAATCCGAGGCCGATTACCTGGGCGTGCAGTATATGTGGGCCGCCGGTTACGACCCCACCGGCGCCATTAGCATCTTTGAGAAACTGGAAACCTTGCAGCGCACGCAGCCCAACGCGGTTTCGAAACTGCTCTCGACGCATCCCATGGATTCCGACCGCATTGCCAAGACGGAGGCCGAGATCGAAAAGATTCTTCCGTCCAAGCCGCAGTATATCGTGAACACATCGGAGTACACGAACATGCGCCAGCGGCTGCTGACGATGGAGAATCGCCGGAAACCGGAGGACGCGAACAAGCCGACGTTGCGGCGCGCGCCCGGCATCGATGGGACGGACAATACAGATGACGATGCGCGTCCGACGCTGAAGCGCCGCAATTTGACGGATTAGGCCGGCGGCAGGGCGATTGAAGCCATCAGGGATGAAATCCGGCATCTTTCGCCCCTGGGGAAAGCGGCCCCACGCTCTCCCTTTGAAAGCCAACCGATGGAAACGATGTATGATAGGTTCATAGGGGCTGGTGAGCCGGAAAGCACCTGTTACCCGGTCGAGCCTCTAGACCTTAGAAAAGGCCGCTCACTTCGTGGGTGGCCTTTTCGGCTTTATGCGGTCGCCCTTCGGCACTACGGAAAATATTTCCGGCCTCGGATATCGAGCCGAGCATTCAAATATAATCCTGTCTCGCACCGAGTTTCCGTAATCGTCTGAGCGGAGGGCCAGATTCTCCATCGCTGTCATCGTGGGAGTTTCCAGGGCCACGGCGGTGGCTTCCATGGCACTGGCAATCTGGTCGATCACATCGTCAATAGTGTAGCCGTCATGCACAACGCGGCTCTCGTAGACGTGGCGGCCAATGAAAACGACCTCCGCCGCCATCGTCGGGTAACTGCGTGCTCCGCGCTCGCGGTTGATCGCTTCCAGTTGCACGTCCGTGAGGGTTCCCACTACAACCAGCCGGACACGGCTTCCTTTTTGAAGCTCTTCGAGATTGGCGCGAATCAACTCAAGCGCCCATTGAAAAGCGGCATTGCTTCTACTGCACGGGCTCCGGCTCCGCCTTCGGCTCTCCACCCTTCAGATACGTAATGCCCAACGCCACGATCATCACCACGGCGCAGCCGATCACGTTGTACCAGAGCCACGAAATGCCGGTGAAGAGGAACGCCGAAAAGATGGCGACTTCGCCGGCGATCATTCCCACGAACGTGGCCGTTCCGCCTACCCGCTTGAACCCGAACGCCAGCACGAAACAACCGAGCAGCGAACCATAGAACAACGACCCAACCACGTTCACCGCCACGATCAACGACCCCAGCTTTTTGCCCCACCCGGCGAAGATCACGGCGTAAGCGCCCCAAAATAATGTGGCGTAGCGCGAAGCGGTCACGTAATGGTGGTCGCTGGCATGCGGCCGGATATGGCGCCGGTACAAATCCACCACCGACACCGTGGCCAGCGAGTTGATCTCGCCCGAACTTGCCGACATGGTGGCCGCGAAGATCACCGCGATGACCAGACCTACCAGACCCACCGGCAGGTAGCGGGTTACAAAGGTCAAAAAGATATAGTTGGTATCCTTGAAGCCCTTCTCGCCGCCGGAAGTTTCCACCAGTTGTTCGGCGCGCGAGTGCGCATCGTCCACGTCCCGCTGCGCGGCGCGATACGCAGCCATCTGGCGGCTCTCTGCGGAGCCATCGCCGGCACGATGCGCCTCCACCAATCCCAGAGCGGCCTGACGCCGCTCCGCCATGCCGCGTTCGAAGTCCGATTGCACGCGCTGGTATCCGCCAGAGCTTCCGATGCGCGCCAGCTGGTCCCTGTCAAACAACAGCGGCGGCTGCACGAATACATAGAACACAAACACCATGGCGCCGATGAACAAAATGAAAAACTGCATCGGAATCTTAGCTATTGCATTGAACAGAAGGCCCAGCCGGCTTTCCGAAATCGAACGGCCGGTGAGATAGCGCTGCACCTGCGATTGATCGCACCCGAAGTAACTCAGGAACAGGAACGTGCCGCCGATCAGGCCGCTCCACACGTTGAAGCGGTCGTTCCAATCGAAGTGAGTGGTCACGGCATTCAGCCGGCCGGCCGCGCCTGCCAGAAAGATCGCATCCCGAAACGATACCGACGAGGGCAGCAGTACAATCACCGTCACCAGCGACGCTATCAGACCCAGAAAGATTACGCCCATTTGCTGCACGTCCGACCATGTCACGGCTTTGATGCCGCCGAGCACGGTATAAGTCACCACGGTCATGCCCATGATCAGGGTGGTGATGCGCTCCGGCCATCCCAAAATCACCGAGAGCACCAGGGCCGGCGCGTAGATGGTCAACCCGGCGGCCAGGCCGCGCTGCGCCAGGAAAATCAGGCTGGCCAGCGCGCGCGTCTTGCCGTCGAAGCGCTTTTCCAGGTATTCATACGCGGTGTAAACTTTGGCGCGATGGAAGATGGGTACGGCCGTGGCGCAGATAATCACCATGGCGATGGGCAGTCCAAAGTAGAACTGCACGAAGCGCATGCCATCCACGTAGGATTGTCCGGTGGTAGAGATAAACGTGATCGCGCTGGCCTGCGTGGCCATAATGGAAAGCGCCATGGCGTACCAAGGCATGGAACGGCCGGCCAGCAGGTAGCGATCCACCGTATTGCTGCCGCGGCTGCGGTAGAGGCCGTAGGCGATGATGGAGACGAGCGACGCGACCAACACGATCCAGTCGAGCGGTCTCATCGGTAGGCCCGCGTGAACAGATAGAGCGCGGAGATGACGGCGGCAAGGTAGATCAACGTTAAAACATAGATGCGCTTCCAGGTTCCCAGAAACGGCGGCGGTCCATCGTGCGTATAATCCGAACGCGGCATGAATTCATGTTGGCATAATTTTTTGGCGGCGGGAACTTTTTCGCGGTCTGTGGCATTACAGAAGTAGCGCCGGCCAAACCGGCGGCAACACCGCCGGCGCTACCAGGTATGACCAGCGACGAAGCCTTGATGATCGAGTTCCAGCGCGGATCGCGCGAAGCCTTCGAAGAGCTTTTCGCCCGCTACCGCGACCCGCTCTACGGTTTCTTCCGCCGCCGGTTGCAGAACAGTCCACGCGCCGAGGACCTGACGCAGGAAGTGTTTCTGGCCGTCATGCGCGCGGTCGCGCGGTATGAGCCGCGTGCGCTGGTGCGGACATACCTATACGGCATCGCGCTGAAATTGCTCTCCGCCGAGCGCCGCCGCCATCGCGATGCGGATGCCCATACGGAACCAGCGGCCGCGGCGCGGCCCGAGGAAGCCTTATGGGTCCGCGAAGCTTTGGACCGGCTGGATAACAACGACCGCGAGATCCTGATGCTGCGCGAATATGAGCAGCTCAGCTACGGCGAAATCGCGGAACTGCTGCGGCTCCCGCTCAACACCGTGCGCTCGCGCCTGTTCCGCTCGCGCATGGCGCTGAAGAGCTATCTGGAACCGGAGGTGCGCCATGTCTGAACATCGTCACGCGATCGCGCCCGAAGAGATCATGGCATATCTCGATGGGGAACTTGCGTCCGGCCGCGCCGCCGAAGCCATGACACATCTGGAGCGCTGCCCGGAATGCCAGAGTCTGGCGGGCGATCTGCGCCGTCTATCGCATGCGTTGACGGAGTGGCGGGTGGAAGCGCCAAACCAGCTTGCCGCACCGGCGATGGAGACGCCGAAGCCGTCGCGGCATCCCTTATGGAGGGCGTTGCCCGCATGGGCGTTCGTGGCCGCTGGAGCGGCCTTGATTCTGGCGCTGGTAGTGGTTCCGCGCAATGCGGCTCGCCGGCAGGGCGATGCTCTCGTCGGCTCTGTCAACTTGGGTGGGTTAACGCAACCCATCTACAGATCCGCCCTACCGGCGCCCCCGCCGGCCGCCACGCCACCTCCTCAAGCCGCCGATAAAATCGAACCCTCGTCTGGTCCCATGATCGAGCGCACCGCGCAGATCACCCTCATCACGCACGATTTCGATCAGGTTCGCGCCCGTATCGACGCTATCCTTGCGCGGCGCCACGGCTACCTTGCCGAGCTCACCGTCAACGCGCCCGAAGGCTCCGGCCGTTCCCTCAACGCCAGCCTGCGGGTTCCCGCCGCGCAACTGGATTCCGCCCTCGCCGAATTTAAGCAGATCGGCCGCGTGGAATCGGAGACGCAGAGCGGTCAGGACGTATCGAAGCAATACGTCGACCTGTTGGCGCGCCTGGCTAACGCACGCAACACCGCGCAGCGTCTCACCCAACTGGTGGCGCAGCGCACCGGCAAGCTCTCCGACGTGCTCGAGGTGG
>Ga0302326_10023303_pt1 | contig 12624 bp, 14 predicted proteins | sample Palsa_T0_3_FD_202264 | JGI IMG/M metagenome (GOLD analysis project Ga0302326, IMG submission 202264) | Peat permafrost microbial communities from Stordalen Mire near Abisko, Sweden - Palsa_T0_3 | ecosystem: Environmental > Terrestrial > Soil > Palsa > Peat permafrost | place: Sweden: Abisko... | reverse complement strand
GGCCACTGGAAACGATATGCATTTCAGGCGGTATTTGTGCGTCCCCGGACAAGGCACACCATCTTATAATGTTGGGTACTTACTCTTAACTTCAGGAGCTTCACGTCCCATGGCCTTCATCGAAGATGTCGTCATCGTATCGGCGGTGCGTACTCCCATTGGAAAATTCCAGGGTTCGCTATCGGATTTCACCGCACCGCAACTGGGCGCCATCGTGGTGCGCGAGGCGGTGAAGCGCGCTGGCATCGATCCCCAGACAGTCGATGAGTGCATCATGGGCAACGTTGTCTCTGCGGGACTCGGGCAGAATCCGGCGCGACAGGCGGCCCTCGGCGGCGGACTCTCCGACACCGTCAGCGCCATGACCATCAACAAGGTTTGCGGCTCGGGATTGAAATCCGTGGCTCTCGCTCAGCAGGCGATCCAGACCGGCAACTCGCACATCGTCGTTGCCGGCGGCATGGAGAGCATGACCAACGCTCCTTATCTTTTGCAGACCGCGCGCAAGGGCTTTCGCCTGGGCGATCAGAAGGTCCTCGACTCCATGGTGCACGACGGCCTGTGGGACGCTTACAACGACTATCACATGGGCAACACCGGCGAGATTGTTGCCGACAAGTACAAGATCACCCGCGAGGAGCAGGACGAGTACGCGCTGAACTCGCATCGCAAGGCGTTGAGCGCCATTAACGAGTGCCGCTTCAAAGACCAGGTCATCCCCATTGAGCTGCCGTCAAAGAAGAAGGGCGCTCCGCTGGTGCTGTTCAGCAAGGATGAGTCGCCGCGCGAGGACACAACGCTCGACGTGCTGCGGAGTCTGAAGCCGGCCTTCAAGAAAGACGGGACCGTGACTGCAGGTAATGCGCCCGGCGTGAACGACGGAGCTTCGGCGCTCGTGGTTATGTCAGCAGCGAAGGCAAAGGAACTCGGGCTGAAGCCAATGGCCCGCATCGTGGCGCAAGCCACCAGCGGCATCGATCCCGCGTGGGTGATGATGGCGCCGGTTGAGACTGTCCGCCAGCTCTGGAAGAAAACAGGATGGAAGAATGACGACGTTGATCTCTACGAGCTGAACGAAGCGTTCTCCGTTCAGGCGCTCGCAGTCGCGCGCGAGCTTGGACTCGATCTCGGCAAGGTCAATGTGAACGGCGGCGCGGTTGCGCTGGGACATCCCATCGGCGCCAGCGGAGCGCGCATTCTTACCACGTTGCTGTATGAGATGATTCGCCGCGACGTGCACAAAGGAATTGCAGCTCTATGTTTGGGCGGCGGCAATGCGGTGGGTTTGGCGGTGGAACGGTGACGCACTATGGCGTGAGGATCAACACCGCCTGATCGGCGTCTTCAAGGAATTCTGTAATGCGAATAGCTTGACCGCGTATCAGGCGTTCCGCAGTCGCTGTTGGATAGTTACACTCGCGTAGCCAGACGACTTTTGGCGGCGGTCCGAATGCGGTCGCCAGTTCGTAGAAGTCCGCGTCGGCAGTGACAATCGCAAAATCTCCAGCCTTCGCATATTCCCAGATGCGTGCGTCTGAAACCTGGAGCAGTTCCTCGAAAGCTACGTGAGTCGAGCCAGGGAACAGGTCGGCAAAGCGGTCAACGAGCCGGCGGGACAGATTCTCATCCAGGAGCAGCTTCACAACGCTACTCGCCGCCCAACCCGCGCGGCATAGTCGAAGACCGCCGGAAAGTCTTCCTTCTCCAACTCAGGATAGTCGGCTATGATCTGCTCTTCGCTCATGCCAGATCCAAGCCAAGCGAGCACGTCCCAGACCGTGATCCTGAGACCCCTTATGCATGGCTGGCCAGATCGCTTACCGGGTTCGAAGGTAATGCGGGAGTCTTCCATAGTGCCTCGGTTGATTTTATCCCACCGGACAAATTGGGCGCCTCGACGCGGTGTCAATCAACCGCAACGGCGTGCTCGGGGGCCCGGCGGTGACGGCTTGCTCACTCAAAAGAAGCGCGATTCTTGCCCTCATCCGTGCTAAGCTAACCACGTCCCGCGGAATCGGACGACCCATGATGCGCATCGATACAGATCATCATGTCCACGCTGAGATTGGCGCGAGCCGCTTCCCACACCCCTGTCCCTGCTGTTGTTGTTGTCGCTAGCTGGTCCTTCGCTTCTTCCACCAAGTCAAACCTATATCGCCGGCCACCGTGCCACCATCGTTTGGAGATAGCCAATGAAGATAGCCAATGACGTTACAGAATTGATCGGACACACCCCGCTCGTCCGCCTGAACAAAGTAACCAATGGTGCGCGAGCTACCGTCGCCGCGAAGCTGGAGAGCTTCAATCCCTGCAGCAGCGTGAAAGACCGCATCGGCGTCAGCATGATCAACGAAGCCGAGCGCGCGGGAAAGATCCACCCCGGCAAGACGGTACTGATCGAGCCAACCAGCGGCAACACCGGCATCGGCCTGGCCTTCGTCGCCGCCGTCAAAGGCTACAAGCTCATTCTCACCATGCCGGATACGATGAGCACGGAGCGCCGCGTGCTGCTGCGCGCCTTTGGAGCGGAGATCGTCCTGACGCCTGGGGTGAAGGGCATGAAGGGCGCGATCGCGAAAGCCAGCGAGATCCTGGCACAGACTCCGAACGGCTTCATGCCGCAACAGTTCGACAACCCTGCCAATCCGAAGATACACCGCGAAACCACGGGCCCGGAAATCTGGGACGACACCGACGGCAAGGTCGATATTCTGGTATCGGGCATCGGCACGGGCGGGACATTGACTGGCGTAACGGAGTTCATCAAGCCCAAGAAGCCTTCGTTCAAGGCGATCGCGGTTGAGCCCACGGAGAGTCCTGTGCTTTCCGGCGGACAGCCCAGTCCACACAAGATTCAGGGAATCGGAGCCGGCTTCGTACCCAGCATTCTGCGCACCGACTTCATCGATGAAATCATCCAGGTGTCGGGCGAAGATTCGATTGCCATGGCGCGCCGCCTGGCCAGTGAAGAAGGTCTGCTGGTGGGCATCTCGTCGGGCGCAGCTGTGGTGGCCGCATTGCGTGTTGCCCAGCGCGAAGAAAATGCCGGCAAACTGATTGTCGTGGTATTGCCCGACTACGGCGAGCGGTACTTGAGCAGCGTGCTGTTCGAGAAGCTGCGCAACGAAGCTCTTGCCCTGCCCACCTCCGAGGTTACTGTGTGAGTGTTTTTTCCTGCATGCGCGAAGACATCGCCGCGGTACTGGATCGCGATCCCGCGGCGAAGTCCGGCCTGGAGGTCGTGCTGCTCTACTCCGGGCTGCATGCGCTGTGGGGATATCGCGTGCACCATTGGCTGTGGATCCACGGCTGGCGTTTTCTGGCGCGCGCTCTTTCGCAATGGACGAGGCTGATCACGGGAATTGAAATCCATCCCGGCGCGGAAATCGGTCGCCGCTTCTTCGTCGATCATGGCATGGGCGTCGTGATTGGCGAGACCACAATCATTGGCGACGATGTGACCCTCTACCAGGGAGTGACCCTGGGCGGCACGGGGAAAGAAACCGGCAAGCGGCATCCCACCCTGCGCAACAACGTGGTCATTGGCGCGGGCGCGCGCGTGCTGGGTAACATCACCATCGGAGAGAACTGCCGCGTGGGCGCTGGCTCGGTGGTGTTGCGCGATGTGCCGGACAACTCGACGGTGGTCGGCGTGCCCGGCCACATCGTGTTTCGTCATGGCAAGCGGGTGGTGATCACCGATCCCAAGCAGATCAACGATCCGCTCTCGGAAGCGCTGGCTGCGGTCGCCAATGAGGTCAAGCAATTGAAGAAGGAAGTCCGCGAACTAAAGGGACGAGAGCTGGGATTCAGCGATGGCGAAGACAAGCTGCAACAAGTGATCGAAATGGACTACCAGATCTGAAGGCTCCGAGAGCCGCGCCTTTGGCGTGCAACTAAGCAGCGACGCTAGAAGAGTCGCAACGCCGAAGAGTGCGGCGGGGCTGTCTGGCTCGCGATCTGTTTTGCGCTGTCGCCTTCAGTTGTTCGATCTCGGCAAACTGACGCTCTGCCATCTCCTGGATCATGTCCAGAATTGTCTTCTGCCTGGTTTCGCCAATCTGTATGAGTTGCATGATTCGAAGATTAGCCGAGACCGAAATTTCAATCATCCCCTAACGGTCGCATGGGCACTACAACCTCTGGGTTAGATGGCTTGCCGACTCGGCGTCCCCTGGGAAGTTGCCACTCCGCCTTTCCCACTCGCACATCGCTAACCGCCGTTCAGCGCGTAAATACTTATGTTGATTGGGCTTTTATCCATGCTTGCCGCTTCCGTGGGATAACATCATGGTGATGCGAGAACACTATCGCCGCTGGATCCACGAGTGGGAAGCGCGCATGACGTCACGCGACAACAACCGCGTCGTCCGGCCGTTCGAGTGGGGTTTGGATTGGACAACGGGCTGGCCGGGGATCGAGCGCTTTACCGTGCCGCCCGACCCGAGCGATCGCGAAGCCATGATCGGCTACATGACGGCTGTCAACGATTCCATGGCTGAGAACAGCGACGAGTTTTTCCGCTACCAGACACCAACAGACTTTCGCATCGAGCATCGCAAAGTGGAGCTTTTCCACACCGGCAGCGAACCTCCCAAGAAGCAGCCTAAGAACGAGTGGGGCAAGTTTCTGCGCTTCACGTCGCCGGTGGAGTCGCCCTATCCTGAAAACAATTGTGTCAACGCGCGGTGGTTTCCAGCCAACGGGCATCGTGCCGTTGTGCTTCTGCCGCAGTGGAACGCCGATGGAGTCAGCCAAAACGCGCTCTGCCGAGTCTTCAACATGCTGGGCATCGCGGCGCTGCGGCTGAGCATGCCCTATCACGATATACGCCGCCCCGCGGGCATCACGCGCGCCGATTACGCCGTGTCCGCAAATGTGGGACGGACCATCGACGCCACCCGCCAGGGCATAGCCGATATCCGCTGCTGCATGGATTGGCTCGAACAACGTGGCTTCTCGCGGTTGGGGATCGTCGGCACCAGCCTGGGATCGTGCTATGCGTTCCTGGCGAGCGCACACGATCCGCGCATCCGGGTGAACGTGTTCAATCACGCGTCCACGTCTTTCGGCGACGTGACATGGACGGGGCAATCGACCCAGCACATTCGTCAAGGCGTGGAGGCCGTGCTGACGCAGGAAGATCTTCGTCGAGTGTGGATGTGCATCAGCCCGATTGTATACTTCAACAAGTTCGAGCGCTGGCCGAAGAAGTCGCTGATGATCTACGGCCGTTACGACCTGACGTTTCTACCGGAGTTCTCGGTGCAGACGGCGGGCGAATTCCTGCGCCGCGGGCTGGACACCACCATCAAGGCGCTGCCTTGCGGACATTATTCGTTGGGCGAGACGCCGTACAAGTACATGGACGCCTGGCATATCTCGCGGTTTCTGACGAAGGCCTTCGCGTGGTAAGAACATTTTTTTTACCACGGAGGACACGGAGATCACGGAGAAACTTGAAAGAATAGACTCCGTGATCTCCGTGGTGAATATTTTTCTGTCTGGCGTCGGACATCGTTATCGCCGGGAGAAATATGACGAGTTGCTAAAGAGCGTGCCCTCGCTGCCGATGATGCTGGCAGGAGACAAAGAATGCCTCTCATCACCTGGAACTCCAGCTACAGCGTCAAGGTAAAGCGCTTCGACTCAGACCACCGGCAGCTATTCGACATCATCAACCAACTCCACGACGGCATGAAGGCCGGCCATGGCAAAGATGTCATGCATAAGGTGCTGACGCAACTGGTGCAATACACCGAGCGGCACTTCACCGCGGAAGAGGCGGTCATGAAGCAGCTCGGGTACATGCAACTGCCGGCCCACATTGAGCAGCACCGCAAGTTCACCGGGAAGATCAACGAGGTTGCCAGCCAGTACAAGGCCGGCGCAGTCGGCCTCTCGGTCGAGGTGCTGGACTTTCTTACCGAGTGGCTGTCGCAGCACATCGTCGCCACCGACAAGCAGTACAGCGAGTTCATGAACGCGAAGGGTGTGGCGTAGTAGTCGGAGCTGCGGAGACGTGCAATTCGCGGGCCGCTTAGCTGTTCTTGCTTCTGGCCAGCGCGCGCTTGATGGTTTCATCCAGTGCGGCCTTGGCCTTGGTGTATTCCTCAGGCGTGACCTTGCCCTGCTGGCGATCGATCTCCAGTTGAAACAGCTCTTCCTTCATGGCTTCCAGCAGCAAGGCATTGCGATCGGGCGCGGGCGCTGCCGGCTCAATAAAATCGGCGGCCGCATCCTGAGAGTCGGCCTCGACCTTGCCGGACACGCCAGTCGCGGCAGTTGCCGGATGCGGCCGATTGGACCGGGACACGATATAAGCGCCGCCCATCACCAGCACCAGGGCGAACGCGCCGAGAATGAAGACGCGATATTCATGCAGCGGATCGGGCGCGTCGATGGGAGCGCCCAAGCCTCCGCCCGGGCGGTTATCGTTGGCCGCAGCCTGCGATCCGCCCATTGCAGCGCCGCCACCAGCATCAGCCGCACCCTGAGCGCCCTGCTGGTTGTCAGTCTGGAAAATTCCCGTACCGGCGACGCGGAAATTGAGATCCAGTCCCGGCTTGACGTTGGTAGCTACCATCACGGTCGACTGCGGGTCCGACATTGCCTGAAATTGCTGCGGGTTCGCCGCCGTGAAGGTCATGCTCTTCGGGATCATCACGACAAAGTGCTGCACGTCCTGAAGCGGCTTGGGCGAGATGCTGGCTTCGCCGCTGTAAGGCATGTGATAGGAGATTTGAAACTGCGTTTCGCCGGGACGCAGAGGGTAGCTCAGCAGGTAATGATTTTTCTGCGCGCCGGGAGTGGTTTCAGTCGCGATCGGCTGTCCGCCGGGACCCTTTGCCTGCGCAGACTCGATCTCCGCGCCATTAGGCAGGACGATTTCGAAGGTGCCTTTATCATTCGCGACAGTGCGCGGCGGTTGCGACTTGTTGGTCACCGCGTACAGTGAAATTCCGTCCAGCTGTTTGCCATCGCTCTGGAAGCGGTCGACCTCGACCGTCTGGCTGAGGCTGTCGACCTTCTTGGCGGAGTCATACACCGTGAGCTCCGCAGTCGTGCCGCCGGGCATCAGCGGTCCGCCTTGCGGAAAATAGCCTACGCCCTGGTGATTAACGCGAACCATGTGCGGCGCCTGGCTGTCTGTGGGAGCCGGAAATGAAAATCGTCCCTGGGCATCGCTCTTGGTGTTGGCGATCTCTTGCATGCCTTGCGAGAGCGAGAGCAGCGTGACGTCATCGCCGGCGGAGGGCTTGCCGGTGGTGCCGTTGGTCACCGTGCCGGTGATGTTCTGGGCGGCAGCGAAGGAGCCGACCCATAACAAACACAACAACAGGCGGAGTGCGGCCCTGCTCACGCGCGGCCTCCATTGGGAGGGACGCCGGCGCGGCGCGTGCCGTGACGAACGACCTGGCGAGCCTTCTCAATCGATTCCAACTCGGCGAGGATGGCAGCGGCTTCGTCTTCCAGCGAGGCGCGTTGTACCGCGTAATCCTTCTCGCTCAACTTGCCGGCTTTGTATTCGAAGTTCAGGTCGCGCAGGTTTTCGTAGGTAGCTTCCTTGCGCTCCAGCAGATACATGTGGCGCGTCTTCTCCTCACCAGCTTCGACCCGATCCGGCTGGTAGAACACATAAACGAAGAGAGCCGCTGCAAACAGCGCACAGCCGAAGAGCACCAATACCATTTCTTGTCCCATGGTCCCGACAAGTCCAACGGCAGGACGTGCCGGTGTCCTCTGCATTGTGAATAAGGCGATAGCGATAAAGGCGTACATCAGAACTCCGTATCGTGACGGGCCTGCTTGCGAAGGTCGTCAAGTTGCTCCGCGCCGAGGTTGGGGCGCGGCACAGGTTGGGCGACGGCGCGCGCCTTCCACACACGCACCAGCCAGACGGTCAAGATTATTGCGAGCGCAAAGACCGCGAAGGGCATGATCCACGCGATGCGGTTGAAGCCGGTAGTCGTAGGCGCGGCCAGCACGGTGTTGCCATACTTCTGCACAAAGCTTTGCAGGACAAGGGAATCGCTGTCGCCGCGCGTGAGGCCGGCGGAAAGCTCATTGCGCATGCGGTCGGAGTAGGTGCAGCCGATGTGATTGCATTCCAGCAGAATCTGATTGCAGCCACACATGCACATGAGCTGATGGCCCAGCTTGTTGAAGCGCGCGTCGGTGTCAGCGCCCAGGAACACCGTGGCCAGCAGCGCGATCAGGACAAGCTGTGCGAAGCGCAGTTTCGAGTTGCGAGTTTCGAGTTTCAAGTTATGAATACCAACGTCCGTTATTAAGCCGAGGAAGATGATGAATCGTCACCCCAGTGAGCCGGACACCTTTTGGCCGCGCCAGTCGAGGACCTGCCCTGCGCTTGCCTGAGAGGATCTGCCTTTACTTAGTCTACCGCTTTTCCCTAACCGCTTCTTCCAGCAATTCGACCAGCAGCTTCTCGGAGGTTATCACCCAGGCGATGCGGCGTCCGCCGAAGGCCACGGCAGGCAGCGGCCGTTTAGCGATCGAGGCACCGCGGGAACGAAACGCGGTGAGTTCTTTCTCGAGATCGGCAACTTCATAACACACATGATGCAGCCCGCCTCCGCGTTCTTGAAGGAAGCGTGACACCGGAGAATCGTCGCCCGCCGGTTCCACCAATTCGATCGCAGGATCTTGCGCTCGCGTCGCCAGAAATGCCACCCGAACTTTTTGCAGGGGATCGTGGAAGACCTGTCCATTCCACTCCGCAACCAGCGAGCGCAGGAATCCGGGCATTGCCGTTTCAATGTTGGCGACCACGAAACCCAAGTGGTGCAAGCGGAGCGGCACGGCCATCAAGCCACCTGATGGCGCTTTTGAAGATATGAGTAGAGCTTCTCGAACGAATCCAAGTCGGCCAGATCATCCAGGTCCATCTCGAAGCCGAACTCATCTTCGATGACGTTCATGAGCGTGATGGCAGCGACCGAGTCCCAGGCAGCGATTGTCGCAGTGGACGCGGTCGCGATCGCCTCCTGCGGCATATCCGGGAAAACCACCTGGAAACAATTGGTCAGCCGTTGTCTGGTCTCATCCATGCGCTTCCGCTCTCCTCATCTCGCGTACCTCATGATACAGCGCAGGGCATTTCGCCTGGAACTGAGGACGGGTCAGGCGAAACTCCGACTGCGGTTCTTCATCCAGGAAGGTGGCGAAGAATTCTCGCAGCGGCCCATTCTTCGCGGTCGGCGTGAAGCGGAAGTCGATCTGGCTCGCACCGGTGGTCTCGAACAGAATCTTCAGCGTCTGGTGCTCGATGCGCCGCGCAAACGCGCGACAGCTCATTACCCAGGTATCGATTGTCAGGCGGTTGCCATCCGCCTGGCCTGCAATCGCCGCAATCGTGCCGAGAGGGCCGAACTTGTCTTCATAGCTGACGGCAACCAACAGCGCGCCCTTGCCGGACAGCAGCTTCTGCCAATCCGGTTGCGTGTAACGGCTGCCGTTCAAGTTGAACTGGTTGGTCTTGTTGACCAGTTCCAGCACTCTGGGCTCGCCGACGGCGGCAAAGTCGAACGTCACCACTGCGCCGAGCTGTTCCAGGAAACTTTCCGGCGTCGCTCCGCCGGAAGCTTGCTCGCGAAAGGCCGCGCCTCGCCGGATGCTCTCCAGTCGCAGAGCGTCGTCATTCGAAACCCGCTCTTTGCCGCAGCGATCGCGAAGATGGCGCAGCATCGCCAACCCAGCATGGTAGTCGTTTCCGGGAAACAGCACACACTCGATGCCGGGATGCGCCCCGGCCACTTCGGCTAGCTCCATGGGACTGTCATCGACGAAGATCACGCTGTCGGCGGCAATGTTCCATGCCTCCAGAATGCGCGCCACGCTGCCCGACTTGGCGTTCCAGTGCACCTCGATGGGGAACGCCTGCTCGGGGCGAAGCAGCAGATCTTTTCGCTCAAACGCTTTGGCCACGACCGCAGGATCGTTCTTGCTGGCGATGCCGATCAGTGTGCCGGAATCGGCGAGCGAGGCGAGAAGCTTCTGATACAGGCCATGCAGTTGAGCGTGGCTTGCGAGGTCCCACGTGACAGCATCCGGCCCCACTTCGCCGGCGATCCCGCTCCACAGCGTGTCGTCGAGATCGGAGATGATCGCTTTCTTCGGAGCGGGCGGCACGAGCGCCTTTGCAAGCTGCGCTGCCAGCCGGTCAGCGTGGTTAATCGTGTACGGCAGGCCTGTGTAGAGATCGCTCTTCAGATCGAGCCGCGCGGCCGCAGGCGACTGCTCGGCCAGCCGCTGATTGTTGACGATGGTCACTCGCGCGCCTTGGGCAACATCCGCGGCGAAACGAAGGACATCGGCTTGGAGAGCCAGTTCGTGTTGCGAAGCCTGCCATCCTGGCGTGTGGAACAGCGGCGGCAGGTGAAGAGTAGGCAGCGAGAGCGCGATGCGCGGGCCGGCAGGAATCCGCAACAGCGCCGCGGCGATACGATCCAGCATGGTGCGCGCACTGACGACGATGTCGTTAACCGCAGTTACACTCCAGCTGCCGGCGCTTCGGTAGTCCAAGCGAGGGTCGAGGTCCGGCCACTCCAGCGCGATCACCAGGCCATCGGGAAGCGCCGCGCCAGATATGCTTTCCAGCGTTCCCACCAGGTTTCCGTAAAGGCCGGGAGTGATCGTTACTTTGCGATCGGGCAGCGCTTGCTGCAAGTGTGCCGCGAGAAACGTTTGCAAGTGCAGAGGGGTGAATCCGCACGCCAGAGTGACGGCGAACGGCCGGACATCACGGGGCACACTTTGCGTGATCCTCAGTGCTTCGGTGATGGTCACTATGCGGTTACCTTAGGGGAGTGGCCGGATGCGTAAACGCCGCGTATTAGGCGGACTCGCTGGCTGTCCAATGCAAACGATCAACCCAAATATATGCAATCGGCAAAGCTCATGCAAGACACGCCAGCCCGAACGCGGCGCTGCACTGTCCGAGCGGGCTTCTATCTTGGGGCGGGCCGGAAAAGCTTGTCGACATATACGCCGCAAAACGCGAACCCCAGTTAGAATGGTAGGCAAATGAAAACCCTGCAAAGAATAACCATCGTAGGTGGCTGCGGGCATGTCGGCTTGCCGTTGGGTATCGTGCTCGCCAGCAAAGCCGGGCTGCAGGTTGACCTGTTCGACATTGATGCAGCCAAGGTCGAACTCGTCAACTCCGGCGTCATGCCGTTCATGGAACGCGGAGCGGACGAATTGCTGCGCGAAGTTGCGGGAAAATCGCTGCGGGCGACCCTCGATCCCGGCTGCATCAACTCCGCGGACGCCGTCATTACGGTTGTGGGCACGCCGGTTGACCGGCACCTCAATCCCACCGTCGGCGATGTTTACCGTAGCATCGACGCGCTGCTCGACCACATGCAGGATGGCGCGCTGCTGGTTCTGCGGAGCACGGTCTATCCCGGCGTCACCAGACTTGTCTACGAGCGGTTGCGCAAACTCAATCGCAAGATTCTGCTTTCCTTCTGTCCGGAGCGCATCGCCGAAGGCAACGCAGTGGAGGAGTTGATCAAGCTGCCGCAGATCGTCTCCGGATTTGAGCCCGAAGCTACCGCTGCCGCGCGCCGGCTGTTCGGATTGATTGCGCCTTCGTTGATCGAGCTGACTCCGCCCGAGGCCGAGCTCGCCAAGCTCTTCACCAACGCCTGGCGATATGCGAACTTTGCCATCTCCAATCAGTTTTATATTCTCGCGCAAAGCCGCGGTCTGGACTTCTACCGTATCCACAATGCGGTCACGCGCGACTATCCTCGAATGCGCAGCTTCGCCAAAGCGGGATTCGCGGCCGGCCCTTGCCTGCTGAAAGACACGCTGCAATTGGCCGCGTTTTCCCAGAATAATTTCTTTCTTGGCCATGCGGCCATGCTGATCAACGAGGGCCTGCCGATGTTTCTGGTCGAGCAGCTACGTCCGTATGATCTGGCAAACAAGCGCGTTGCAATACTGGGCATGGGATTTAAGGCGGAGTCCGACGACAAGCGCGACAGCCTCTCGTACAAGCTGAAGAAGCTGCTCGAAGTCGAAGCGCTGGAGGTACTCTGCACCGATCCGTATGTGCCCGACAGCGCCCTGGTTCCGCTGGAGACGGCCATTCGCAAGGCGGACATTCTCATTGTGGGCGCGCCGCACGCGGTCTATCGCGACCTGGAGATCCCAGCTGAGAAGATCGTGATCGATCCCTGGAATTTCTTTCCAGCAAGAGAGCTGGCATCGGCAACCGCGTAAGGATTCGTTTTTTTGAACTTTGGCCAAAGTAACTAACCTGCTCCCACAACGCACTATCTTCGCGGAGGATTCGCTATGAAGGCATTTGCTGGAGCGGTTGTTATCGCGTTTGCATTGTTGACACCAAGTGGCTCTGCGGCAGGACAATCTTCGGCAGCGTCCAGCAAAACTGCCACTAAGAAGCCGGAGGGCACGTTCACAGTCGAGTTAGTGAAGGCGCTCGATTCCAAAAACGTGCATGAAGGAGATGAAGTTGAGGCCAAGCTCACCGGCGGCATCACCCTTCCGGATGGAACGTCGCTTCGTCGCGACGCTCGCGTGCTGGGGCATGTAACCGAGGCAAATGCGCACTCGAAGGGCGCCGCGCAATCA
>Ga0302326_10023302_pt1 | contig 12626 bp, 10 predicted proteins | sample Palsa_T0_3_FD_202264 | JGI IMG/M metagenome (GOLD analysis project Ga0302326, IMG submission 202264) | Peat permafrost microbial communities from Stordalen Mire near Abisko, Sweden - Palsa_T0_3 | ecosystem: Environmental > Terrestrial > Soil > Palsa > Peat permafrost | place: Sweden: Abisko... | reverse complement strand
CGGAGCCTTGGTATGCGGTTCATCCAGCTTCGACTGCCGGCAACGCGGGGATCCTGCCTTCCCAGGTCGATTCATCGCTCGATGTCGCCTACCCCAACACCTATTACGGAGACGCCACCGACGCCGAGGATGCCACTCCGATCCCGGTTCGCGGCGGCGATCACCTGGAAGCCGACATCCACCTCAATCCCGTTCCCTCGCTGCACCTCCTGGTGCACGTTCCTGAAGACGGCAGCCCGCACGGGATCATTTTCCCCACGTTACAAAAGCCTTCCTTCGACGGTCTCGAAGAGACCGAGAGCACCAGAATTCAGAGTATCGCTCCCGGCGTGTTCGAGCTAAGCGGAGTTGCCGCCGGCCGCTACACCGTCCGGATACCCGATTCCGCCGGCCATTCGAGAGAGTCGAGCGAAGTCGATCTCAACGGTGGTGGCGAACTCGACCTATCCTCCGGCAACCTGACGAGCAAGATCAAGGCGACAGTTAAGATCGAGGGCGCGGCCGAACTTCCCTCGTCGCTTCATATCCGGCTGCGGAACAGCAAGGGCGGAGTCAACGCGGCCCCGGTGGACGCCAAGGGCGAGGTCAATTTTTCGGACGTCGTTGCAGGCAAGTATGAGGCTTTGGCCGGCTCCGCGACGCAATGCTATTCGGTAGCTCGCATCGCATCGGAGGCCGGAATTGTTTCGGGACAGTCGTTGAACGTGCCTCCGGGCGCGACACTCTCCCTTTCACTCTCGCTCGTGGAAGGCTCGGTCACCGTCGAAGGTTTTGCGAGGCGAGACGGAAAAGCGGTTTCGGGCGCGATGGTCGTTCTGGTGCCGAAGAACGCGGAAGCGGAGCAAGATCGTTTTCGCCGCGACCAGAGCGATCTCGACGGAAGTTTCAGCCTGCGCGGCGTGATTCCCGGGTCCTATACGGTAATCGCCATCGAAAACGGCTGGGATCTGGACTGGGCCCAGCCCGGGGTGCTCGCGCGCTACCTCAAGCAGGGTGGGGCGATCGAGGTGGGAAGCCACTCCGCCACGGCCATCCATCTAGCGGACGACGTGGAAGTACAGACAAAGTAGCACTCGTGCCACGGTTGTGAATCGCTATCGAAGTTTGCTCGCAGCCCGTCCACCATCGTTAATTGGTCTGCATTTTGCTGCAAAAGAGAAATTAGTTGCATCATCAGAATCCGCGTCCGTAGCCGGCTAATTCTGATTGCGTTGGACCATGCCCGAGCGTATATTAGCCGACGGTTGTTACTTCCCCACAACTCATCAGGCGCAAATCAGCTACGTGGAGGATCATCGATGCACTCTGCCCGCAGTCGCACATTCCCTTGTCTAGCTTTGCTTGTATTTGTCGCTCTCAGTGGACGGGCCCTGGCCGATTATGACCGGGCGGCCGTCGGTACGTGCACGACTCTGGCTCACTTCCCGACGATTCAATTGGCGGTAAATTCGGTCTACCCCGGAAGCACCGTCGAAGTTTGCCCAGGCACCTACCCCGAACAGGTGGTTATTAACAAAAACCTTACCCTCCAAGGAATTGTGGGCTCGGGCGAGGATGCCGCTGTGATTTTACCTCCCGTAGGAGGCCTAGTCGCGAACACGACCGGTCTGATTTCGGGCAATCCGATCGCAGCCCAGCTCTTAGTGATAGGCGGCACGGTCTCGATCATCAATCTCACGGTGGACGGTACCGGGAACGGAATCACTGGCTGCGCTCCCGATCTGCAGGGGATCCTGTTCCAGAATGCCTCGGGCACGCTGAATCACGTCGCTGTGCGCAACCAGGTACCAGGCGGCGCGTTAGGTGTTTGTCCGGCCGGGGGGGAATCTATCTTCGTGGAGTCTTTAGCAGGCTCCTCCACCGTTACGGTCGAAAATAGTTCGGTTCACAATTACAACACGAACGGAATCACGGGAAATGGTGCCGGCACGACGCTGACCGTCAGTTCGAATTACGTCCAGGGGTCCGGGGTAGTCTCCGGCGGTGCGGTTCAGAACGGCATTCAGCTTGGCTATGGAGCCAAAGGCAAAATCACACTCACTACCGTGATTGACAACGTCACCGCGGGGGGGCCACCGTATGCAACCGATATCCTCCTCTTCGACGCGCTAGAAAACGGCGGAATTACAATCACCAGCAACGTAGTCGGCAATAGCCAGACTGGCATTGCCCTCGAGACCGACGGCGATGCCGGCGGCGCGAACCTTGGTGACGTTGTATCGGTTACCAGTAACAAAGTCTTTGGCACGACCGGCGATGCCATTGACGTCTGCACCAATGGGAATACCGTCACCAACAACACAATCTTTAATAATGGTAATTCCGGCGTGCATTTCGACGAGTCCTGCGGCGTTTACTACGGCGGCGTCACCGGCACCAACAACGTCGGGACCGGAAACACAATTGTAGAAAGTACGTGCGCCGGCATTCTCGATGATTGGGGCGCCACGGGCGGCAACAGTTACGGCAAGGAAACCGACTTTACGGTGCCATTCCTGGTCGCCTATTCCACCGGCTCGTGCCCGTTCGTTGCAGGAGAGGTGCGCGCAAAGGCTAAACGCGCGCTTAGGTTCAGCCCCAGGAAGTAGAACCGCGCAACCGCCAGCGTCCGCGTAAGAACAAAAACGCCGGGAGTCGGATTCCAGATTCCCGGCGTTTTTCTTTGCGCGCTAGCGCTCCACGTTGCGCGCAAGTTCTCGAGGGAGAAGGCGCGGACGAGGGCGCCAATTCATGCGAAAACAATGCTGCTCAATCGCCTTGTCAGAGGTTGTGTCTACTCGCGTGTATCCGATGCAGCTTTTCCGTGAGTAGAAATTGGGCGAGACCTCCAACAGTTCATAACAAGAGGAAGAACGCTGCTTGTTCGCCAGCTGTCAATCATCAATTTGTGTTAATTTGTGTATGTCTTGCCACTAAAGAACAAAAATTTGCAGTAGCTCATTTCGTCCGCGCCTTTAATTTATAATTTAGTAAATCGATTGCGTTGAACGCGCTCTCAGCGTATAGTTAAGTTTAGTTAGGATCTGCAGTTATCTGCTGTACTTCCCATAAGACCTCAGGCCGTAATTTTCCGATGTGGAGGAATTATCAATGCACCCTACTCGCAGTTTCACGCTCTCTTGCCTGGCTTTCGTTGCGATTGTCGCACTTAGCGGACAAGCCTTTGCTTCTTCAGCTACCGTTGGCCTCTGTGCTGGGCCCGGGACGCACTACACTACCATCGGCGCGGCGGTAAGTGCGCCCGGAGTAACCACGGTTGACGTCTGTCCCGGTACTTACCCCGAGCAGGTCAATATCACCAGCAACTTGAAGCTGATTGGAATTGTAGACGGCGCCACCGACGCTGCGGTGGTGATACCGCCATCGGGCGGCCTCGTTCAAAACGGACTGGACATTTTTGGCAGTCCCGTAGCCGCGCAAATCTTTGTCGCCAGTACAAGCGCAAGCCCGAGCGTTACCGTTTCGCATCTTACGGTAGACGGTACGGGCAACAACCTCACCGGTTGTGGTGGGGCCACGCTCGAGGGGATCTACTTCCAGAATACCGCCGGAATTATTACCGATAACGTGGTACGGAATCAGTATCAGACCGATTTCACCGACTATGGCGGCTGCCAGAATGGGTTGGCGATCAACGTCGAAAGCCTAACTGCTCTCGACGTAACCGTCTCCGATAATTCTGTGCGGGCCTATCAGAAGAACGGGATCACGGCGACTGGAGCAGCGACTGGCCCCGGTTCCCGCGGGCCAGCTGTCACGATCAACGCCAACTACATCGTTGGGCTTGGGGCCACGCCCATGAACTGGCCGGGAGGCGCAGGCGAGAATGGCGTCCAGATCGGCTTTGGGGCTACCGGGACGGTCTCAGGCAACATCGTGAACGACAACGTTTGGTATGGCGAATACCCCCAGTACAATTATGCTGGGCAAGGCGGAACGACTCCGGGCAACGGGGCCAGCGGCATTCTGGTCTACGCCTCGACCAACATCACGGTATCGGATAACAACGTCGGCAGCGCCCAGTTTGGTATCGCCGTGGACACTGACAACGTCTACGGTTACGGTCCAGCGGACAACGCCATCATTGAATCCAACAAAGTCAGCGGTACGCAGATTTTCGACGCCATTGACGTGTGCAGCAGTTCCAACACCGTGAAATCGAACACCATCTACGGCAGCGCGGAATCGGCTGTCCATTCCGATGATAGCTGCGGCAGCGGCAACAACAACAAAGTAACCAACAACATAATCAACGAAGCCTGTGCCGGAGTTCTTACGGGAACGGGGTCGGGCGGAACCTACAGCCCGAATACCTATCTCAACGTGACCAATACGACGCTAGCGGGCGATAGCTGCACACCACCGCCTGTGGGGCCACAGGTGAAAGAGGCCGCTAAGGCAGTTTCTTCCTCGCCCCGAACATCGCCGTTCATGCCAAACAGAAAGTAAACGAGCTTGTCTCTGTTCAGTGGCGTTTTTTTGTGCTGCGCGCAAGAATAACGTCCACGTAGGCAACAAACGCCGGGAGTCGGATTCCAGATTCCCGGCGCTTTTCATTGCCCCTTGGCGTTGAACGCGGCCCGAACCTGCCCACGGAGAAGGTGCCCGCGAGGAACCCAATTCATGCTAAAACAATGCAGTTCAAGTGCCTTGTCAGTTCTTGCAGGCTCGCTAGAATTTTCGAGCGAAGGAACTTCATGCGCGATCGCAGCCCAAGCGCTTCGCGCTAACTTTGTCCGCATCTGCTCGGCCTCGTCACGTGTGGCTCGCCTCACCCTGTAGCGCCGTCAAAGGTCGCCTTTGGAGTCCCTCGGGCTGTGGCCACCCGTGGTAACGGGAAGCGAGCAATTTTGACCAGACTGCCGAGTCCGCGGTCAATATCATGGTTGTTGTGGGGATCTTGATATGAACGAGCCTAGCGTATACATCATCGAACAAGATGCATGGTCCACGGTAAAGCAATGTCATGCGCACTTCCGCCTGACCTATGAGCGCGAGTTCCTACCGGTTCAAAATCTCTGGCGGGATTTTCTGGTCCATTCCGAAGAGACCGGTTTAGCTCTCGCGCCGTAAAATCCCGCTCCGTCTCAGGATGAGGATGGGAAGGTCGGCTTTAGCGTCTCTCCAGACGGTCACAACCGCCTCTGCGGGGCGCAGGGCAGGTCGACTGGAACAGTCGAAGGCGCCCGAGGGAATTGTCTCTCCCCGACGGTATCAAAGTCCCGCTGCCGAGCGTGCCCGGCTCATATGTCCAGTTTGGCCCGAGTTTCGCCGGTTGGACTCAATGAAAACACCAACATTGTTCGCCGGCATGGGTTCCGCAAAAAAATATCCCTGGGCCGAGCCACAACCGGCCGACATCAACAGTTGGTGTTGGTTCGGTGCTTCCACCCCTTCAGCGACCACTTTGAGATCTAGATTGCGCGCCAGCCCGACGATGGTCTTCACGATGGCATAGTTTTCGGCATCCATCGTCTTAACGAAAGACTGATCGATTTTCAAGGTGTCGACCGGGAAACGACGGAGATAGCTCAGTGAGGAATATCCGGTGCCAAAATCGTCGATACTCAGCTTCACTCCTAAAGTCCGTAGCTGCGACATTGTCAGGAGGGTTGCCGCAACGTCGTTCATGGCCAAGCTCTCAGTGAGTTCGATGGTTATGCACTGCGGATCAATCGCGCTTTCTTCCAGTGCATCTTTGACATGCCCGATAAAGCCGGCGTGTGAAAAATGCCTTGAACTGATGTTGATGCTGACATAGAGCAACGGGTCAGCAGCATAGCGGTGTCGCCAACTCGCCGCTTCCAAACACGCCTTCTTCAAAACCCAAGCGCTAATCGGAACAATCAGGCCGCACTGTTCCGCCACCGGGACAAAAGTGCTTGGTGGTATCCAATTCGATCCCGAGGGTTGCCATCGCAAGAGTGACTCGAAGCCCTGGACTGCCCCCGTATCTACCGCAACAATCGGCTGGTAGTGAAGAGTCAGCTCTTCATTCTCGAACGCATATCTCAGCTTGGCTTCCAGAAGAAGTCGGCTCATGACTTGCTCGTGCATCGTTTGGTCAAAGAGTTTGCTGCAAGCCTTGCCTTGACTTTTCGCGCGATACATAGCGATATCGGCATTCTGAAGCACCGCCTCCGCTGATGTCTGTGGGGATGTCAGCGCGATGCCAATGGACGTGCTCTTGAAGATCTCAAGTCCCTCCAGTAGGAACGGTCGCGTGAATGAAGACTGGATTCTCTCGGCTACCCGGATGGCATCGCTCGGGTCCGTAACATCCTCCACCAGAACCGTAAACTCATCTCCACCCATCCTGGCGATTGTGCCGTCGCTGCGCATGCATGCCCGGAGTCGGTTGCTCACTTCTTTGATAAGAACATCCCCGGTTGCGTGGCCATAGCAGTCATTGACGACCTTGAAGTCGTCGATATCGATGAAGAGGACCGCCGCGGCCTGGTGTGGATGCCTCTTCATCCGATCCACGACGCTTTGCAAACGTCCCAAGAACAATACCCGGTTTGGAAGACCGGTGAGCACATCGTGGGTAGCGTTAAAAAGCAATTCTTCCTGAGCTCGTTTCCGTTCTGTTATATCTCGGGCGTTGTAGACGATGCCGCCGATGCTTTTGTGCTGAATCAAGTCTCGAACGACACACTCGAGATAGAGCCAACTACCGTCGGCATGTTGCAGCCGGAACTCAACGATCGGATTCTGGCGATGCGCTAGCGATTGCGGTCCCGTGCTCATGGTCTTCGCGAAATCGTCCGGATGTACCAGGTCCATCATGTTCCTTCCGACGAGGCTCTCTCCATCGACCGCTAGGACTGTTTGGACCGAAGGGCTGGCGTACTCGATTTGGCCGGAGGCATCGGTAATAAGAATGATGTCGGTTGACTGCTCGGTGAGGGCGCGGAAGCGCTCTTCGCTCTCGCGGAGGGCGTTTCGTTCGGTTTCCTGCAACTGGCCCAGGTGCTCTTGTCTTTTCAGGCGGAGAAAAAGTATCAGGATGGCGGTCGCCGCCAAGATTGCGGCCGCTAGTAATTCGTTTCTAGCTCTCAGCGCAACCCCTTGGGCCCATTTGTCCTCGGCTTCAATGGCGATCTGCAATTGGTGCTGCATCAAGTCGAACTGGGGACTGACCGCCTGGAAATCGGCCTGCTTGGCCTCGTCAAAGTCCTGAACTTGCATCAGGATCCATTGCCGGTTGGCCGACTTCATGTAGTTATCTAAGGCGGGCCAGACCTTGACTAGGGCGGCGGTGTGATAAGCATGAAGGTGTGCCGCCAGTACTGCCTTCGGCAGTGCGTGTCTTGCCTCCAGCATCTCGGTGTCCGCTTCGGGGGTCAGATTCTGCTCTTGCAAGGCTGTCAGCGTAAGATTGTTGATCTCTCGCGTAAGAATTGCAATTTGATTGAGAATTACTTGGGCAGAGCGGGCTTCGTCGACCTCATTTTTGTGAAACCAAAACAGAACAGCCAAAAGGGTGACGGCGGTCGCGAGAAAACCAAATACAAAGGCTAATCTTGGACGTGTTACTAGACTCCCACGTCGCGGGTCGAGAGTTCTCCGCATAGCCCTGGCTATTCCGATCATGAAGAATCGAACAGATCTCTCTTCGCAGGCGGTCTGTACAAAAATAAGTAACAGGGGGGAGATCCGCCTTACAGCAAGTGCCACATACTACTATCGGGGATGTGGTCCGGGTTTGACACGTCCAGATGAGCGAGCCAGATTACTAAAGTGCTTGCGGTTTTGAGGACAGTAATGTTACGCGGGGGGCGTGACGGATGAGAAACGTTACTCCCGAAGTCTTGGTGCGGTTCCGTATTTTCTTCATCTTACGTTGGCTAATCCCCATTACGCTCCTTGACGGGCGGCTGAACGCGATCGCCCTGCTACACGGGGATCGCCTGGCAGCACTTTCCCCCCGCTCGCGCCGGCTCCTGACCCGGCTACGATATAAACCTGCTCACTTCTTTTCAAGAACTACGGCGTGGGGACGAAGGTAAGCGTCCGACCAAGACACGGCCGCAGCCTCGAAGCGGCGTGGTCGTCCAAAGGGCCCAATCCGGTCGATGTTGAGACCTCGCGGCGTCACCCGCGCGGTTTCCGTCCGACTGCACAGCAGCCGGCCAAAGTTGGCCTGGATAGAGACTGGGATTACGAAAACCGCGATACGCCAACTGCCCTTGGATGTCCATTTTCCAAACGAGTTCCTTAGGTTTTCGTGACTAGGTTTTCGTCACTTCTTCGATGTGCGAGAAATTGGGCGTGTTCACGACATCAGAGATGCTCAAACGCTTCCGGACGAAGTCGCACTACTGCTCGATCGAATTGCGCTCGCTTATAGAACGATCAATTCTGACCAGTCTTCCGAAGCCGAAAGGCCGATACTGGCAGCTCACAAGATTCGAACACCCAGAAAGGATTTTGTGAATATTTCATAGGGAGGTTTCGATGAATCCAAAACTGATGGACCCTAGACTGCTGATGACGCTCGCCGTCCTGGTGATTGTGATGATCGCAGTGCTTGCTGTGCTGTACGCGCGCAAACGCCGGAGTACAACCGCCGATCTACGAAAGAAATTTGGACCTGAGTACGATCGGGCGGTGCTCGTGCATGGTGCTGGACGAAAAGCAGAAACGAAATTGGAGGATCGCGAGAAGCGTATAGAAAAGCTAAACATTCGCGACCTAGATCCGACCGAACACGAACGTTTCTTGAGACAGTGGGAGTCCGTACAGTCTCGTTTTATTGACTCCCCGAAGGGCGCGGTCGCAGAAGCCGATGACCTGGTGTCCTCCCTGATGAGAGTTCGTGGTTATCCCCTCTCCGATTTCGATGAACGCGCCGCCGATATTTCTGTCGACCACCCCCGCATGGTCGAGAACTACCGGTCTGCGCATGAGATTGGGCTGCGGCTTGGGAAAACCGAAGCAACCACCGAAGAGCTGAGAACGGCGATGATTCATTACCGCTGGCTGATTGAGGAACTGATGCAGGTCCCGACGGTTGTGGAAACGAAAGAGGTGGCGTGATGGCCGAACTGAAAAGAAAAAAAGGGAAGCTTACGACGGCCGACCTGGCGAAATACGGCATCGCGCAAAAGCAGACCGGGGGATCCAAACTGGTGAATGGTAACGAACCGAAAACTCTGGATACAGCAACTGTCGGGTCGGAGCCCATGCCCTTGTTTCCTGAGTCGGAGACCTGACTTCCCCGGTCGCAGCGGAGCAAGCTTCCGCTTCTTTTCAAGTAGTGAGAGATGGATTGGCCGATCCCTGCCGCAGGATCTCACGTCTGCGAAACAGGCTAGTCAAGTGACCATACCGGAGTTTGCGGGGAAAGGGTGAAACCCCGCGGTCCCTCTCCCAGGAGAAAATAAAGTAGAAGAACCGCGGGGGCGGTCGCCGTACCAACGTGGGTTACGCACGGAGTTTTTATGACGACATGACCGTGGGCGAACTCAAGGGCGACTGCTGTCCTCGCTTCGCTCTTGGTCCCGAATCGAGCCCCCTCGTTCAAAGGTTCAGAATCACTTTTTCAAATTGCTCTTAGGGGTTGTCGCGTCCTTATCAGCCTCTACGGTAACTTCAACTTGGGCACCCCTTTTGAGACGCACGACATCGCCGCTTTTGTCGGTCAGCGAGTTTTCAATGCGGATTTGTCCAAACAGCTCATCGGCCCCTTCAATCAAGATCTGCACCTTTTCCGGTTCGCTTGGATGCGAAGGCTCGACGATTTTCTCAACCGTTCCGGGCAGAGTCACTTTTGGCTTCTCCGTCATGCATTCTCCCTTCAAGAGCAAACTTTTGTAGTGACCACCGAAAACGTTCGCCCGGCCTAAACCATTCCGGGCGTTGCCTTTCTGACTCAGACTGCTCGTCGATCGGTCAGTACGGGCAAACGCTTCCCGAAAATCTCTGTCGGCTCGCCCGCGAGGAGCTTGTCGTTCTGTGCCCCGGTCGCAACCCGCCTTTCCAATCCCTCGATCTCGCCCGGATTTAGCTTGGTCCTCAGGTCCTCGGTGAGAGCGCGACTGCGTTGTCGTACCGCGGCCGAATTTTCCTCGGCCATCCGGAGCCAGTAGTAGGCGGAAGGACCATTTTTCTCGACGCCACAGCCCTCCAGATACGCCAATCCAACAATGAATTGGGCTGCGGCATACCCTTCTTCTGCGGCCCTAAGATAGATTTCTACCGGGTTGCCCACGCCTGAAACATTCGGTCCCAAGGCTAGGCTGGACAGGCCGTTGCCTTCCTTGAGCAATAAAAAAAGCAGTTCGAACCGGTTGGAAACACCAAGCTTCTCAAACACGCGCGACAGGTAATTCTTGACCGTATGCTCGCTGAGTAGAAATTGCTCTGCAATCTGCTTGTTGCTGTAGCCCTCAGCCGCACGTTCTGCCACCTGGACCTCACGCTTTGAAAGCATGCCGACTTTGTCGCTGTCGATGCCGTCGCAAGACGGCACGTTTCGCATCGCCTCCAGCAGATATCCGGTTTCCTCAGAACTGGCCCAAATCTCTCCCCGGCTCACCCGCTCGATACAGGCGCTCAATTCAGCCAACGGATTGCTGCGGCAGAACACCCCTTTGGCGCCGCAGCGAAACGCGGCGACCACCGACTCCCGCGTATTCAGCTCGAGCAAAACTACAATGTGGACGGCGCTACCACGCGCACTTAGGGCTCGAGCGACTTGCAGGCCCTTTTTCGGAGCACCATCGAAATCACCACTGATGACCACGACGTTGGGCTTTTCTGCGCTGACCGCGTTCAGGATGTCCGCCGTGCCCACTGCGGACTCCACGCCAATTGCTTCAAATCGCGAATCACGATCCAGCCTCTCCGCAAGCAGCTGACTCGCCATGCAGTTCTGGTCCGCAATCAAAATACGAACGGGCTGCGCCGACTGAGGGGAATCGAACGACGAAATCGACGACATTACCTAACTCCTCCTTTCTGGTTCTGGCCATCCCTTTACCTTTCGCGTGGCCGACTCCTGTCGCGTGATCGCCCCCTCGTGCGAAGCGTGACCTGATTCGGACAAATGTTTCAACCGCAAAACGGTTCTTTGCGGAGAGCGCCCTCGAGCAGCAGCGGCGCGGGGATGTGTTCACAATCCATCTAGCCCGCGCGGTCTGCTCGTTTCCGGTTGCTTATGGCTGGATGCCGGAGTGTAGATCGAGACATCATGCGCGCAAATGGCTCTTAGGTGCAGATCACTACTCTAGTGGGCCATCTGGCTGATGCCCGTTACTCCAAATCGGCCAGCAGGCAATCCGGAGGTTTGTTAGACGTTTCTAAACCGTCTCGACTTGCGGAAGAAAAAGTCTTGAAGCCAAAGTTATGATCCTGTTCACAAATCATGTCAACCCTAATTTTAACGATTCTTCATCGACCCACATTTCTTAATTTCGCACAAGGTGATGATGTGCAACTGTTTGCATCCGCTCACTCGGATCACAGACTCTATCTTTCTCTTTATCTTTGTCTTTTGTCTCCAATCCGCGAGCGTTTGGGCAAGTACACATCAAATGAACTTTCGTTTCAACGAAGTTTTGAATGAGAATTGTATGAGTAAGGAAAGCAAGCAGGCGGAGAAATAGGGTTTGACTATTGGAGGAGGGTTGAGGTAGTTTCGACGTCCAGTCGGGAAAGGGGGCTTTCACGACAACTCCGGAATTTGCGGGGGAGGATGTTGTGGCGGCCGAAGAAAAGAGCGAGTTTCCATTTTATCGTTCAATCCGATTCGACTTGTTCGAACTGGATGCAAAGAACGGTCAACTCCGCCGAAGCGGCGTGCCAATCGATCTATCACCGCAGTTACTTAGAGTGTTAGTGATGCTCGCAGAGCGACCCGGCGAGCTTGTCACCCGCAAGGAGATGAAAGAGGCGCTGTGGCAGGGCCAGTCCTACGGCGACTTTGACAGTCGTCTGAATTTCGTCGTCAAAAAACTTAGGGAAGCGCTGGGCGACGATGCCGAACAGCCACGCTACATTCAGACTGTCCGCGGCTCAGGATACCGATTCATTGCCTCCATGCGCGAGCCACAACCTGGCTCCTCGGTTCTTCGCGATCCAGTCGAACACTCTCGGCCCAATCAAGGCGGGAGCTTGCCAGCGCAAGCGGAGCAAAACTTCGTTGTGCGCAAGGGGTTTCACGTTGGAGTGAACCCACCCTTTCTCGTTCTCACGGCCGTTTTCATTATGGCGGTTGCAGCTACGGCGGTATCGACGCTGCGACAGCGGCTAGGCGAGAGGCCGCAGTGGGCGTCTAGCCAGGCCGGACCTGGACCGGAAATCGCATCGGTGACTCCGATCCTTCCGCAGGCTCGACAGGGGATCGTCATCCAAGGCCACGGCTTCGGTTTGCATGTTCCATATGCTCGCACCGATTCCCCTTATCTGGCGATTCGGGACCAGACTGCGCATTGGGCAGCGGGACGAATGATCCCGCAGAATTCAGACGAGGTCATGCTGGATGTCGAAAGCTGGACGGACACCGAGATCGTGCTGAGCGGTTTCAGCGGAGCTTACGGCCAAAACTGGTGGAAGCTCAGCCCGGGTGATAGTTTGGAAGTCGCGGTCTGGAATCCACAAAGTGGAGTTGGCCCAGGGTT